>Ga0187876_1000139_pt1 | contig 71991 bp, 67 predicted proteins | sample June2016WEW_17_4_FD_133000 | JGI IMG/M metagenome (GOLD analysis project Ga0187876, IMG submission 133000) | Peatland microbial communities from SPRUCE experiment site at the Marcell Experimental Forest, Minnesota, USA - June2016WEW_17_40 | ecosystem: Environmental > Terrestrial > Soil >... | reverse complement strand
TCCTAGCTCGAGCACCGAGAGGTAGAATTCCCAGTCTTCGGAGTCGTTCCGGAGCTCCTCCTTGTAGCCGCCGGCCTGCTCCCAGCACGCGCGCCGGAATACTGCCTGACCAGGGCAGTTGTTCTTGTGCAGGAAGTTCCTGACATCCCCGCCCTGGGGCTTGACCAGCCACTCGCCAACGCCAAACGTGCGAAGCCAGGAGCTGACGATACCCACCGACGGCCGGCGATCTAATACCGCCAAGCATTCCTCGAGAAACGTCGGCTCGACGAGATCGTCGCTATCCATGACGAAGATGTGCGGGCACCTTGCTGCCCGGATGCCCGTGTTCCGGGCGGCGGCAACGTGCCGGTGATCCTGGTAGATGACGCGCACGCGCGGACGCGCGCTCAGCTGCCGAAGGGCATCCCGTGACCGTGCGTCGTCCGAGCCATCGTCGACGACGATGAGCTCGGAACACGGCACCGTCTGGGAGCAAATGCTCTGCAGGGTCAGCTCAATGAACTCGCCGTGGTTGTAGTGCGGGATCACGACGCTGACACGCGACGACTGCGAAGGTGTCACCTTTCTTGCTCCCCAAGGTCAAAACCAGATCCAACCGCGAACTGCATGCGTAGAAAATAGCAGAACATCGCGGAGCCCGGCCAAACGGGGCTCCACGACCGGGTTGACGTCTAGATTCAGGTAATCCACGCAACACTCACTAGGCTGGTAGCGCAGCACGGGCTATATTGTGTATATGGAGACAGTGCATATACACATTAGCTGCCGGCCACGACCGTTGATCTACCACTTTGCGTGGGGACCGATGCGCTGCAAGCCGGTACTGATTGGGTGCATCGCCGAGCGGTTGGCCCATCTGCTGCTGGAGAAGGCAGAGGACCTGGACGTCGAGCTGCAGGACCTGCAGATTCAACCGGCCCTCGTCTACCTCGTCGTGCAGGCTCCTCCAACCGTCGCTCCGCACAGTATCGCGTGCGGGCTCAAAGCCTATTCGTCGAGCGTGCTACGCAGGGAGTTCAAAGAGCTCACGACTATACCCACACTCTGGACTCGCGACTACCTGGTGGTGGCCGGCGAGGATATCGCGGCGGACGATCTGCTGCGAGCCTTCCATTCAAGGCTCGCCCCGCGACGGCCGCCGGGGCGTCCCCGTTGCTGCCAGCCCTAGCCGCGGGCACGCGCAAGGCACCCGGAGGCAACCGGGGATCTACTCTACCATCCGGCCGCACAGCGATTGAAAAGGGCAACCGGAGGTTCAACGAGAGGACACAATCTGATGCAAAAATGTGAGAACTGCCAGGTACGCGAAGCGCAGGTGCGCCTCGAAGGATTCGCCAACGGGAAGCGCGAATCCCACCTGTTCTGCAGACAGTGCGCCGAGCAAATCATGCAGGGCGCCTTGAGCCTGGACGGCTCCGCAATCTCCGGCAACGCCCTCGGCAATATCTTCGCCGGGCGGGCGAGCGGTGGCGGCAGCCAGTCTTCTACCAGCACGGCGACCACCGAGCGCCAGGCGCCGCAGAGCGCGACGCCGACCATCGACCACTACGGCCGCGATCTCACCAAAGAAGCGGCCGAGGGCAAGCTGGACCCGGCGGCGGGCCGGGAGCGCGAGACGCGCCGCCTGATCACCGTGCTCGGTCGCCGGAGCAAGAACAACCCGGTGCTGCTCGGCGAGCCGGGTGTCGGTAAGACCGCGATCGTCGAAGGCATCGCGCGCCGCATCGCCGATGGCACAGCCCCGAGCTTTCTGCGCGACAAGCGCATCGTGGCGCTCAATATCGGCGGCATGGTCGCCGGTGCGATGTACCGCGGCCAGTTCGAGGAGCGGATGAAGACCATGATCGAAGAGGCCACGGCCAATCCCGAGATCATCGTCTTCATCGACGAGCTGCATACCGTCGTCGGCGCGGGCGCCGCGGAAGGCGCGGTCGGCGCTTCGGACATGCTCAAGCCCGCCCTCGCCCGCGGCGAGCTGCGCGTGATCGGGGCCACGACCCTGGACGAGTATCGCAAGCACGTGGAGAAGGATGCCGCGCTCGAGCGCCGCTTCCAGCCCGTGCTCGTGGGCGAGCCCTCGGTCGAAGAAGCGATCCCCATGCTGCGGGCGGTGCGCAAGAACTACGAAGCGCACCATGGCGTGACCATCCCCGACGAGACGCTCGCCGCCGCCGCCAGTCTGGCCGACCGCTACATCAACGACAGATTCCTTCCCGATAAGGCCATCGACCTGATGGACGAGGCGGCTTCGGCCCTCAAGCTGGAAATCGGCGAGTCCGGCGAGGGCGCGCACATCAACGATCTCGAGCGCAAGCTGGCTGGCATCCAGGCGCAGAAGGAGGCGGCGGCCCTGGCCGAAGACTATGAGGAAGCCGCCAAGCTGCGCCAGCAGGAGGTTGTGGCAGCCGACGAGCTCGAGCGCGCGCGCGTCGATGCCGGCTTCATCGAGCTTCCGGTCGTCACGCCCGAGCTGGTAGCCAAGGTCGTGGAAGGCTGGACCGGCGTACCGGTCGGCCAGATGCTCGAGAGCGAGCGCGCCAACCTGATCAACCTGGAGCAGGATCTGCATGGCCACATCGTAGGCCAGGATGAGGCGATTGTCGCCGTCAGTCGCTCCATCCGCCGCTCCCGCGCGGGGCTCAAGGATCCGAAGCGGCCCATCGGCTCGTTCCTCTTCCTCGGTCCCACGGGCGTAGGCAAGACCGAGCTGGCACGTGCCCTGGCCGCCGAGCTGTTTGGCGGTGAGGACGCGATCATTCGCATGGACATGTCGGAGTACATGGAGTCGCACACCGTCTCCCGGCTCTTCGGCAGCCCTCCCGGCTACGTGGGGCACGACGACGGTGGCCAGCTCACCGAGAAGGTACGCCGTCGCCCCTACAGCGTGGTGCTGTTCGATGAGGTGGAGAAAGCGCACCCCGAAGTCTTCAACGCCCTGCTGCAAATCATGGACGACGGCCGGCTCACCGATGGCAAGGGCCGCACGGTAGACTTCAAGAACACCGTGGTGATCATGACCAGCAACGCCGGCACCGCCGATCTGCATAGGGCCGGCAAGCTGGGCTTCGTATCGCCCAAAGCACTGGAAGCAGGCGAGGACCGGCACGACGCCATGCAGTCGAAGGCCATGGAGGGACTGAAGCGCGCCTTCCGGCCCGAGTTCCTCAACCGCATCGACCAGGTGGTGGTGTTCCGCTCGCTCACCCGCGAGAACCTGAACGTCATCGTGGACCTGATGCTGGCTGAGGTGCGCAAGCGGCTGGAAAGCCAGCACATCAAGCTCGAAGCGGGCGACGACGTGCGCGGCTTCCTGATCGGCGAAGGCTACAGCGAAGAGTACGGCGCCCGGCCGCTGCGGCGGGCCATCCAGACGCACGTGGACGACGCACTGGCCGATGCCATCCTAGGCGGCACGCTCCACGCGGGCCAGACCGCCCTCCTCAGCGTCGTCGACGGTGCACTCAAGATCGAAGCCGTCGACCCAACGCCCGACCACGATCTCGAGGCGATGCCGCTGACGGCCGCGTAATCCAAATCCAGCCTGCACGCATCCGGGGGCGCGGCCGTCCCGCCCGCTCCCGGACGTGCTGGCTAGCAACTCCATCGCCAAGACGTGACGTGCGGGTTTCGTCATGCATCAGTACAGTTGTTAGCCAGCCATTGACCTGCATGCTGCCCACGAGCGCCGTAGGGGTGAATTGCATTCATCCCCGCCGCGGCGACGCGTACGCTAACGACGACTGACGAACCGCCAGGCTCCCAAGTACCTCGCACGTTAATGCTGCGCCCGGCTCGAGAAACCCTCGAGCCGGGCGCAGCACTCGCACGTCCATTTGCATACACCCCGTCCATGCTGCCTGCCGGCTGACGCGTCAGTGGCCGAGATCATCGCCATATCCGGTGCACTGCACGCACGGGCCGTACCTGAGACTCCGGCCTTCAGGCCGGTGAGCCTCACCAGCTCGCCTAGCCGTGGCCTTCAGGCCGCTCGTCCCAACTGGCATCGCACCTCGCAAACGACCCACTCGCGAACATGAGATGCGCCGAATGATGGCCGTGGCATTGTGATCTTTTGAAAGTCGATGTCCGTTGCTGAGCCGCACCGCTGGCGAGCCACCTCCGCGCTAGCGATCGGGCCGACGGCCGATGAAGCGCGCCAGGTCCTGGTCGAAGGTGTGTAGTACGCCACCTTCAGCAGCCGCCCGCGCCGCCATATAGCAGTCCACCAGGTGGAGCTGCGGCTGCACGGCAAATGTCGCAAGGGCAGCACGCCAAACTTCTGGCTCATCGGCAATGAAATCGGGACTAGCGATGGCCGCCGCCAAAGCGTCGGCGACCACCGGCCGACCCTGGTGGTAGGGTCCTTGGAGCACGAAAGCCGTTTCCAGTAGTACCGCGCTGGCGAGGCACACAGGTCTGTGCTCGCCTATGAGTCGAACGGCTGCCTCGGTCATCGCCGCGGGCTCGCCAGTTAGCACGCGCACCAAAATGTTGGTGTCGATGTACTGCGGCGAAGATCGTCTCGCGGGTTTGGGCGCCGGAGCAGGGTCAGGCATTATCGCTGGCGAATCGCTCAGTGGCGTTCTGCCACGCCTGATCGCGTTGCTCGGCCCAGTGCGCGCCCACGTGGGACACGGCAGGGCCTTCGCCTTGCGCCCGCGCTAGCACCTGCACGATTCCTGCCAGCTCGCCGATTGGCATGGCCTTCCGCACGGTGACGGCGTCACCGAGCAGGTCAAACACGAGCGAATCCCCTGCCTTCCAGCCCATGCGGCGCCGGATGGGTTCGGGTACGGTAACCTGACCTTTGGATGTAAGCGAAGGCATGAGCATCATCCTTACTCAAATGCTGTTGGTAAGTATCGTAGCTCATGGTAATACTGCCGGCCAATTGTCGTGCTCAAGCGGCCAAATCCAACAAGGGTGAGGCGATACGCGAGAGGAATGGTGCCTGTTCGAGAAAGCGTTCGCATGCCGCGCGTTTGACCACATTCTCCTGGTACTCAGTGAAAGACAATCCAGCGCTGACTCGCCCAAGGCGCGCCAGGGCCTCGCACATTGTGCGCTATAACATGGTGCAGTTGGGCGAGGCTAGCGGCATTGGAACATCTGCATAACCTGCCGCGCTTGCATGCGCTCCAATGGTGCCTCGTCAACGAAGCGGCGCTGCCAGATGGCCATCTCGCGCGCGTAGGTGCGCGGAGGCTCTTCCCAAATGACCGTCGCCTCTCGCAAGGCTTCCCAGGCCAAGGCAGCGGTAAGCGCAGGATGCAAGACGGTGAGATCCACGCGCGGCCGTCTGACGATTCGTTGTGCGGCTGCCTCGAACCCCAAAATGTCAAAGGGCGAAGCGGCCGGCGGCAACACGAGCATATCAAGGTCGCTGGCTGCAGTAGCATCGCCGCGCGAGCGCGAGCCAAAGACTACTCCCAACTGTACGCGGAACCGAGCACACAGGCGGCCGAGCGCAGCCACCTGGTCGGCGGTTAGGCCCTGCACGGGAGGCGAATCGGTCAGCATGCGCGCACCTCGATCCAGGTAACCACAGCGCAGGAACAGCGACCAGGCGCGGTTCCTATCTTCAGTGTACACCAGGGCCATAGCCGGCCCGGCGAGCGTGTGCGTCTCGTGCCGTTGCTCAGCCAACACGGGTCGCCTTGATCTCGCCCCGTAGCCGCTGCATCGTCACTGTGCCTTGTGAAGGCAGGTCATGCAATGCCGCAAGGATCGAGGCCGTCGATACTACTCCCGACCGTGAGGTCGAAGCGGTACCGGCGCAGGCTGGCTGGTCTCCCAAGCTAATACGCCCGTACTGCCGTGGCCTACTCGAGAAACCCTTGAGCAGGCCACGGCATTCGCACCTCCATTTGTGTCTGCTTCATCACTTAATGGCGTATAATTGGGACCGATATTTGGCGCCACCTAGGCTACTCCAAGATTGATAGCAGTCAAGTGTCGGAGGTTCGGCGTGTCGACCGTGGCCTGGATACACTTGTCGGACTGGCATCAAGAAGGCCCAGACTTCGACAGAAGAGTCGTGCGCGATGCCCTACTGGCAGATATCACGCAGCGGGCTGCTCTGAGCCCAAACCTACAGCAGATCGATTTTGCCGTCTTCAGTGGCGATCTCGCTCATGGCGGCAAGGACGCTGAGTACCGGACTGCAGCCGATGAGCTTCTTAAGCCACTACTTGCTGCCGCAGGGCTGCCCGCGGCCAAGCTTTTCCTGGTGCCGGGAAATCACGATCTGGACCGGGCAGCGCTCGAACATCTTGACAATGACCTTCGGATGCCCTTCGGCAATGAGCGGAAAATGCAGGAGTGGCTGACAGACCACGATCGCCGCAGTCAAGTACTGGCACCTTTCCAGGCCTACAGCCGTTTCGTCTCGTCGTTCACTGGCCAGCACACCCCCGACTACGCCACTATCACGCGGTTCGGCGCCGCCGGGTCAACCATAGCTCTGCTAGGAGTCAACTCGGCGCTCATGTGTGGCCGCCGCATTCTCGCAGACGGCGCGGTGGATGACTACGGCGCGTTATGCGTCGGGGAGCCGCAAGTCTATCAACCCATCCGGGATATGGCAGATGCCTCTATCCGAATCGCAGTGATGCACCACCCATTCAACTGGCTCTGTGAGTTCGACCGCCGCAGGATAGAAGACCGACTTGGGAAGTCCTGCCACTTCATACTGAGCGGCCACCAACATGAGGGTGAGGTTAGGATTCTGAGCGGCACGCGGGGTGACTGCGTAATTGTGCCCGCAGGCGCCAGCTATGACCGACGCAGCGCTCTGCATCCGCGGTACGTGAACGCCTATAACATGGTGGTACTTGACCTTGTGACCGGGTTGGGAACGGTATACCTGAGGCGGTGGAGTGACCGCCAGAATGCATGGGTCGAGGACACAGACGCCCATCCGAATGCCGAGGTACAGTTCCTGCTGCCCAAGGGGGTGGGCCCTGCGACGCCAACCGAGCCTGTCGGCACCGCTGGTGCGCTGCCCAGCATCGCGGCGACACCGATGCCAGAAGGCGCCCGAAGCTCAGCTACTACGACGGCACAGGAGCTCGCCCCGGTAGCATTGAACCAACTGCTAGCGGACCTGGGCGATTTCACCGGCCGCCAGCGAGACGTACGTGCTCTTAAGAACGGCCTCAAACCTCCGAAGAAACCTGTGCGCACTGCGCCAGCGGTAGCGACAGTCTACGGACCGCCGGGTGTGGGTAAGTCATCGCTGGCGATTCACGTCGCGCACATGCTGAAGGACGTCTACGCGGATGCTCAGCTCTATGCCGACATGCGGGGACCGGACGGTCGGCCTGCTGATCCCGCAGATGTGCTTGGGCGGTTTCTACTGGCACTGGGTGTGTCGCCGGCCTCAACCCCGGCCAGCACTGAAGCACGCTCCGACTTATTCCGCTCACTCCTCGCAGATAAGAGGGTCCTGGTCGTGCTGGACAACGCGCGCGACGCCGAGCAAATACGCTCTCTCATACCTGCAGGCGCGAAATGTGCGGTCATCCTGACCAGTGTCCAGTTGCTGCCCGGAATTGCGAGCAGCCCAACCGTGCCGCTCTCAGTCATGGGCGATAGCGACGCGCTCAAACTGCTCAGGCGCATCGCCGGCGACGGACGTGTAGACCCAGAGGAAGCTGCAGCACACTACCTTGTTCGCGAGCTCTGTGGGGGATTTCCGCTCGCGATACGGATCTGTGCCAATCGGTTAAGGATGGGGCTCGGCACCATCTCGGATTTGGCCGCGCGATTGGCGGACCAACGAAAACGCCTCTCCAACCTCAAGTCCGGCGAGCTCGACATCCGCGCAAGTTTTTCCGTTGCCTACGAGGATCTTCCGGCTCTGGATCAGCGCTTGTTCAGATTGCTTGGCTTGCTGCAATCCCCAATCGCACAACTAGCGGTTGCGGCAAGGTTCCTTGACGTCGACCTTGCGACGGCGCGTAATGCGCTAGATCGCCTCTGCGAGGCAGGTATGCTGGAGAGCACCGGTACCATGGGCGTCTACGTCTTTCATGGGTTGCTCCGCTTGTTTGCTCACGAACTCTGCACGGCCCAAGAGCCACATGAGGCAGTGCGTGCTGCGTGGATCCGCGCGGCCCCAACCTACCTCGTCACAGCGGTGGAAATGTGCCTGCGACTACACAGTGAGGGGCCAGCGCCCCATGTCGTGGCCTCGTATGCACCCGATCTGCGAAGCTACACGCCGCATGCCTGGCTGACACCTACCGATGCTCTAACGTGGCTCGAACTCGAATTTGGGAACGTGGGCACAGCCATTGAGGCATGCTACGAGGCCGAGCAGTGGTTCCTGCTCGGCGTACCATGCAACATGGTGATGGGATTCCTCCGCATGCGATCAGACACAGTAAGCATGCGGCGCGTAGGCCAGTACGCGCTACGGTCCTCGGAGAAGACCGAGAACTTCGCGGGCGTGTGCTACAGTCTTGTCAACTTGGCTCAATGCGATCGGCAGGAAGGCCGGTGGGCTGATGCAGTTGTCCGGTGCGAGGCAAGCCTCCGCGTGGCCCGCGACCACAGGCTTCGTTACGAAGAGGGTGCCTCGCTCACTGCGCTCGGCATAACCTGCAGACAGCAAGGCCTTGTCGATAAGGCAATTGCCGTCTACAAGGAAAGCCTTGAGATCGCTCGCGAGCTTGGTGATGCCTCTGCTGAAGGTGAAATCCTCTGCGATCTTGGCATTGCGTACCGGCACACGGCGCTGTGGCCCAAGGCAATTGAATGTCTTGAGACTAGTCTCACGATAAGGCGAGCGAGCGGCGACGTGCTCGGCGAGGCAAATACCCTCGTAAACCTTGGCAACGTATACGGGCAGCACGATCGGGTTCAAGATGCGATCGACTGCTACGAGAAGAGCCTGAAGATCCTAGAGCAAGCCGGTGACCTGCGAGGGGTGGCTGCCGCTCACATAGGATTAGCCAATGCTTACCGCGCGACGGAAAAGGTGGACGCGGCGCAAAGCCACTTAATCCAAGGGCGGTACTTCTCCCATGCCGCAGGTGATGCTCACGGGGAGGGCATAGCGCTTCTAAACATGAGCAGCGTCTTGACGCAACAAGGCCGGGACACGCAGTCAGGTGTCGCAGCGGCTGAAGGATGGTCTTTGCTTCACCCGGGATCGCACGAAGCAAAGACCATCCTTCAGATTTGGCAACCGGGACAAGTACGCGTCGAGGCGGATGATTGAAGCATTACATGCATCATGGTGCGCTCGTGCTCGACGGAACCTCGTCGATCTTGGGTGATCGCTCTCCTAGAGTTGCTACACAGAACGTCCCTTCTGGGCGTAAACCTGAGGTTGGTGTCATGCAGCGAGCAGAGGCAGCCTGATGAACGCCGCGAAGCCACGCCGCGCGGATCGCCGCCAGGTCCATACCCAGACGGCGGAATCCCTAGTACTCCACACCGCAGAGGCGGCGCCGGACAGCTTGCACGCGTGGGTAATTCGCTCACCCGCCATCGCGGCAAAGATCGTCTTGCACCTGCAGCGCTATCGGTGTGCCCGGCCTGGAGAAACGGTTCGCGCGCTACGCGCAGCTCTACTCACACGCCGACTTCGTGCATCAGTTCCACCCGCTGAGCACGGACGGCGTGCTGTTCTTGCTCAAGCAGAAGTGGGACCAACCAGGCCTTACGCTGTCTCGGGCGGATATAGCCGCCCGCGAGGTGTGTTCGTCAAGGTGACACCCGGCCATGATCGCCCGCATAACGGGCGGCGAACTCCGCCCGCTGCAGCGGCTCCTAGTACAGATTGAGCCCATTCTGCAGATCAACGAGTTGCAGACGATCGGCAGTGAGGTGGTGCAGGCCGCACGGGAGAGCCTTGTGATCGGGCCATCAGTCTAATCCAAGCCTACGCAGGAGGTCAGTGAAGACAGGTAGACAAGGAGCTTGGCTACATGCGTCCACGCTCGGCAGAAGATAAGGCCATCTTACGGACTGTCGCCCTGCGTCCTAGCTATCACGCGGCGCGAGGGCCGCATGCGTGGGAAGCAGCAGAGGCCTCATGACGCGACCATTGCGGACAAGATCATCACCATCGCGCTCCCACCAGAGGAGCGCCAGGTCCTGCTCGGCTGGCGCGCCCTGGCAGACCCGCCTGCTGAGGTATCTGGGAAAGCACATAGGCGTCAGGCTCAGCTTCGCGCCATCTCGCCTCCTGCGCCCTAGCCAGTGTCGCCGACATGACCTGACTGGCAAGGCGACGAGCGCCGCAGATGCGCCGCCAAATAGCAGCGACGTATCTACCTCATTTAGCGGACAAGATGACAATCGCGAAGCTCGTATCGCGACGGCCAAGTATGCTGGATAGCAGGTGGCATGCGGCAGGGAAAGGGGCGCGACGTTGGCCGAAGACGTCGGTGGCGCACGCGGCGCGAAAGGCGCCACCCTGTTCATCTCCTACGCCCACGCCGATCGCGCTGTCGTCGACCGCCTGATCGCCGACCTGCGGGCATTCGATATCGCCTGCTGGATCGATCGCCAGGACCTGAAGCCCGGCACGCCCAGCTGGGAGCAGGCATTGCGCGCGGCTATCCGCGCCGCCGACGGCGTGGTGCTGGTCTGCTCTCCCAGCGCCCTGGCCTCGCGCTACGTTCCCGACGAGCTGCGCATCGCGGAGATGTACCAGCGCACTGTGTACCCATTCTGGGTGGACGGCGAGCACTGGATGGATAGCGTGCCCATGGGCTGGGGCGGCGCGCAGAATCTGGACGCACGTGGCGACCGCTTCTCGCCAGCCCTGGCCGCGCTCGTGGCCGAGGTGAAGGCTCAGATGACGACGGCCGTCTCCGGGCAACCGTTCGGCCCTGCCACTCCGGCTGCGCCGCCCCGCAACCCCTATAAGGGCTTGCGCGCCTTCCGCGGCACCGACGCCGGCGACTTCTTTGGCCGCGATCGAGTGGTGCAGGAACTGGTCGAGGCGGTCGGCGCCACGCTGCAGGGCGGCCCGCACTACCTGGCCGTCGTCGGGCCGAGCGGCTCCGGCAAGTCCAGCGTGGTACTGGCCGGCTTGCTGCCGCGGCTGCAGGGCGGCGCGCTGGCCGGCAGTGCGGCATGGCACTACCTCGCGCCGCTGACGCCGGGCGCGCATCCGCTGGAGGCGCTGGCGGTGACGCTGGCCGGCCGCCTGACCGGCAGCAGCATGAGTAGCATTCGCGCCGACCTCGATGCCTCGACACGCGGGCTGCACCTGCTGGCCCGCCGGCTGGCGCAGCACGGCGACGAGCGCGTCGTGCTGGTGATTGACCAGCTCGAAGAGCTCTTCACCCTGACCGGCGACGACGAGGAGCGCCAACAGTTCATCGACCTTTTGGTCACCGCCGTCCGCGAGCCGCAAGGCCCCTTGCTCGCCGTGCTCACCCTGCGCGCCGACTTCTACGACCGGCCGATGAGCTATCCAGAGCTGGTCGCGCTGATGGACACGCGCAGCAAGCTGCTGCCGCCGATGGATCTGGAAGATCTACGCTCCGCCATTACCCGGCCCGCCGCCCTGCCGGACGTCCAGCTGCGCTTCGAGGGGGATCTGGTCGGGGATCTGCTCTTCGAGGTGCGCGGCCAGCCGGGCGCCCTGCCCCTGGCGCAATTCACGCTGGAGCAGCTGTTCGCGCGGCGTGACGGCCGGCTCCTGACACAGGCGGCCTACCGGGAGCTCGGCGGTGTGCGTGGTGCACTGAGCCGGCAAGCTGAAGCCACCTACACCGATCTGCCCAGCGACACGCACCGGTACCTGACGCGGGCCCTGTTCCTCCGGCTCATCGCGCCCGGCGCTACCGAGCAGGAGGCCACGCGCAGGCGTGCCCCCCTTCAGGAGCTGACGCTCGCCGAGCCGCTGCAGTCGGCCCTGATGCAGCAGGTGGTCACGCGCTTTGTGGATGCGCGGCTGCTGAGCACGGATCAGCTGGCAGGGCAGCGCACGGTCGAGGTGAGCCACGAGGCGCTCATCCGGGAGTGGCCGCGGCTCGCGGAGTGGCTGCGCGAGGCCCGCGAGGACATCCGGCTGCAGCAGGCGCTCAGCGAGGACGCCGCGGCCTGGCTGCGCCACGATCGCGCCCCCGATTACCTCTACCGCGGCACCCTCCTGGCCGAGGCGCGCGACTGGCTGGAGCGCAACGTGCCCAGCGCCGACGAGCAGGCGTTCGTGACCGCCAGCGTCGCCGAGGCGGCACGTGAAGCGGCATCGGAACGGGAGCAACAGGAACGAGAGCTGGCGATCACCCGGCAGGCTGCCCTGGCCAGCCGGCAGGCCGCGCGCCGGCTCCGCTACCTGGTAGGCGTGCTCGGCGCGTTCCTGATCGTCGCCGTACTGCTGAGCGTGATCGCATTGCAGCAGCAGTCACAGGCGACCGCGAACGAGCACACCGCGGTGCGGAATGAGCACGCGGCATCGGCAGCTCAGGCGACGGCCGTGGCCGAGCGCAACGCAGCGATTTCCAGCCAGCTCGCCCAAGAGGCCACCGGCCTCTTTGCCACCCAGTACGACCTGGCACTGCTGTTGGGTACGGAGGCGATGCGCTTCCACGATTCCCAGGCAGCCCGTGGCGTCGTGCTCAGCGGGCTCTTGCAGTACGCAGGGCTGCTGGCCACGCTCAGCGGGCATACCGGCATGGTGGCAAACGCGGCCTTCAGCCCAGACGGCAAGCTGCTGGCCTCGGCCAGCGCGGACGGCACTATCCGCCTCTGGGACGTGGCCGGCAGCGGCCCGCTCGGCTCGCCCCTGCTAGGGCACAACGGCGCTGTCAACAGCGTGGCCTGGAGTCCCGACGGCAAGCTGCTAGCTTCGGGAGGCGTGGACGGCACCGTGCGCCTGTGGAGCGTAGCCACGCGCGCATTGCTCGGTGCACCGTTGACAGGCCACGCCGGTTCGGTCAACAGTGTGGCCTGGAGCCCGAACGGTAAGCTGCTGGCTTCGGGAGGCGCGGACGGCACCGTGCGCCTGTGGAGCGTGGCGACGCGACGGCAGATCGCGCTGCTGCACAGCGGCAACAAGGCTACGGTGCACAGCGTGGCCTTCAGCCCTGACAGCACCCTGGTTGCGGCCGGCAGCAGCGACGGCACCGCTCGGTTGTGGCGGGTGGCAGACGGGAGCCAGACGGCGGTGCTGCTGGCCCGCAAGAACGGCTTCCTCTACGGCGACGTCTACAGCGTGGCGTTCAGCCCGAACGGCACGCTGCTCGCGGCGGGCAGCGGCGATGGCCCCGTGTGGCTTTGGAACGTAGCCTCGCACCGGCAAGCCGGGCAGCCGCTCATCGGCCCATCTGGACCGGTCAGCGGGGTCAGCTTCAACCCAGGCGGTACCACGCTGGCGGCAAGCAGCGAGGACGGCAGTATCTGGCTATGGAACGTGAGCGACGGCCACCCGCTCACCACGATTAATGGCCAGTTTGGCGTTGTGAACAGCGTGGCCTGGAGTCCGGATGGCACCTTGCTGGCCACCGGAGGCGTCTTTACCGTGCGCCTGTGGGAGCTGAAGAGCGGCGAGCACATTGGTGCGCCGCTACCCGGCACGGACGGCGCTATGAACAGCGTGGCCTGGAGCCCGAACGGCACACTGCTTGCCGCGGGCGGCGAGGACGGCACCGTCTGGCTCTGGGACGTGGCGACCCGTCACCTGACCGGCCAGATCCTCCCCGGCCACGGCCGGCCCACCGCTATTTACGGCATCGCCTTCAGCCCTAACGGCCAGTTGCTGGCGGTGGATGGCGGCGGCGTGATCCAGCTCTGGGACGTGGCGAGCAGACGCGAAGCCGGTTCACTGGCACAAGGGGCCGCGGGCTTGGTCGTTAGCATGGCGTTCAGTCCGAATGGGGCACTCCTGGCGGCCGGCACCGGGCAGGGCACCATCCAGATCTGGAATGTGGGCACTCGCCTGCCCGCCGGACCGGCGCTCACCGGCCACACCGGGGCCGTCAACAGCGTCGCATTCAGCCCGGACGGCACGATGCTTGCTTCCGGCAGTGTTGACACGACCGTCCGGCTGTGGAACGTTACGAGCCGGCGCCAGCTCGGCCGGCCCCTGGTAGGTGCCGTCGGAGAGGTGAACAGTGTGGCGTTTAGTCCAAGCGGCGCCCTGTTGGCGGCGGGCAGCGAGGAGGGAAGCATCCGGCTCTGGAACGTCGCCGGCCACAGCCTGGCGGGTCAGCCGCTGCCTGGCTCCGGCGGCGTGACCGGCATGAGCTTCAGCCCGGACGGCACAATCCTGGCTTCTGCCGACCGCGGCGCCAACCTGCATTTCTGGGACGTCGTCGGCAGCGGCGTGATGGGCGAGCCGGTGAGTACCACCGCCATCGTGTCCGCCCTCGCCTTCAGCCCCAACGGCAGCTGGCTCGCCACCGGCAACGCCGGGGACGGCAGTGTGTGGCTCTGGCCCGTCACCACCGGCGACCTGCCCGCCCGCGCCTGCGCCGTCGCCGGCCGCAATCTCACCCAGCAGGAGTGGCAGCAGTATCTGGGCGCGGTGCCCTACGAGAAAACCTGCCCATCTGCGTCGTAGAACAGCCGGGACTTGCCACGATGTCGGCTGACTGCTTCGGTGGCCGGAACGTGGCTGCTACCGACCTAGCTCCAATCGTGCGGCATGGCCCGGTACACTATCGGCAAGCCAGTGCAGGCCAAGGCGAATGGGGTGGCGCTGCGCACGGGCGAGGCGAGGAGGAAGGCATGCCGGACCAGACGGATACCACACCGAGTGAGCCACTCATTGGACATGACCAGCTTTTCAAGCAACTGCTCATCGCTTGTTTCCCAGAGTTCCTGCGCCAATTCGACCCCGAAACGGCGGGTGCACTGGACCTGAGCCGCCTAACGTTCCGGGACACCGAGGCCTTCACCGACCTGCCTCATGGCGAACACCGCCTACTGGACGTGGTAACTCAAGCGCCAACCATAGAGGGCCAGGACGAAATCATTTTGGTGCACGTAGAAGCACAGCGCGAGAAGGTGCCGGCCTTCCCCAAGCGCATGTGGCGCTACCACAACGCTCTCGACCTGCGCGATAACCTTCCGGTGATCCCCATCGCAATCCTGGGCTATGCCGAGGGCACGGGCATCGACATCGCCACCTACGAGCACGTCGTGCTCGGCCGGCTTGTCGTCACCTTCCGCTACCTGCGCATCAGCCTGCCCCGATTGGACGCCGTTGAGTATGTGCGAACCGGCAACGTGCTAGGCGCGGCCCTGGCAGCTGCCATGCACCTCCCTGGAGCGCGGCGGGAGCAGATTGCCCTGCAGCTGGCGGCGCGGCGGCGCGTGCACCAGGCCCGCGAGGCTGGGGAGCTGGACGACGCTCGGGCCTTCCTGCTAGCCAACTTTGTGCGCACCTACCTACCATTGAGCGATAGCGAACGCGTAGACCTGGGAGTACAATCAGAGGCGGAGGACATGGCCATGATGGAAGCAACGGAACTGACCTGGGGCGACAAGGTCTATATGGAGCGGATCGAGACGGCGCACGAGAAGGGCGTTGAGGAAGGCCTGGAGAAGGGCCTGGAAGCGGGCTTGGAAGCGGGCCTGGAGCAGGGCCGCGAGGGCCAACGCGCCATGTTGCGGCACGTGCTGCTACGGCGCTTCGGCGAGATTCCGGAAGCGTTGGTAGCGCGCATCGCCGCCGCGGGAGAAGCGGAGCTGGCCGCGTGGCTCGACCTGGCGCTCAGCGCGAATGGCGCGGAGGAGCTGCTGCGGCAATAGGCAGAAGCTGCGCCGTTGCCCCGCTGTTGCGGAATCTTGCGTTGTCAGCCGCCACCCGATGCCGGTGGCGCTTACGCCCGCGTCGGCCAGGGGCATCAGAGACGGTCTCGCTCCCAGATTCGCCCTTGTGGCGACTCCCCAGGACGGGAGCGGTGTGTGGCCCGCGGGCAACTGCTCGTTAGTGAGCGCGCCGGCCGGCGGGTCGCCCCAGGCCCGGCGCTTCGATGTAGTGTTCAGGCCCCCAAGGCTCCGGTGGCGTTCCGCCGCAATGAGTCGCGGGTGAGTTGCTTTCCTTAAGCGTCGTGCCGCATATCATGAGCTAAGGGTGCAGCGCACTGGCTATCCCGCCAACCGCCCTGCTATTCTTGACTGGAATCGAGGATCATCGACGATGAGCTTCCTGGACTGGACGGCAGAGAGCTACGCCGAGCGTTGCATCGATCAAACGCAGCAGCACATACCGGATCTGGTTCTGGCAGCCGGCATGGCCACGCCGATAGGAGCGCACAAGGCCCTGGGGTCGACCCTGGCCGGCCTGGGCGGAGCCATCGCCAGCACTGCGATGATCGGCATTGGGGTGTTCCGAATTCCCAGCCGGGAGACGGTGAAGAAGGCCGTGACGAATCACCTGCTGGCCATCACCGCCGAACGCATCTACCTGTTCAATGCCGGCCCGCTGCTCAATGTCGTCGGCGAGGGAGTCTCCTGGAAGCGGAGCGAGGTCAAGACACGGCTGGTGGAAGGCCCGGTCACGTGGAGGATCACCCTCTACCTTCCGCGCACCGACCCGCTCGACCTCGAGCTGCTCGTCAGGGGTTCCAGCCATCCCAACAAGCAGGTCGTTGGCCTCTTGATGCGCAATCCCGCATAGGCGCGCGCTTCGGCGCAGCGTCGCCGGCACGCGGCAGGTACGCTCAGTCGCCGGGGCGTAGTCCCTGCATGAGCGCGCCCACAATCTCGACGGCAAACCGCCCATCGGCCTCCGGGTCGCGCTCCTGGCCGAGAAACTGCAGGTTCATGGCGCGCTGCTGGCAGGCACCCAGTAGCAGAGCCGCGGTGGCCTCGATGCTCACGCCGGCATTGACGCGGCCCAGCCGCTGCTCGAGGCGCAGGTACGCCGCCAACGTCTGGTTGCCGCGCTGCGGGCCGAGTCCCTTGCGGCGCAGTCCCTCGGCCAGCTCTGGGGTGGCCAGCACGCTGACGGCCATCGGCGTCAGCTCCCAGTAGAAGGCCGCGGCCAGACGCGCTATCTCCTCCAGGTGGTCCTGCAGCGTGTCCTCACCGGCACGCTCCACCATGCTGTGGAGCAGTTGGATGAAGGGGGGAAGGCGTTCCGTCATCACCGCCAGCAGCAGGCTTTCCTTCGTGGCGAAGTAGGTGTACAGGCTGCCCTCAGAGCAGCCCGCGACCCGCGCGATCTCCTTCGTGGTGGCTGCCTCGAGCCCCTGCTCCCGCAGCACGGTCAACGCCGCGTCGAGGATGCGATCCCGCATGGCAATTTGCACAGTTGTAACATCCGTAACTTGACACTGAGCATTCACGCGCCTACTATGAGTATATACTCATTCGCGGCCGGCGAGTGCCACTCGTGCCGCCGGCTATCCCAAACATACCGTAGCAGAGGGAGGATTCCTCATGTCTGCAACCACCCTTGCGCTCCCCCGCCAGGCATCCGCGGCGCCCGCTCACCGCTGGTGGGCGCTCGTGGCCGCGTGCTTCGGCCTGTTCATGGCCTTGCTCGACATCACCATCGTCAACGTCGCGCTCCCCACCATCGGCCGCGACCTCAATGCCAGCTTCGCCGACCTCCAATGGGTGGTCAACGCCTACACCATCGCGCTCGCCGTCTTCCTCATCACCGTCGGCCGCCTGGGCGACCTCTTCGGACGCAAGCGCATGTTCATGCTGGGCCTGGGTATCTTCACCCTGGGCTCGCTGCTCTGTGCCGTCTCCGGCAACATCTCCATTGGCAGCCTCTCGCACACCGGCGTCCTCTTCGCCGCGCGCGCCCTCCAGGGCTTCGGCGGCTCCTTCATGCTGCCCCTCTCGCTGGCGATCATCACGGCCGCGTTCGCCGGCCACGAGCGCGGCACCGCCATCGGCATCTGGGGCGGCATCACCGGCCTGGCCACGGCCATCGGCCCGGTGATCGGCGGCGTGCTCGTGCAAGGCGTGGGCTGGCAGTCCATCTTCTTGATCAACGTGCCCATCGGCGTCATCGGCATCGGACTCTCGGCCTGGGCGATCACGGAGTCCCGCGACGAGCGCGCACCGCATACGATCGACTTCTTCGGCCTGATCACCAGCGCCGCCTGCGTCTTCTGCCTGGTCCTCGCCCTGGTGCAGGGCAATGACGCCGATAAGGGCTGGACCTCCGCCTACATCCTCACGCTCTTCGGCATTGCCCTGGCCGCCTTCGTGGCCTTCGTCATCGGCGAACTGCGCCTCAAGTACCCGATGGCCGATCCCCGTCTCTTCAAAGTTCGCGGCTTCACGGGTAGCGCCATCATCGCCTTCACGCTGAGCGCGGGCTTCTTCAGCCTGCTCTTCTTCATCACCCTCTACCTGCAGAACACGCTGGGACTCGATGCCCTGCAGGCCGGCCTCCGCTTCCTGGCGCTGAGCGGGCTGATCATGGTCGGCGCCCCGATTTCCGGGAAGCTCGTCGATCGCATTGGCCCCAGGGCACCCCTGCTCGTCAGCACCGCGCTCCTCGTGGTATCCGCGCTGCTGATGACCTTGATCTCCTCCAGCCGCTTCGATCAGACGCAGTGGCTGGCGCTGCTGCCGGCCTTCCTCGCCGGCGGCATTGCCAGCGGCATGGTGAATCCGCCCATCGCCGCGCTGGCAGTGGGCACGGTCGAGCGACGACTGGCCGGCATGGCCTCCGGCATCTCCGGACTCTGCCGCCAGGTCGGCATGGCCGTGGGCATCGCCTTCCTCGGCGCCGTGCTCACCGGCCGCTACAACGCCTACATCCACGATCGCGTCCTGGCGTGGCACGCCACCGGACTCACGCCGGCAATCCGCCAGAGCCTGATCGCGGGGGCGCAGCGTGCCGGCGACCTCGCCGGCAGCGCCGGACTGCAGGGCGCCGGCAGCCAGTTCACCCACCTGCCCTTCTTCCCAGGCCTCAGCAACATCGCCCGCGCCGCCTTCGTGGATGGCACCATCGACATTCTGCGCATCGCCGCCGCGGTGCTGGCGGTGGGCTTCCTGGCCAGCGTCTTCCTGGTGCGCAGCTCCGACCTGCGGCAGGAGCTGCCTGGCGAGCGGCCGGCCGCGAGCGAGCTGGGCGACGAGGACGCGGTGAGCGCGTCCGCGGGTGCCATGGCGGGCTGAGCGGCAGCACGTGCATACCGGATTGCCAGAAGCGGGTTGTGGCATAGTACTCACGGCTGCGAAAGAACGGCCTTCCGGCCCGTGCGCGTGCGTGTCCGGCGTGCTATGCTGGGCACGCACGCTGGGATTGGCATAGATGCCGGTTCGGTGGTTGCGTGCATACAAACTACAAGGGACGACGATGTACCCAGCACCAATACCGAGCGAGGTATCGCTCACCCAGAGCCCCAGCCCGTTGCCGCGACAATACCTCGGCCGGCGCCAGCGCGCCATCGTGCGGCAGCTTCAGGCGGCGGGCTTGCTCGTGCTCTTCCTCGGCTTTCTCTGCGGCATGTTCGTGGCCGGCGGCACCTCGGTGCTTGGCGCCTTCGCGCTGCTCTTGGGCCTGGCACTCCTGGAGCCGCTGGCACTCTCGGCCGCGGCCGATCGCACAGGGCACCACCGCCTCGCCGCGCTGTTTGGCGTGCTGGGCGCCTTGGCTTACCTTGGGGCGGCAATCGCCATCGTCGCATTTGCGCTGCCAATTGGCAGTGCGCCCCTCCAGGCGATCGTGGAACGGCTCGTGGCTGCGGGCGTGCTCACCGGCGCCGCTGCGGCAACCCTCGACGCGGCGCGCGCCCTCTGGCAGGTAGCCGACGACGGCCCGCTCGCGCTCGGTTCACGGCCGACGGGCGGCCACGCGAAGGCACTGCCAAGCGCCTGCCCGCGCACCGTGCCGGCTTCGGAGCCATCTCGCCTTCCTACGACGGCCCTGTCTGGTGCTACCTGCTTCAGCCTGCTTGCCGTCGGGGCCTGACTGCGTCGCGTCCACGGACTATCGATACAGGTCGTCGAGCGTCCAGCCATTCACCTGCGGGGCGGTCTGGACAATCTGCAGCATGTCTGGACTGAACCCCGCTGCCGACACGAAGAAGTAGCCGGCCGACTGCGCGGGCAGGAGCGCCTCCCTTGCCCAGCCATGGCCTGACGCGGCAAGGTCTTGCAGATCGCGGACCAAGTCCGTGTGTACCGCTGGCCCGACCGGCTTCGAGGACCACTTGATCTCACCTACGAGGATGCGTCCGTCGTCGAGCCGGGCCACGGCATCGATCTCGATTGATCGGCGATTCCGGTCTTGCCCCTCCCAGCGAGCCCATGTAGTAGCGCCGGCCAGGCCCCAGTCCGCGTGGTAGCGCTGAAACGCCTCGCGGCACATGCGCTCGAATACTTTGCCCATGTACGTGTTGAGCTGGGGCTCCACCTGGCGTTGCCAGACTACTCTTATCGCTCCGGTCTGCAGCCGGCTGCGATTGGCGTGGACGAAGCGGAACCAGAAGGCGAGCGCGTTGTCCGCCAGACGATACTGGTATGCGGCCTTTGCCGGGGCATCGAAGTTCCGTTCTTTCCAGACGTACTCGAGGTCTGCCAGCGTGCGGAGCGCGGCGCGCACCGCCATCACGTCGATGCCGGTCCGGTTGGCGATCTTCGTGACCTCATGATCGCCTGCGGCAATCGATCGCAGAATCGAATTGTAGTCGGCTGGTCTGCGGATCCCCTGTTCCTGCTCGATCACGTGTTCGAGCTGGAGGTAGATCTCACCACGAGGTGAGAGCATGCTGCGCATCACCGCCTCCGCCAGCGGCTCACCGGGTGCGATCGCTGCCAGGTAGCGTGGTGTCCCGCCGAAGATGCCGTACAGCAGCGCCACCTCGCGGTTCGAACGCCCCGGCGCCATCCGAGCGGCGTCACGGTAGTCGAACGGCCCGATTTTCGCCGACCATGCCGACCGGCCAAATAGCGGCTGGCCGCCACCCACGAGCGATTCCATCATGGCCACGGACGACCCGCTCAAGGCCAGCAGCAGCGGCCGGCCGCACAGCTCGCGATCGAACACGGCGACGAGTTGGGACACAATATCATCGTCGCCGCCCATCAAGTACTGGAACTCGTCGAGCACGGCAATGAGCTGTTCCTTCCGCGCGAAGTCGGCCAGGAGCCGAAAGACGGTGCGCCACGTCGGATACTCCGCCGGATTCAGCTCCTGGCCGGACCATCCCGAAAGCTCCGCGATCAGTTCCTTGCGATTGATCTCGGGCGTCGCATCGGCGGCGACGAAGTAGAAGACGCGGCGATCGGGCCATGCGTGTTCGAGCAGGTACGTCTTCCCGACGCGGCGCCGTCCGTACAGCAGCGCAATGGCCGGTGCACGACGGTCGGCGAGCGCCCGTAGCTCAGCCAGCTCGGCGTCGCGATCGATGAACAGGTCAACCTCAGGCACCAGCAGTCCAGTCTATATAGAACATAATCTTATAAGAGTATACACTATTAATCTATACTGCTATTATATCTGCCGGCCAGTGCGCATCAGCCCAGGTGAGCTAATCTGATGCAGCCCGGCGTGCCAGCGGCATCACCCCACTTGGAGAGACAGCTGCGTGCTTGAAGTGGTGGCGTCTTGGGCGAAGAGTGGCTGCCCTGCTGGCGCTACGTGGGCGATTGACCGCGATGTAGGCTGTATATACAATTACGTCTATACAAGGGTGGGGACGCATGGCATGGACCTGGGACGAGGAAAAGAGCCGAGCGAACGAGCACAAACATGGAATGACCTTTGAATTCTCCTGAATTGACACCCCAGCAGCGCAAAGACCTTGAGCGGCTGCGAGCCATGCGGGACGAGGATATCGACTACAGCGATATTCCCGAGGTCACCGACTTTAGCGGCTTTCATCGCCCGGAGTTCTACCGTCCCGTCAAGGAGCCGGTGAGCTTGCGCCTGGATGCCGACCTCATCGCCTGGTTCAAGCAGCAGGCGCAGGCTGGCGAGAAGTACCAGACGCACATCAACCGCGCCCTGCGCGAGTACGTCGAGCAGCACCGGCGCTCTGCCTAGCCCGGCAGCCCTCGGGGAACCGCCCATGCGCAACCAGTAACCGTTGCGCACGAGAACACGGGAGAGGCGACTGTCGCTGTCGCGCGCAGTGGTGCAAAGCAGGCACGATCCCGAAGGGAGCAGGTCATAGCCACCTACCTCCGTCCAAACCCGTGTGAAACAGCACAAGCACTGATGGCGAACCACGAGTTCAGGGCGCAGGTGGCATCGTGCGCCAGCTCATGTTGAGCGCGACACAACCGCTCTGGTCAACCAGCAGCGTGCATCCTCTGTATACACCAGCTGTCGGCACGCGCTCGCCGTCGGGCCGAGTTGCTTGAACGCGGAAGTGCCCGATCGATCTGGGCGCATCTCTTAAGCGGGCGCTTAGCCATCCTGCACTGCTGTGGCGAACTCTTGGTAGGGAACCTCTGGCGTAGGGGCGGCAGTCCGTTGATCCGTGCGGACCTCGGCAGCAGCCTGCAGTTCGACCGCGGCATAGCAACACACAGGGTTCTCGGAGCCTTCCGCCAGGAACCGCCGCACCCTGCGTAGGGCTGTCAGTCCACTACCTCCGAGTGCTACGATTGGAGGCAGCGGCTATTGACACAGTCCATCATGAATCGAGAGGCAGTGCAGTGCCCATCACGTACGAGCAGGTCGTGCGCCTGGCTGCGGCAGGCGAATCGGAGACGCTGGAGCTAAAGAAGTCGACGGCACAACTGTCCGGCGCTGCCGAGACGCTCTGCGCGTTTCTCAATGCCTCGGGCGGCACGGTGCTCATTGGCGTCGCGCCCAGCGGTCACGTGGTGGGTCAGCAGGTCGCGGATCAGACCCAGCAGGAGATTGCTGCTGCTTTGCGGAGGTTCGAGCCTCCCGCGGCCATCACCCTCGACCTCATCGACGTTCCTGGCGGATCACTGCAGGTCATAGCGCTTCAGGCCGCTCCATCACCTGGCGCCGTCCCGTTCACCTACAATGGCCGCGCCTTTGAGCGCATCGGCACCACGACGGCGCAGATGCCCCAGGAGACCTACCAGCGGCTGCTCATGGCCTGCACAGCACCGTGCGCTGGGACAACAGTAGCGCGACCCGTGTGACGGTAGACGACCTAGACCGTGAGGAGGTCCTGCGCCTTGCCCGGAGCGGCATAGCAGCAGGCAGGCTCCCAGCGGCAACGGGTGGCGATATCGCCGACATCCTGACGCGTCTTGGACTCATCCGCGAGGGGCAGGTGCTCAACGCCGCGGTCGTCTTATTTGGTCGGCAGTTCCTGCCAGACTACCCGCAATGCCATCTTCGGATGGCACGGTTCAAGGGCACCAGCAAGACCGAATTCCTCGACAACCGGCAGGTACATGGCCATGGGTTTTGCCTGCTGGATGAAGCGATGGCCTTTCTGCAGCGGCACCTCCCTGTGGCTGGCCATGTCGAGCCGGGGCTGTTTGAGCGTGTCGATGCTCCCCTGTTCCCACCGGTGGCGCTGCGGGAAGCGCTGGTCAACGCTATCTGTCATCGCGATTACGCAAGCCCAGGCGGCGCGATCAGCCTGGCTATCTACGATGACCGTCTCGAGATCTGGAATGAGGGGACTTTGCCCGTAGGGTTGACCGTAGCTGATCTCAAGCGGGACCATCTCTCGCACCCACCCAATCCGTTGATCGCCGACGCGTTCTTCCATCGCGGGCTGGTCGAGCGCTGGGGACGCGGTACGCAACTGATTGTCGAGCTGTGCGTGCGGGCAGGCCATCCTGAGCCAGAATTCATCGAACAGGCGGGGAGCGTCGGCGTGCGCTTCGTGCCAAGCGACTATATCGCTCCGCACCGGGTTATGCACAACCTGACCGACCGGCAGCGCAAAGTCTTGCAACTGCTGGCGCAACAGCAGGCGCTGCCCTTGAAGGACCTGCGTGCCCGCCTTGACAACGCGCCTTCGGAGCGTGCTCTGCAGCGCGATCTCGAACAGCTGCGGCAGTTTGGATTGGTGGACGCCGGGGGTCGCGGCCGAGGAGCACGGTACTGGTTGCGACGTGAATCCTGACCAGGCACTCGCGATGATCGCCTGCGCGCTGACTGCTGCGAGTCCTTTAGGAATAACGCCAGAACGGCTCAATAGCGCAGCGCTATTCTGGCGCTATTCTGGCGTTATTCTCCTACGATAGCTGCGGATCTCGTGCGACATCAGTGACCACAGACGATCGGCCTCTGTGCCCTCAAGGTGACACCGCACACGAGATCGCGGCGCTGAAGTCGCGCTTGACGACGCTCGAACAGGAGCGCGTGGCGATCGGTGCGCGGCTGGCGCTGCTGGAGCAGCCTGGCGTGCCAGCGGCATCACCCCACTTGGAGAGACAGCTGCGTGCTTGAAGTGGTGGCCTCGTGGTCGTCGTCGTGCACACCTGGCCGGATGACCAGGATGAACCGGGGCGGATTATCAGCGCTCGACAAGCAACACGGCGCGAGCGAAAAGAGTACGAACATGGCTCAGTATGAAGACCTGACCCCTGCCCAGCGCGCGGAGATCGACGCCTTGGCAGCGCGGACCGACGAGGAGATCGACCTCTCCGATATTCCCGAGATTACCGACTGGAGCGATGCAAAGCGCGGACTGTTCTACCGGCCGATCAAGCAGCAGCTGACCTTGCGGCTGGATGCCGACGTTGTGGCTTGGTTCAAGGCGCACGCCCCGAATGGCCAGGGATACCAGACGCACATCAACCGCGCCCTGCGCGAGTACGTCGAGCAGCACCGGCGCTCTGCCTAGCCCGACAGCCCTGGGAGAAGCGCTGCGCACGGGAGAAGCGCCCGTCGCTGTCGAGCGCAGTAGTGCAGTGCAGATTCGACGCGAATGGAGTAGGTCATAGCCACTTACCTCCGTCCAGGCCGTGTGAAACCGCACAAGCACTGATGGCGAAACACGTGCTCAAGGATCAGGTGGCATCGCGCACCAACTCAATTCGAGAGCGACACAACCGCTCTGGTCGACCAGCAGCGTGCATCCCGTATACACAAGTTGGCGGCACGCGCTCGCCGTCGGCCGAGTTGCCTCAACGCGGAAGTGCTCGATCGATCTGGGTGCAGCTATCGCGACCGAGTGCCCACCGCCAGCGAATAGATACTCACGCGATTACGAGCTGCGCCACGGCATGACTAGAAGACGTCCACCGCGAGGAATTCGTCAGCAACGCCAGGCGGACTGGCTGTCGCCGTGTTCTGCCGAACCGCCTCATCCCAAACGTCATCATGCATGATGATGGGGACAGCCAAGCCGAAAATGGCACGGATGGCACCCGAATCGTGGAGGCGGCGGCCTACCTGACAGCTCAGTAGCGTGAAAGCCGCCAACACCAGGTCCGGATCGCCCTCGGACCCGCGGCTTAGGACTGTGCGCACCCATGTCTCCAGGAGTCGTTGGCCATCCCGGTCGGTCATGGTGACACCGTGACGTTTCGGGTGACTGGCGATGCCAACTGCGGCCCGATGCTGCGCGACGGTCTCCCAAAGGGCGAGATTCCACTTGGCCTCGGTCGGCGAGCGGTCTTCTTGGCGCGCGAGCTGGGTGCGCGTGTTGTAGTACAGCAAGAGCGCGGGTCGGTCAGGCAGATCGTGGTCGTCACGATACAGGGAGAGCGCGTAGATGTCAGCGGCGAGATCCGGTGGCCACGTCCGCATCGCCTGGACGAACTTCGCCACGACATAGCCCTCAAGCGTGCAGGTAGCATCTGACAGCCGTTCTATGTGCATTGCTCTCCTCTGCTGCGGCTTATGGAGCGCTTGCTGACGGCTTCTTGGTGAGCACTGGTGGTGCGAACGGCGTCTCTTGGTGGTGCGAAAACCCGAGTTCTGCAACGGCGTAGCCCTCGGGTAGGTCGTCCACGGTGTGGCAACCCGGGATGTCGTCATGGGGTTGAAGGGCAAAGAAGTAGTTGGTGCGTCTCGTTCCGTTTGCGAGCACCATCTCATAGGTGTGCAGATGGTAGCGATGTCCATCCCTGCTAAGGTACGTGTAGGCCAAAGCACTTCCCAATGGACTTATTGTTCCGAGCAGTCGTGCGTCGGGCCTCGCACCGAACAAAGGCCAGTTTACCATGATACATCCAGGGGTCGCATGCTCGCCTCCAGGCGACCAAGCCGACCAGGTAGCTGATCGTCTGCACTGGCCAACCATGCCCTACGGATAGCCTCCCCGCTGCCGTCAGCCCTGTCCAACCCAGGGATAGTAGACGGCCCTGATACCGCTCAAGCCCCCCGCAGCAAATGCCCGATCGAACAGTTCGGCTACCTGCGTCTCTGCGCACCGCCAGACAATGGGGGTGCCTCGAGCAGCTTCGATCTGGCGCTGAGCGAGTGCCAGCTCGTCTGCCAAGGACTCCTGACCAGGGCCAGAGCCCGGTCCAGCCCGAAACTGCGCGGTCCATTCCCCAGTCTTTGGATCGATGGCGAAGGCGTAGCCATCCTTTGTCTCCACGAGTTCGCCAGTACTGCGGTCGAAGCCATGGAAATCGATCTCCCCGACGCGGTAAGCGTTACCGTCTCGTACACCCGTTGCAAACTCTCGATAGGAGAGCGCCAGCGCTGTCGTCCCGTGCGCACCCCTCCGCACCTCGGCAACCGCCTTTGCCTCTACCGATGCATAGTAGTGCACGGAGTTCTCTAGGCCCTCTGCCAGGAAGCGGCGCACCTTGTTGACCGGCATGGTCATCCGATCGCCTGCGCCGACAAGCATGGATCGCACGCAGACGTCGTCGTAGGCTCCTGGGCCGAAGACCTTGACCAGCTCCGGGTGGCGCAGTAGGTACGACCGCGAGTCTTCCCAGTGATAGACCGCAGGGAGCACAGCGCGGCGGATCACCTCCCCAACGTAGGCGCCGCCAAACACGATCGTCCGATCGAGGCCCGGCAGCCGCTTGACGAGCGCATGCTGTTTGAACAGCGTGGTTAGGTAGCGGTCGACGCTGCGGAGGCTCTCGAGCGAATAGTCGAGGTTTGGACGGGCGAGTTCCGCAGTGAGCGCTACGTCGGTGCCCTGCGGCGAGTGCGCGCCGTGGACGAAGAGGTCCGCCATCGCGACGAACTGGTCCGTGCTGATCCGCATGTCGCAAAGCTCCCTTGTATCGCCAGCCGACTGCGCGACAGAAGCCAATCAGTTCACGGCATAACGCGCAGCGAAGCCGACCTCGTCCATGGTACAGCTGCTGCGTTCGCAGGCGCAACGGCAGCCCGGTCGCTGGCGTGCCGCTCCCGTCGTCGGGTTGGGAGACTACAGCGCCAGCCTAGCCCAACCGTATGAACATGCAGCTCCAGTCGAAAGGTCCAGTTTGCCTCGCGCCACCGCTCAGTACTCGTTGGCGGCGTAATCACAGGGTGCAAGTCTCGCGCGGCGACCTGCCCGTCCTGTGACGGCGAAGGTTGATAGCGGTCATCCTAGCCGTATGCCGTCACTTCACTGATATCGAGCGTCTTGTACTTTGTGGCGTCCATCGCCACACCGGCGTGGGCGAGCTGCCACGCTCTTGTCCTCACCGAGCCGGAACGCGAACTGAGCGATCCTGGCAGGCTGCCTCCGTGGGCAGGACGCTCGTCTGGAGGTAACATTGGTCTGTCAATTCACCGGTATTGAGGGCCGAAGGCACTGCGATGGACGATAGCGAAGACGACGATATACCTGACGAAGTGTGGGCTCTAGAAGCCGAGAGAATACAGCAAGAAGAGGCAGACTTCCGGGAGAAGTATATTGTGCTGCAGAAACGCTGCGGTGCGGCCAACATCTCCTGCAGATTGGTGGACGACGGCGAGGATTTCACCGGCCAGGTTGCTATTGTAAGTCTCCCAAATGGTAGAGAGAAGCGTGAGGTTGTCCTATACTCGCTGGATACGCTCACGAGGTTCCTGAGTGTGGAATTTGAGAAGTATGTCATCCTTGGCGACTACCAAGCATGCTGCTCATACAAGGAAGGAACGGTAGAGGTTGCAATCAGGCCGCTTGGGGGCTCATCCGCGGAGGGAGCCTTGCTCAGGCTAGGTGGGTCGGACCGATCGAGACGCGAAGGAATGACACTAGAGCCGCACTCCGCTGAAAACAACTCTGATATTGGTCTCGCGATTGGCAAGCCATCAGAGGAACTTTGCTGCTTGGTGGGAGAGGATAACCCTGCACCGAAAATGTCGCTCAGGCTGTGGAACCTAGCTTTCCCGGCAGGTGAACGGTCTCACATTGCTGCTATAACCTACATCGAACGTGCCGCAAATGCTTTCTTCATGGACCTGGACATGACGCGATCACTCGCGCTGCAGTTGGTCAAGGCGCCGAAGCCACTGCGCCTGCAACTGGTCAAGAAGCGGCAAGAGACATCGCCTTTTCGCTTTCCAATGCATGAGTTCGAAACCAACCCTTCGTCCTTGTACTGGTACGCGAGAAGCACGACAGCCATGCCGCTGCAACAGTTTCTTGCGTACTATCAGGTGATCGAGTACTACTTTCCCGCGTATTCTCATCAGGATGCCCAGAAGCGCATTCGTAACCTTCTTAAGGACCCGGCGTTCCGATTTGAGAGCGATACAGACATCACGAAACTAATATCTATAGCACAAGCGGCTCATAAGGACTCCAGAGCCGAGCGATATCAGCTTACGTCCACCGTGCGCGGGTGTCTGGCTGAGGATGATCTTCGGAGATTCTTGCAGGAAGAAGAAGACCGTAGGAAGTTCCTCACGTCGCGTGACAAGCTCCTGAAAGTGGATCCTCTACAACTCAACCGGCGCGGCGCGCCAGATACTGATCTCCGGGACCAGGTCGCCAACCGCATCTACACGATACGATGCAAGATCGTGCATACAAAGAGCACTATGGAAGGCGCAGACGAGGACGCACAGCTTGCCCCTCTGTTCCCTTTCTCCCCCGAAGCTCAGGCACTAGGATTTGACATAGAGTTGGTGCGATACGCGTCACAGAGAGTCCTGATCGCTGCAAGCATACCGCTGAAGCCACTGTACGGATAGCTCTCCTTGGCGTGCACGCCAAGGACAGCCACCGCCCTATCGGCGGTGGTGGTCCGGCGGGGCGGCACACGCACCATGCGATGGCCGAGGATAAGCCGAAGCGGACAGGTTCTGCTGCGCGCTGCGGACTGGTCGTCCAACGCTACGCCGCAGCGGCATGGAAGTCGTCTTCGCTATGATGTGGGCGCGCGATAACGGCCCATATATCGCGGTCAAGCTCGACTCACCGCCGCGACAGGGGCCTCAAGGCCCGCCTCGACGCAACGAATCCCTATGCATAGCCCCCGCATGGCCATGCAGCATCGAGGAGCGCGCTCGCTCGCGCCCCAGCCTGTCCCTCGTACCTATCCGGATGCCTGGGTCTGCGCCCGTGGCTAACACACGTGCACGGCTGCCGCCCCGTATAGCTTGGAGTCGCCTGGACCTGCATGTTATACTATCGTCAATAGTAGTATGGATGTTCTACTAGCAGCCGCGCAGGAAGGGACTCGCCGCAAGCCATGGATCTCGAGACGGATCGCATCCTTGCCCTGGCGCCCGACCCCTCTGCCGCCGCCGCCGCGCGCAAGCTGGCCGCACCCGGCGCCTGGTCGCACCTGGGACGCAATGCGGCCGCGCTCTGGGGCGAGTGCCAGGGGAGCGCCCTCTACCAGGTGCGCGTCGATCTACGTGACCTCGTGGCGAAGTGCAGCTGTCCCAGTCACAAGTTCCCCTGCAAGCACGGCCTGGCACTGCTGCTGCTTGCCGCCCGGCAGCCCGCCGATCTCCCCGAGCAGGAAGCGCCCGAGTGGGTGTCCACCTGGCTCGCGAATCGATCAGCCAAGGCCGCGACCCGACAGCCCACTCCGGCCGCTCCCGCCTCTGAGGAACAGCAGGCGCGGCAGGCCAAGCGCGCCGAGAAGCGCCTGCTCCTCGTGGATCAAGGGCTCGATAGCCTCGACCTCTGGCTGCAAGACCTGATCCGCGCGGGACTGGCCGGCATCGAGCTGCAGAAGGCCTCGTTCTGGGAGAAGCAGGCCGCCCGCTTGGTCGACAACCAGGCGCCCGGACTGGCGGCGCGCGTCCGGCGCCTGGCCCTGATCCCCGGCTCGTCGCCGCACTGGCCGGAGCAGCTGCTGCGCGCCCTGGGCAGCCTCGCCCTGCTGATCGCTGCCTTCCGCCATCTCGACGGGCTCAAGCCGGGGCTTCGCGCCGACGTGCGTTCGTTGATTGGCTGGAATCTGAAAGAGGAGGAGGTCGTAGCCCACGGCGATCTGGTAACCGATCGGTGGTTGGCTCTCGGCCAGCTGGTGGAAGACGACGATCGGCTTTGCACCCAGCGCACCTGGTTCCACGGCACACGCAGCAACCGCCCGGCCCTCGTCCTGCAGTTCGCCATACCGGGCGGCGCGTTTGGCATGCCGCTGGTGCCCGGCACCGAATTCGATGCGACCCTCGCCTTCTGGCCCGGCAGCTACCCACTCCGCGCCTTCATCCACCAGCGCCACGGCCCCACCCTCCCGCTCACGCACCGGCCGCCCGCGGTCGGCATCGCTGCGTTTCTGGAACGCGCCGGCCAGGCCCTTGCCAGGCAGCCCTGGCTCGACCGCCTGCCGGTGGTCCTCGCGGACGTGGTGCCGACGTCGAGTGACGGCGAGTACTGGCAGGTCGTCGGCGGGCCGGGCGAGGCCCTACCCCTCGTAGGCGGCCCGCACTGGCCGCTGCTCGCCTTCTCCGGCGGCGGCCCGATCGCCGTCGTGGGCGAGTGGCAGGGCAGCGCGATACTACCGCTCGCCATGGCAGATGCCACCACCTACCTGCTCTGCGCGAGTGCCTCATGAATGAGGCACTCGTCGCCGCGGCGCTGATTGGCACCTCCCGTCAGCCCGATCCGCCCTGGGCCACGGGCACGCCCATCGACGATCTGGTCGCGGCAGCCGCGGGCCAGAGCGTGGAACGAGCCATCTTATTGGCAGCGGGCGCCGCCGACCTCTATCGCCGCGCCGGGTTGCGGCCGTCGGCGCCCGTGGCGCTCCCGCCCGTCTGCCCGCCCGAGACGCGGCCGGAGCTCGAACGGCGCGGCGCCGAGCTACTGGCGGACCTCCTCGCGGGCAGGCAGCCGATTCCTAGCTGGGCCGATCTGGCCGAATCCAACTACGTGGGCCTCTCGCCGGCGGATCTGACTGCCCTCCTGCCCGAAGCGTTCCGTCTAGTTGCAGGCCTGGGCTGCCGGCTGCCTCACCGGCTGTTGGTGCAGGCGCTCGATCTGAAGCTTGCCGCCGCGCGGGCGGCCGTGTTGCCTGTTCTCGGCGAACGCGGCCGATGGCTTGCCCGGTTCAATCCCGCATGGCGCTGGGCGGCTGGATCACCCACCGGCGACTGCACCGGCAGCCTGGATCAGGCGGAGAGGCTGTGGCAGGAGGGAACCCCTGCGCAGCGCGCCGCCACGCTCGTGCGACTACGCGCATCCGCTCCCGATACCGCCCGTGAGTGGCTGGCGGAGACCTGGAAGGGCGAGAAGGCCGACGTGCGCCAGGAGTTCGTGAGCGCGCTCAGGACTAACCTTTCCAGCGACGACGAGCCCTTCCTCGAGCTGGCACTGCGCGACCGCTCCGACAAGGTGCGCGACTGCGCCGCCGATCTGCTGCTTGCTCTCCCGGCATCAGGTTTGCGCGCGCGCCTCTGCACACTCGCCGGCACCTGCCTTGCCTACCAACCTCCGGCGCGCGGCCTGCACGGGCTCAGGCGCAAGCTGGGTGTAGGCCGGCAGCACGGCACGCTCGACGTGCAGCTGCCTGCCGGCGAAGGCATCGATTGGGCAAGCCTCGGCATCGGCAAACCGCCGCCGGAAACTGCTGGGCAAGGGCGCGGCGCCTGGTACCTCTCCCGCCTGCTTGCCCGCATCCCGCCGTCGCACTGGTCGAGTCGCTTCGGGGCGGCGCCCGAGGATCTGCTCGCGGCGGCGCAGGCGGGGGACTGGAGCCAGGTGCTCGTCGAGGCCTGGTCACATGCCGCGATCCTATTCGGCGAGCAGGCCTGGATCGAGGTGTTCCTCCGCCGATGGCCCGCGCTCTTCGCCCGGAACGCCCGCGAAGACGGCGCCCGCCAGGTGGCCTGCGGGTTGCTCGCGGCCTTGCCGCCGTCGCTGGCGTCACAGGAGCGCGGGCGTCTGCTATCGTCCGGCGATACGCCGTCGATTCACCTCGCCGTGGAAGCCCTCACGGGCCAGGACGCGCCGTGGCAGGAAGTCGAAAGCCGCGCCTACGTGGATCTGGTCGGGACCCTGCCGCAGCGCATCCCCGAGGCTGCGCGCTTCAACGGCGATCCCTGGATGCGGGCCATCCAGCAATCCCTGCCGGTCGCGGCATGCCGCCTGTCGCCGGACAGCCTTGGTCGAGTGCCGCGGCGCTGGGATCTGCCCGACCACCTGCGACAATCGCCCTGGGCCCGCGCCCTGGCCGTGTTCTCCGACACCGTCAACCTGCGCCGGCACATCCGGCGGACGCTCGCCGGGTCCGGCGACCGCCCCATAGAATGTAGGGACTGACATGCATGTTTGTCCCGTAGCAGCCTGTCAACAACGAAACGTCACATGCACGCGACCGCAGTCGCCCCGTGCGCTGCCATGACATCGCAATGTCAGGCTGCATGCCCACTGCAACGAATGCCTGTTGGCAACCTAATAGATAGGAGTACTCTCCAGTGATCAACGCCGATGGATTTGGCACCGCCCCCCTCGAAGCGGTGGTGCGTCGCCACGCGGAGCAGCAATTTGCCGAGGAGCTCGAAGAGCTCGCCAGGGCGGACGATAGACCGCGCCCGCCCAACTGGCTGCTCTCTCCCTGGGCCGTCTGCACCTACCTGCTCGGAGGTACCCTCCCTGGCGGCTTCGTGGTCAGCGCCAAGTACATTGGCAACGAGCGCCTGATCCAGGGCGCCGTGGCCACGCTGGCTACCGATCGAGCGCTGCTGCTCTACGGCATTCCCGGCACCGCGAAGTCTTGGGTCAGCGAGCACCTGGCTGCCGCGGTCTCCGGCCAATCAACCCTCATCATCCAGGGCACCGCCGGCACCGACGAGAACGCTATCCGTTACGGCTGGAACTACGCCCGGCTCCTGGCCGAGGGGCCATCGCCTGCCGCGCTGGTGGTGAGCCCCATGATGCAGGCCATGCTGCAGGGAAAGCAGTGCCGCATCGAAGAGCTCACGCGCATCTCGCCCGAGGTACAGGACACGCTCATCACCATTCTCTCCGAGAAGATGTTGCCCATACCGGAGCTGAATACCGAGATGCAGGCGCGCAAGGGCTTCAACGTGATTGCCACCGCGAACAATCGCGACAAAGGAGTCAACGAACTATCCAGCGCCCTGATGCGCCGCTTCAACACGGTCGTGCTGCCGGTGCCGGAATCCTTCGATCAAGAAGTCCAAATCGTGGAGCAGCGCTCCACGGCGCTTGGGCGCGCCTTGGATCTCCCCGCCGAGGTGCCGGCGCTGCTGGAGATCCAGCGCGTGGTGACCATCTTTCGCGAGCTGCGGGACGGCCTGACCGGCGATGGCAAGACCAAGCTCAAGTCGCCATCAAGCACGCTCTCACCCGCGGAGGCAATCTCCGTGATCAACAGCGGCATGGCCATGGCCGCCTACTACGGGGATGGCACCTTGCGGGCAGGCGACCTCGCGGCGGGTCTCACCGGCGCCATTGTCAAGGATCCCGTGCAGGATCTGGTCGTCTGGAAAGAGTACCTGCAGACCGTGGTCAAGGAACGCCAGGGCTGGAAAGACCTCTACCGCGCCTGCCATGAAGTCGTCTGACGTGCAAACCACCGCGGTAACCGTATTCGGCATCCGCCATCACGGCCCCGGCAGTGCGCGCAGCCTGCGGGCCGCCCTGGAGGAGCTGGTGCCGGACATCGTGCTGGTCGAAGGGCCTCCCGACGCGCGGGATGTGCTGCCGCTGATCGTGCACGATCAAATGCAGCCGCCGGTGGCATTGCTGGTCTACACCGCGGGTGACCCGCGCCGGGCAGCCTACTTCCCCTTCACCGTCTTCTCGCCCGAATGGCAGGCGCTACGCTTCGCCTTCGAGCACGGCGTACCGGCGCGCTTCATGGACCTGCCGCAGGCGATCCAGATGGCCCCAGAACCGCACGCACCTTGCGTGCCCCCGTCGCCTCCCTTCGCCGTCGATGACCCGCCTCCGTTGTCCGCCGCCGAGGAACCGCCACCCACGGCCGATCCCGCACATCTGGCAGACCCCGACGATCTTCATCTGCGCGAAGATCCGTTCGGCCTCCTGGCGAAGCTTGCCGGCTACGACGATCGCGAGCTGTGGTGGGAGCACCAGGTGGAGCAACGGCGCGATGCCGCCGGCCTGTTCGCGGCAATCCTGGAGGTGATGGCCGCACTGCGCGCCGAGGCACCCGCGCCCAGCATCCGCGAGGCGCAGCGAGAGGCGTTCATGCGGCAGACCATCCGCGCCGCCACCAAAGAAGGGTTCCGGCGCATCGCCGTGGTCTGCGGCGCCTGGCACGCGCCCGTGCTCGCAAGGCTCGGCCCGGCCAAGGACGACGCGGCGGTGCTCAAGGATCTGCCGCGTATTCCGGTGACGGCTACCTGGATTCCCTGGACGAACTCGCGGCTCTCCTCCAGGAGCGGCTACGGCGCCGGTGTCGAATCGCCCGGTTGGTACGAGCATCTCTGGCACGAGCCCGCGCAGACGGCAGTGCGCTGGATCATTCGCGTCGCGCGGCTGCTGCGCGATCAGGATATCGATGCCTCCTCCGCCGGCGTGATCGAGGCTGTGCGCTTGGCCGATGCCCTGGCCGCCCTGCGCAACCTCTCGGCGCCGGGCCTGGCTGAGCTCGACGAGGCCATCCTCACTGTCCTGTGCCATGGCGAGAAGGCGCCGATGGCCCTGATCCGCGAGCGCCTGGAGATCGGCGAGTGCCTGGGCGGAGTTCCCGACGAGACGCCTGCCGTGCCGTTGCAGCAGGATCTGGCTGCCCTCCAGCGCAGGCTGCGGCTCAAGCCCAGCGCGGAGATCAAGGCGCTCGATCTGGATCTGCGGAACGATCTGGACCGCGATCGCAGCCGGCTGCTCCATCGCCTGCGCGTGCTGAACATACCCTGGGGCAAGCCCCAGCGCGGCTCCAGCAGAACCAGCACCTTTCACGAGCCCTGGGTGCTGCAGTGGCAGCCTGAGCTGGCCGTCGCTCTGATCGATGCCGGCGTGTGGGGTACCACCGTCGAGGCAGCGGCGATCTCGTTCCTGCAGCAGAAGTCCTCGGAGGCAGCCGACCTGCCTGCCCTGAGCGCACTGCTCGAGAGCGCGATCCTGGCTGCGCTGCCCAGCGCCGTGCAGCAGGTGCTCGACTGCGTGCAGGCCAGGGCCGCGCTGGCCACCGATTTGCGTCACCTGATGGACACCATGCCGCCGCTGGCCCGCGTGGCGCGGTACGGCAATGTGCGCGAGACGCCGGTGGAGCATATCTTGCCGGTGGTCGCCGGGCTGTTCGAGCGCGTGGTCGCCGGGTTAGTCAACGCCTGCGCGTCGCTGGACGACGATGCCGCGGTCGGCATGGCCGGCAGCATGGCGAGCGTCCAGGCCGCTATCACCCTGCTGGACAACGCCGAACAGCTGCACGAGTGGCGGGAGACACTGCAGTTGATCGTGGATCGCGACGGCATCCACGGCCTGGTGCGCGGCTGGGCCTGCCGCATGCTCCTGGAAAGCGGCGTGCTGGGCGAAGCCGATCTGCAGGCCCTGGCATCGCGGGCGTTGTCCCCGGCAAATCCAGCCACGCAAGCTGCTGCCTGGGTTGAGGGTGTCCTCCGAGGCAGCGGCATGCTATTACTGCAGCTGGACGGCCTCTGGAGAGTGCTCGATGCCTGGATGAGCGACCTCAGCGCCGAAGCATTCGCGGGAGTCCTGCCGCTGCTGCGCCGGGCGTTCTCGAACTTTCAGGCACCCGAACGGCGCAGCATGGGCGAGAAGGTGGCGCGACTGCACGGCCGCCAGCCAGCCGGCCGTGCAGCCGCGAGCGGCACCGCCGAGATCGACCCCACGCGTGCCGCCCTGGTGCTGCCGATCTTGGCGCGCATCCTGGGAGTACCCGTGGAGCAACAGTCATGAATGAGTAGTTGGCGGATGCACCACGTAGGAGCGCACGCGTCCCGCGTGCTCCGCTGGCGTTCGCCGCGGAGAGCCAGCCATGAATGAGCCCAATCAGGCTGGTAGCGTGACCACGACCATCGGCGAGGCCGAGCGCTTGCGCCGTTGGCGCCTGGTGCTGGGCAGTCCGGCGGACGAGGTCCTGCGGCTGGCCGGGAGCGGCGCAGGCGCAGGTGGCCTGGCCGGTGAAGGTGGTAGCGTGCTCGACCGCGAGGGCGTGGCCATGGATCGGGTGCTCGAGGCCCTCTACGACAGCAATCGCGGCGCCGGCCTGGGTAGCTCATCGCCCAACATCGCCCGCTGGTTGGGCGACATCCGCACCTACTTCCCCTCCAGCGTGGTGCGCGTGATGCAGCAGGACGCCCTGCACCGCCTCAACCTGCAGCAGATGCTGCTCGAGCCCGAGCTGCTGGCAAGCGTCGACGCCGACGTGCACCTGGTCGCCAACCTCATGTCGCTCAGCAAAGTCATGCCGGAGCGCACCCGCGAGACCGCGCGCCTGGTGGTGCGCAAGGTAGTCGACGACCTGCAACGCAAGCTGGGTGGCCAGCTGATCCAGGCCGTGCGTGGCAGCCTGCATCACGCCTCCCGCACACATCGGCCACGCCAGCAGGAGATCGACTGGGACCGCACGATCCGCGCCAATCTCAGGCACTATCAGCCGGGGGCCGCGACCATCATCCCGGAACACCTGATCGGCTTTGGCCGGAAGAAGACCGCGCTGCGCGACATCGTGCTGTGTGTCGACCAGAGCGGGTCCATGGCCGCCTCTGTCGTCTACTCCGGCATCTTCGGCGCGGTGCTGGCCAGCCTTCGCGCCGTGAGCACCCGCATGGTCGTCTTCGACACGGCCGTCGTGGACCTCACCGAGGACCTGCAGGACCCGGTGGATCTGCTCTTCGGCGTGCAGCTTGGCGGCGGCACGGACATCAATCGCGCTCTGGCGTACTGCGAGCGCCTGGTGACGCGCCCCACCAAGACCATCCTGGTGCTCATCACCGACCTCTACGAGGGCGGCAATGCCCAAGAGATGCTGCGGCGGGCGGCGAGCTTGAGCGGCAGCGGCGTCACCCTGATTTGCCTCCTGGCCCTGGACGATCGCGGCACGCCCGCCTACCACCAGCAGCACGCCGCAGCCCTGGCCGCGCTGGGCATCCCCACCTTTGCCTGCACGCCCGACCTCTTTCCAGATATGATGGCCGCGGCGATCAGGCGGCAAGATCTGGGCATGTGGGCGGCCCGCCAGGAGATAATCGCCGTACGCGGGAACTGATTCCGCCAACCTGGGTTGACCTGGATTTGGCGATTGCGCGTAGGTGCATGAGCGATTCCGGGAGCGCACGCGTCTCGCGTGCCCCGCGCGTGCAGGGCATCGACTTCATCGCCCCGCTGTTTCGAGACGTCACGTTCACATCGTGCACATTCCCCATGGCTCCCTCACGGCCCATTGCGCCACGCTAATCCCAGACGCCCTAAAGTGAAACCACGACGGGATCAACATCGCCGTGCAAGCTCCTGGGACCGCGAGCATCGTGCTCGCCCCTGGTCGCGCCGACCCCAAAACCCCATCGCCACGACGCGGCATGCAGGCCCCACTGTGGCTTCACTATTGGTTGCCCCCGCCTAGCCACGTTCAGGTGTTTACACAGTTCGCGCTCTTCAGTCTGGTCAAACTGTGCCATATAGAGTAGTGTTATGAAATGGAGAGATATTGCGGAGAAGCGACCGCGTGGCCATGGTGCCGTGGCAAGAAGGGAGGGCTGGGCATCCAGACGTCAAGAGTGTTACCCGCGGCCCCACTGCTTCGGGACCGGCGGCAGTTCTCCAGGCTTGGTGTGTGCGAGTAGTCAGAGAAAGGGCAGAATACCATGACACCCGGTATTCGTTGGCGAGTCATCGTCCTGCAAATCGCGCTCGTAATCGTGTTCGGCTTCGTGGCGGGATTCCTGTACTGGGCCGCGAGTTTTACTCACTCCTACGTGCACGATGAGCTCCTATCCCAGAAAATTGTGTTCCCGGCGGCGAACAGCGCCTCGCTTTCGGCTCTGCCGGCAGCCGATGCCAGTGCCATGCGGCAGTATGCCGGGCAGACCATGGACACCGGTGACCAGGCCAAGACATGGGCAGACCACTACATCGCAGTGCACCTGCGCGAGATTGGCGGCGGCAAAACCTACAGTCAGGTGAGCGCGCTCTCACTGGCCGCGCCCACGAATCAGGCCCTCGCGAACGAAGTGCAGACGCTGTTCCGCGGCGAGACCTTGCGCGGCTTGCTGCTCAACGCCTGGGGCTGGTGGACCGTCGGCACCTACGCGCTCTTCGCCGGCATCGGCCTCACCGTCGCCGCGGTAGCCGTGTTCCTGGCGTTCCTCTTTGAGGTGTTCATCGGGCCAGGCCGCATGCCCAAATAGCACTGCTGTGTAGCCCATTCGCTAACCCACACACAGCAGTCGACTAGCAGCTCGGCACTCGACCCGTGAACGTAGGGGTGTATTGCATACATCCGCCCGGCCGGCACGGACGTATGCAATACACCCCTACTACTCACCCAAACCGAAGAGCCGGCGCGATACGCACCGCGCTGCAAGCTTCCGGGGGCGCGGGCATCTTGCCCGCCCTTGGGCGTGCTTGCTAGCTGCTCCATCGCCACGACGTGGTGCGCGAGCGGCCTCACTGTAGCACGAGAATCCGCCGCATGCCTGACTATACGTTTGGCAGAGCAGGAGGAGCGTCCGCCGTGGCGGACGCTCCTCCTGCGATGTGCCTGCCAGTATTCAGTGCCTCAGTTCGCCACGGGGCCGGCCGCCGCGGCAGCGCCACCGCCGAAGGACTGTAGCGCCAGGTAGCTCGGCCCGAACCGCGCGATGTTGTCGCGCTGCTTCTCATACTGGTCGAAATGACCCTCTTCATCTCGCACCAGCTGCTCGAACAGCTGCTTCGACGCCGAGTCCACGTTGGCAGCGCAGGCGATCGCCGCGGCATTGTAGGCTCCCACGCTCCCGTCCTCCATCTTCATGGCCTTCGCGAGCATGGCCTCCGGCTCGACGATCTTCTCGATCGGGCCGGCGACACCCATGTCGACGTCGCCCTTCAGGAAGAGCACCCGCTCGGCCAGCAGCTCCACGTGCGCCATCTCCTGGATCGCGGTCCGCTTGAACAGCATCGACAGCGGCCCGAAGCCCAGATCGGCCAGGTGAAAGTGAAAGTACATGTACTGATGCACGGCCTGGAGCTCATCCGCGATGGATTCATTCAACAACCCAATGCTCTTCGCCTTGTCCATTGTCGTCCTCTCTTCTCAGCAATTGTCTCGATAGCTAAACCGAAGCCACAACGGGATCTCCATGGCCGTGCACGCATCCGGGAGCGCGCGGGGCACCCTCTGGGTCGCGCTCGTCCCCGTCTAGCGTCCATCACGGCTGCGTGCGCCACCGTGGCTTCACTCTAGTTACCTGCATGGCAATCCTACAGACGAGTGGCCTCAGGCATCAAGTCGGGGGCGCCGGCTGGTGTGCTGCACACGGATAATCACGACCCGCTCGTCCTCCACTCGGTAGGTGGCGATGTAGGGGTAACGACGCAATACCAGCTCGCGCGTGCCCGACTTCCGGCCTGGTCGTCCGTACGCAGGGTGCTGGGCCAGCCGCTCAATCTGCGCGCGAATGTCGGCGAGCGCCTCGTAGGCGCGGGCCGGACTGATCTGGCGCGCATAGTAGGCATGGATTGCTTCGAGGTTCCGCAGGGCCTCTCGCAGAAAAGCAACTACCACGTTTCTTCGGCTACCCGCGCGCGCGCCTGCGCCAGCGCCGCGGGGTTGGTAAGGCGCGCGAACACCGCCTCTGCTTCCTCGGGCGTAGCAATATCACCTGCCGCCAGCTCGGCCAGGCCCGCTTCAATATCGGCCAGCTGCCACCGCTCCCGCTCGAGGTACTCGCGCACCGCCTCGTTGAACAGATAGTTAGTACTCCGTCCGGTAGCCTGCGCCAGCTGCGCCATCTGCTCCTTCATCTCCGGGTCGAGCCGCACGCTGAACAGGGCTGTTGCCATGGTGTGTTCTCCCTCACCCCTGATGATAACACAGAAGAACACGTTGTGTGCGGTCTCGATGGGGAGCGTCTCGATGTCGTTTCACGCAGCGGAGCCCTGCTCTAGAGTGAAATCGCGACGGGATCAACATCGCCGCGCACGCCACCGGGAGCGCGGGCGTCCCGCCCGTCCCCAGATCGCGCCGGCCACAAACTCCATCGCCAAGGCGCGGCAATCCGATCTCACCGTGGCTTCCTCATCATAGGAGCCACTCACCGAGCCTTAGGAATGGCTGGTATGCGCGCAGCTGGCAGACCGGATCGCTGTTGAAGCCGGCAAGCGCCGCGAAGTACAGTGGCACCGACGCGGTGTAGGCGGGCAGTGCCTCGCGCTCCGCTGCGGTGAGTGGGGTGGGGGCGGTGGCCTCGTACGCCCCTATCATCAGCGGCACGAGATGCCCCCAAAAGCGAGCTGGATCGTGATGGCCGTCGAGCGCCAGCAGCATGAAGGCTAGCGCGTAGCCGATCTCGTGGATCCGGGGCCGCCTCGCCAGAAAGCCGAAATCCAAATCCACCATGCCATGAGCCGGCGATGGTGGCGTGCATGCGGGATCACCAACCGCCGCACGTCGGGTTGCGCCGCGACGTCCACCATGTAAGAGCACGTCACGCAGGTGACGTCTGCTCCGCCAGCACCGGCAGGACCATGCAGTAGGCCATGCGCGATCGCTCCAAGCTCTTCAGCCGCCAGAACTCATCGGGCGCGTGCAGGTTCTCGTCGTCCAGCCCGAAGCCGAGGCCGATGGTAGGCGCGTGCAGTATCTGCCCAAACAGCGTGCACACGGGGATGCTGCCTCCCGTGCGAATGTGATACGGCGCCTTCCCATAGATGCGCTCCAGCACGCCGGCAACCGCGATGTTGCCCCAGTGGTCCGCGTCAATCGCGTAGGGGATGGCCTGTCCGGGGATCTCGTGCGCCGCGACCTGAACCCCCGGCGCGGGCTGCCGCTGGATATGGTCGATCACCAGCTGCACGATCTCGCCCGGATCCTGGTTTGCCACCAAGCGGCAGGTGATCTTGGCGTGGGCCTCGCTCGGCAGCACGGTCTTGGCACCCTCGCCCTGGAATCCGCCCCAGATGCCGTTCAGCTCGAGCGTAGGACGCACCCACACGCGCTCGGCAGGCGTGTAGCCCGCCTCGCCCGGCAGCACCTCCACGTCCAGCCGCGTCGTGATCGCCGATTCGTGGTAGGGCACGGCCGCGATGGCCTGCCGTTCCTCGGCCGTCAGCTCTCTCACCCTATCGTAGAAGCCCGGCACCAGGACCTTGCCCTGCGCGTCTCGCAGTGAATCAAGAATGCGCACCAGTGCGTGGATGGGATTCGCCACCGCCCCACCAAACGTGCCCGAGTGCAGGTCCTGGTTCGGGCCGCGCACGTCGACCTGCACCGCGCAGAGGCCGCGTGCGCCCAGGAAGAGTGCAGGCTCTTCCTCGCCGAGCTGGCCGGTGTCGGCATTCAGCACCAGATCGCAGGCATACAGGTCGCGGTTCACCGCCAGGAAGTCGGGCACGTCCGGGCTGCCGATCTCCTCCTGCCCTTCGATGAGGAACTTGACGTTGACCGGCAGCGCGCCCTCCGCGCGCAGCAGCGCTTCGAGCGCCTGGATTGGCGCCAGCACATTGCCCTTGTTGTCGCTGGCGCCGCGGGCATACACGCGGCCGTCGCGCACCGCCGGCTCGAAGGGCGGGCTGGTCCATAGCGCCACGGGATCGACGGGCTGCACGTCGAAGTGGCCGTAGATCAGAATCGTGGGCTTGCCCGGCGCGTGGAGATGGTCGGCGTAGAGCACGGGATGGCCGGGCGTCAGCATGATGCGCACGTGCTCCAATCCCGCGGCCGTCAAGCGCCTGGCCACCCATTCCGCGGCGTGCTGCACGTCTGCCGCGTGCTCCGGCAGCGCCGAGATGCTGGGGATACGCAAGAGCTCGATCAACTCCTCCAGATACTGTGCCTTGTGCGCTTCCAGGTACGCCTCCCAGCCGGCCATGCTGCCACCCCCTTCGTTACTGCGCAGCCTCATGCGTTCCGCCCTCTCAGGGCGAGTATTCCGTATCGTCTAGCATAGCACGCGTACCTCGTGCGGACGCCAGAGCGGATCTCGACCCTGCGATCTGAGGCGCGCCTGACCGCCCCGGAAGCGCGAGGGCCTGACGTGGCCTCAGACCTTGCATCCGAGGCTGCTGTGCGAGATAGTCAACTCGACGGAAACGAGTTTGCCAGGGGCAGGACTATGCGGCAGGTTGGAGCATTCGAGGCAAAGACGCATCTCGCGCAGTTGCTCGATGACGTCGTACGCGGCGAGACCGGCGAAATCACGCGACACGGGGTGCCCGTGGCTCACCTTGTTCCACCAGGGCTCCGCACCGCACCCTCACTCGAAGCAACCATCGCGGAGATCAAGACACTTCGGCAGCGCGTCGCTCCGGCCAATCAGCAGGAGATTCGCGCCATGCGTGAGGAGGGTCGTCAAGTCTGATGATCGTGCTGGACACATCGGTCACCATGGCATGGTTCTTTCCCGACGAAAGCTCGACGACCTATGTTTGCAACCTGACCAAGAAGGGTCGTGCACTACCTTGGGCACCGTAGCATCCGCAACCCTCCTCCGCCGCGACGGCAGCACGCTGCACTTCGCCGACCCCACGCTGGCCATGGCACGCGACGATGGCGACCAGCTCGAGCTGCACTACGCCTACGGCCCTGCCTTGCTCCCGCCAAACACACCATCCACTGACGGCATGTGGCGCTACCGCGATCTGCTCCCCCTGGCACCTGGCGAGATCCGCTACCCACTGACCGTCGGCGGCACGCCGCTCCTGGCCTCACCGCGCCTGCGCGAGACGACCGGCTGCCCGGCCCTGTGGCTGAAGGACGAGACGCGCGGACCCACCGGCTCTAATAAGGATCGCGCCACCGCCGTGGTGCTCGAGCAAGCCCTGCGCCAGGGAGTGCGTACCGCGAGCTGCGCCTCCACCGGCAACGTGGGCGTCTCCCTGGCAGTCGGCGCCGCGGCGACGGGCATCCGCGCCGTCATCTTCGTCCCCGCCGACGTGCGCGATCAAAAGCTCCAGCTCATGCTGCTGGCCGGCGCCACCGTGATTAAGGTGCGAGATGGCTACGAGGCCGCCTTTGCGCTCTCGCGCCGCTCCGCGCGGACCTTCGGCTGGCACGATCGCAACACCGGCGTGAACCCGCTCACCCTGGAGGGCAAGAAGACCGTCGCGCTGGAGCTCTGGGAGCAACTCGGGCGCACCTTGCCCGACGCCGTCGTAGTGCCCGTGGGCGACGGCCCCACGCTGTGCGCCATGGTCAAAGGCTTTCGCGAGCTCCTGGCCTGCGGCGTGCCTGGCCGGCTGCCGCGGATCGTCGCCGTGCAGGCCGAGGGCTGCCAGCCACTCAAGCAGGCGTGGGATCGCCACGATCCCATCTCGCCCGTAGAGCCGCGGACCATAGCAGACGGCATCGCCGTGGGCGCGCCCTTCAGCGGGCCGATGGTGCTGCGCGACGTGCGCGAGACCGGCGGCGGCTTCGTGGCCGTGCCGGACGAGGCAATGCTGCAGGCCATCCGCACCCTCGCGCGCTCGGGCGGCATTCTGGCCGAGCCGGCCGGCGCCACGGCCTTCGCCGGCCTGGAGCGGGCACTGGCTGCCGGACTGCTCGATCGCGGCGAGCGCATCGTCGTGCTGGTCACCGGCACGGGCCTGAAGGCGCAGCAGTACTTGCAGTCCACGGCAAGCCCCCTCGAAGTGCAGGGCACGCTGGAGGAAGTCGAGCGGGCGCTCGCGGCAGCGCGGCTCTAAGGTGAAGCCAAGCTGAAATTCGCACACTGTAGGGCCTGACCTCCGTGTCTGTCCTCCGCTGCCCGGAGGTTCAGCCGCGGCAGGCTGACCACGGCACAAGCTGCCGTGTCAGCGATCCCCGCTGCGATGCATCAGGCAGTAGCTCTGAGCAGCCACATGTGGCCCGCTGTCTGGACGGACGTAGGCGCGTTCGGATGGGCTTGAATTGGCTTACTGGGCCGCGACGGCAGAGTCGATTCCTAAGGCTGCGGCAGCCAGATCTGGAACTGCGCTGGAGGCGGCTCGATGCTGCCGCTCAGGCAGCTCGGTCACGTCCTCGCTCTGCTCATGCTGCCAGCTACGGTGATCCACGTTGATCCGGTCCATCTCAATCTGGAACGCCACCGCTCGCTCCCGTGCGGCCACCGCGCGCGAAGCTCCGTCGTGCGGTATGGACGAGTCTCGCCGTACCAGACGGCGTTCGGCCGCCTGTCGTGCCGTCGTCAACTCCCGCAAGTGCGCCCGTCGCAAAGCCAGCGGATCGATGCCGTCGTACAAGATGGAATCCATCGGGCCATCCTTTGGCCACTGTCGGTCGTCTACTGGAAGCGCCTGTATGTCAGACATGAAACCCTTCCCCCGACGCGCTCGCCGGTTGCACGCCGGACTTCTTCAGTCCGGGTGCCACTCTCGCTTGCATGGGCCAACACCCGTTGAAGGGATCCCCCCCAACACCTTCGGATTGGCCATAGAAGTCGGGGCGGTCAAAGCCGAGTGCCTCGGCCATGGCCCGGATGAACGACCAGTTGGCAGTTGCGACGCGTAGCGCCATGGGGCCGGGCTGATCGAGCGTCTCGTAGACGATGTGGTTTTGGTCAAGCTGGTGCACCAGTTGGCACGCCTCCCCCTGGAGGACGATCTGCATCGTTGGCTTCAGCTTTGCGGTAGAGCGCGGCATGGTCGTCACTTTTCTCGCACTGAACTGTGCTCTGCACTAAGCATCCTCAAGTCCTTGCTACGGCGGAGCCGGCTCGCTGCTCTACGCAGCTACTGCAGGATCCGTAGGTAGCTGAGACAGCCCGATCTGCGGGGTCGCCGATGCTCCTACTGTCGGCGTGCAATCTGCACTGCTACTGAAGTGAGAGAAGCTGCACTGCTACTGGAGTGAGAGAAGGTGTACCGTGAGGATCCCGGCCGGCGCGCGCACCAGCACCGTATCGCCCACCCGGTGGTTCAGCAGGGCCCGACCTATCGGCGACTCGTTGGAGATGCGTCCCTTGCTAGGATTGGCTTCCAGTGGACCGAGGATCGTGTAGGTGTCGCGTTCGCCGTTCTCCTCGATCGTGACCGTGGAGCCGAGCTGCACTACTTCGGTCATGGGAGACTCGATCAACACTGCGTTGCGCAAGACGCTCTGCAATGCCAGAATGCGCCCCTCGAGATGGCCCTGTTCCTCCTTGGCGTGGTCGTATGCCGCGTTCTCTGAGAGGTCACCGTCGTCTGCTGCCGTGCCAATCTGTGCGGCAATCTCGGGGCGCCGCACGCTAACTAGATGCTCGTACTCAGCTGCAATCTGGGCACGACCCGTGGCGGTCAGGGGTACAGGCTTCTCATTCATGGAGAGACACATCCAATAGTAGCCTACGCGGCAACCTAGGCAGGCGTTGAGGGGCGGCTGTGCCGTGCGCCTGCGCATCCGGCGAAGGGTCTCCACCAGGTGGCCGCTATGACGGAGTGTACCACAGAAGTGCACCGCCCGATATACATCTTAGATGCAGCACCATAGCTGCCCTATGCAGGTCGCTGCACCATGCTCTTCAGCAGGTGCCGCACGCGCATCGCCTGCAGATTCGCGCTCGGCAGCGCCGGGGCTTCATCGGGAAAGAACTGCAGCACGACATCGTCCACACTGATCTTGCCCTCGGCCACCAGCATGCCGATTGCGCTCGAGGTGAAGCTCTTGCTCAGCGAGAACAGCATGTGCGGCAACTGCCGCGCATACGGCTCCCACCACCCCTCGGCCACGACCCTGCCATGCCGCAGAAGCATGAAACTGTGCAGACCCAGTGCGGCTCGTTCCACGGCGTCGACGAAATCCCCTATCGCTTGCGACGGGATGCCCTGGCTCTCCGGCGTAGCGCGTACGAGCGCGCGCGATGCGGTGGTGTTCATGTATGTCCCCCTGTATACGCAGTACTGGCTGCACCATGATAGCACACCAGGAAGGCGCCATCTGGCCGCGCGTGTCCAGCGATGTGTAGGGGTTGCAACCTAATATGTCTGCAGATCCCGAGAGTTACCCGCTCCAAGAGCAATCTCAACGCATCTGAACAATCGCGTATCCTAGAGTGGCAGGTGCAAGGCTGCCAGATGCTCGCGCCCCGGTGTCTGGTATCATGCCGGGCAGCACCCATGAACCACGAGCATCAATCGAGTCCGAGGTGTCAAGCCGGTCAGTTGCCCCGGTCATCGCTGTGACGTCGGCAGCGTACGCTTCCACCGTGAAACCCCGGCCTTTAGGCCGGGGAGGCTCACTGGTCGACTAGCCGCGGCCTTCAGGCCGCCCTGTTCGCGCGGCATCAAGCACAGCAAACTGGTGAAAGGTCAAAAGCAATCATGGCCAACCAGAGCCTGCCTATCGGCGGTACACACAGAGTGCCGCCCGCCCAGTTCGTCATCGGCGTGGGCAGCGGCAAGGGCGGCGTGGGCAAGTCCACTGTCAGCTTGAACCTCGCGCTGGCACTGGCAGAAACTGGCGTCGCCGTGGGCCTGCTCGATGCCGATCTCTACGGCCCTAATATCCCGCTGATGCTCGGCCTCACGCGCAGCGAGTGGTTCGGCGACTGGACCATGGCCAGCCGCAAGCCCACCATCCTCGAGCCCATCGAGCGCTTCGGCCTCAAGGTCATGTCGGCCGGCTTCATCATCGCCGAAGACCAGCCGCTGGTCCTAGCCGCCGGCACGATGCAGTTCATGATGTCCCAGCTGATCTGGCAGGTGAGCTGGGGCAACCCGCGCTACCTGATCGTCGACCTGCCGCCGGGCACTGCCGACATCCAGCAAATGCTCCTGCGCGAGATCGGCTTTGCCGGCGCCGTCCTGGTGGTTACCCCGCAGGATGTCGCCCACCTCGACGGCAAGAAGGCCGTGCAGCAGTACCGCCGCGCCGGAGTGCGCATCCTGGGCGCCGTGGAGAACATGAGCGGCTTCGTCTGCCCCCACTGCGGCGAGCACGCGGCAGTCTTTCCTCACGTGCCGGAGCAGCGAGCCATCTGGAGCATGGACATTGACCGGTTGGGTGTGGTGCCGCTCGATCCGCTGATCGGCAAAGGCGGCGACTGCGGCCGGGCTGTGCTGCTGAGCCACCCGCAATCCGCACCGGCACAGGAGTTCCGTGCCATAGCCGCCCGCATCGTCGCCCTGCTTGAAAGGCAAAGCGCCCAATGATGGAGAACGAGGCAATTGTTCGGCAGTTCTATGCCGATATCTTCGTAAACCTAACCCGGCGCTGCTATCGAGAAACGGCGCTGCCACGCACCGAATAGGTCGCTGGGGTAGAACTCGCTGAGGCTTCTCCGAGACCGGCAGGATCTGTATCAACCCACGCGCTTCCGGGATCGCGGGCATCTTGCCCGTCCCCGTTTGCCTGCCCGCGCAGCCAACGAGCCTGCGGGTTCCAGCGCGGCCTTACCGCGGGCCGCTGGCGCACAGTCACCGCATGCGCTCGCTCAGTCCTGCGCCATTGATCCCACCCTTTCGCATGCTCTATACTCTCAGCAGAAATCCGCCCGAATTCCGGCGAAGATCTGGAACTGTACGTCCGCCAGTAACCTGTCCTGACCGGCACATGGAAGGAGCGGCACCGTGTTACGTGCCATCACCACCCGCCTGCTGCTGGCTGGTACGCTGCTGTGGCCCTGCACCGCCGGCGCTGCCGGACTAGCAGCGCCGGGCGCCACGAACGCGCCACCGGCAGGCCCGGTAGCCTGCCCGGCCCAGGTGGTGGCGCGCGATCACCTCGTCGCCGCCTCTGCCAGCCTCGAGGGCATCGTCGCCGTCTCCGCCACCGACATCTGGGGCACCGGCAGCGTGAGCGTCACCACCGCGCTCACCGGCGCCAGCGTGCCGCTGGTGGAGCACTTCGACGGCCGCGAGTGGTGCGCGGTAGATCCCACGAGCCCGGCCGGCGTGGCCGCCGGCGTGGGCGTGAACCTGGCGCGGCTGGCCACGAATCGCCAGTACCCCTGGAACGAGCAGGTCTGGGCTGCCGTGCCAACCGTGCCGCCCCCCCACCGGCTTCGGCCTGCCCGCCCTGGGCAGCGAAGCGATAGCAGGCGCCGACGACATCTGGCAGTCCGGTGGTGACGCGTCGAGCGGCCTGCTCGTGCAGCGCTGGGATGGCCGCCGCTGGCGCCCTGTTCCGCTGCAGTCGGCGACCGATGCGGATCTCGTCGAGGTGTCCGTCGCAGGGCCAATGGCCATATTCTCCGGCAGCGATAGCTGGCTGCTCACCGAGTATGCCGTGCCAAACGAAGGAAGCTACATCCTGCACTGGGACGGGCACCAGTGGTCGTCTGTGCTGCCGGCAGACAGCTTACCGCCCACGGACCATGGTCGCTTGCTGGCGCCAGGCTGCGATGGAGCCTTCCTCAACCTCACCACGATCCTGGCGTTCTCACCGCACGACATCTGGATGGACGGGCAAATCTCCGGGGACGTCGATTACCCAGGCCAGTGCCCGGTGTTCTACCACTGGGATGGTGTGAGCGTGCAGGACGTGTGGCCCATCGTGCCGCCGGCCGACTTCCCCTTGTTCGAGCTCGGTGGGAACGGCTCCGGCGCCTTCGCCATGGCCGGATCCGGTCCCACCGACGTGTGGGCGATTGCAGGGACGCTGCTGCTGCACTGGGACGGCCACGCCTTGCGGCTCGTCACCGGGCCGCCGCTGCGGTGGGCCAACCTGGCGGCGCTGAGCAGCACGGACGCCTGGGCGTTAGGCCCACTCGTCGGCAGCGCCGCCTACGCCGCGTATCACTGGGACGGCGCGGCCTGGCGGCGCGTCTCCACCGAGCCGGCGGGCTGACACGCAGATGCCACAGATTCGCTCGGATGCCGCACACGAAGTGACCAGAGCCCTATACAAACGCCGCACGCCGATCCATACGGCCGGCGCGCCCCTGGGACCGCGAGCATCCTGCTCGCCCCTGCCCATGCCGGCCGGCACGTCTGCTGCCAGTGTGCTCGCGCCCTGCAGGCTCCGCAGCGGCTTCACTCTAGAAGGGCGGTGAGCACATGCAAGGCAACCCGGTCATTAGGCACGGCGCACGCTGCCTGGGCGCACTCGCGCTGGTAGTCGCAATCGCCCCCTGCGTGGCAGCGCCGGCCGCCGGCGCACGGTCGGCTGCAGGCCCCACTGGGGAGCAGTGGACGCTGGCGCAGACGGGCTGGGCCCAGAACCTGGCTGGCGCGGCCTTCGCCGGCAGCGCCTCCGGCTGGGTCGTGGGTGACGGGGGCACGATCCTGCACACCACCGACAGCGGTGCTACGTGGTCGAGCCAGGCCAGCGGTACGACCGCCAACCTCACGGCAGCGGCCTTTGCCGATGGCCGCAACGGCTGGGCCGTGGGCGACGGCGGCACTATCCTGCACACCACCGACGGCGGCGCTGACTGGCAGCCGCAGCCGGCGCCCACGAGGCAGGACCTGACGGGCGTGGCCTTTGCTGGCCGACTCGCCGGCTGGGCCGTGGGGGCGCAGGGCCTCATTCTGCGCACGACCGACGGCGGCGCGACCTGGCGCCTGCAGGCCAGTCATAATGGGCACAACCTGCAGGCCATCGCCTGCGTCGGCGCATCGCGGGCCTGGGCCGTCGGCGACGGCCCTACAATCCTGCATACGAGCGACGGCGGCGCGACGTGGCAGGCGCAGCCAGCCGGCACCACCGTAGACACGCTCTGGGCCGTCGCCTTCGCCACAGTCAGCGCTGGGTGGGCTGCGGGAAGCGCGGGCACGATCCTGCACACCGCGGACGGTGGCGCCACCTGGCAGGCGCAGGCCAGCGGCACCGCCGTGGGCCTGCTCGGGCTGGCCGCCGCGGATGCCCGGCACGCCTGGGCCGTGGGCTGGCACGGCACCGTCCTGTATACGGGCGATGGCGGCGCCCACTGGCTGGCGCGGTCGATCGATACGGACCAGGCCCTCGAAGGCATCGCGCTAGCTGCCGGCCAGGCGCTGCAGGTGGCGGGCTCGGGCGACCTGGTGGCGCGCAGCGCCGATGGCGGCGCGCACTGGGTGTTGCGTGGCCTTGGCAACGCCGGCGGCCTCACGGGCGTCACCTTTGCCGATGCGCGACACGGCTGGGCCATCGGCAGCGGCTCCCCGCTGCTTACCACGGTCGATGGCGGCGTCACGTGGCACACGCAGGCGACTGGCTCCAGCGACACCTTGACCGGCATTGCTTTTCCGGACCCGCTCCACGGCTGGCTCGTAGGTGCCGGCGCGTGCAACTCCGATCGCACCGGGCCGCCCAGTTGCACCGGTACGGTCCTGCACACCGTCAATGGTGGCGCCTCGTGGCAGGTGCAACCGGCGCAGACCGGGCTAGGCCGCGGGCTGACTGCGGTCTCATTCCCCGACAGCGAGCGTGGCTGGGCCGTGGGCTGGAATGGCACCGTCCTGCACACCACCGATGGCGGTGCTACCTGGCTGCCGCAGGTGGCCGGCGTGACCACGGACCTCACGCAGGTGCGATTCCTAGACGCGCAACATGGCTGGCTGTTCGGACCCGGGAGCTACACCGCCGCCCAACTGCTCCGCACTACCGATGGTGGCGCCACATGGCAGGCCCAAGTCGCAGGGACACAGCCCCTCATCGCCATGTCCTGGCCTGACGCCGCGAACGGTTGGGTCCTGAATTCCGTGCGTGCGACCACCGCCGCGTACGTCGCCATCGACACCACGTGCGCGCTGCTGCACACTTCGGACGGCGGCGCCACGTGGCAGCAGCAGCTCAGTGTGACGGCACCCGGCGAGCAGGTGTCGCTTGGCCTGTTCCTTTTCTTGGACGACCGGCACGGCTGGGTGCTCCAGCAATCTGCCCAGGGCCGGCCGTACACCCTGCTGCGCACCACTGACGGCGGCGCTACCTGGAAAGCGATAGCCACCAACTTGCCTGGTCCCTACACGGCCATGGCTGCGCCCGATGCATACCACCTGGTGCTGGTGGGCGGCACCTCCGCCAGCACTATCCTGTTGTTCACCCGGCAAGGCGGCGTCACCACGCCGGCGCCCGTATCCACGGCCACGAGTACGCCCGCGAGCGGTCCGGCCGCGACGCAGACCGGCACGCCGGCCCCCACCGTGGGCGCGGAAGCCAGCCTCACGGCCCCGACGACCGTGCGCCCGACCGCCGTCCCCGCTGGAGATTTCGCCACTCAGCAGCGATAGCTACTCTGAAAGCGTCTCCGGCCACTGCCGCACGGTATGGATCACCGCCGCGATCTGCACCGTGCTGCCGGACACCGTGTACACGACAACGTACGGTACCCCGGCGACCACCAGCTCACGGGTGCCGCTGATTCTGCCGGCGCGTCCCAGCGCGGGGAACGTACCAAGATTCTCGACCGCAGCTTGGATCTTTCTGCGCATCGACCCGCTGCTGCTTGGCCGCTTCCAGCGGAATCCTGAAGGGCACCGCCCCGGGGAAGCACGATAATGTCGTAGCGCGACACGCGGGTTTCGCCATGGTCCCCCGCCCTGTGCTCGAAGATGCAGTCAGGTCAGCGCGCAACCGCGATCCTTGCTGGCCACAGCGCGCCCAATCGAGCTGCCAGGCGCGTTGGCCGAGCGGTGGTAGGTGCTCGCGGCGGGCACGCTGTAGGCCGACGATAGGCGACCACTCGATGTACATTGGTGGTGGAGCACCGACTACTACAGCCCGCGCCCTGGCTGGCGCAGGGTTAGGGCACGCCAACCCGAGCCAAGGCGAAATCCAGGGCATTGAGAGCCCACCATGGCGTTGGTATAGGCGACTCACGTAGAGCCGTATGCAAACTAGGCCTGCGGCCGGGAACGCGAGGCACCAATGTTCGCTGAACATCGCGAGGACTTGCACAGGTTGGTTGACGTGCTGCCTGAGAGCGAGCTGCCAAAGGCGCGCAGCTACCTCAGGTTCCTCTATGAGGTAGATGCCGATCCGCTGCTCCAAGCGCTCACCACTACTCCCGACGATGATGAGCCGGTCAGTGCGGACGAGGAGGAGGCGGTGCGTGCAGCCCGTGCCGCAATCGCCCGCGGAGAAACTACGCCCTGGCGCGCTCCCGGGACCGCGAGCATCGTGCTCGCCTCTGGACCTGCCGGCTTCCCACCCCATCGCCAGAGCGTCACAACCCGGCGAGTCTCACCACAGCTACCCTGAAAGGGTCTCCGGCCATTGCCGCGCGGTATCGCCTCCTACGAACAGAGCTTGGCAATCTTCCGTGCGCTGGGCAACTTGGGTCTCGCCTACGAACAGCGTGACCCCAAAAAAGCCCGCGAGCTCTGGCGCGAATCGCTCGCCAAACAGCATCCCGATTCGCCGGACTATCAGAAGGTATCGGCCTGGCCCCCCGACCATTAGTAGCAGCGGAGGATGCGACGCTTACGGGTGGACGAGCGGATCCTCCGTAGCGAAGCCCTCGGCGGCGGCAGCGGCCAAGAGGTGAGTGTCGCTGCTCACAAAGGTTATGGGCTCTCGCAACGTCGATCGCGCCATCAGCGCACTTGCAAATTGGATCGCATCCAGCGTACGCAACGGAAAGCGTCCCACGAGTGCGCGCGCCGTGGTCAGGACGGTAGCATCGAGCGGAAGCACCAAATACTCCGTATCCGCATGGAGGAGAAAACCCGCGACCAACGCTGCCGCGGTCTCGGCAGGCAGTGAGCCCTCGCGCGTCCGCCGGGCCAAGAGAGAAGACATCTCGACCGTGGTAAGTTCGTTGAGGATAATCGCATGACCCGCCACCGGGTCCAGCACGGCCCGTACCCATGCCGAACCCACTTCATTCAAATAGCGCTTGGCCAGTGCACTTGTGTCAAAGAAGAAGGTGCTCAATAGGCCCCTCTATCTTCATCCACAAGCGTCTCAGATGGGCGCGCGTTCGGTGGGAGTTGCCCCAGCCGCGCGAGGTCGCTGTTGGACAACGGCATGGTCCCAGGTGGAGCATACACGTCGGTGCTGAGAAGCTTTGCGGCGAGCAACCTTGCTCGGATCGCCTCACGAGCCTCGTTGACCGGCTGATCCACTGCGGAGGAGCGCAAGAAGATTACCACCTCGGCTGGTCCTAGCGGAGTGGATGAAGGTAGATCGATAATGAGCCGCCTGTCGGCGCCTACCACGACGGGGATAGTCACGGCATTCATGCCTTTCGTCGCGATGCGGGAACCGTAGTCCACCGCTACCACCGCATCCGCTGTTCCACATTCATTATCTCGCACCGTACGCGTACCGTGTCAGCCGCGCGCCGACTGTCCTCAATGCCAACAGATCAGGTTCGCGAAAACCACCACGCAGCCGCGTGCTCCACCCCAACCCCAGTGCCGCGCCGTCCCGCTCGCGAGCGACTGATGTATGTACCAAACAGTTGACATGTACATACCACTGGGCTACGCTAGTGACGCCCAGAAGGGGGAGGAAGTGAGCAAGCGCAAAGGGCCCGCGATCGTCGAGCGCATTGAAGACGTCCCAGTCTTTGCCACTGAGGAAGAGGAGGCCAACTTCTGGCAGACGCACCAGTTCAGCGCGGCCCTGCTGGCAGCGGCACCCGAGTACACCGACGAGGAAGCACCCCCGGCGCGCCACTCGGCGTCGATCACCCTGCGCATCGACCCGCTGCTGCTCGGCCGCCTCCAGCGGCTGGCGCAGGCACGCGCCATGCCCTACCAGCGCCTGCTCAAGCAGTTCCTCGAGCAGCGTCTGGTCGAGGAGGAGGCGACCACAGCCCAGGCGCCGACGCCCGACCCGGCGCGCGTGCGTGAACTGGCCCTGGCCATGGCGCGGCAGGCGCGCGACCTAGAGCACACGGCGCTCCGGCTGACGAGCTAGCTTCACCACGCTGGTCATGGGCACCCCGGCTGGTTCCTGCCCGGCCTCTACCAGTTCGAGTTGGTGCCCGCGGATACATAACTGGACTGCCATGGCCGAGGACCAGTCGCTGGTGCTAGCGGCGAACACGGTGCAGTTCATGATGACCCAGCTGAAAGGGATGCGGCGAGCAACCCCGCATCATGGTCTCGCCCTGGGCCGGCAGCGTGCCGGCCAAGGCTGCTGATCGCCGCGAATGGGCGGCGCGCTCGTAGAGCATGCTATTAATCTCACGTTCGAGTTGGCGCGAGCTCCAGCGCCCACTCACCGCTAGCCCCTCGTAGAAGTCACGGCGATCCTGATCCAGTCGCATCAAGATCCCGTAGTAGGTCCAGGTCAATTCGCTCCGCACTGCGGAGGTAATTGGGTAGGTGAGGTAGAACTGTCGCATCGCCCGTAGGCTGGTCTCCGCAAAGCCGCGCCCGTACTCGAGACTGAGGGCACGACCCAGGAGGGCCAGTGTCCGCGCACCGTAAGCCGCCCGGAACTGCCCAGCCTGTTCTGCCTGCACGATGCGTTCGCCGATGCGCCAATAGGTGGCGATGACCGCGGCATTGATGGCCGCTGCGGCTCGCCCCTGTCCACTGGCGACAATGGCCCGCAGGTCAGCAAGCAACACTTTATACCGTTCGTTATCAGGAGCCAGGATCGCGGCTTCGTCACTCATCGTGCCTGTACCTCACGGCAGATACCTGTAGAACCGCTCGCTATGCTGCGGCTTCGGCAGCCCAGCATAGCTGAAGCCTTCGACAACACCCCCGCGGTCACGCCACAACCCAATAAGTCCCACTGCTTCGAGTGCGTCGAGCACCACATGGCTGGTGGCTGGTTTCGCCTTGCGGCGTGCTCGAGCCATATCGCTGGCCGAACTGGTCCTGGGTGCCGAATCGCGATATGCGGGTACTGCCATGCCCCAGTGCTACGCTCCATATCTCGAAGTTTCGATTAGGCTAGCATACCTGACAGGGCACGGAAGCCCGCTATCCCGGAATTCACCTTGACGCGCTCACAACCAACAGCGAACAGTGCACCGCGCCAAACGCTCAGCTGCGACTCACTCCCCACGCGTGGGCACTGTTTCCGCATACCATCACCGTGGCAAAGCAAGACCGCTGGCTCGCATTCTCCAGATGCGCTCTCCAGCTCTGCAAGTTGAACGCACCCATTCGCATGCTCTATACTCCCAGCAGAAAGGCCACCCCGCATTAGCGCCGGTGCCACACCGGCAGAAGGACAGGCCGCCGTGAGCTCGGCGCCGTTATTCGACCAACGTGGCCAGCACGTGACCTACCAGTACAACGCCGCCGGCAACATCAACTTCGGCGCCGTACAGAACCGGCTGGACCTGGCTGGCGAGCTGGAGAAGCTCAAGGCGGAGCTGGCGAACGCGACCGCGGCCGGCGTCATTGATGAGGACGCCGCGACCGACGCCAACTACCAGCTCACCAAGGCCGCTCAGCAGACGCAGAAGCCCGCGCCGGACAAGCACTCCGTCCTCGGCTTCCTCACTGCCGCCGACTCGGGCGCCGCGACGATGCTGAAGATGCAGTCTATGTCCTAAGAGCCATGACTATCGCCACCTCCAAGCCGGTCTCGCGCGATCGCGGCCGGCCAGAGTTGTACACACTTCTGCGGATGCGTGTAAGTAGTCCGGCGCGGAACGGCTCACTTGGCCTGCAGGATGCAGTTAGCGGTGAGCAGGACGGATCGCCTTATGGGCGCGCGCGACCGCGCCGAGGGTCCATGGGCGTGGTCACGCTCTGACACATCCCGTCCAAATACGTTCGTTTATGGGACTGCCTGCCATATGCACGAAGAACAAGGAGATCCATCTGCGCTGGCCTGTAGGGAAACATGGTGCCTGATTCTATGTCTCACTTCAGCTGCGCCGGAATGAGAATTGACACGCTTGAAAGATGGGACTTCTATTCAGGTTGCAAGCGCATCAACGTTCCAGCCCCATAGGTAGGGTCATGCGCCCAGTAGCTTCTTTCTGCAAGGCTCGATTCGGACGTACGTAAGACGTCATAGCCGTCTCCGCAACTCGGCGGCGCGCAACGTTCTGTATAGAATTTGACGCCGCCCCACCTGCTACCCCACTGGTGCCACACGACCGGCGATCATCGTCGTACACTCAATTTCAGACGTACACTCGCTCGCAGTCGATGTCGTGGGGTGTGATCGGCTGTGCTTACCACGAGAGCCTGTGCCTCGTCCCACGCGAATGAGGGGGCACTGCAGATGCCTGCACAGGTGAACAAGAAGCAACTGTTGAAGGAGATTGGTCGCCTAACGGCCGTCGCCGAATATGCTTCTGTGCCGGCTCGTCGGCGCCGCCAAGGCTCGAAGGCCTGGGGAGACAGGCGATCGACTGTGGCCTTTGTCGGCGAGAACCTCCGTGTGTTCGAGGAAGTCGTGGCAGCCTTCTGGTCCGCCAAGCCGGACATGCCGCTGACCACGGATAGGAAGGCGTTTGAGTACCCCCTGGTGCAGCTCTTGCGCACGCTACGAAGCGCGAACCGGCAGGCTATTCCGAGCGATGTCGACGACGTCTTCGCGATGGTAGAGGCCGAGCCCGTGGGCGAGTATGAGGTTTTTCAGCCGATCTTCGGCGCGACGTGGGATGCCGGAGGCGCAACGCCACTGGAGTTCGGACCCTTCACCGTCTACCATCGGACGGCCCACCGCTCGCACCTGGAGGCAAAGTATCCAGCCTGTGACCCGCGCTGGCTCGCGCGCGATCTTGACGACTTCGATTCTGACTTGTTGGTGAGCACGATTGTTCGCGCTCGCGATCGCGATGCCATCAACGGAATCGCCGAGCGCCGCCTACACCGCTTCGAGAATCTTATCGTCTTCATGATGAGCAGGCTCGATGGTACTTACGACTTCGCCGTCTTCGATCCAAAACCTAGGCGCTCCGTCCAGCATTTGTGCCTCTCGGCCGGTTTGCCACAGCCGCTCGCGGGCTGGCGAGCCGTCGGACCGGTACTCGCCGTTGACCTTGCCGCAACCCACTGGACCAACCCAAACCTGGGTTTCGATCGCTTGTGGGACCTTGCGCGAGCAGACATCGCCACGGCGCGGCCAAACAAGGACGACCTCCTGCGCGAACGCATCCTCAATGCGGTCGACTGGACTGCTAAGGGCCTCCGCGACGAGCTGAGCGACCGCCAGTTCGTCCAGTTCATGTTTGCGCTCGAAGCGCTTCTCTCGTCTGGCGACCGAGATGTTCCCCTGACGTCTCGCCTCGCTGAGTTCACCGCACATATTGTCGGAGGCGGCCAGGACAGGCGTATCGCGCACGACAAAGAAGTGCGGCATCTCTATCAGGTGCGCTCGGACATTGCTCATGGACGTGTGCAGGAGGCGTCACCTGCAGACCGGGTCCTGGCCCGCGACGTTGTGAACACCGTCATTGTGCGCCTGCTTACCCATAAGGAGCTAGGCACGATGCAACTGATGACTGAGCTGGAGCGGTGGATTGAGCGTCGCCGCTACGGCTAGGCAGGTGCTGGTCTTGGTGGCTGGGTGGGTTGCTTCAGCTCAGCGAATCTGTGGATGCAGCACCCCGTTGAGGAGAGGACAGCGACATGTTTAGCGATCTAGTCGGAGTCGGTTCTGTGCTGCTCGATGGCACACGGGAACGGTATAGGATTGAACAGCGTCTGCATCGCGGCGGCTACGGGGCAACGTACCAGGCTGTCGACCTCGTGAGCAGCGAGCTTGTGGCGATCAAAGTTCTACATCTGCATGTCGCGCTGGACGCAGGCGCGATGGCGGACCTGGCGCGCGAGGCCAGCGCCGCGCAGGCCGTCGCGCATCGAAATGTGGCCCGCACACTCGCCCTCGTGCCGGCCGAGAACTCAGGAATCGGCGCTCCATACCTTGTGCTGGAATTCATCCGCGGCGGTGATCTGCTGGCCCTATTGGAGACCCGAGGCACGACCCTGCCGGACCAAGCTGAGCTGCTGGATTGGATGGCCCAACTCTGTTGTGGTCTGAGGGCGATCCATGATCACCTGCTGCACCGCGATCTGAAGCCCGGCAATGTGCTGGTTGACGGCGGTGTGCTCAAGATCTGCGATTTTGGGATGGCCAAGCATATCGATGAGGCGACGCGGACCCGGACGTTCAAAGGATTAGGCACTTATCCATATCAGGCACCCGAAACGTGGCAGGGTAAATCAGCGACTCCGGAGACCGACATCTACTCCCTGGGCGTCACTTTCTACCAAATGGCGACGAACCAGCTTCCGTTCACGGCACGCGACGAGCACGAGTGGCGCCAAGCCCACCTCTACACGTCGGCACCAAGGCTGCAACGCGTCCGCCCTGAATTGGACGAGCGGCTCGATGCACTGCTCGCGCGCATGCTCGCCAAGCATCCGAAGGATCGGTTCGCAACTGCGGCGCAGATCGGGGACGTCCTGGAGGAGATTGCTCAGGCTCCGCTGCCTTCTGTTTCTGACACCGGGATAGACAGAGTGGTAACAGGTGCACGACAGGCTTGGGACCGAGTCATAGCGGCGCAGACGCAAGCGGCGGCGAAGGACGATGCACGAATGGATGCCGCTCGCGCGACAGCCTCTCAAGTCGCGGAACTTGCTGATCGTCTTGATGCGTTGGTCCACCAGGTGAATCGGCGCGTCTTGGGGCGGCGGATTGAGATTCAGGGCTCTCCAGGGGGCAAGCTCTACGACGGCGTGCCATACCGCACCTACGAATACCTCGAGAAGACTCTTTCACTTGAGTTCTTATCACTCTCACCGGACGACGTACTGGTCGAAGACTGGGAATCTGCCGCCGTTGCGGCCCAGCTGGGTCGGAGAAAGGCCGCCCAGCGTGAGCTCACAATCGATGGCCAAAACGTCGTCGCGATTGGCACTCTTAAGCTGTCCCGATTCGTGAGGGAGAGCTTCGGAGTCGTGACGTTTCCTCGCCCTGTGAATGAGGCTCCTGACCACGGCTTGCACCTGCTGCTGCTTCGAAGCACCGAAGCCACATACGGCGACTGGAAAACATGCGAACTGGCTCAGCATCCTTTCACAGCGGTGCCCGCCCGAAAGCAGGTAGTCGTCTCGAAGGCCCGGGAAGTCGTCGAGGCAATCGCTCAGCGCATGATAGCCGGGAGTTTCGTAGTGCAGCTTCGAGACTTCGCAGATTCGGACTTTGTCTCGCTGCTTGGCGAGCTCGTCAGGAGTTGAGAGGCATGCTCACTCCGCGATCTGCGCACGCCTAGCCTGTTATCACGAGAAGGCCGAGGATCGACCGGTACACTGATGGAGCCCCACAGGTCATTCGACAGTTTGCTCAACCACCACTCGGGCCGAGTCTTACGAACACGGCAAACTTTGCACAGCGCTCAGCGTCCTCTCGCTACGTGGCCGAAGCTCGCGCGGACGCGCGACCGCCGTCGTTGGGCTGAGGCAAGGGTTGAGGATGCCACCTGCGATGCCACTGACCGCTCTGGGCGCCTATGTGCAGGGTTGCCGGTTCGCTCCAAGTCGCTGGCTCGTGACTGCGTCCAAATGTACCCGGCGTGCGTCAGTCTACTCTGGCGGCGGCGTGTTCTCGCCGTGCTCTCTCGCGCGTCGCGGCAGAGTCTTGAGCGACTCCGGCAGCGGTTCGCGCACGATTCCGGATCTGACGCTGCTGAGGCGTGAAGCTCTCACCAAGCTGCACCCTCATTCGTCAGAGTACCAGCAGCTATCGGCCTCGCTCGCCGACCCTTCGTAGCAGCGGGGTGAGTTCCCGCCCCTCCACGACCCTCGCTCGTCGAGACCAGCCCGGCGTTACCTACGGCTCACGAAGCTCGACCAACGGCTCGCCGCCCTGCAACAGGGCGATCGCTTGCTCCAGCGTCGCAGCCAGCAACTCCCGAAGCCGCCTATTCGATGCGTTGCCGCAAGTCACCCAGATAATCTGCCGTGGCGGGCCATGCCGTTCGACCAAATCGACGAAATCTCGATCCTTGGTCATGACGACCACATTGCTCACCTTGGCGTGCCGGAAGATGTCGTCATCGGTAGTGTCCCGCAGCCCGATACCTCGCACGGCGGCGGCACCCACCGCATTGCTAGAGGCGGCCACGCCGCGATCGCGGGCGGCAGCTGGGCGTCAACCCAAAGGGTCACGCGACCAGCATGGGATGGTCCAGCTTCCGCGCGGCGTAGGCCAGCGCTGCCTTGAGGTCGTCGGGCTCGAGATCCGGCATTTCCTCGAGGATCTGCTCGGCTGTGAGCCCGGCGGCAAATAGATCCAATACGTCCATCACCCGAATTCGCATGCCGCGGATGCATGGGCGACCGCCGCACTGCGTTGCATCGACGGTCATTCTCGATAGGATGTCCGGCATCCGCTCGCTCCCCTGGCTACCCGTGTGCCACGTAGCATATCGCCCGCGCCGCAATCGCCCGTCTCTGGCTTGTGCACGTGGCGTCGGGTGGTTCATACGATCAAGTGGCATTGTCCTTCGGGAGGGAGGCTGCAGACACCCCACAAGATGCAGGTACCTACTCTGAACGCGTCTCCGGCCGTTGCCACGCGGTATGGACCACCGCCGCGACCTGCCCGCGTCTCCTGGTCTGCTGGCTACACTTAGCGCTACACACGCCGTACGTGCCCTTCAAGGTCAATACCACTGAGGAGGGACAGGAACTGTGGCGACGACCCTACCACTACTACCAGTTCAACCGCGAATCGTTCCTCAAGCACTACCACAAGCGCGGCAACGCGGAAACGACCTTCAGCGTGATCAAGGGCAAGTTCGGCGATGCGTCCCGCGCCAAGATCGACACTGCCCAAGTCAACGAGGTGCTCTGCGCAAGGTGCTCTGCCACAACCCGTGCGTACTGGTGGCGTCTATGCACGAGTTGGGTATCGCGCTCACATTCTGCCGGGCCGCAGCGACCGCCTGAAATCACTTGACAATGCCTGACTGATCCCGTTGGCCCGGGGAGGAATGCCCAGCATAATAGCACTGGAGCGTCTGCGAACCGCTCCAGTGCCACTGCACTACGGCGAAACACCAGGTGGGTTTAGCGGGCTGGGGTGTGGACCCGACGGAGACAACCACCCGAATTCGTGTAAGCGCTGCCACGCGCGATAAATCTGTGCACGCTTGAACAAAGCGCGCTTGCGATCACTCCAGGCCTGCACCAACACCACAGCACGATCCCGGTCGACAGCGGCTACCAGATCGTGTGTAGCCACCCAGTGGACACTAGCCAGCAACTCCATGCCGGACGGGTTGTCAAAACTCTCAATGAGCGCACTTATGCGTTGCAAACGCACCTTGGCCTCGTCTGAAGCGGCAAGGAAATCCTGAGCTTCGCGAAGAGCATCAGGCAAAGGATGGATTTGTGCTTCGCGCTGTCCACGATCACCGTAGCCTCGGATAAAATGGCCTTCCATGGCTTGCAGGACGTGGTTCAGGTTCTCAGCATACGGCCCGTAGATGTGCCGGCGATAGTCTAGTTTCAGGGGCTCGCCGGCAGCTTGAAGGAAATACGCCAACTTCTGAACTTCTAGCCTGGACAGGCGGTAATCCGGTACACGGTAGCAGTCGAGGAGGTGTAGAAGCAGGGCGCGCCCACGCGTCATTCTAGGTCTGGGTGTCGCGACGGCCATACTCTCTGCCCCCGGCACTCCAGCGGGCTCATATAGCAGGACCCTAACATGTGGCATCTCCTTAAATGCAGCCTCAATTAGTCGTCTGACTTGCGGCCAGTCCAGCCCACCATTGCCGCAGCCAAGGGGTGGAACTGCGATTGAGGCAATATTGAGCCGCTTCACCTCGTCCAGCAGCGCAGGAAGACCAGCTTCGATGTCCTCAATCCGCGACTTTCCCTTCCAGTGACGTTTGGTCGGAAAGTTGATGATGAAGCGTGGGTTGACTAGTTGCCCAGTCGAGGTCACGAGCATTCTACCGGGCTCGACTGTGCCGACTTTGCACGCGCGCTGGTACTCACGGTAGTTCGCCGGGAACGCAAGCTTGAACTGAAGCGCAACACCCCGACCCATTACGCCAACACAGTTAACGGTATTGACGAGGGCATCGGTTCCTGCGTCCAGCAGGTTGCCGCTCCTGCGCTCAATCATGGCTTCCTCCTCACGTCAATAGTACCAGTCTGGCTTTCGCATCACTACGGGCTTGATACCGGAACCTTGGAGAACGTCACGTACTTCGCGCTCGGCTACCGACGTACAAACGCCTATGAAATCTATCAAGTCAATTGGGAAACGATCCTTGACAAGAAACTCGGCCTGCCTGCGCCTCTTCCGGTCCGGATCCTCGTTTGTGTCGTTCCAGTACCGAGCCGACATCAGGGGCCAGTCGATGTGGCTCAGGTCACTGAGATCGCTGTAGTATTCCGTGAGGTCAATCGCGGCGTGCCCATCGGTGAAAACAAAGACGCAGCCAGCGGCAGTCACGGCCTGCACAGAGGAGCGAAGGTGGATGATCGGACGTTGCCCGCCCGTGTAGCCTTCAACCCGGCCATGGTAGATAGAACAGAGCATTGGTGATCGCGGTGCAAAGTAGAATGGCACGTAGTCATTCACCACGCCGTCTGGCGGACAGGGAACGGTCGTGGTCGCACGCCTAGCTCGAAGGCCCCGATGAGCGATGTCCACATAAGCCGCCTGCTGAGTCGTCAGCGTCCTGTGCGCCACGAGCTCCCGTGAAGCAACAATTGCTGCAAGGCTGGAGACATGAGTGATGTGGTAGATGTAGGTGGTTTGGGGCACGGGCTATATCATAAGGCGATCGGGGCGCTGAACCCGTATCTTCAAAGACTATTAGCAGAGACTGGCTCGCCGTCTAGGTAATAGCTGAGACGATTGGTCGCCATTCCCGCAGCCTCCTACCTTGCTGAGTATGGTCCATGAACAAAAGCGGTGTCAATAGCGTGAAGGAAGCGACATGAGCTGCAAGTTATGCGTTCGACCAGCGCGGACGACCTTATAGGCAGAATTCCCACATGCCCAAGAAGTCACCCCATCAGAGGGGAGTTAGGGCAAAGCCGCGGCAACACGGACCTCACTCACCGTCCCGATATGGGTTCCAATCCTGCAAGATCACCGCTCACGCCCGAGGATACGCCCGAACGCCGAGCGCATCCCGGCGATCAGCTGCTCATTCTCTGGTTCAGGCTCGCCCTCATACACGTCGTTCAACCGGGCAAGGAAGGCAGCGTCCTTAGTTCCAGGCGCAGGCGTGCGTGGCAAAGCTCGCTCGCTGGGGAGTTGGCGGTCCCTCACGCAGGTGTCGCCGGTCAGTGGCCATAGCTACTCTCGCAGTTGCCTATTCAACGTCCGGGCAGATCACGCCGGATCCATACCGGTCTATGGTACGCCGTGCCGCTCCTCCAGGGCGATCCACGCCGCAATCACGGTCGAGATCTGAGCGTCAACCCAGATGGTCACGCGACCAGCATGGGATGGTCCAGCTTCCGCGCGGCGTAGGCCCGCGCTGCCTTGAGGTCGTCGGGCTCGAGATCCGGCATCTCCTCGAGGATCTGCTCGGCTGTGAGCCCGGCAGCAAATAGATCCAACACGTCCATCACGCGAATACGCATGCCGCGGATGCATGGGCGACCGCCGCACTGCTTTGCATCGACGGTGATTCTCGATAGGCTGTCCGGCATTCGCTCGCTCCCCTGGCTACCACAGTGTCATCTAGCATATCGCCCGAGCCGCGATCGCCCGCGCATCGTCCGTCTCAGCACGTTATCCGCAAATGCCACTTGAATATACGAACATCCGTGCTATAAGCTCCTTGCTACTGGAGCCGTCAGTGCCACCCACCGCCAGAAGTCGCCCAGCGCCACGCCGCTACCGTGCGGCGATTACCCGGTGGCGGAGACCCACCCACCGATCGTGGGCCACACGCCTGAACCTCGTGCAAAACCCGCGCGCCGATCACCGCGCATACAACTGCCGCACCACCCGGATTCATCCGGTCATCGCCCCTGCCATCCCGCCCCGAAGCGACTGACATCTGATCCAGGTTCTGGAGACCAACCCATGAGCCGCCCATTCACCCGGCCGCAGCCGGCCTCGACCCCGCCCTCCTGCCGCAGCTGGAGGCCGGCGCTATCCACACAAGGAAGGTGCTCCGTGCCCAACGTCCATCACGCGATTTTGCGGAACGAACAGCCATGGCCGTGCCGGCCAGAGAGAGGCATGAAAATGGCCTGCGCCAGCCCTTCAGGATATTTCCCGGTATTTTCAGAGGAACTGGGGTGCCCGTCCTGTCTCCCATACGATTCCACGGAAATGACGAATCAAACCCAGCTGCCCGATCCCCGCCCCGCGGGCAATTCCGCCGAAACAAAGCCAGAACCCGCATCTCACCACGCACAGCATATACTGCCGAAACGAAGCCAGAATCCGCTTCCCATCACGCACGCCATAGTCCGACGGAACAAGCCAGATGCCGCGCCTCCCGCGCCACGAAAAATGCGATACGAAGTCCCGTCGCCAGTCATGTCGCTGCAACTGCAAAACGAAGCCAGCGCCGCTCTTCGCCGCCAACTGCCTGCTGCGAAACGAACTCCTGCCACCCACCCGGCCGCAGCCGTCGGGCCCTGCCCGACCCACTCCGTGGGTACCCCGCGCAGCCGGAGGCCCCGTACCAAACGAACTGCTCAGGCAGCACCGGCAATCCCGGAAAAACGAATCAAAGCCAAGCCCCACGTCTACCGCGTACGCAAAACTGCGAAACGAAGTGGCACGTCACAGGCGGCCGCAGTCGCCCCGCGCGCTGCCACCCGCTTGCGGCATGAACAAGATGAAGATCCGCAGTGTCAGGCTCCGCCCCCCGCGCAGTCGCAGGTCCGGGATGCCATACCCAGAACTGCGAAACGAAGTGGCAGGCCAATCGCGACCGCAGTCGCCCCGCACGCTGCCACCCGCTTGCGGCATGAACAAGATAGAGATCCGCAGTGTCAGGCTCCAACCGCAGTCGCAGGCCCCGCCACACAACCCCTACCACCCTCATCGGAGTTTGACGTGGTTACCCTCAGATGCTACGATAAAGTCTGAGTGGACGAGTAGGAATTCACACCTTGCACTCCGTAAACCAAGAGGAGCGCCATGCAGTTCTCTAAACGCAGCGAGTACGGCGTCCGCATGCTCACCGAGCTGGCTGTCCGCTTCGGCTCCGGACCGGTCTCGCTCACCGAGATCGCTCGCGGTGAGGATATGCCCCTGCCCTTCCTCGAGCAGATCGTCTCGCACCTGCGCCGCGCCGGCTTCATCGTCAGCTACCAGGGCGTGCACGGCGGCTACGAGCTCAGCCGGGCTCCCACCGAGATCGTGATGGGCGACGTGCTCGACATCCTGGAAGGCAACCTGGCACCCATGCTCTGCGCCCCCCTCGACGGCGCCACCGCCCTCTGCGGACGCGAGAGCATGTGCGGCAGCAAGGAACTCTGGCGCCGCGTACGCGACGCCGTGGTGGAGGCCCTGCGCCGCACCACCCTGGCAGACCTCATGCCCGAGCGCATGCCCCTGCGCAAGTTCGGCGACGAATTCGCCCCATTGCCCATGTTTACCGGGCTGGCGCCCCAGCCGAGCCCCGTCCCATGAAGACGATCTTCTACCCGGCCGCAGCCGGCCCGTACCCTGCCATGCGACCGCAGTCGCAGGCCCTTTTGCAGCCGGCCCGTACCCTGCCATGCGACCGCAGTCGCAGGCCCTACCGCAGCCAGAAGGTCACACCTGCCATGCGACCGCAGTCGCAGGCCATTCTTGAGAGGACAACACGACGAGCATGAGTGAGCTGATCATCACGGACCTGTGGGTTAGCGTCGAAGGTAAGGAGATCCTCAAGGGCATCAACCTCGCCGTCCGCTCGGGCGAGACACACGCCCTCATGGGCAAGAACGGCTCGGGCAAGAGCACCCTGGCCAGCACCCTCATGGGCCACCCAAACTACCAGGTGACGCGCGGCGAGGTGCTGCTCGATGGCCAGAATATCCTCGATCTGTCGCCTGACGAGCGCGCGCGCCGCGGCCTCTTCCTCGCGTTCCAGTACCCCAGCTCGGTCCCCGGTGTGCCCATGTTCAACTTCCTGCGCCTGGCCTACAACGCCGTGCACTCGCCCAACGGCGGCAAACCCATGCCCGCGCGCGAGTTTCGCAAGCTGCTGCTCGAGAAGCTGGCCTTGCTGAAGATCGATGATGAGGCATTCCTCAAGCGCTACCTCAACGACGGCTTCTCCGGCGGCGAGAAGAAGCGCGCCGAAATCCTGCAGATGGCCGTCCTGGAGCCCAAGTTCGCCGTGCTCGACGAGACCGATTCCGGCCTCGATATCGACGCCTTGCGTATCGTGTCCGAGGGCGTCAACGCGCAGCGCGGCCCCAACCTCGGCACCCTGGTCATCACCCACTACCAGCGGCTGCTCAACTACATCGTGCCCGACTTCGTCCACGTCATGATGGCCGGCAAGATCGTCACCACCGGTGGCAAGGAGCTGGCCATGGACCTGGAGTCACGCGGCTACGACTGGGTAGAACAACAATTCGGAGTCCCCGTGGAGGCCTGACATGGCTGTCAACTCGATCGATCAAGTCAACACCGACTACCAGTACGGATTCAGCGACCCCGAAGACTACGTCTTCAAGTCGGGCCGCGGCCTCACGCCCGAGGTGGTCACCAAGATCTCCGAGATGAAGGACGAGCCCGCTTGGATGCGCGCCTTCCGCCTCAAGGCCCTGGAGTACTTCAACCGCCGCCCTATGCCAAATTGGGGCGCCGACCTCTCGGACATCGACTTCGGCAACATCTTCTACTACGTGAAGCCCTCCGAGCAAGCGGGCCGCACCTGGGAGGAAGTGCCCGAGGGCATCAAGAACACGTTCGACCGCCTGGGCATCCCCGAGGCCGAGAAGAAGTTCCTGGCCGGCGTCGGCGCGCAGTATGAGTCGGAAACCATCTACCACAAGCTACGCGAAGACCTCGCCAAGCAGGGCGTGATCTTCCTGGATACCGGCGTGGCCCTCAAGGAGCAGCCCGAGCTGTTCAAGCAGTACTTCGGCACCGTCATCCCGCCCAACGACAACAAGTTCGCGGCGCTCAATAGCGCGGTGTGGAGCGGCGGCAGCTTCATCTACGTCCCGCCGGGCGTGCACGTGGACCTGCCGCTGCAGGCCTACTTCCGCATCAACGCCGAGAACATGGGCCAGTTCGAGCGCACCCTGATCATCGTCGACGAAGGTGCCTACGTGCACTACGTCGAAGGCTGCACCGCGCCCACCTACAGCTCCGATTCCCTGCATGCCGCGGTGGTGGAGATCATCGTCAAGAAGGGCGGCCGCTGCCGCTACACCACCATCCAGAACTGGTCGAAGAACGTCTACAACCTGGTGACCAAGCGCGCCATGGCCTACCAGGACGCCACCATGGAGTGGGTGGACGGCAATCTCGGCTCTAAAATCACCATGAAGTACCCCGCCATCTGGCTCATGGAGCCGGGTGCGCGCGGCGAGGTGCTCTCGATCGCCTTCGCCACCGACGGCCAGCATCTGGATGCCGGCGGCAAGGTCGTGCACGTCGCGCCCAACACGTCCTCCGTGATCACCTCGAAGTCCATCAGCAAGGGCACCGGGCGTGCCAGCTATCGCGGCCTGCTCAAGATGCACAAGGGCGCCACCGGCTCCAAGTCCACGGTCGTCTGCGACGCGCTGCTGCTGGACGAGAACAGCCGCACCGACACCTACCCATATATAGAGATCGAGGAAGACGACGTCGAGACGGCGCACGAAGCCACCGTCACCAAGGTCGGCGAAGAGCAGCTCTTCTACCTGCAGAGCCGCGGCCTCACCCAAGCCGAAGCCACGGCCATGATCGTGCGCGGCTTCATCGAGCCCATCGCCAAAGAGCTGCCACTCGAGTACGCCGTGGAGCTCAACCGCCTGATTCAGTTGGAGATGGAAGGCAGTGTCGGCTAGCGTTCTACCCCCCGGGACTGCGGGCATCGTGCCCGCCCCCGAGGCCCTATCCCGGAGGAGCGGCCATGTCGTCGGGCTCGAGACCCCGGCCTTCAGGCCGGGGAGCCTCACTTGCCCACCTAGCCGTGGCCTTCAGGCCGCTCTCTTTCGTCCGATCCGTCCTATCCGACCGATCGGTCCGATAGCCCTGCACACATTTGGAGATGAAACGCAGTGTCGCTTGATATAGCCCAAACCCTCTCGCCGGACGCCGCTCAAACCATCGCCGAGCGCCACGGCGAGCCCCAGTGGATGCGCGACCGGCGACAGAGTGCGTGGGAAATCTACGACGCCACACCCATGCCCACCATCAAGGACGAGGAGTGGCGCCGCACCGAGCCGCAGCTCCGGCGCATCAACTTCGCCACGCTCCGCCTCCCCTCACCAAACGGCGCCCACCCGGCCGGTACCGGCGAATTGCTCTCGTCTGGAGGCACCGCCTCTATCCGGCCGCAGCCGGCGAACGCTGCCCTGATACCGCAGTATCAGGCTCCAACGCAGCCGGAGGCTCCGCGCGCCGGCGTGCTCGTCTCCCACGTCGCCGCGCCCACGCACAGCTCGCTGGACGCCGAGGTCGCAGCCCAGGGCGTTATCTTCACCGATATGGCCACTGCCGTCCGCGATCACGGCGACCTCGTGCGTCCTGCCTTCATGACGCAGGCCGTGCTGCCCACCTTCAGCAAGTTCGCCGCGCTCAACGGCGCCCTGTGGACGGGCGGCGCCTTCCTCTACGTGCCCGACGGCGTGAAGGTCGACCTGCCCCTGCAATCCAGCCTCTGGCTCGACCAGCCCGGCCTGGGCGTGTTTCCCCACACCCTGGTCGTGGTCGGCCGGAACAGCGAGGTCACCTTCATCGACGAAACCGGCTCGCGCGACGCCGCCGGAACCCTCAACGTGCCGGTCGTGGAGCTTATCCTGCACGACGGCGCGAAGCTCACGTTCGTCACCGTGCAGGAGCTGGACGACACCGTCAAGCAGATCGGCATGCACCGGGCCATCCTGCACCGGAACAGCGCCCTCACCTGGATCACCGCTACCCTTGGCGGCCAGATGGTGAAGCTCAACATCGATGCCGAGATGCGCGGCCCCGGCACCAACGCGGAAATGCTGGGAGTGTACTTCGCCTCGGGCACCGAGTTCATCGACTACCACACCCTGCAGGACCACATCTCGCCGAATGCCACCAGCAACCTCCTGTTCAAGGGCGTGCTCACCGACAGCGCGCGAGTCATCTGCTCCGGCCTCATCCGCGTGCACGAAGGGGCGCAGAAGACCGACGCCTACCAAAAGAACAACAACCTGATCCTGAGCCCCACGGCCCGCGCCGACTCCATTCCCAACCTGGAGATCGCCGCCAACGACGTGCGCTGCTCGCACGGCGCCACCGCCGGCAAGGTCTCCGAGGATCACCTGTTCTACCTGATGAGCCGCGGCCTCACGCGCCACGAAGCGCAGCGGCTGATTGTGAACGGCTTCCTCGCCCCGCTCATCGAGCGCATTCCCCTGGAAGACCTGCGCGAGCGGCTGGCCACCCTCGTCGACGCCAAAATGGCCCTGACCAATCCCGTGACCGCCAGTTCCGGAAGCACGAGCACCCCCGGGAGCGCGGGCGTCTCGCCCGTCCCCGTCTCGTCCCCACCCGCGAGCACGAGCACCCCCGGGAGCGCGGGCGTCTCGCCCGCCCCCGTCTCGTCCCCACCATCGTGAAAGTCAGGTCGCGCCATGCCTCCAACTGAAGCCCCACCTCGCACGCCGGACCTGGCAGCCTTGCGCGCCGACTTCCCCATCCTGTCCACCAGCCGCGATGGGAAGCCGCTCACCTACCTGGACAGCGCCGCCACCTCGCAGAAGCCCCAGGCGGTGCTCGATGCCATGTCGACCTACTACGCCACCTTCAACGCCAACGTGCACCGTGGCGTCTACGATATCAGCGAGCAGGCAACGGAGGCATATGAGGCGGCGCGCGTCGCCGTGGCCGGCTTCATCAATGCACCTTCCCCCGAGTCCGTCGTCTTCGTGCGGAACACGACCGAGGCCATCAACCTGGTAGCCTACGCCTGGGGCCGGCGCAACATCCACGCGGGCGACGCCATCCTCAGCAGCGTCCTGGAGCACCACAGCAACCTCGTACCCTGGCAGATGCTGGCAGAGGAGCGTGGCGCGCGGCTGCTGCACGTGCCGCTCGACAGCCAGGGCCGCCTGGACCTCTCGAATCTCGATGCCCTGCTGGCCGAGGGCGTCAAGCTCGTGGCTCTCACCCACATGAGCAACGTGGTGGGGACGATCACCCCGCTCGCCGAGATCGTCCGGCACGCCCACGCGGCCGGCGCGCTGGTGCTGGCCGATGCGGCCCAGAGCGTGCCCCACTCCCCGGTCGATGTGCAGGCCATCGACTGCGACTTCATGGCCTTCTCCGCCCACAAGCTGGTTGGACCAACCGGTATCGGCGCCCTGTACGCCCGCCGCTCGATCCTGCAAGCCATGCCGCCGTTCATGGGCGGCGGTTCGATGATCAGGAAGGTCACGCTGCAGCACTCGACCTACGCCGATATTCCCCAGCGCTTCGAGGCCGGCACCCCGGCAATCGCCGAAGCCGTCGGGTTCGACGCCGCCGTGCGCTACCTGCGCGGCCTGGGCATGACTTGGGTGCGCGAACGCGAGCATGCGCTCACGACCTACCTGCTGCAGACCTTGCGCGAGATCCCGGATGTCACCGTCTTTGGCCCGCCCGCGGACGAGCGCGGCGGCGCCGTCTCCTTCAGCCTCAAGGGTGTGCACCCGCACGACGTTGCTTCGATACTGGATCAGGACAACATCGCCGTGCGTGCAGGCCACCACTGCTGCCAACCCCTGATGGCCGAGTTGGGCATCAACGCCACCACGCGCGCCAGCGTCTACTTCTACAATACCACCGAGGAGATCGATACCCTGGCACGCGGACTTCATCGCGTGCGCCGCGTGTTCAAGCTATGAATCCGACTTCCTGGGAGCGCGGACATCCTCCCCGTCCCCGGGCTCGCCCAGCACCGAGCCCATCGTCACGCACGCCAGAGAGTGCACGCACTTTGGCACCCTCGTATCGTGGGCCCCAGCACGGACCACGGTTGGAGTTGGAGAATGCGCTCGCCCGGGACCGTGGGCGTCCTGCCCGCCCTCGTCTGCGAGCCGAATCGAGCGCGTACCCCGCTGGAGTAGGAGAAGTGAGCTAGGCCATGACTGCCGAGATCTACCAGGAAGAAATCCTGGACCACTACCGGCATCCGCACAACTACGGCGCCATCGAGAGCCCCGACGCTACATTCGAGGACACCAACCCCTTGTGCGGCGACGTCGTCCGCGTGGACATCCGCTACGATGAGGATCGCGTGGCCGAGGTGCGCTTCCGCGGCAACGGCTGCGCCATAAGCCAGGCCGCTGCCTCCATGCTGACTGACATGGTCGTCGGCCACACCAAGAGCGAGGCGCTGGCCGTCACACGCGACGACGTACTCGAAGAGCTGGGCGTGCCCCTCAGTCCCGCCCGCATGAAATGTGCCCTGCTTGGCTACAAGGTGATGCGAGCAGCGCTCTATGGCGTGCCCGAGCCAGAGCTATAGCGCCGGGAGCGCCCGGCTGGCGGCACCTATAGCCTTTCAAGTAAAGATCCGGAATCCTGAGCAGCCACTCTCTCTGGTAGTGCTCATCGAACACTCTAGAACATTATCTGACGACCTATAGCTATACATTCCGGAAAGCGACAGCGCGACTGACGAATCCCGGACTTAACTATGAGGAGCCATGTGACCACCGCAGCCATCGAAACCCCGGGCTTCACCCCTTAACGTTGCCCACAAGTCGGCAGGTAGGTGCTGGCGTGGTAGGGTGGATGGAGGACCGTGTGCTGAGCCATGACAGAAAGGGAAGAGATGGTGCAGGCTGCCGAGTGGGCCGTGCATGA
>Ga0187876_1000137_pt1 | contig 72311 bp, 82 predicted proteins | sample June2016WEW_17_4_FD_133000 | JGI IMG/M metagenome (GOLD analysis project Ga0187876, IMG submission 133000) | Peatland microbial communities from SPRUCE experiment site at the Marcell Experimental Forest, Minnesota, USA - June2016WEW_17_40 | ecosystem: Environmental > Terrestrial > Soil >... | reverse complement strand
TTCGCGATCAGCCTTGGTCAAGCGCACGCGAAGACGCCGATAAGCCCGCATGCCCCAGTATAGGCCAAAACATCTTGGATTGGAATTGTTTTAAATAACTTTTTCAGGCGGTCAAGGACCTAGGGACGTGGAGTCGATGACGCCGGTGCCATAGAGCACGCTTTTCATGGCCCTGCCCACGAACCACGCTCCCGCCAGTCCCACCGCGAGTCCGGTCGCGGCCAGGGTCATACCTTCGCGCAAAACGAGTCTGAGAACTCGCGCGCGGCCCGCGCCCAACGCCATGCGCAACCCGATCTCATGGGTTCGCTGGGCCACCGCAAAGGCCATCACGCCGTAGATGCCCACCGCGGCCAGCAACAGCGCCACGCCGGCGAAGCTGAGGTAGAGGACCGCACTGAACCGATCTCCGGCGAGGTGCTCGTCCATCACTTGGTCCATAGTCCGCGGCTGCGCCAGCGGCAGCGTCGGATCGACTGCGCGTATGGCCGCGGCAACGCTTTTTTGGATGGCAGCGGGGTCGCCGTTGGTCCGCACCGCCATCGCCGCCTGCGGCCACGGACTCTGGTAGAAGGGAACGTCAATCTCCGGATAGTCGGAGTCTTTCAGTATCTCGGGCGCGCGCACGTCGCGGAACACGCCTACGATCTGCCACTCCAGCGGCGGCCCGAGTTTGGTAACGCCGGGAATCAACTCTTCCACCAGGATGCGCTGCCGCAGTGGATCCAGGCCCGACAGAAACTTCTCGACGAACCTCTCGTTCACCACCGCCACCCGCAGGCTGCCGGCAACATCCTCCTCGTTGATGGCCCGGCCACGGACCATCTTCACGCCGAAGGTTTGGAAATATCCGGCGGTACACATGAGAAATGCGGCGCCCGGGCGCGCGGAGGGATCGCTGACCGGCTTGCCCGCGACAGTGAACGGCATGCCAAAGCCGGGGCCCTCGAGCGGCATTCCGGTCGCAGCCATCGCGCGCAGCACGCCGGGAACGGCCTCGACTCTCTCCAGCACCTGACGGTAAAACCCGTCGATCTGCTCGGTTCCCTTCAGCCGGCCCTCGGGCACGGGCAGGTTGAAAGTGAGGACGTGATCGGAGCGGAAGCCCAAGTCGGCCCGCGTCTGGTTCCAGAAGCTGTGGATGGCGAGGCCCGCGCCGGTGAGCAGCGCGAGAGCGAGGGCGAACTCCACTACCACCAGTGCCTGACGCAATCGATGCCGGCCTCCACCGCCCATCGAACGTCCGGCTTCTTTCAGCGGTTCTACAAGGTCCAACCGCGTGGCCTGCCAGGCGGGCGCGCAGCCGAACAGCACTCCCGCGAGCGCCGTAGCGCCCAGTGTAAATGCCAACACGGGCAGATTCAGCCCGACATCCGCCTCCGAAGGCAGTGTGAATCGCGGCATCAGCGTCATCACCGCTTTGAGGATTACCCAGCCTAGGGCTACCCCCACTGCGCCACCGGCTGCCGCCAGTGCCAGGCTCTCCGTCAGCAACTGCCGGAATAACCGGGCTCTGCCCGCGCCCAACGAAGCCCGCACGGCCAGTTCTTTCTGGCGCGATGTTCCGCGCGCAAGCTGCAAGTTGCCCACATTCACGCAAGCGATCAGCAGGACGAAACCCACCGCGCCCATCAGCAGCCACATGTGGGTGCGCGTGTCCCGGCTCAAGAAGTCGTTCTGCAGAGCTTCCACGCTGGACGTCCAGCCCTTGTTCGACCGCGGATAGACCTGCGCGATGTGTCGCGTCACCGAGTCCATATCCGACTGTGCCTGCTGTAACGTCACCCCAGGCTTCATGCGAGCGAGCACGATGAGCCAGTGAAAGTCGTGATTGATCTGCTCCGGCTTGAAGACCAATGGAACCCACATCTCCTGCTGGAGACGGTCGGCCTGGCCTGGGCGCAGCACGCCGACCACTGTGTACGGCTCGTCGTTCATGCGGATTTGGCGACCGATGATACCCGGATCGGAACCGAAGCGCCGCTTCCACAGACGATTGGTCAGGATGACGACGTGATCGCGGCCTGGCTGCCCCTCTTCACCCCGGAAGTCTGCCCGCCCTAGCAGGGGCGTGTAGCCGAAGATACCGAGAAAACCAGGCGTCGATGTCTGGGCGGACACCTGTTCGGGCTCCTGGGCCGTGGCCAGGTTGAATTGTGAGCCGCTGGCGGCGCCAATGCCCTGGAAGGCTTTGCTCTCACGCTGCCAGTCGAGGAAGTCCCCGGCGGAAACCACGTTCCGGCTCCCCTGGATCTTCGACCAGACCACCACGAGCTGATCGGGCTGCGGGTACGGCATCGGCGCCAGCAGAGTGGCATAGATCACACTAAATATCGCCGTATTCGGACCGATGCCCAGCGCCAGCGCCAGCACCGCCACCGCAGCGAAGCCCTTGTTCTTCGACAGCAACCGTAAGCCGAAACAGACGTCGCGCCAGAGAGTGTCCATATGTTTCTTATACGAACGAGCGGCCCGTTTGGTAGAGACAATTATTAGACTGCAACCGAAAGAAATCCGAGTCGTCGTCAATCAAGAAGCCACGACTTCCACACAATCGAGCAATCAGCTCCGACACGAAGCTGCTTGATGTCGCCCCGGACCCGAGGTAAGGTCCAAATGGCTACCGATAATGCCCATTAAAGGGACCTAAATGACTGATTTGATTGTCGTTCCGCAAACGAACCAGTGGCACAAACTCAAGGCGCTCGTGCTTGACAGCGTCTCCTCCCCGATCACGCGCCGCGTGTACAACCTCAGGCTCGACGAGTTTTTCGCTTGGTAGGCGGGACGCCGAGAGACGATTCAGATCATCTGTAAGTTATTGATTTTGGTGCGGATGAGAGGACTTGAACCTCCACGGAGTTGCCCCCACTAGAACCTGAATCTAGCGCGTCTGCCAATTCCGCCACATCCGCACACGGGCGGGAAACTCCATTTTTCCAGACCGCGCCCAAAGAGTCAACTCGGCGTGCTCGCGTGTTTCCGATGCGGCAGCCGGCACTTTGCAGGGCGTGAGGGCGGGACCGCGCTCTTTGAGCAAGGGAATGCGGACGGGCCTGCGCCCTTCCCAATGCGATGAAACCAGGCCCGTGGCGCGCGCGATCAGGCCGGCTTATCCGAGAATCATCCCGGCTTTTCTGCCCGTCACCGCGGCATGAATTTCAACCGAGCGGTGCATTCATCCAGCCGGTCTCGGCTCGCTAGTTGTTGAATTCGAGCGTCGTGTGGGAACCGCCCAGTGCGATCGACTGCAACACTTCGGAACCCTTCTTATTGGCCATGGTCACCGCGGTCTGCTCGTTCTTGCGCTTGCTGTTGTCGAGCTTCACTGGCGCGGTGTAGGTCTTGCCGTTAGCGGCGTCGGTAAAGACGGCGGTGTTGTTTTTCACTTTCAAGGTGTACGACCCAGCCTTGAGCTGCACGGGGCCGGCTTTCACTGCATTGTCCAAGGCTATGTCATAAGACTTGGCACTGGCGACGGCAAAGCTGGCCAACGCCAGGATGCCAACGGACAACAGAGACTTCGTGGTCATCGAATACTCCTCTCAAAGTGCGGATTCCCTCTTGTGCCGGCGCCTCTCTAAGCGGGCCGGCTATGCGATTCGTTTTTGCTCAACTTTCACTTATTGAGACGAATGGCGGCGCGAAACGATAGTCCTGACGCCCATCGGCTTGGAGCCATACAGGCGGCAGTTTACATTGGCAATCGCGCCGCGCCAGAGCCGGCCGGCGCGCCATCGCAGGGCCGCTCCCCGTGAGTGAAGGAACGGTCCTGCCACCTCGCGAGCATGCGTTCGCTATTCGTTGAATTCGAGCGTGGTTGTCGACCCGCCCAGCCTGATCGACTGCAACACTTCGGTGCCATTCTCGGTAGCCGTGCGCACCGCGGTCGCGTCGTGCTTGACTCCATCAACGTCCAGCTTCACCGGTGCGGTGTAGGTCTTACCGTTACTGAGGGCGGTGAAGATGGCCGTGTCGCCCTTCACCTTTACGGTGTACGGTCCCGGCTTGAGCTGGACGGAGCCGACCTTCACCGGGTTGTCCAGGAGGATGTCGTAAGATTTAGCGTTGGCCGCGGTAAAGCTGGCCATCGCCAGGACGGCGACGCACAACAAAGACTTCGTAGTCATACAGAGCTCCTTTTTCGATGGATCGAGATTGTGTTGTTGAGCCGAAGCCGGCCGCTGCGCGGCCTTTCCCCTGCGATTCGTTTTTCGTCCGGCTCGTTACCATAAAGACGCCTGGCGCCGTGTAAAGATAGCCCGCCGGCCCACGCCTGTGGAACTATGCAGGCGGCAATTTACATTGGCAATCGCAGCCGCGCCCGGAGCCCGCGCCGCGCTCGATCGGCTATCGTAGGAAGAGCCAATGTATCGAGCCATCCTGTTGGACTTGGGCAGGGTCCTGATCCACTTCGATTTCTCCGCCGGGTATCGAGCGCTGGAAAATCTTTGTCCCTATGCGGAAGCCGAGATCCGCCGGCGCATCGCTGCCACGGACCTGGCGGTCCGCTTCGAAACCGGCCTGATAGAGCCGCGCGACTTTCACGCCCAGCTCTGCGCCCTTCTGGATCTGAACGTGGACTATGAGCGCTTCTGCGATATTTGGAACTCGATCTTCCGCGAAGTGCTGGTGCCGGAGAGCATGGTCGAAGGCCTCGCCCATCGCTATCGCCTGGTGCTGGTCTCCAACACCAACCAGATCCATTTCGAAATGGTGCAAAGGCGGTACCCGGTGCTGCGGCATTTCCACCAGCTGGCGCTTTCCTACCGGGTGAAAGCCATGAAACCGCGCCCCGAGATTTTCCTCGAGGCCGTGCGCCTGGCCGGCTGCCGGGCGGAGGAGTGCTTTTACGCAGACGATATACCGGCCTTCGCCGAAGCCGCGCGAAAGCTGGGTATCGATGCCGTCACCTTTGAATCCGCGGCGCAACTCTCTAGCGAGATGCGCCGGCGCAGCATCGCGTGGGAATGACTCCGGCGGCGAACCTGCGCTAGCGCGGGTTCGCCCTCGCCCGCGAGCGAGTGATGGGCTGCGGAATCGCTAAATGGCGCGGGTTTTGCGCGCCACGGCGGCGGTCTCGGATTTCGCCGGCTTGCGTTCGGCCGCCGTTCCTAACCGTTTTGCCTGGTCGGTGACGCATACCAGAAACATCGGCTGGCGCGCGTTCTTGAGCAAGCTGATTACGCGGTTGGGCGCGTCTTCGAAATAAATGTTCTTGCCGTCAGTGAGCAAATGGATGTCGGAGGACGCACCCAGGGCTTCGCTCAGCCGCTTGCCCATATCTTTTTCCAGGAAGCGCAACACCCGCCGGATCTTCTGCAGCGAAAACCCTTTCCGCCGCAGCTCGGCAATCACCGAAATCTCCAGCACTTCCTCCGCGGCATAAACCCGCTTGTGGCCATCCTGCCGCGGCGAGACAACATTACGTTCGTCCCACCACTGCAACTGCCGCAGGCTCACACCGCAAATGCGCGCCACCTGGATGCTGTTATAACCCTCGGCTTCCGGCGGCACCGCCGGCCGGAGCCTTCTCGCTCTAAACATTTCGCGCCACTTCCGTTAGGAATAAAATTGATACCATTCTGGATTGTACATGGCGCACCGCGCCTGTCAATAGGGAGTTCGCAGGCCGCGCGAAATTCAGCAGATCGAGAAGCGCCGCCCCGGCGGAAATCTGGTTCTTCCGGCGCCGATCTTTGTTGAGCAACATGCCGGCTTGGTCCTGGGAACGTACCATAAGGTAAGTTAACACCGGTAGCACCGGGCAAGTTGCATCTCGTTGAATTGTCATCCTGATAGGCGGATACTAGAATGCTGTGTGCAGACCCACGCCCAGTACTTTTGCCCGCCCAATTGACGCTGGAGATTCCGTGTGAGCGACCTCCCCGAAAGAGGAATCGATTTGCTGACCGGCCAACCTGCGCATGGCCAGCTTCTGGCGGAATTGCTTGAGGCTGGCCCGCTGGAACCGGAACTCGCATTGCGCTATGCCGTCGGCATCGGCAAAGCACTGGGCCGGGCGCACGAGGCCGGCGTGGTCCACGGCAGTTTTTCGCCCTGGTCGATCGTAATCGGCGAGCGCGGCGCGACCATCTTGCAGCCCGTGGCGCAGGATGCGCACGCCCAAGCCTACACCTCGCCGGAACAGATTCGCGGCCAGCCGCCCGACTGGCGGAGCGACGTGTTCGCTTATGGGGCCGTGCTCTATGAAATGGCGTCCGGCCGGCCCGCGTTTGCGGGCGATTCCGGCGCCGTGCGGGAGGCGATCCTGGACCAATCTCCACCGAGCCTGCCGGCGACATCGCCGGTCCTGGCAGCTATGGAACGGGTGACCGCCGATTGCCTGGCCAAGGACCCGTTGCGGCGGCGCCAGCGCATGCAGAACGTGGTGACGGAGTTGAAGCTGGCGGCGCAATCTGTGGCGCTGGCCGCCCCCAGGCGAGCCCGGCCAGCCGCTCCGGCTGCACGCGTCGCGCCCGTCGCACGCGCCACCGACACCTACTGGCTCGATGTCTTTACCGGAGAGCAGGCGGTCCGCCGTGCCAACCGCATGCGGCTGCTCGGCCTCGCCTCGGCACTTTTGGCCGTCGCGGCCGCCGGCCTGTTCGCAGGCAAGCTGGTCTTCCATCGGCGCACGGCTAGCCCGGTGCTGAAATTCGACATTTCAATGGAGGGGAAGTCGGGCTCCGCCAGCGGCGCCGCCATATCGCCCGACGGCCGCTACCTCACGTTCGCCGCGAACAACCCGGAAGGCCGCCGTGTGCTGTGGCTTCGCGCCCTCGATGACATGCAGGCCAGAATCATCCCCGATACCGAGGACGCCACAGTTCCCTTCTGGTCTGCCGATAGCCGGGCCATCGGGTATTTCGCCCGCCGCTCGCTGAAAACCTGGATGGTGCAGGTGGCTGCCGACGGCAGCACCAGCGGTCAGTCGCGAGTGCTTTGTCCCACCGACGATGTGCCCGGCGGCGGGGCCTGGAACGCCGCCGGGACGATTGTGTTCTCTCCCAGCCTCAGCGGCGGTCTTTACAGGATTTCCGCCACCGGCGCCGATCCGCAGCTTCTCTTGCCGCTGGACCCAGCCAAAGAGCATCGCTCCTATCGCTGGCCTCATTTTCTGCCCGACGGCAGGCACTTCACTTTTTTCGTTCTCGGTGCCGCCGAGAAGACCGACGGCGTTTATGTCGGCGATCTCGACACCAAGGAGAGCCATCTGCTGTTTGCCTCCCAAACCGATGCCGTCTACTCCGGAGACCCGGACGCCAACCCCGCCAAGTTCGGCTATCTGCTCTTCGTTCAGGATGGCGATCTGTACACCCAGGGATTCAACCCCTCGATTCTGGAAGTGGAGGGCAAACCGGCTGTGTTTCTCCGCGGTGTGGGCGCAGTCGAGACTCTCTCGCTGGCGCCGCTCTCGGTTTCCACCACGGACTTGCTGGTCTATCAGACCATCAGGCCGCCCACCCACCAACTAGCGTGGATGGATCGCGACGGAAAGCAGACGGGGCTGCTGGGCGAGCCCGGCGACTGGGGTCTGCCGCGGATCGCGCCGGATGACAGACGGGTAGCCTGCGACAGGCTCGCGCCCGATCGCCATCGTTGGGAGCTCTGGCTGTTCGACGGAGACAGGCTGTCGCCGCTGGTTTCGATTACCGGAGCCGATGCGCGCTCCCCCGTCTGGTCTCCCGACGGGACACGATTGGCCTTTACCAGCAATCCCGGCGGGCTTTATGATATTTACGTGAAAACGGTAAGCGCGCCTTCCCCAGGCGAGCCCCTGTTCCACAGCGAGTACACGAAGTATCTCACCGATTGGTCGCGTGACGGCCGTTATCTCCTGTTCAGCTCATTTTCCACTGCGGGCACTTCCTCCGATGTTTGGGCATACTCGCTCGGCGATCGCCGTGGCGGCCCGGCGGTCGAGACATCCCACTCCGCAGGCTATCCCGCACTCTCACCCAACGGCCGCTGGCTGGCATATCAATCCGACGCATCCGGCCGGGATGAGATCTACGTGCAGTCGTTCGACGGCATTTCGGCCGAGAGCAAACACCACTGGCAAGTATCGGCCGGCGGTGGCCGGTTGCCGCGCTGGCGCGCTGACGGCCGGGAGTTGTTCTACCTGGCGGCGCCGGGCAGCCTCATGTCGGCTGCCACTTCTACCGCAAGCGGAGATTTCACCTTCGAGCCTCCGCATAAATTATTCGAGATGCGCGCCATCCCGCAAAGGCCTGATTTGTACGATGTGGCGCCCGACGGCCAGCGATTGCTGGTGGATCTTCCCTATGAGTGGACCGATTCTTCGCCGCTTACGGTAATGACCAACTGGACGCAAAAGCTATCCGCCCAATGACACTGGAAGGAACCGACGGTAAGTAACCCGAGTGCAATAATTACATCACGTCAGACAATAGTGTTATCGGGACCGTAGGCCATCTGCAACAAACAGCACCGCTTGGCGAATGGGCCGCCACTTGCTAGAATGCACGCCGAGGACCTAAACCATATGAAAGTTACCCTAGCTGCCGTGATCGTCGCAGCGGGCGCGTTGCTCGCCACTGGCTGCGCCACCAAGAAGTACGTACGGGACACTGAGTCCCCGATTCAGGCCAAGGCGGAACAAGCCAGCCAACAGGGAACTCAAAATACTCAGCAAATTAAGGCCACGCAAGACCAATTGAAGGACCTGGACGACAAGACCGCGAATGGCATTGACCGGGCCAATGAACGGGCCGGCGCCGCCGAGCATGACGCGGTGGAAGCCGGGAACCATGCCAACGATGCCGCCAAGCAAGCCACAATAGCCACGCAAAAGAGCGACCAGAACACAGCGGCGCTGGGCAGCCTCCGCGACTCGGTGGCCAGCCTCGACGACTATCAGGTGCAGACCACCGCCACGGTCATGTTCGGCATCAACCGGGACCGCCTGACGGCGGAGGCTCAGGCCAAGCTGGACCAACTGGCACAGGATATCCAGGGCAACAAGCGGTTCTTTGTCGCGGTGGAAGGTTTCACCGACCGCACCGGCCCTCGGGAATACAACGAAGAGCTCAGCCGGCGCCGGGCCGACGCCGTGGTGGCGTACCTGGTTTCCAAGCACGACGTTCCGGTTTACCGCATCCAGGTTGTCGGGTTGGGTCCGGACAAGCCGTTGGATGAGGCCCACACCGCCGCGGCGCGCGCCAAGAACCGCCGCGTGGAGGTGAGAGTTTTCACCGCGCCCACGGTGGCCGCCAGCGGCGCCCCAACCGGCAATTCCGCGGCGCTGCCCTCCGCTAAATGAGCGATTGGGCAAGCGCCCGCTTGCACTAATGTCACGGCGCGGGACAGGCGGTGTCCGCGCCGTGGTGGTTTTGGAGTGGCTTAGCCGGACTGCGTCACAACGAATTGCCGCGCTGGCGCACGGGCTGGAGGGTGACGGGAGTGTTCTCTTCCGGCTGGCGGTGACGCAAGGCCTGCCACCAGACGTAGAAGCGGAACAGGTTGGCGGCAACGATAATGACAGCGCCGGCGAGTGCCAGCCGATGGGATCGCGATTGCATCGCCATCTGGCGCAGCGACTCGCCAATGGCCGCTCCCGCGAACTGCACACCCAGCCCCCCGGAGAGCATCAGCAGTTGCCGGTCGCGATCCCGCGCCGCCAACAGCGAAGTCCAGAGCACGATGTCCATCAGGGCGCAGGCAAAGTTTAGGTCCCGGAACCACGGCGTCAACCACTCCCCACGTTGAATCGACGGATCGTAGTGCGCCAGAAACGTCCCGCCCGCCACCAGGCACGCCACCAGAATCAGCAACACGCGCGCCACCCGGGCTGAGCGAAGGCGGTCGGCAGCCCGGTAAAGGAAGCTGATCACCACCGCGTACAGCAGCAACTGGGTGATCGCTCCGCCGAACCAGAAGGTCACCCAATATGGCACCCCCGGCGTGTGAATGCCATGCATCGTCTCAAGAGCGCTCGGGGCCAGCGCCAGAGCGTACACCAGTTCCACCGCCGAAAACGCCAGCACCAGCGGAAAACGGCGCCAGGCGCCACGAAGCAGGGCGGCGACCACCAGGAATTGCAATGGCAGACCGACCGCTAACGCAACAATCTGCAGTCCTAGCCGCATCCCGAACCCTATTCTAAACCCGACTGTACGAAAACAAGCCGGGATTTCACCGGAAATACACGGGTCGATAGTGTTAGCCCCGCTGCCCTCCGTCGGCCGAGGTACCATTGGCTCGCACCGGGCGGCTACCACCTTATTACAGAAGGGTATTACGCGGGCATGTACCGGTACTTTGGGTTCTGGGCAGCCCAGAAGGCGCGGCATATACTCTGGCCGATGAAGACACTGCGCAAGTGTGGTGGTGGCCGGATGGGCGCCAATGTGGTGATCGCGCTGCTGGCGGTGAGCTTGCCGCTGGCGGCGGACCCGATCAACGTCACCAACCAGACCACGGCGTCGCTCACCACGGACGACGCGCTGTTCTTCACCCTGGCTACGTATGGCTTTGGAATCGATGCCAAAGACTTCGGGATATCGCCGTATCCGGCGGTAGCGAGTTTCAGCTTTGTAGCCAACCCTCCCGGCCCAGGCGGACTTTTTGACTCCATGCTGGAGACGCCCAGTGGCTCCGTGATCGCGGCGTTCCCCGGTTTCCTGGAGTTTGGGCCGGGCGAGTACCAGGGCGCCTCCTACAACGGTCCAGTCGGCGAGATCGAAGCGTCGCTGACGCTTTCGCCCGCGCTCTCGCAGCAATTGTTTAGCGGCGCTTCGGCGGTGCTGGTGCTGCAGAACCTCGGGCCCACGGCTACCGTCGGGCTTTCCTCCTATACCATCGCGCACGATCTGACGGTATCGCTGTCTGGCGGCGGGCTGAGCACCGGCGCACCAGTGGTGCAAGTAACCCTCGACGATCCGCCCCCTCCCGGCGTGCCGGAACCGGCCTCGGCATGGCTTCTGGCAGGTGGTGCGGCGCTGTGCTGCGTGGCAGTCGCGGTCAATCGGGCGCGCCGCTGCAAGCGCGCTGCACCGGACACGGCGTAGCTATTCGGCGCGCAATGCTTCCACCGGGTCGATCGAAGCGGCGCGGCGGGCGGGAATGAAGCTGGCGACTCCCGCCGCCAAGCCGAGCACTGTGATGGCCATTGCCAATGTGGGCCCGTCCCACGGGCTTACGCCAAAAAGCAATCCGCGAATCAGCCTTGCCGCCCCGAGCGCTCCCGCTGCTCCCAAGACAGTCCCAACGCCCACCACCCTCGCTGCCTCGGTGAGGATGAGTCGATAGACGGACCTGGGCTCCGCGCCAAGCGCGATTCGAACTCCGATCTCGCGGGTGCGCTGGCTGACGGAATATGCCACCACTCCATACAGCCCGACAATGCCCAGCACGAACGCGATACCGGCGAAGGTCCCCATCACCCACGCCGACGAACGGTGCAGAAGCGTCGCCGGAGCGCCGTTGATCCGGTCCGTCATCGTCGATTCGTCGTGGACCGAAAGATCCCGATCGATGTGGTGGATCGTCGCCGCAACTTGTGGAAGAACGGCTTCCTCGGCCATTGACGTCCGAACCAAAACAGTAAGCATGCCAGCCGGGTTCTGGTCGAAGGGAGCGTATACCGCCGGCCAGTTCGCGTTCTCCAGCGAACCCTCCTTGATGTCTTCGACAACTCCGACAATCTGCCGCGGGATTCGCGGCGACCAGGCATAACAGATCTGCTTCCCGATCGGGTCCTCGCCGGCGAAATATCTGCTGGCGAGGGTGCGATTGACGATGATCACGGGAGGCTTTGAGGCGTCCTCACTTTCGCGAAAGTAGCGGCCGCGGATCAAACGCGCTTCGAGCGTCTTGAAATAAGCGGGACTAACCTGCCGGCTGATCACCTCATGCTGCTCGCCCTGATCCGTGCGGCCCACAATGTGGAACCCGGTCGTCCCCCAATCCGAGCCGACCGGATGCGTAAGGGAAACCGCCACGGATCTCACGCCCGGCAGCGCCGCGATCTCCTTCAGAGTTCTCCGCTCCAGTCGAACCCGCTGTTCATCGGTGGAATAGCGGTCGGGCAGCCAGTCCACCTGCGCTGACGCGAGATGATCGGGTTGCATGCCGGTATCCACGTGGAGCAATAAGTACAGGCTCCTGCCGAGTAGTCCGGAGCTCACCATCAGAACCATGGCGAGAGCTACCTGGACAACCACCAGCTTTGCGCCGACTCGCTGCCACATAGTCCCGCTGGACCCGCGAGTGCCGGCCCTGAGTCCGTCCGCGAGGTCCGGCGCAGACACGCGGAGGAACGGAATCACGGCGAAGATCGCGCCCGCCACAAGTGAAATGCCGCACGCGAATGCCACCAGCCGGTAGTCCAGTCCCAGCCCGCGAAGCCATGGCATACTCTCCAGTTTGTCTTCCGGGACGATGCTCACCAGCAGGCGCATACCCCACTCGGCGAACACCAGGCTGAGAGAGCCTGCTGCCACCGCCAGCACCAGCCCCTCGGTTGCAAACTGGTGAAACAACCGCGACGACGACGCGCCCAGGGCGCCGCGCAACGCGATTTCCCGTCGCCTGCTGTCGGAGCGTGCCAGCAGCAAGGTGGTCAGATTCACACACGCAATCAGCAGCAGAAGACACGCGCTGCTGAGCATGACGAGAAGGATGGGGCGAACATCCCCCACCACGATATCGCGCAGCGATTCCACGTTTGCAGCCAGGTCGCGATTGGACTCGGGATACTCCCTTTGTAGCTGCCGCGCGGCCACTTGCATGCCGGCCGAGGCCGCCTGGATCGAGATTCCATCGCTCAATCGTGCGACGGTGAACACGTTGCGACAGCCGCGGCTTTGCTCGCAGGAGTCGGAACTTCGCAGCGTCGACCAGAACTCGGCCCCGCCGTAAGGAGCGAAGTGAAAGTCGCGAGGAAGCACCCCGATGATCACATGCGGAGAGCCATTGAGCGTCACCGTCTTGCCCAGAACATCGTCCGTTCCGCCGAATCGCCTTTGCCACGCGGCATAGCTGATCAGCACGGTTTGGGGCGCAGCCGGGGAGTCTTCACCGGGATAGAAATCGCGCCCCAGCAAAGGGCTGACACCGAGGGTACGAAAAAACCCGGCGCTTACGCGCGTACCCGCTGCCTGTTCCGCTCCGCTTCGCGTGCTGAGCGTGAAACCGCCATTCAAGGCGTAAGCGTCGATCGACTTGAAAACGTGATTGAGCCTCTTCCAGTCTGCGAAATCGGCGTAGGAAAGGAGCGCTCGCGGATAATCCGGTGCGGTCTCAGACACAGCTACCAGCCGGGACTGGTCGCGGTAGGGCAGGGGCTGGATCAGAGCCGCATCCACAAATGCGAAGATAGCCACGCTGGCGCTCATGCCCAGCGCCAGCACCAGCACGGCGGTGCAGGTGAATCCCGGACTCTTTCGCAATTGGCGGATCGCGAAGCGAAAATCCTGCACCAGGTGTTCGAGAAACGGAATCGTGCTTCGATCGCGATACGCTTCTTTCGTCGCCTCCACTCCTCCAAGTTGCAGAATCGCCTCCCGCCGCGCCTGCTCCGGCGTCATGCCGCAGCGCAGGTTGTCGTCGATGTGCATCTGCAAATGGCTGTCGATCTCGGCGGCCAGTTCCCGCTCCCGCTCCCGCCGCGCACCGGGCAACATGCCGGCCAGCCTCGACAGCCACGCGCGCAGCTTCATACTGCATCCTCCGACGGAGAGAGAAACCGCGCCAGGATGGCCGTTGTCTGCTGCCAATCCGACGCCGCTCTATCGAGCTGCTTCCTGCCCGCGCGCGTCAGCCGGTAGAACTTGGCCTTGCGATTGTTCTCGGAGACTCCCCATGCGGAAGCGATCGCCCCCTCCTGCTCCAGTTTCAGCAATGCCGGGTACAGGGTTCCGTAATTCAGGGACAAAAGGTTGCCGCTGGTCTGCTCAATGCGGCGGGCAATCCCGTAACCGTGGAGCGGCCCCAGCGTCTCCAGGGTCTTCAACACCATCAACGCGAGAGTGCCTTGCCAAACGTCTGCTTTATCGTCCACGCCAAACTCCTATGGCCTAGCCATAGGAATGATCGCAGGTTTTGTATGGGAAAGCAATAGGGAATGCCGGGGCCGCCGGTTTCGCGGCGGCCGCGCAGCCCGTGGCGCTCGCGCTCGATCAACCGTGAACCGCCACCGCGCTCCGCAACCGGAACACGAGCGGCGTTTCGACCGGCAGCTTCACGTTTTTCCTGCCTGTGATGAAAGCCGTCGTCGTTCCGGCTGCGGCACCCGCGCCGGCTCCGATGAGGGCTCCGACTCCGCCGCCGGCGACGGCACCAATCGTCGCCCCCGCGCCAGACCCTCCGCCGATGAATGCAAAGTTCCGTCGCTTATGCGATCGGCTGGAACGAAAGTCCGGAACGGCGACCACCGCGTATCTCGCGCCGTGCAAGCGAAACGAATCCAGAGTGATTCCGAGGTACGCGCGCCCTCTGAGACGGCCCGAGCGCTTCGCCTCAATCACATGACCTTCGAAGGTGGTGCCCTTCGGAACCACTACGCGGTCGCCCGACACGATCGGCTCATCCAGGTAGGCCAGGAATCGCTCGCCCGGGCGGATGTCCCTGGTATCCAGGGTCTCGCCAAGACGCACGCGAATCCGGGTTCTGGCCGGGATCAGCATCGCCGGCTGGACATCCGCCGCTTGCGGCTCTCGACTCGGAAATGGTGAGTTCGTCGGCCCGGCGCTCACTGTGCCGGCCGGCGGCGCTGAGGCTGTTGGCTGCGCGCCAACTGGTGCCTGCGTCGCGGCTGCGGCCGAGGGTGGTGCAGCTTGCTGGGGCAGCGTCGCCGGTGGCGCTACCGGCTCGGGATTTCCGGCGGGAACCTGGTTCGCCGCCGGCGTCGTGGTGGCTGCCTGTACCGTGCCGGCAGCCGAAACCGTCGATGGGCCGCGCTGCCGGCTACACCCCGCCGACAACATCGCAATGGTCAGGAAACACAAGAATTTCGCGCTCATGTGATTTTCACCTCCATTTTTATTCGGTTTTAATTCGGTGCTCTGCCTCCGCCTGCCGCGGCGCGCACCAGTCAAACCGTGGCTTGGCGTACATAGCTCGACACCGCTTTTCCATGGATTTTATGTATGCAGATGGTTGGCCAAACAGGTACAAATTGTTCTGCGGCAAGCGATTCGGAAATGTGACTGGCCGCACAACGCCGGGCATCCGAGTAGTTTTTTCCCGGTTGCCTTTCAGAGGCTTGACGCGAATAGGTTAGGTAGGGCCGGCCATGCCCTGGCCATGCCGGCCCCCCGAGTTTCTACATTTAAGCCGAGAGTCCTCTGCGCGGTGGCCCGCTTCTTTCTCGGCCGGCTCGCGCGGCAAGCCCGGAGGGCGAATAGACAGTAGCCCACGGCGTCAGCCGCGTGGAATCAAAACGCAGCAACAAAGAGCCTCGGAACGGGTAGCGGCCCAACGGCAGGAATAGCCTGGCGCCGGCTCCGGCCGGCAAGTCCTCCGGCGGGCGCCGCGGTTCATGAAGGAGGCAGGCAGGCATCCCCGGCCGTGCCCCGAACCTCCGTAGCCCGTCCGTCAGCAATCCGCCGCGGCGCGCATGGCGTTCTGACCGGTGCGCTCTTCAATCGTCACCGGTATCTGCATCTCCTTCTTGCTGCGCATCACGGTGACGGTGAAGGTTTGCTTCTGGCGGCTGCTCCGCAGCGTGTCGGTGATATCGCGTGAACTAACGACTGGCGTATCGCCGATCTTGGTGATCACGTCGCCGGCCTTGATGCCGGCCTTGTCGGCGGCGGAATTCTTCGCCACCGATTTCACCAGCACCCCCTCTTTCACGCCCAGGAACTCGGCGAACTGAGGCTCGTCGCCCAGCGACTCTCCTTCAATGCCCAGCCTGCGCGACGGCATGAGGGTCAGAATGTGCGGCATGTCGAATGGCTGCATGGGCGGCAGAGACATGGTGAATGGCGGCTCGTTGTTGAACATTTCAATGTCCGCATCCGGGCCTTCCAGCGAAAGCCCCTTGCGCGCTCCCACCGTAGCCGTCAAGGTGAGCGGTGCCCCATTGCGCCACACCTGGACCTTCACCTCGCGCCCGGCCGGTGTTTCGTGCACCAGCCGTTGAAACTGCGTCATTCCTTCGACCGCCTCGCCGTTGTACTCCAGCACCACGTCGCCTCGCTTGATTCCGGCCTTGTCCGCCGGCCCGCCTTCGGTCACGCTGCTGATTTCCACGCCGCGGTCTTCCTTGAGCTTCAGCGCCTTGGCGCGCTCCGCATCCACGTCCAGTACGCCTACCCCCAGATAGCTGCCGCCCCCCGCCACCACCACCGTAGCCGCGCGCGCCCGCGGCGCCGGATTCTGCGCCCACGAAGCCGGCGCCACTGTGCCGGCCGCCAGCAACGCAACTGCCCACACCCATTTCGTCGTCATGTTCGCCTCGCCTCTATCGCCGTTTGATGTATATCGTGCCGCCGGCGCCGGAAATGCGCAGCACCGGTCCGCCCCCGTTGACGGCCCCTTGCGCCACTACGCGGCTGCCCACCCGCACCACCGGAAGCGCCGGGAATTCGGATACGATGCGGCGCAACGTGTCCGCCATCCGGTTCTCGGCATGAATCGTCACACCCAGGTTAGACGGGATGACCACCGTAATGTTACCGCCCGTGGTCGCCAGAAAAGAATCGCCCAGGTGCGCCCCCGTCAGGTCGGCGACTATGCTGCCCAGCGAAGTGGAAACCCGGATCGGCCCCGTCACGCCGCTCAAACGGATACCGCCCGAAGCGGACTGGCACTCGAATCCGCCCCGCGCCGCCCCCAGTTGGACCGGCCCGGCCAGGTTGCGCACGGTCACCGTGCCGCCGGCTTTTTCGATGGCTACCTCGCCGCCGCCGGTGATGGCGGTCACCGGCCCGCCCGCCGCATGGACGCGGATGTTGCCGGCCGCCGTCTGGGCGCGCAACACGCCCCCCACCTGGCCTACAACAATATCGCCGCCGTATGTTTCGAGCGTCGCTTCCTGGCGCGCCGCCTGCAAGGTGATCCGGCCCCCGCCGGTGAGGCACCGCAGATTCCCGCCCACTTCGCCAACGCGCACGTCGCCGCCGCTCGTCGTCACCGTGCAGGGGCCGCCGATCCGGTCCACCGTCACGTCACCCGCTCGCGATTCTACGTCCAGTTCGCCTGCGATTCCAGTGGCGTCCACCGCGCCATCCGAGTCGGCGATCCTGACCATGCTCAGAGCCGGCGCTTTGACCACCATCCGCGCCCGGACCGGGCCGTGCGGCACGGTCAGGATGACGATGTCGCCGCGCCTAACCGCAAGCGGCGCGTGGCGCAGCATGCTCCGCGCTTCGGCCGCCGAGCGCGCCGCCACGCTCAAGCGCACGCTGTATATGAAGGTCTGCGCCGTGCCGCCTTCCAAGGTTACCGGCCCATGACCGTTGATGCGCAGCCGCGGCGCGGCCGGCAGCGTTCCCTGATAGGTCAGCGCCCAGCCGCCGGGCTCGCGCTCCAGCGCAGCTTCGTGTGGTTCCTGGCCCGCTGCGCCCAGCGGCAGCAGCGCCAGCAAAACCGCCACGCTGGCCCAGTGAGTCCGAAATCCTGACGCCTTGGCTCTCTCCATCGAAGAAGCGCGCGGAGCGATCCACCGATCTTCGTGCGTGACTACCCTGTCCTCGCGCCCGCCGTAGGGGCCGGGCATGCCCGGCCCGGCTTTCCACACACCGCCCGGCCGCTGCCGGGAGTGCGCGACCGAATTTGCCCAACGGGCCGCCAGGCTAGAAAGTGCCGATCGATGCATTCATTTCCTTCAGAGCCTTTTCGCACTTCAGCCGTACGTAGCTGTTGTCTTCTCTTTGCACCAGGTTCTGCAGCATGCCTACCATGGCATCGTCACGACGCATCGTCAGCACATCCACCACCTGCATGCGCACCGCATCGTTGTCGTCGAATTGCAGCGCCTGGGAGAGTGCGCCTCGCACCGGCGGCTCCGCGGCCAGCGGCTTCAAGCCTTCCAGCGCCTTCAGACGCACGCCGGGGTTGGAATCGTGCAGCAGGGCGTTCATCAGCGCGTCGCGCACTTCGTCCGATGCGGCGCGGCCCTTGAGCAGATCGACCGATTCCACCCGCACTCCCGGATCGTCCTCTTCGTGGGCCGCCGCCACCAGCATTTTCTGAATGTCCGGGTTGTCGATCCTTCCCGATACCTCGCGCCGCCTGGTTTCGTCGTAGGCAATCCGCACCCGGCCGGCGCCGTCCTGTTGCGCCGAGCGCACATTGACGAACACCCCCTCCGACGGGCCGAAGGAGGCCGTGGAAACGCCCGAACCCGCTGGCACCAGCCGGGCGGCAAAGAAGCCGACCGCGATTAGCGCCATTGCGCCCAGCGGCTGCCGCCAGCGGTTGAGGCCGGCCAGCGTGGCGCCGGCCGCATCCAGCCACAGCCTCCACGGCTGCCGCGCCGGTTTCGCGGCTCCGCCGCGTATCGCCGCCGCCAGGTCCGCCCGGCAATCCGCCAGCAAGGACGCCGCCGGCTCCATCGTCCGCCGGTCCAGCGCCGCCGCCAGCGCCCGCGCCGACTCCATCTCGCGCGCGCAAGCGCCGCACTCGTGAATGTGCGCCTCGGCCTGGTCTTCCTCTTCCGGCGTCAGCTCGCCGTAATAGTAGAGCGGAATCAGCTTCCGCACCGCATCGCAAGTCATACTAAGTCTCCCAACAGGTGGCGCATCTTCTGCGTAGCTCGAAATAGGCAGTTTTTCGCCGCTTCTTCGCTGGTGCCCAAAACCTCGCCGATGTTGCGCAACCGCAAACCCTGGTAATGGCGCAGCTCAAAAACCATCCGTTCGCGCGGCGTCAGGTCCTCCAGCGCGTTGTCGATCCGTTGCCCTAACTGCCGGTTCCACGTCGCGCGCTCCGGATTTGCCGCCGCCGATTCTTCCTCGAACGCCTCGGTCCGATCAATCGCGCCTTCGGCCGTTTCCACCACCGCCGATTCCTCTTTCCGCACCTTCCGCTTGCGCAACTGGTCCAGGCAGATGTTGGTCACGATGCGGTACAGCCAGGTGTGGAAGCTGCAGTCGAAACGAAACGCATGCAGGTTCCGATACACCCGCAGGAACGCCTCCTGGTACACGTCGCGCGCGTCTTCCGGCGAGCGCAGCAGGTTCATGGCGAGGCGGAGCACACTCTGGTCATAGGCGCGAACCAGTTGCTCGAAAGCGACTTGATCCCCGCGCTGCGCTGCCCGAACCAGCGAATCCACGTCGGGACTCACCCGGGCCCCGGCCGTTCCGGTTGCATCCTGCATAAACCGGCGGTTGCCGCGGTCTTAACTCCCGTTCTTTCTCCTACCCAATTCGACGCGCCCGTATCCAAAATGTCACGCCCGGTCCTGTCACAGTTGCCAATCTACCACTCCGGGAAAGCCCTGAGACCGCCCCCAGCCCGCAACCCGGGTCTTCCAGAAGCCTCCCTGCGATTCTTGAGGAGCAAAACCCGAGGTTGGCTGACCACACCCAGGCCTTGCGCGAAAAGCCCCGCCTGACCGCCGCGACTTGCTTCAACTATACTCAAATTGAGGATATTTTAGACAGTTTGTTGTGGAATGCCGTTTGCAACACCACGCGCTGAACTGCTGTGGCGTAACTGCAAAGGAAGCTGGGCCTTATGGCTAACGAAACCATCACTGTTATCGACAACCGGACGAATCAGAGCTACACGCTGCCAATCTACCATGGCACGATTCGCGCCATGGACCTCCGCCAGATCAAGACAGGCCCGGACGATTTCGGCCTGATGACCTATGACCCGGCTTACATGAACACCGCCGCATGCCACAGCGCCGTCACCTATCTCGACGGCGAGCGCGGCATCTTGCGCTACCGCGGCTACCCCATTGAACAGCTCGCCGAGCACTGTACGTTCCTCGAGGTTGCTTTCCTTCTGTTGTACGGCGACCTGCCCAACGCCGTCGATCTGGACTGCTGGAGCCAGGAGATCATGGCTCACACCCTCACCCACGAGAACATCAAGAAGTTCATGGAAGGGTTCAATTACGACGCTCACCCGATGGGCATTCTCATCAGCACCGTGGCCGCGCTTTCCACCTTCTATCCGGAATCGCGGAACGTCCATGACCCCAAGGTCCGGCGGAAGCAGATCGTGCGCCTGATCGGCAAAATGCCGACTCTGGCTGGCTACGCCTACCGGCATCGCCTGGGCCTTCCTTACGTGGCGCCCGATCCGGATCTGAGCTACACCAAGAATTACATGAACATGCTGTGGCGGCGCCTGGAGCCGAAATACGCGGCCAACCCCGTGCTGGCGCACGCCCTGGACGTGCTGTTCATCCTCCACGCCGATCACGAACAGAACTGCAGCACCAGCACCATGCGCGCGGTCGGCAGCTCCAACGCCGACCCCTATTCCACCACCGCCGCGGCCATCGCCGCCCTTTCCGGCCCGCTCCACGGCGGCGCCAACGAAGAGGTGCTGCGCATGCTGGCGGAAATCGGCTCCAAGGAGCACATCCCCGCTTTCATCGAGCAGGTGAAAACCGGCCATCGCAAGCTGATGGGCTTCGGCCACCGCGTGTACAAGAACTACGATCCCCGCGCCCGCATCATCAAGCGGGTGGCCGAGGCAGTGTTTGAAGTTACCGGTCGCAACCCGAAGATCGACACCGCCATCGAGCTGGAGCGCATCGCGCTGTCCGACGACTATTTCATCAGCCGCAAGCTGTATCCGAATGTCGACTTCTACTCCGGCATCATTTACGAGGCCATGGGCTTCACTCCCGACCAGTTCACCGTGCTCTTCGGCATCCCGCGCACGGTCGGCTGGCTGGCTCAATGGCAGGAGATGATGGAGGATCCGGAGCGCAAGATCGCCCGCCCGCGCCAGGTGTACACCGGAGAAGCGAAGCGGGACGTGGTCCCGATCGAGTTGCGCTCGCAGAAGCCGACGCTGGTCCTGGCCTGACGGCGCCGATGTAGGGGCCGGGCACGCCCGGCCCGTGCCTGCGCGTCATTCTGCGTGCCCGTTCCTGGTACCGGGTTGTCCTCGTGGTACCCTGGAGCAACCTTCCCGTCCTTCATGGGCCTCCTGGAACTTTCTTTTCCAGGGCGGTGTCTATACCTTTACAGTGCCCGGACTTTCCTGATAGCGTGAAGTCAGGAAATGAGCCCGAGAATGAGAGGCTGCCCGGTGGCCACCGCGATTCTGGATCTCACCGAACGCCGCACCGCGGATGCATCGGCGGGCGACGATCTGTGCCTGGCCGAGAGTTTGCGCCAGGGCGATGAGCGGGCCTATGAAACACTGATCACGCGCTTCCAACAGCCGGTCTACACGCTTGCCAGCCGGTTGCTGAACGATCCTGCCGAAGCCGCCGACGTGGTCCAGGAGGTGTTTCTCAAGGTCTTCCGCTCGATCGGCCATTTCCGCGGCCAAAGCAGTCTTAAGACCTGGATGTACCGCATCACCGTCAATGAGGCGCACAACGCGCGCCGCTGGTTTTTCCGCCATCGCCGGCGCGAAACGGAGTTGGATGGCGCCACCGAGGAAAAGAATCATCATTGGACGGAAACGGTGGCGGATCGCAGCCGCTCTCCTTTCGAGGAGGCCTGTAGCCAGGAGCAGCATCGTATTATCGAAGCCGCGCTACTGCGCTTGAATCCGCTTTTTAAGGAGGCCGTGGTGTTGCGAGACATCGCGGACCTCAGTTACGAGGAAATTGCCGAGGTGCTGGATGTCTCCCTCGGAACGGTGAAGTCGCGAATCCTGCGGGGCAGAGAAGCCCTGCGGGCGGAGCTCGCGGGCAGCCTCGGTGAGAGGCCTGTCCTGCGATTGGTGCCGAAGACGGCCGAGTGAACGTAATGAGTTGCGAATACGCCCGAGCAAGAATCTCTTCACTCCTCGACCACCGGCTGGGAGAGCGGGAGCGCCGCCATACGTTGGCGCACCTGGAATCCTGCGGCCAGTGCCACGATGAGTACCAGGCGTTCGAAAAACAGCGCCTGGCGATGCGGTCCATGGAGGAACCGGCGATGCCGCTGGTCTTGACACACCGGCTGCGCGTCGTTGCGTCCCACGAGCGCTTGCGGCAGATGGCACGGGCCAGCATCTCGGCCCGCCTGCATCACATGGCGGACCATGCCCGGTTGTTCCTGGATAATATGATGCGGCCGGTTGCCTTGCCCTTCGGCGGCGGCCTGGTTTCCGCCGTACTGCTCTTCAGCATTCTGGCGCCCGGTCTGAGCGTCACGCGCAATCGGGGCTTTGATCCTTCCGTCTCCTCGATGGTCACTCTTCCGTATGGGAGGCTGGTGGGCCCGACCGGTGAACTGGCAGGTGCGACCGGCGAAGTCGTTAGCGTGGAGATGGCCGGCTTCGTCAGCGTGGAAGCGGGCTCGATTCCTTCTTCGACCGACAGCACGCTGGTCGAGCTGACCGTGGACCGTTACGGCCAGATACGCGACTGGAAAATGGTGCAGGGCGAGCTGACGCCCGAAGTGAAAGGCCTCATCCTGTTCTCGAACTTCGACCCCGGCACCTACTTCGGCGTTCCGACCGATAGCAAGGTCCTGCTGGCCGTGCATTCGGCTCGGAGCTGAACGCTCGGCGTGGCGCGCCAGCGGCTCGGACAACATTTTCTGGTTCAGGGCTCCGTGCTGGAGCGGATCGCCCGCGCCGCCTGTCCCGTTGCCCAACCGTTGGTGATTGAAATCGGCCCCGGCCGCGGCGCCCTTACAGCAAGGCTGCTCGAGCACGCCGCCCGCGTCGTTGCCATCGAGATTGATCATTCTCTGGCGGATCATCTGCGCCACAGGTTCGCCGCAGACCATCGCCTGGAAGTAGTCGAAGCCGATGTCCTCTCCACCGACCTGGCGCAGTGGGGGCCGGCGCCAATCGCCGGCAACCTGCCTTACTACATCACCTCGCCCATCCTAGAACGCGCCCTCCGCCTGCGCCCGCCGCGCGCCGTGTTCTTGCTGCAAAAGGAGGTCGCCCACCGCCTGCTGGCCCAGCCGGGCTCGCGCGACTACGGATACCTCACCGTCGCCACTGCCTTGTTCGCCGCCCCCAGGCTGTTGTGTGAGGTTAGGCCCTCCGCTTTCCGCCCGCCGCCGAAGGTGGATTCCGCAGCGGTCGAGTTCGCTCCCCGCCCGCCCGCTGTGCCGGATGCCGAAGCCTTCCTCGAATTCGTCGCCCGGTGCTTCCGCCACAAGCGCAAAACCATACGCAACAACCTCGCAGTGGTGTATGGTAAGGATGTAATCGAAAGCTGGCCGGAAGCCGCCTTGCGCGCCGAACAACTCAGCCTGCCGCAACTGGCAGAGATGTGGCGCCGGCTCCGGCCATAGTGAGGTGGGGCAGGCTCGAGCTTGCCCGCACGGAGTGTTGCCTTTTTCCAATAGCCGGCAAGAATTGCTGAGAAATGCAACGCCCCCATTCTCCCGATTTGGACATTCGCATGCAAATATGGGTGAAAGGCCATAGTCTATGAAGATCCGTCCTGAAGACGCCCTCGAATACCATTCCAAGCCCCCGGCCGGCAAACTGGCGGTGACTCCCACCAAACCTTGCCGCACGCAGCGCGATCTGAGCCTGGCCTATACGCCCGGGGTCGCCGTTCCTTGTCTGGAAATCGAGCGCGACCCGTCCCTGGCCTATGCCTACACCGGCAAGGGGAACCTGGTAGCCGTGGTCAGCAATGGCACGGCGGTGCTGGGCTTGGGCAATATCGGCCCCTTGGCCGGCAAGCCGGTGATGGAAGGCAAAGGAGTACTGTTCAAGCGCTTCGCCGATATCGACGTATTCGACATCGAGCTCGCGACCGAGGATCCGCGCGAGATCATTCGCACCTGCCAGGTGCTGGAGCCGACCTTCGGCGGCATCAACCTGGAGGACATCAAGGCGCCGGAGTGTTTCATCATCGAGGAGGAGCTGCGGAAGACCATGAACATCCCGGTCTTCCACGACGATCAGCACGGCACCGCCATCATCTCCGCCGCCGGTTTGCTGAATGCGCTCGAGCTCGCCGGCAAGAAGATCGGCGAAGTCAAGGTGGTGTTCAACGGCGCCGGCGCCAGTGCCATCTCCTGCGCCGCCCACTACTGCAAACTGGGCGTGCGCCGCGAGAACATTTTGATGTGCGACACCAAGGGTGTCATTTACGAAGGCCGCACCGAGCACATGAATGTCTACAAGGCCCGCTACGCCAACAAGACCGAAGCCCGAACGCTGGCCGAAGCGCTGGTGGGCGCGGACGTGTTCTTCGGCCTGTCGAGCGGCGGCGTGGTCGCGCCGGAAATGGTGATGACGATGGCGCCCAACCCGATCATCTTCGCCCTCGCCAACCCGGATCCCGAGATCGCCTACGACGTGGCACTGGCCGCCCGTCCGGATGCCATCGTCGCCACCGGCCGCTCCGACTTTCCCAACCAGGTCAACAACGTCTTGGGCTTTCCCTTCATTTTCCGCGGCGCCCTGGACGTTCGCGCCACCACCATCAACGACGAGATGAAACGGGCCGCCACTCTGGCCCTGGCCTCCCTGGCCAAGCAGGACGTGCCCGATTCGGTGCTGCGCGCTTACGGCGTGGAGCGGATGGAATTCGGGCGCGAATACATTATCCCCAAGCCCTTCGATCCGCGTGTGCTCATCTGGGAGGCCTCGGCGGTGGCGCAGGCGGCCATGGAAACAGGCGTCGCGCGGCGGCCGGTCGATCTCGACCAGTATCGCGAGGAGCTGGAGCGCCGCCTGGGCCGCGCCAACGAAGTGATGCGCGCCATGATCCACAAGGCGCGCAACCAGCCCAAACGGATTGTGTTCCCCGAAGGCGAGCAGCCCAAGATCCTGCGCGCCTGCCAGATTCTGCTCGACGAGAAAATCGCCCACCCGATCCTGCTTGGCAATCCTGAAAAAATCCAGGCTCTGACCCATGAGCTGCACCTCAATCTGGCCGGCGCGCAGGTGGTCGAACCGGCCGGCTTCGCCCGCCTGGAAGAGTACATCGAGGAGTTTTACCAATTGCGGCAGCGCAAGGGCATCACCCGCACCGAAGCCGCTCAAACCATCCTCAACCCGGTCACCTTCGGCAGCATGATGGTGCGGCTTGGCGACGCTGACACTTTAATCGGCGGCTTGACCACTCACTATCCCGATACCATCCGTCCCGCCTTGCAGGTGATCGACGTCCGACCAGAGATGCGCGAGGTGGCGGGTGTGTACCTGCTGATCACCGCCAAGGGAGAGTTGTACTTCCTGGCCGACGCCACGGTCAACATCGAGCCTTCGGCCGAAGACCTTTCCGAAATCGCCATCATGGCCGCCGAAAAAGCGCGCCGATTCAACGTGGAGCCGCGAGTCGCCATGCTCTCGTTTTCCAACTTCGGCAGCACGCGCCATCCGCTGGCGGAAAAAGTGCGCCGCGCCGTGGAGTTGGTGCGGCAGCGCGCGCCGGGCCTGATGATCGATGGCGAAATGCAGGCCGACACCGCGGTGGTGCCGCAAATCATCGACGAAACCTACCCGTTCAGCACCCTCAAGGGCGGCGCCAACGTGCTGGTGTTCCCCAACCTGGAAGCCGGCAACATCGCTTACAAGCTGCTGCAACGCATCGGCGGCGCCGAGGCCATCGGCCCGCTGCTCACCGGCCTCTCCAAGCCGGTCCACGTTTTGCAGCGCGGCTCGGAAGTCAACGACATCGTCCACGTGGCCGCCGTCGCCGTGGTGGACGCGCAGGAAGTCGGCAAGCCCTACCGCTCCATCGCCCCCGTAGCGCGGTAAGTGGCCGGTAGGACAGACCATCGCCTTTCGTGGTCTGTCACTCGTCACCAAAACACGATGCTTTGGCGGCAAGAAGCGACCTTCTGCCCGATCTCACCGCTCGCCCGCTACTTCTTCGCCGGCGTCGCCTTCTTCTTCGCCGCTGGGGCCGCCGGCTCGGGGCCGACGCGCTCGATGGTGACGCTGATCAGGTTGACGGGCACATTCGGCCGGATGCCGCCTTCCGGCAGGTGCTTGCCCGGCACACGCGAAATCGCCTTCACCACGTCCTGCCCTTCCACCACCTGGCCGAAGATGGTATAGCCGCCATCGTATTCGCGGATGGGCGACGCCACGGTGATGAACCACTGGCAGCCGCCCGAGTTGGGCGTTCCCGTGTTGGCCATCGCCAGCCGGCCCGGCCGGTCGAACTTGAGGCCAGGCAGGATTTCATCGCGAACCTTGATGCCGCATTCGTGAGCGCCCGTGCCCGTCGGGTCGCCACCCTGGATCATGCCGTCGAGCATGATGCGATGAAAGATCGTGTTGTTGTACAAGGGCCGCCTCACCATGGCTCCGGTCTTCGGATCTTTCCACGGCTTGGTGCCCTTGGCCAGCCCGACGAAGTTGCGCACCGTAAGCGGCGTGTCTTTTTCGAAAAGCTGGACGGTGATGTCGCCCATGGAGGTCTTGAAAATGGCGTACAGCCCGTCCGGCCGCGCCACGGCAGGATGCGCCGGTGGCGCCTGAGGCGCTTGCGCCAGCGCTGCAAGGCCCGTCAGGAACACCGATAAAAGTATCTTCGACATGAATTGCCTCCGCCCTCAAACCAAGACAGCATTCTAACCCTATTCGTGCCACGACAAGCCACGGACCAGGGCGGTTACTTCTTCAACTCGGCTTGCAGTTGGCGGTATGCTTCTTCTTCGTAGTTGGTTTTCACGCGCACCCGGTCTTCCAGCCGCACCTCGCCGGGGCGCGGGCCGTCGCTCTGCAGCGAGCGTCCCAGCATCAGCGTTGCCTCCGCGTCGTCGGGAGCGCGATCCAGAACCGCGCGAAAGCTTGCCGCGGCGGCCTGGTATTCCCCGGCCCGCCACTGGGTGTACGCCAGGTTGAAATGGTAGTCGGGATCGGCGTTGTCGCCCTCCAGCGCTTTTTGGAAGCTGGCGATGGCTGCCGGATAATCGTTCAGCCTCACCTCGGCCGCGCCTAAGTCGTTGAAGACTTCGTTGAGCGGCACGGCTTGCGCCACCAGCCGGAACGACTGCTCGGCGCCGGCGTAATCTTCGATGTAGTAGCGGCACAAGCCCAAAAAGAATTGCGCCTCCAGGTAGCGCGAGTCGAAACGGCCCACGCGCGCCAGCCATCCCGCAGCCACCTTATACTCCCGCTTTTCCCAATAGCCCTTGCCCAACTGGAAACACGGCTGGGAGTAATGTTCGTCCAGCCGGGCCGCCTGCATGAACAGGTGCTGGCGCTGCTCCGGGTCGGTAGCCAGCAGGCCGCGGACGTAGTTCTCCACCGCGTCAATGCGCACTGGCGGGCGCACTTTGAGAAAGTCCTCCTCGGAGGGCGCGCCGCGCGGTTCCAGTTGCTGCAGCGTCCGCCATCCCAGGCGCGCTTCGAGCTCCGCCAGGTCCTCCAGCGCTCCCATCTCGCTGAACGGCGGGCCTTGCCGCGTCTCCTTCAGATAGAGCACGCGCGCGGTGATGCGCAGCGAGCCCTTCGATGCCGCGCCGCCGGCCTCGGCCGGCAGCAGCTCGTAGCTACCGTAGACCACGCGGGCCGCGTCCAGCGCCTCGCCCACTTTGATGATCGAGGCGTGCGTCAGCTCGGCGCCCGGCCGCAGCGAGAGCCGGCGATAGGCTTCCGCCTTGTCCTCCCGCCCCAGGACCAGCAGCCCCTCGGAGGCAAGCGAATCCTGCACGGTTTCGGAGATGCTCTCGCCGATCCAATCCAGGCCGGCCGAATTGGTGTGGTTGAAAAAGCGCACGACCACCACCGTTTGGGCGCGCAGCGAGGCGCACACAATTATCGCCAGACCAAGCAAGCGAAGCATCGGTATTTTCAGTGTAGCAGCCGTCGAGCCGGCTACCCTGGCGAAGCCTCGGCCCGCGGCCGCCGCTACTTGAGGAACGCCCGCACCCGCGCCGCTGCTTCCTCGACAATCGCCGGCTCTTCGCCGAAGCCGCGCAGCCACACCAGGCCCTCTTCCTTCCGCCACCAGGTGATCTGCCGTTTGGCGTAGTTGCGCGTTTTGCGCTGCGCGTAGAACAGCGCTTCGCGTGGATTCAATTCGCCGCGAATCAGTTGCAGCGCCTGTTTATAGCCGTGAGATTCGAACGGCTTGATGCTTTCGGAGAAGCCCAGCCCCAGGATGCGCCGCACCTCTTCCACCAGGCCGCTTGCGAACATGCGTTCGCAGCGCGCATCGAGCCGCTGGTACAGCCGGTCGCGGTCCGGCAGCAGGCCCAATTTGAGGACGCGGTAGCCAGCCAATGCCGCGCGTCCCTGTTCGAACAGCTCCGTTACCGGCCGCCGCGTCAGCAGGCAGACTTCGAGCGCGCGCGTCACCTTCGGCACGTCGTGGGGATGGATCTTCGCCGCGGCTGCGCTGTCCAGCCGCCGCAGCAGACGGTGGAGCGAGCCCGGCCGCCCCTTCTCGCGCGCGCCCAGCTGGTCGCGCAGCGCCTGGTCCCGCGCCGGGCCGGCGAACAGCCCGTCCACCAGCGCCCGCAAATAGAAGCCGGTGCCGCCGCAGACAATCGGCAAACGGCCGCGAGCCGAAATTGCGGCGACCGCCTCCCGCCCCGCGCGCGCGAACTCGCCCGCCGTGAACAGGGCGTCGGGTTCCAGAATGTCGATCAGATGATGCGGAATCCCCCGCCGCTCATTGGCGCCGAGTTTCGCCGTGCCGATATCGAAGTGACGGTACACCTGGAGCGAGTCGCAGTTCACCACTTCGCCCTGGAATGCCTCCGCCAGGTGGAGCGCCAACTCGCTTTTGCCCGAGCCCGTGGGGCCTGCCACCGCAACCATCGGCCGCGCTGCAACGTCTTCTGGTACAAGGGAACGGCCCGCCGGATCCGTCCGGTCGCTGGTGCGGGGTATTACAGTGAACGACGTGAGCATCGCTTGCACGAACCGGCCCTGCGGCAGAAATCGAATGCCGACGCTACCTGCCAATGAGTACGGGCATTGCGGCGCAACCCCGTTATACAATAAAAAGGTGATCTTCGGCCCTGGGCATGCCACAGGCCGGAATCGAGTAAGGACCCCATGATGCGCTCAGTGAACGTGCTCGTCCTGGCCGGTCTGCTGGCTTGTGCGTCTTTCGCTCAAAGCACGCCGGCCGCCGCGCCGCCCGTCCCGGCTTCCGATGACAAAGCGGGAGTCTACTACAATTTTGCCATGGGCCGGCTCTACGGTGAGCTGGCGGCCGCGGAAGGCAGCCCCGAGGATGTCACCAAGGCCATCCATTACTACCAGGAAGCGCTCAAGCTCGATCCCAAAGACGGACTGATTCTAGAGGAACTGACGGATCTCTACGTCAAGACCAACCGGCTGGCGGACGCGGTCGACCAGGCCGAGGCCCTTCTCAAGCAGGACCCGACCAACCTCGATGCGCGGCGCACTCTGGCGCAGATCTATGCCCACCTGGCGGTCGGCGAGGGGCCCAATGCCCAGATCGACAACAGCTACCTGCGCAAGGCCATCGAGCAGTATCAGAAGGTGACCGAGCAGGCCCCGAAGGATGTGGAAAGCTGGGTGTACCTGGGCCGGCTCTACCGCGCTTCCAACGATTCGGCGGCGGCGGAGAAGGCGTTCAACAGCGCGCTCCAGGCGGAGCCGGACAATGAGGACGCATTGCTGGGCCTGGCAGCGGTCTATGGCGACTTGGGCGACTCCGCCAAGGCGGTGGAGAAGCTGAAGGCTCTCACCGACAAAAGCCCGAACGAGCGCACGCTCGGAGTCCTCGCCCAGCAGTACGAAGGCATGAACGACTACAAGTCGGCCGCCGATGCTCTGCAGCGCGCGGTTGCGCTCGATCCGGACGATGAACGCCTCCAGCGCGAGCTGGCGCAGGACCTGGCCATCGCCGGCCAACTCGATGCGTCGCTCAAGATTTACCGGCAGCTCGCCTCCGACAACCCCCGCGAGCCTTACTATCTGCTGCAGGAAGCGCGCATCGACCGTTACAAGCACGACTTTCCGGCCGCTGACAAGGCGCTCGCCGCGGCCCAATTGCTGGATGCGGACAACATCGACGTGCGCGACGAACAGGTCTCTCTGCTGGACGCGGAAGGCAAGACCGACGCCGCCGTGGCGGCCATGAAATCTCTTGTCGATAGCTTGCCGAGCCGCAGTTACGTGGGCCGCGACGTCAAGATCCGCGCCGCCCTGGTGAAACATTTGGCCGCCGTGTATCGCGACGCCAAGCAGTACCCGGCCGCCGTCGATGCTTTCCGCCAGTACGCCACCCTCGACACCAGCGATGACGCGCAGGCGGAGGCGGCGGCGCAGATCGTAGAGACTTATCGCGCCTCGGGCGACCTGGCCGCGGCGGAGCGCGAGGCGCAGGCCGACATCAAAAAGCTGGCCGATAACCGTGGCGCCAGTTTCGAGCTGCAACTCGAGCTGGCCGACATTTATGAGCAGGGCAAGCGCTGGACCGACATGATGAAGACACTCGATCGCGCCGAGCAGCTTGCCGGCAGCGGCAACGAAAAGGAGCGCGTGTACTTCATGCGCGGCGCCGGTTTTGAGCGGCAGAAGAAATACGACCAGAGCGAGGCGGCTTTCCGCAAGGCGCTCGAGCTGAACCCCAAGGACGCGGGCGCGTTGAACTATCTCGGTTACATGCTCGCCGACCGCAATGTGCGCTTGGACGAGGCGTACGATTTAGTCAAGCGGGCGGTGGATCTGGACCCCGATAACGGCGCTTACCTCGACAGCCTGGGCTGGGTTTATTTTCGCCAGGGCAAACTGGATGACGCCCGCGGGCTGCTGGAGCGCGCCCTGGATCGCATGCAGGATCCGACCGTCCACGACCACCTGGGCGATGTCTACCTGAAGCTGGGCAAAACCAAAGAGGCCATCGCGCAATGGCAGGACTCGCTGCGCGAATTCCGCAAGGCCCCTCAGCCCGACGCGGATCCGGACGAGATGAGCAGCGTCAACCGCAAGCTGGATGAAGCCCAGGCCAAGCTGGCCGCTGAAACCCACGCCAAGTAAAGCCGCCGCTTCGCCTCTCGTGCCGGTCTGGCAGAGTCGCCGAGCGGGACTCCAACAGCGACCCACGCAAATCAGGGCCGGCTGCTTACTGTGCGCGCACGCTGCTTGACGTCAGGCGGCCCGGCATGTCGGCCAGCACGTAGCTCATCACCGCCATCGCGGCCATGTTCTTGCGAAAGTCATCCGGGTTGACCTTGTCGAGCGTGTCGGCTTCGGTGTGGTGCCAATCGAAGTAGTGGGTGCCGACGGTGCGCTCGGCAAGGCCGGGGACGCCATCGCGCATTAGCGGCTCGATATCGGCGCCGCCGCCGCCCCCGCCGATATCGGTCGCGCCCACTCGCTTCAGCAGGCCGGCGATCTGCCGCAACACGTCGCCCGACGCGTTGTCCACGGCGGCTCCAAACCCCACCGGCGTTTCGGCGCCGCCATCCATCTCGATCGCCGCCACCTGGTTCCTGATCTGGTCGCCAATCCAGGCGCGGTAGACCTCCCCGCCACGCCCGCCGTTCTCCTCGTTCACCCAGAAGGCCACGCGAAGCGTTCGGCGCGGCTGCAGGCCGAGTTTCTTCATCAGCGCCACCGCCTGCAGGCAGGCGATGACGGAAGCGCCATCGTCCTGCGCGCCTTCGCCCACATCCCACGAATCGATGTGGCCGCCGATCAGAACCACCTCTTCGGGATGCTCCTTGCCTGGGATTTCGCCAAACACGTCCTCGCTGTCGGCATCCGGTTCCATATGAGCGCTCATCTGTAAGTGGACCTTTACCGTGACGCCGTCGGCCGCCAGGCGGGCCATCATCATTGCGTCCTCGGGTGAAACCGCCGCGGCCGGAATGCGAGGCTGCGCGTTGTCATAGTTCATCTCGCCGGTGTGCGGAATCTGCATCGCCAGCGGCGTCACCGAACGCACCAGCACCGCCACCGCGCCCAATGCCGCCGCGCGCGATGCTCCCGTGCGGCGATACATCACCGTCGGCCAGTAGCCCTGGTAAACCTCGTTGTAAAGCACAATCTTGCCCCGCACCTTTTCCGCGCCCAGCCTGTCCAGTTCGCCGAAATCGGAAACCGGCACCACCTCGGCCGTGATGCCCTCTGGCGGCGTGCCCACGCTCATCCCGAGGCCCAGCATGTGGAGCGGCTTATCGAGCGGCGCCAGCATGCGCGCGGATTCCTCTCCGCGAACCCAATGCGGCACCTTCACCGGAATCGTCCGCACGTTGCTCAACCCCGCGGCTCTCATTTGCTCCGCGCTCCAGGCGATGGCGCGCTCGAGAGCCGGCGATCCGCTCAGCCGGCTGCCGATCCGGTAACAAAGATACGCCAGGCGGTCGTAGCCCTCCCGATCCGCCAGCGCGGCGTCAATCAACCTATCGGCGGTCTCGCGGTATTGGCTGGTGAGATCTTGCGCCGGCTGCTCTTGCGCGCGCACGGCCGCGGCCGTCAACAAAAAAACCACTAAGACGGGAGTGCACCGAGTCATATAAGGACACTATCGCACGAACGGCAGATAGGCCGGCACCCGGCGGCGATAGGCGGCGAATTCCTCCGGGAAGCGCGAGGCCAGCAGCCGGTCTTCGGAGCGCACCCGGATCTCCGTGCCGGCGATGTACATCGCCAGCGCCACCAGCGCCCATGGCCATTGCGTCAGCAGCAGACAATCCGCCACCAGCATCGCCATCAGCGAGGAGTAAATCGGATGGCGCACGATGGCGTACGGACCGGTACGCACCAACTCATGGTCGTCATAGAGCCCGGCGTGCAATCGGAATTGTTTGCCCAGGTGCAATACCGCCTGCCATGCCATCACCACCGCGGGAATGGCGACCGCCATTCCCAATACCGTGCGCGCAGCGCCGGCCGGTTGCCAGAGAGGAAGATGGAAAGCGAAGCCCACGAAAAACGCGCCCGTTTCCAGCAACAGCCCGGCACGCGTGGGCCACGGCACGGTAATCGAAGGCCGCTTCTGAAAATGCGGCGCGAGAAACAAAAACGGGTACCACCACACGATCCAGCACAGCAGCAACTCCGCCAACGCAATCGTTCTCAATCGTGCCCTCCCTTTTCAGAGTCGCAAAGCGGGGACTGGCTCGAATTTTGCCGCGTTTGCGAAAGTTCGTGCCTGTACCCGGTTTGCCTTTTTGATGATCATATTACGTGCTGTTTGCGACGCACTCCACTAGTGCTGCGCCGTGCATTGCGGCGCGGTTGGCACAAACCGGCAAGCCTTGTCGTAGTCCTTCCGCGCCAGCCAGTATTCGCCGATCGAATCCGCGGCCGGACGGTACTGTGGATCCCGTTCGAGCGCCTGCTGCCATAACTCGAGAGCCCGCGCGGCATTGCCCGACCGTAAGTACGCCTCGCCCAGCGCGGCGAGCGCCGGCAGGTTTCGCGCGTCTTCGGTCACAATCCGCCGTAGCGCGAGTATCGCTTGGCCGTAGCGTCCCGAATAAAGGAATGTCAGGCCGCGCTCGTAAGCTTCCTCTTCCGCCAGCTTGTCTTTTGGGTCGGCTGCCCGGTTCCGCGCCGCCTGACGCCCTGGAGCCGTATACCCCAGCGAGCCGAGCAACTCCCGCGTGTGCTCGGAAATCTCAGACGATGGCTGCGGCTTTGGCGCATAACGGGCCATCAGCGCGTCAAGCCGCGCCTTCATCGACCGTGCCTCCGCTGGATGCGCCGGAAGAATGTTCACCCGCTCGCCGGGATCTTTCGGCAGATCGTATAACTCGGCTTTCGGCGCATCGATGTACTTATACTCCCCCAATTGCAGAGACCGCAGCGCGGCCCAGCCGAAAGTTTCTTGCGGGTAGACGCTCTCGCCATAGATCATCGGCTCGCCGTGCTCCGACAGCAGACTTACGCCTTCAAACGAAGGCGGCGCCGCGATGTGCAGATAGTCGAGAATCGTCGGCGCCACGTCGATCAGCCCTCCCGCCTCAGCGACCCGCTTCGGGTACTTCGGAGCGCCGGCGGGCCAGTGGATTATCAGCGGCACATGCATGGTGCTTTCGTAAATGAAATATCCATGGCTGGTCTCGCCATGATCGCCTAAGCCTTCGCCGTGGTCCGCCAGTAGAACCACCAGCGCCTTGTCCCAGAAGCCATCGTGCGCCAGCGCATCCCGCAACCGTCCGAGCACGCGATCTACATACTCGATCTCCGCGTCATACCCGGCCACGGCCGGCGTCAGCCCGCCCACCTGTGTATAGGGCGTGTGCAAATCGTATAAGTGGAAAAAGACGAACACCGGCTGGCCGCGATTCTCGCCGATCCATTGCCGCGCTGCCCGAGTCACCAGCGCGGCGTCGCGCCGCACCCGTGCGGAGTAGGGATTCGGCCTCTCCCCGGACGCCAGCTCAAACGGGCTGTCATAGAGGTCGAAGCCTTTGTCGAGACCGTAGCGGCGGTCGAGGATGATACTACCGATGAATGCAGCGGTCCGGTAACCGTTTGCGTGCAGCACCGAGGCCAATGTAACTGCTCCGGACGGAACGCTTTCCGAATTCTCCTCCACCCGGTTTTCAAACGGGTAAGTCGAAGTCATCAGCGACGTGTGCGATGGCATGGTTAACGGGATTTGTGAGTCGATGCGCAGATAAATCGTTCCCTGATCGCCGAAGGAATCGATGTTAGGCGTTCGGATCTTTGTGTAACCGTACGTGCTGAGATGGTCCGCCCGTAGTGTGTCGATCGAAATCAGCACCACGGGTGTCTTTTCCGCGGCGCCGGCGGAGTGCGCGGACGCCAGGATAGCCGCGATTGCCAGAATCGGCGCCGGCCGCCTGAGAATTCGCTGCGCGACTACGGCAGAGAGTGCGGAGATTCCGAAGAACCAGACCAACCAGGAGACGCCGAGCACCGTGGCGCGAGGCCATGGAATATCGATCTGTTCGACCTCGGCGTTTACCAGCAAACGGCCGCTGAACGCGCGCAGCGGCCGGATGCGCCAGCTTACTTCATGCAAGCGTGGAATCCGCACTCCCGGAGTCTCAACCTTAACGCCCGCCGGCGCTTCCATCCGCACATCGGTGAGATTACCGGATTTGACGTGCGCCGTCACCACCACAGCCTCGCCCGCGCGTAGCGGCGCGCGTCCGTAAACGGCGTCGGCCTGCCACATCACAAGAGCCAACAACGGCGCGGCGATCAGGCTGGGGACGGCAATCTGCCCCAACAGCCGTAGGTTCTCGCGCAGCAAATCGCGCTGGGCATTCCATACCAGCCGGGGCTCATCGAGAAACAGGCGCAGTTGCATCACATGCGCCAGAATCCGATTGACGGTTCGTCCGGTATGGCGGGGCGCGAATCGTCGGAACACGAAGGCCGTCAGGATTCCACACAGCGCGCTCAAAGGTGCCAGCGTGGCCAGCAATCTCATTTGAGATAACCCAGCCCTTTCAGCTTGCGGACCAGGTCATCCTTCGAGGAGGCCTGTTCGTGATTCATCAGTTCCTTCTCGACCGCATGCTCGATAAACTCTTCGACTGAGCTGTAGCCGGCGGCCGTGGCCGCGCGCCGCGCCCGCTCGCAAATGGTCTTGTTCAACTTGATGGTGGTCTTGGAAAGCATAATTACAACCAGCAAACAATATCGTGTCAGAAAATCGATTGCCCCGTCATCGGCGCCGGGCGCGCCACACCGAATAGTTCCAGCAACGAGACGGGCAGATCCTTCAACTTCGGCACTTTGGCGCGAATCGCCCGCGTCGTGAAGAGCACGGCCGGAACCTCCTTCGGATCGATGCAATGATCGGCGATCCAGGCATCGTCATTGTCCACAACCAGTCCCGCCGGCGCTTCCTCCATCGCGGTTTGCCAGGACGCGCGGTACCCGGCGCTGTAACCGACAATCAGATCCGGCGCGATGCTTCGGTTCTCCGGCGATGGGTTGGTTGCGGTCACGCTGGCGATCATCCTGTGCCCGTTGGCGGGGTCGCGAAGGTCAAGCAGTTGCTGCCGCACCTCCTGTTCGACGCGCTTATCCAGCAAGTAGAGACCATTTAGCCCGAGCGCGTACGCTTTGGTTCGCAGCCCCTGCGAAACCAACCAGGTATTCAGGTTCACGGCCCGGTCGAACGGGGCGAACCCATGGTCCGACATCACCATCAGCTCGGCCTCGGGCTCATGGCGCATGACTTCACCGATCGATGCATCCACCGCGCGATACACCTCCAGTAACTCGGCATCGTGTTTGCCCCACAGCATATGAGAATTCTGATCGACCGCCGAGAAATAGAAAAACAGCAGCCCTCCCGTAAATCGGCGCAGCGACTCATCGAGAAGCCGCCGCTCATCGTCTAGGACGAGACGAGACTGAGACAGAAACTGAGGTAAGTCGAACACGCCCTGGCGTAGCGCCGAGGTATCTTCCGGAATGCCCAGTGTCGACCACCTGCCCATGCTCGCAGCCACCTCTCGCGCATAAGAGCCGGGAGTTGAAATCGGCAGCGCTGGTTTTTCCGGGTCGACGTTGACCGGGGACACGTAAAGTTCGAACCGCGGATGCAGTTGCTTGGCAAACACGCGAAACATGCCTCTCGCCGAGGCGACGTGAGGCAGCAGCGGGAAATCGGCGGGCAGCCAACTGGACCATTCCCCTTCCCGCAAGATTGCCATCGTGTCACCCACCTGCAGCCGGACATACGGCCGGTCCGGGTCAACGTCCGCGCTCAGTTGCACCGCCGCGTAGGCGTGATCGCGCCGCAAAGGGTTGGGCGGACCTTCGACATATAACTCCGCGCGCCCGCCCTGTACTGTCACCTTTCGAATCAGACCACCCGGTACTTCATGTGAGGTCTCGGCGGGATCGTCCGTGTAGTAACTGAAGGTACCCTCGGTGCCTCGCAGGTCGGGGGTTCCCATTCCGGCGAGTTCCCGACCCGCGCCGGATGGCGGATAGTTCGCCGGGATGCGTACGATGGTCACCGGAACACCGCGGTCCGACAGATACTCCCAGAACGCGCGCCCTTTGCGCAGTAAGACCACTCGCGAGCGTGAAAGCGGCAGTTCCCAGCGCCCGAGGCGCAGCGTGAACCGCGGCCCGATCACCTTATCGGTCGAGAGGTACGGTTCTAGCGTCATTGGGTCGCGCTGCACGAAATCGAAGATGCCATGTTCCCCCGGATCGAGCCCCGTAATAAATGTCGACCATGCCACCGGACTCTGTGGCGGGTCGGTTGTCTCCAGGTGTGAGTAACTGCCTCGTTCCCGCAGCCGCGCCAGGTTCGGCAGGTCCGCCCAATGCCGCTCCACAAAAGCCGGGTCCATGCCATCGACTCCAATGACGATGACTTTCTTGTAATGGCCCCCACCACACGCCGCCAGCAGAGTCAGCGCGAGCAACAGACCATATTCACGTCGTGGCAATGACCGGTGTGCCTTCCATCCACACGGGCGGTTCGACCCCGAAAAGGCTCAGCGCCGTGGGCGCCAGGTCTTCGATGCCGGGGTCCGCAGCCGTCATCTTGAGGTTCGAAAAAAGGACGCCCGGCACCAGCGGCGGATCAACGCAATGATCGCCACGCCAGGCCTTCCGGTTGTCCTCGAAGATCGCGGCCGTGACTCTTCCCGTAGCCGCATCCCAGGAAGCGCGATAGCCCTCCGCGTAACCGATGATCAGATCCGGCGCGGCACCCAGGTACGGGCCGCGATAGATATCCGTCGCCCGATACACGGACCGGATCGCGGTTTTACCCATCTCGTCGTCAACCAGGCCCGTGAGCTTGCGTACTAACTCGTCTTTCAGTGCAACCGTGTCTTCCTCCATCACGATGCCGTGCGCTTCACGTCCTCGAAGATTCAGATAGAGGCCGCCCAGGCCGAATGCGTAAGCACGGGTCTTAGTCCAGTCGATCCCTTCCAGATACTCGCCCGAAGATGTAAGCCCCGAATCGAGAGTCAAGTATCCTTCACGGAGTAGCCAGGCATTCAGATTGACGCCTCGCCGGAAGGCGCAAAAGCCGTGATCGGAGAGCACGAATAGCGCCGTCTTCTCATCCGCATAGGTGAGCGTCTTTCCCACGATTCGATCCATGTCGCAGTAGAGCGGTTCGATCACATCTAGGCGTCCATGGAACATGTGCTGGACGCGATCGGTGGTATCGAAGACGCAGGCCACCATGCCGCGGCGGGTTCGCTCGAGCGCGCTGAAGAACATGGACTCCCGCTCCTTTTGGGTCAGTTCCGCCTGGCGGAGAAACGCCTCCTCTCCGATTGCACCGTCGTTGAGCGCCGAGGTGTCTTCGGCGAGGCCCAGCGTCGAGTAAGTGCCCAGTAACTTGGCCAGATAGATGGCGTAAAATGCGGGATGGCTGATGGGCAAGGCGGGATTTTCCGGATCGATCTGCACCGGTGTTGCGTAGAGGTCGATCTCCGGCTCGAGGCGGTTCAGTAGAAAGCGGACGATGCCGTGCGCGCGTCCGAATTTAAGCTTGATCCATGGCGTGTATTCGCCGACGCGCAGTGGATGGGATGTGCCCTGAATTTCAATGCTGGCGCCGCGAATGCGGAACGGCACATGAGTCCCCTCGGGTCCTGCGAGCGCGCCCTCGGGAGCAGTAAAGCGCGAGTAAGTTCCCTGCGTGCCCAGCAGATCAGGGGTGCACATGGCGGAGAGCTCGCGTCCATTGAAAGCCTCTGGAGGGAATGTCACTGGAACGCGCAGAATGGTGCTGGTGACCGCATGAGTCCCTAGGATCTTCCAGAACGGCTCGCCCTTGCGCCGCATTTCCACTGCCGCGCGAGACAGCGGAAACTTCCATTTTCCGATCCGCAGAATTCGCCTGGCAGGCCATACCTTGGCCGACGACAGCTCCGGCAGGTAAGTTCGCAGATCGCGGCTCAAGAAATCGAAGATATTATGTTTTGCCGGATTGACGCCGGTGGCGAACGTGGACCAAGCAACCGGCGAAAGGGCGGGGAAGGTAGTCCGGAGCCGCCGGTAAGATCCGCGGTCGCGTAAGCGCGCGAGGTTGGGCAGTCTGCCTTCCGTCATCAGTCTCTCGGTTATGGCGGGATCGAGGCCGTCGAACCCGAGGAAGATCGCCTTCCTGACCCGTGTGCGCCTGGGTCTTGCCAGCAGCGACCAAGCCATGCGGAAGGGCCAGACGATCAGCGAAGCGATGCCGGCCAACACGGCCAATAGGACAGAAAGAAAGGACCCAAGAAACGCGAATCCGGCGCCGGGACCGACATATGCGAAGAGTCCCCAGTGCGTCATCGGAGACGTCCTTCAAGGAAGGGGACTTCGAAAACCTTCTCATGCTGGATGGGGCCGTGGCCGAAGTAGCCGTCTTCGCCAAACAACTCCCCGTGGTCGGAAGTGATGGTTACATATGTGTTCTTCGGCAGCAGGTCGAATAACTCCTCGACGACACCATCCAGATAGCGCACCGCATCGATTTGACGTCCGCGCAGAGCCGCAAGTTTCGCGCTGCTGAAAGTGCCGCGCCGCGCCCGGGGCAACTTTCCGCCAACAATGAGCTCGTCGAGATGCCGGAAGACGCCGTGCACGCCGCTGATCCTCGGCCACTCGTCGGGCGGCTCGCCGGGCAGTGCATAAGGATAATGCGTCTCGCCCGTATTGAGCAGCCAGAACGTGGGGGCATTTTCCGGGAACGTCAGCTTTCGCAGCATCGCGCGCATGTCGTTGTGGTGGTCCATGAGTTCCCAGGAATCGAAGCCGGTGTTCAGGATGGTGGCTGGATTCAGAACGGGCAGTGAGACCATGGCGCGCGTGCGATAGCCGAGCTTGCGCAAGAGCACGGGAAGGTACAACCGCGGCAGGAAGGATTTGAACTCCAAATTGTCCAGGCCGAGGCGCTGGTTGAATTTCAGGAACTCGCGCTGATAGTATTCCGACGCCAGAATGTTGCGGGGACTCGAATGCGGCATCAGGCCCATCAGCAGGTTGTAGTGCGAAGGAGCCGTCCACGAGGCGTAGGACCAGCGCTTTTCGAGCCGGCCCAGTTTGCGCATCGTCGCAGGCCGCGCCGCTGTGAACGAATCGTAGCGGCAACTGTCGAGGATGATCAGGACGTAGTTACTCGGCCGGTTTGTGATGGAAGATGCGGGCATTGGCTGGCGATCGTCGGTCCCAATTGTCGATCAGTATACACCCGGCGGCCGCGAAGCATTGCCGCTGCGAACGAGTCAAGCGGCATCCGCCACGCGGTTTGTTCGTATACTACAAGGGACGCGTCGGAAGCAGTCCGGCGTTTCCTGCGATGCTCCCGATTCAGGCGATGGACGCCGCTGGCGACAGCGGAGATTCTCCGCAGCGAAAGAAACGGCGGGATGGCCGCGCCTTGGCGCAGTTCTACGATCGGTACGGGCGCCTGGTTTACGCGCTTATTTTGCGCATCGTGCGGGACCGGGCGGCAGCCGAGGATCTGGTCGAAGAAACGTTCCTCCGCGTCTGGAACCGCGCCCACAGCTTCGAAGCGCACAAGGGTGCAGTGGTGCCCTGGCTGCTCACGGTGGCACGCAACCGGGCGATCGGCTACGTGCGCTCCCAGGAGGGGCCCGACAGCGGGCCGGCGGTTTGCGGAGAGACTGAAGACCCGCGGCTTTATGCCGGCCTGGAAGCCGGCATCCCGTTCCCGGAGCGCGCGCGGCGGGTCAAGCAGGCGCTGGCGCAGTTGCCGGAGAACCAGCGGCAGGCGATCGAGCTTGTTTGCTTCGATGGGCTTTCGCAAAGCGAGACGGCGGCAAGATTGGGACAGCCGCCCGATACGTTCAAGACTTGGGTGCGCGACGGGCTGGCCGCGCTGCGCAGCGCGATGGCCGCGGGAGTTTCCGAGTGAACTGCGACGAGTTGCATGGAGACTACGAACTCTATGCGCTTGGCGTAGCTGAAGAGCCCGAGCGCAGCGAAATCCGCGCTCACCTGGAGCGGCGCTGCGCGGCGTGCGAAAGCGGGGTTGGGCAGGCGCTTGGTCTGGTCGCGGCATTGGGCGCCGCCGCTTCGCCAGCCGCCCCGCCTGCCCGGTTGCGCCGCCGCGTGCTGGCTTCGGTGGGCGTCGCGCAGCGGCATTACGGGTGGCCGCTTGTTTGGGCCGCGGTGGCCCTGCTCTGCCTGGTAGCGGCCACGTATTTCAGCGGGCGCGAACGCCGGTTCGCGGAAGAAAGCCTACGCCTGCGCCGCCAGTTGGGCGATCAGGCGATCGAGCTTCGCCGGCTGCAGAGCGCCTTTGCCATCATCGGTGCGCCCGGCGCCATCGTACTCTCCTTCGGTCAGGGCCATCCCGCGCTGCAGCCCTCCGGCCGCGTAGTCATCAACCCTAGTCAGGGGTTGGTGCTGATCGCCTCCCATCTGCCGCCGGCGCCGGCGGGCAGAATCTACCAAATGTGGATCGTTCCCAAAGGCGGCTCGCCGCGCCCAGCCGGCGTGTTCCAGCCGCATGGCGATGGCACGGCCTTGCATGTCGAGCCGGGGCCGCTGGACTTGGCGGCCACCGCGTCCATCGCCGTGACGGTTGAAAACAAGGCCGGCGCCTCGCAGCCGACCTCGCAGTATTTGATCGTCGCTGCGCTGCCCGCGTCGGTGCGGTAGTGCAGTTGCCATGTGAGGGTGTTCTTTGACCGCGCAAAGGCTTCCAGCCCGGATTTCATCCAGCTCCGCACCGGCGGCCAATAGACCGCCGGCGCTACCGCGCTATGGCGCTTCACCTCTGTGGCCGCCTAGCAGGTAAAATCAGATTTCTATGTGGAAAGTTGTCATGCGCCGCCGCCGGCGGCGCTTGCCCGCTCAGAGGGAGGGTCCGCAAATCGTGAACCACTATATAAAAGGTAGGAAACTGGCGCTGGCAGCCGCGACGGCCGGCGCGGTGGCAGCGCTGGCTCTCTGGCCAGCCTGGGCGCAAATGCCACAGTCGCCGCAAGCGGTTCATGGTCCGTGGATGGACAATACCCTGTCTCCGGACAAGCGGGCGGACCTGGTTCTCGAACAGATGACGCTCGACGAGAAGATCCAGCTTGTCCATGGCGTGGGTCGCCTCGAAGAGACCGGTGCCCGCTCCAACGGCGGCGCCGGCATGATTGAGGGCATACCCAGGCTGGGGCTCCCGGATTTGCAGTTGGCCGATTCGGCGGTGGGGGTGCGGTCCGCCGCAGCCCGCGGTCGCTACTCTACGCTGCTGCCATCCACCATCGGCGAAGCCGCCTCGTGGGATCCGAAGGTGGCCTTTGAATACGGCGCCTTGATTGGCCGCGAGCTGCGCGACCAGCAGTATAACGTCACCCTGGGCGGCGGCGTCGATATCACGCGCGAGCCGCGCAATGGGCGCAATTTCGAATACCAGGGCGAAGATCCGATCCTGGCCGGAACGATGGTGGCCCAGCTCATCCGCGGAGTCGCGAGCCAGAAGATTATCAGCGACGTGAAGCACTACGCGTTCAACGATCAGGAGACGGGACGCAATATCGGCAACGTCAAGCTCGGCAAACGCGCCATGCGCGAAACCGACCTGCTGGCATTTGAGATCGCCGTCGCCGAAGGGCAGCCCGGCATGGTGATGTGCTCCTATAACCGCTTGAATGGCGACTACGCTTGCGAGAACAGCTATCTGCTCGACAGCGTGCTGAAGAAGGACTGGGGCTTCAAGGGCTTCGTGATTTCCGATTGGGGCGCCACGCATTCCACCGCCAAGGCCGCGCTCGCCGGGCTCGATAATGAGGAGCCGGGCAGCAGGTTTTTCGGAGAAGCGCTGAAGAACGCCGTGACGAGCGGGGAGGTGCCGATGGCTCGCCTCGATGACATGGTGCATCGCATTGTCCGCACCGAATTCGCGGCGGGGATTGTGGACGACCCGCCGCGCGGCCGCGCAGTGGATCCCTTCGCCGGCGCGGAAATCGCGCAGCGGATCGCCGAGCAGGCATTTGTGCTGCTGAAAAACGACCGGGGCCAGCTTCCGCTCAATCGGGCGGCTGTGAAATCCATCGCCGTCATCGGATCCCACGCCGATATCGGCGTGCTTTCGGGCGGCGGTTCGGCGCAAGTGGACGCGCCGGGCGGTGAGCGGCCTCGCTGGAACCAGCCGGTGTGGTTTCCTTCGTCGCCGCTGGAGGCGATTCGCGCCAAGGCGCCGAAAGCCAAGGAGGAATTCAACGACGGCGCCGACCCGGCCGCAGCCGCAGCGCTGGCGAAGGCTTCGGAAATCGCCATCGTTTTCGTCAACCAATGGACCACCGAAGGCCGCGATTTGCCCACTATGACGCTGCCCGATAAGCAGGATGACCTGGTGAGCGCGGTGGCCGCCGCCAATCCGCACACCATCGTTGTACTCGAAACCGGTGGTGCAGCCGCCATGCCCTGGATCGGGCAAGTCGGCGCCGCGCTCGAGATCTGGTACCCCGGCATACGCGGTGCGCAGGCCGCTGCCAACATTTTGTTTGGCGACGTCAACCCGTCCGCCAAGCTGCCCGTCACCTTCCCCAAGTCCGACGCCGATCTGCCGCATCCGCAAATCCCCGGTTTTGATCTGATTCCCGGCGGGGGCCGCGGCATGCGCGGCCGGATGCCGGATTTCGATATCGACTACACCGAGGGACTGAAGGTCGGCTACAAGTGGTTCGACGCCGAAAACAAGCAGCCGCTGTTCGCTTTCGGCCACGGCCTCAGCTACACGACGTTCGCTTACTCCGGCCTGAAGGCCTCGATCGACAGCGTGTCCTTTACGGTGCGGAACACGGGCAAGCGCGCCGGCGCTGAGATCGCCGAGGTCTACGCCGGGCTGCCGGCCGTCGCCAACGAGCCGCCGAAGCGGCTGGTGGCGTGGGATAAGGTCACGCTCGCACCCGGCGAATCAAAGACCGTCACCCTGCGGCTGGATCCAAAATACCTCTCGATCTTCGATGAACAGAAGGACGGCTGGGAACTGCTGCCGGGCGAGTACAAGATCTTCGTCGGCGGTTCGTCGCGCGATACGCCGCTCACCGCCGTAGTCAGCCACTGACCGCGGCGGCGCAAAGTGGGGACTGGCTCGAATTTCGCCGCTTTTGCGAAACTTCGTGCCTGTACCCGCTTTGCCCTCTTCCGATTTACCCAGGCGGCTACTTTCGCCTTCTTCATCGCCTCCGGGCCTGAGGAACTGGAGCGATTTCGTGCGCTGTCTCCCTGGCGAGTGTGAGCCCATCGGAGCGTCGGGCAATCAGCGTTGAGCTGAAGAACCATAAGCGATCAAGCGAGGGAGCTTGGTAGAGTGCTGTTATGGAGGGCAAAAACCATCCACCGGCGTGGAAGACTCTGCTGGCTTTCGCGATCATCTATTTTGTATGGGGATCGACATTTTTCGCGATTCGGGTTGGCGTCCGCGAGGTTCCGCCGTTCCTGCTGGCGGCACTGCGGTTCCTGATCGCGGGATTCGTTCTTTGCGGCTGGATGATGGCCCAAGGCGAGCGCTCGCCGCGCGGGCGGCAATGGGCGTCGGCATTCTTGCTGGCGCTGCTGATCTTTGTTTTCGACTATGGACTGCTGTTCTGGGCCGAGCAGCGTGTGCCTTCGGGCATTGCCGCGGTGATGATGGCAACCATCCCGGCGTTCATGGCGCTGTCGGAAATCATTTTCCTGAGAACGCAGAGGCTCACGGTTCGTCTCGCCCTGGCGCTCATGATCGGGATTGGAGGAGTGGCCGTGCTGACGATCCGCTCGTTGAATCTTGGCGGGGCGCCGATCGATAGGGCGGGCGCGGTGGCCTTGCTGATTGCGGCGATGAGTTGGTCGGTAGCCTCGGCGCTGATGCGCAAGCTGCCGCTGCCGGCCTCGAAAGTGATGAGCTCGGGGGTCCAGATGCTGGCCGGAGGAGTGTTGCTGGCCGTCGCGGCGGCGGCGCTGGGGGAGTTTCGTGATTTTCGCCCGTGGACTGTCTCGCGCGGAGCGTGGTTCGCGCTGCTGTACCTGATTGTGGCGGGCTCGATTGTCGCGTTTACCGCCTACGTGTGGCTGATTCATCATGAATCGCCGACGAAAGTCGGGACGTACGCGTACGTGAATCCGGTTGTGGCCGTGCTGGTCGGGTATTTCCTGGGCGGCGAAACGCTGGGCGCGCGAATAATTCTGGGGACGCTGTTTGTTCTGATCAGCGTGGTGGTGATCACGACGACGGGGACGAAGAAGACAGCAGTGACGGTCGCGGCGGAAGATGCGGGGTAACGCCTCGTGCTGTTCTGCGTTGCTAGCGGGGTAGGCCCGGCTCATGAAGCCGGTGCGGCGCTTTCACCATGAAGTTCTTGTGACCCAGGTCGACGCGCCAGTCGGATAAGCGTCGCCGAGTCAGCGGAAGTGGCCCAACGCCTGCAATTTCACGCGGCGCCCAGGAGGGCTTTTTCGACAGTTTCCGGAAAACGGTCGATCACGGTGAGATAGGCGCGGACAGAGCTAGGCGGTTGAAATCGGCCTAGCTCCCAATCCTGCAATGTGCGCATGCTAAATCCGTACCGGCGAGCGAATTGCGATTGCGACAGGCCGGATTTCGCGCGAATTGCCTTCACGTCCACCGGGCCCGGAACATCGTACTCATATGTGCGCAGAGAGATCTCACCTCGGGCATGCGCGGCAGATTCCTTCAGCCCACGAATCACGTCTTTCCCTACACGACTGAGCTTCTCCGGCGTGCGCTTACTTACCGGCTTGTTTCTTGGCATCTTTCAAATCCTCCACGAACCTTTTCGCTGCCTTCCTGTCCGCCGCGGTCATATCCGCTTGATCGTTCTTGGCACAGATCGAAAGCAGGTACACTTCAGGGTCCAAAGCTTGCGCCGCTATTTCTTCGGTCGCCCGCCAGTAGTAGTAAATTACCCGTACACCACCACTCTTTCCTTTACTCTGCCGGGTCCAGCGGGCCTTCCGGACGCCGCCCGTGCCGGGAACCACGGGATTCGCCCCTGGATCGGCGGCGATTGCGAGTTGCATAGCAGCTTGCTCGGGTTCGGCGAGCAGCCGCCGTACTTCCTTTTCGTATCGGCTGGTGGCGAATAGCCGAACCTTCACACGTTAAGTATACGGGATGTCCGTATAGCCGTCAAACGGGTCCCATTTAATGACTACGTGCTGTCCGACGGTCACTTTTTCCATGGCACTTACGATCCGGCCAATCGTACTGGCCATGTTCGTGCGGGGCTACTGCACCGCAGCGACTTCCTGAGGCGCTCCGCGTGAGAGGCAGCGTCCGGATTGCCGCCGCTCCTGAAGTACCCACAACCGGACTTTCTCCCCGCTTGCACTTTTCCGCCCACTTGGGTATTATGAAAAGGTTTCGCGAGTGTCGCTTTCTGCTCCTGTGCTACCGCTTGTTGTGTGACAAGCCCGGCTGGGAGTGAGGCCCCGAGGTTCCACCGGTCACTCCGTCTGGAACATGGGCCTGTCCAAAAGCTAGTAATCCTCGCTGTTGTGCCCTGAAAAGGGCCTGTTGTGTGGAGAATCGGCGCGGTTTCCGGACGACCCCGGATTGCGCTTGCCGGATGAGTTTCAACGCAAAGAGGAAGATTCGTGCCAACTTTTAACCAACTTGTGCGCTTAGGGCGGAGACCGCCGCGGTGGAAGACGTCGAGCCCGGCGCTGGAAAGCTGCCCGCAGAAGCGCGGAGTGTGTACGCGCGTTTACACCTCCACGCCCAAGAAGCCGAACTCGGCGCTGCGCAAGGTGGCCCGCGTGCGGCTCACCAACGGGATCGAAGTCACCACGTATATTCCCGGCGTCGGCCACAACCTGCAGGAGCACTCGATCGTGCTGATCCGCGGCGGCCGCGTGAAGGATCTCCCCGGCGTGCGCTACCACGTGATTCGCGGCGCGCTCGATACCGCCGGCGTCGCCAACCGCAAGCAGGGCAGGTCGAAGTATGGAGCGAAGAGGCCCAAATAGCAGGAACCTATGCCACGTAGAAGAAGAGCCGTTGTTCGTGAAGTATTGCCGGATCCGGTCTACAACTCCACGCTCGTCGAAAAATTTGTGAATTCGATGATGTGGCAGGGTAAGAAGACCGTCGCTCAAGGCATCTTTTATGACGCCATGGATAAGCTGCGCGAGCGCACCCAGGACGACCCGCTGAAGGCTTTCAAGAAGGCGGTAGAAAACACCAAGCCGCTTCTCGAAGTGAAGACGCGCCGCGTGGGCGGCGCCAACTACCAGGTGCCGATCGAAGTGCCGCAGAACCGGCGCACCTCGCTCGCCATTCGCTGGATTTTGATCAACGCGCGCTCGCGCGCCGAAAAGGGCATGCCGGAAAAGCTGGCCAATGAGTTGAACGACGCCGCCAATTTGCGCGGCGGAGCGATTAAGAAAAGGGACGATGTGCACCGCATGGCGGAGGCCAACAAGGCGTTCGCACACTACCGGTGGTGAGGTACCGCGCGGAGAGAGCGTGCCCGCAAGCGGGCATTGGCAGGTTAAAACCTGCCCCACCGGCGGAAGGTTAGCAGCAAGGTAAGTTTTTATGGCAAGAGCAATCCCGCTTGAAAGGATGCGTAATATCGGTATCGCGGCCCACATCGATGCCGGTAAGACCACTACGACTGAACGCATCCTTTATTACACGGGGCGCACGCACAAGCTCGGGGAAGTTCATGAAGGCACCGCCATCATGGACTGGATGGAGCAGGAGCAGGAACGCGGCATCACCATCACCTCGGCCGCCACAACCTGCGAGTGGCGCGAAATTCAGATCAACATCATCGATACGCCTGGGCACGTGGATTTTACGGCGGAAGTGGAGCGCAGCCTGCGCGTGCTGGATGGCGCCGTGGCCGTGTTTGACGCCGTGGCCGGGGTGCAGCCGCAATCGGAAACCGTGTGGCGGCAGGCGGACAAATATAATGTCCCGCGTCTGTGCTTCATCAACAAGATGGATCGCGTGGGAGCGGATTTCTACCATTCGATCGATACCATCGTCAGCCGCCTCAAGTGCCGCCCGGTAGCCATCCAGTTGCCGATCGGCGCCGAAGATCAGTTCAAGGGCGTCGTGGACCTGGTGGAAATGAAGGCTGTCATCTGGCGCGACGAAACGCTGGGCTCGGAATACGACACCGAGCCGATCCCCGACGACATGCTGGAGAAGGCCAAGGAATACCGCGAGAAGATGATCGAGGTCATTTCCGAATTCGATGATAAGCTGTTCGAAAAATTCATCGAAGGCCACGGCGCCAGCAACGAGGAGATTCGCGATGGATTGCGCAAGGCGACCATCGCGCTGAAGATCTTTCCCGTCATCTGCGGGTCGGCCTTCAAGAACAAGGGCATCCAGACCATGCTCGACGCGGTGGTGGACTATCTGCCCTCGCCGCTGGAGATCCCGCCGATCCAAGGCGTCGACGTGACGAATCCCGACCAGGTGCTGGTCCGGCATGCTTCCGACGACGAGCCGTTTGCCGCGTTGGTGTTCAAGATCATGACCGACCCTTACGTCGGGCAATTGGCGTTTTTCCGCGTCTATTCGGGAACGCTCAAATCCGGCGATTCGGTCTTCAACGTGGCGAAGGGGCGCAAGGAGCGGATCGGTCGCCTGCTGCGCATGCACGCCAACAAGCGCGAAGAGATCCAGGAAATCCTGGCAGGCGATATCTGCGCCGCCGTCGGGCTGCGGACGGTTTCGACCGGCGACACCATCTGCGACGACGAGCACCCGATCGTGCTCGAATCAATCACCTTTCCGACTCCGGTCATCCAACTCGCCGTCGAGCCCAAGACCAAGGCCGACCAGGAAAAGCTGGGGATGGCGATTCAGAAGCTGGCGCAGGAAGATCCCACCTTCCGGGTGTCGACCGATCCGGAAACTGGCCAGACCATTCTGTCCGGCATGGGCGAACTGCACCTGGAGATCATCGTTGACCGCATGATGCGCGAGTTCGGCGTGGGCGCCAACGTGGGCAAGCCGCAGGTGGCCTACCGCGAAACCATCCGCAAACCGAGCGAAGCCGAAGGACGCCACATCAAGCAATCCGGCGGGCACGGCCAGTACGGCGTGGTGAAGATTCGCATCGAGCCGTTGCCGGGCGGCGGCTTCGAGTTCGTCAACGATATCACTGGCGGCCGCATTCCGAAGGAATACATCGGACCCACCGAAGTCGGCGTCAAGGAAGCGCTTGAAGGCGGCATCCTGGCCGGCTACCCGATGTCGGACCTCAAGGTTACGCTTTTTGACGGCAGCTTTCACGACGTCGATTCTTCGGAAATGGCGTTTAAGATCGCCGGCTCGCTGGCCATCAAGGAAGCCGCGCGGCGCGCCAAGCCGGTGCTGCTGGAACCCATCATGGCGGTGGAAGTGGTGGTGCCGGAAGAGTACATGGGCGACGTGATCGGCGATCTGAATTCGCGCCGCGGGCGGATTGAAGGAATGGAACTGCGGGGCACCACGCAGATCATCAAGTCATCGGTGCCGCTTTCGGAGATGTTCGGCTACGCCACGGAGCTTCGCTCCCGGACGCAGGGCCGCGGCAGCTTTACCATGCATTTCGGCAAATACGAGGAAGTCCCCGGCGCGATCGCCGAGGAAATCGTCAGCAAGGTTCAAGGCAAGATTTCGAATTAGGAGATTGTTCTTATGGCAAAGGAAAAATTCGACCGCAGCAAACCTCACGTGAATATCGGCACGATCGGGCACATCGATCATGGCAAGACCACGCTGACGGCGGCGATCACCAGGGTGCTGGGCAAGAACAACCCCAAGGTGAAGTTCCGCAGCTTCGATTCCATCGACAATGCGCCGGAGGAAAAAGCGCGCGGCATCACGATCGCGGTGGCGCACATCGAGTACGAAACGGCCAACCGGCATTACGCGCATGTGGATTGCCCCGGCCACGCCGATTACATCAAGAACATGATCACCGGCGCGGCGCAGATGGACGGAGCCATCCTGGTGGTGGCGGCGACCGACGGGCCGATGCCGCAAACGCGCGAGCACGTGCTGCTGGCGCGCCAGGTGGGCGTGCCGTACATCGTGGTCTGCATGAACAAGGTGGACATGGTGGACGACCCCGAGCTGCTCGACCTGGTGGAGCTGGAAGTGCGCGAGTTGCTGAAGTTCTACGAATTTCCGGGTGACGAGCTGCCGGTGGTGCGGGTCTCGGCGCTGGGCGCGCTGAACGGGGAAGAGAAGTGGGAGAAGACGGTGCTCGAGCTGATGGACGCGGTGGACAGCTACGTGCCGATCCCGACGCGCGTGGTGGACAAGCCGTTCATCATGCCGATTGAAGACATCTTCTCGATCCAGGGCCGCGGCACCGTGGTCACCGGGCGCATTGAGCGTGGCATCTGCAAGGTCGGCGAGGAAATGGAAATCGTCGGCTTCCGGCCCACCCGCAAGACGGTGGTGACTGGCGTCGAAATGTTCAAGAAGCTGCTCGACGAAGGGCGCGCCGGGGACAACGTCGGCCTGCTGCTGCGCGGCGTGGAAAAGGACGAAGTGGAACGCGGGCAGGTCATCGCCAAGCCGGGCACGATCACGCCGCACACTACCTTCAAGGGCAGCGTCTACGTGCTGAGCAAAGAAGAGGGCGGGCGGCATACGCCGTTCTTCAAGGGCTACCGGCCGCAGTTTTACTTCCGTACCACGGACGTGACCGGAGTGGCGCAGTTGCCGGAAGGCACCGAGATGGTGATGCCGGGCGACAATGTGAACCTGACGGTGGAGCTGATCACGCCGGTGGCCATGGACAAGGGCCTTCGGTTCGCCATCCGTGAGGGCGGCCGCACGGTGGGCGCCGGCACGGTGACGGAGATCATTAAATAAGCGGGCGCGCGCCGCACGCGCAGGGGCCGGGAGTGCCCGGCCGGCGCGGGCGAATCGCGCGTCCGTTGAGGAATTTTATGGCGCTGAGAGAACGCATTCGCATCCGACTGAAGGCTTACGATCACCGGGTGCTCGACCAGTCGACCTCCGAGATCGTGGATACGGCCAAACGCACCGGCGCTTCCGTGGCGGGGCCGATTCCGCTGCCGACTTCGCGCAGCATCACCACGGTCCTCCGCTCGCCGCACGTGGATAAGAAGTCGCGGGAGCAGTTCGAGATCCGTACGCACAAGCGGCTTCTGGACATACTGGAGCCAACCCAGCAGACGGTGGACGCGCTGATGAAGCTGGATCTGCCGGCGGGCGTGGATGTGGAGATCAAGGCGTTTGGCAAGTAAGAAGAAGTCAGGAGACAGGAGTCGGGAGTCAGAAGGCGTGACGCTGGTTCCGGTCCACCTGGCGGCGAAAGGAGTGCGGAGCGAACGATGAGGTGGAAGTGATTCTGACTTCCGGCTTCTGACTTCTGACTCCTTTACTTTATGAGTCCAGGAATTCTTGGTAAGAAAATCGGAATGACGCAGATGTTCCGGCCCGATGGCCAGGCGGTGCCGGTCACCCTGCTCAAGGCGGGCCCGTGCACGGTGGTGCAGCGCAAGACGCCCACCACGGACGGGTATGACGCGGTGCAGCTCGGCCTGGTGGAATTCGTCAAGCCGCAGCGTATCAACAAACCCGCCACCGGCCATCTGAAAAAGGCCGGCGCGGAAGGCAGCAAATTTCTGCGCGAGTTTCCGCTGGCGCCCGGCGACGAGGATTTCAAGCTCGGCGACAAGGTGCTGGTGGATCAGTTCAAGCCGAAGGACAAGGTGGACGTGATCGGCGTCAGCAAGGGCCGCGGTTTCGCCGGCCTGGTTAAGCGCCATCATTTCCGCGGCGGCGAAGGCTCGCACGGGTCGATGTTCCATCGCGCACCCGGCTCCATCGGCGCTTCCAGTTACCCTTCGCGGGTGATGCCGGGGATGCGCATGTCCGGCCGCATGGGCGACGCGCGAGTCACCGTGCGCAACCTGGAAGTCATGGAAGTGGACACCGAGGACAACGTGCTGGTGGTGAAGGGCGCGGTGCCCGGACCCAACGGCGGCTACGTGGTGGTGCGGAGGTCGAAGAGGTAACACGCGATGCCGACAGTCGACGTAGTGGACTTGAATAATGAGAAGGTCGGTGAGATGGATCTCGCCGATGCCGTTTTCGGCGCCGAGGTGAACGAGGCGCTGCTGTACGAAGCGGTGCGGCACTTCCAGGCCGGCGAGCGCGCTGGCACGCACAAGACCAAGGTGCGGCGCGAGGTCGCCGGCTCCGGCAAGAAGCTGTGGAAACAGAAGGGAACCGGCCGCGCGCGCGTGGGCTCGATTCGCTCTCCGATCTGGCGGCACGGCGGCACCTCGCACGGCCCGGTGCCGCGCGATTACAGTTACAAGCTGCCGCGCAAGATGGTGCTGGGCGCGCTGCGCTCGGCGCTGTCGGCGAAAGTGCGCGATGGCGAGCTGAAGGTAGTTCAGGCATTCGATTTCGCCGAGCCCAAGACCAAGCTGGCGAAGAGCGCGCTCGCGAAGCTCGAGGTGACGCGGACCGTGCTGGTGGTGGATAACGGCGAGAACAAGAACCTGGCGCTGGGCCTGCGCAACCTGCAGGGCGTGACTTTGATGCCCACCAAGGACGTCAATCCGTACCATTTGCTGGGCCACAGGAGCGTGCTGCTCTCGGCGGCCGCCGCGCAGAAGTTTTCGGAGGCATTGGCGAAATGACGATTCACAAGGTATTGCGCCGCCCGCTGGTCACCGAAAAGGGCGTGGAGAAGAAAGATAACGAGCGCACGCTGTGCTTTGAAGTGGCCGCGGATGCCAACAAAACGCAAGTGAAACAGGCCGTCCAGAAGCTGTTTAAGGTGAAGGTAGCCGAAGTGCGCACGGCCAACATGGAAGGCAAGCTGCGCCGCCGCGGCAAATTCGCCGGTTACCGCTCGGATTGGAAGAAGGCGTACGTCAAGCTCAAGGCCGGGGAAAAAGTCCCCGAGTTCGCGGAGATCTAATCCATGCCGATCAAGACCTTTCGACCCACTACCGCGACCCGCCGCTTCCATACGGTGGTTTCGCGGGAGGGAATCAGCAAACACAAACCGGAAAAATCGCTGGTCGAATCCAAAGCGCGCACCGGCGGGCGCAACAGCACTGGGCGCGTCACCTCGCGCTTCATCGGCGGCGGCGCCAAGAAGGCCTACCGCGTGGTGGATTTCAAGCGCGACAAGGCCGGCATTCCGGCCGTGGTGTCGGCCATCGAGTACGATCCCAACCGCAGCGCCCGCATCGCTCTGCTCAATTACGCGGATGGCGAAAAGCGGTACATCCTGCAGCCGGACGGATTGAAGGTGGGGCAGAAGGTGATGTCCGGCGCGGACGCCGACATTCTGCTGGGCAACGCGCTGCCGCTGAAGAACGTGCCGGCCGGCACAATCGTGCACAACATCGAATTGCGGCCGGGTAAGGGCGGGCAGATGGCGCGCTCGGCCGGCTCGCAGGCCCAACTGGTTTCCAAGGAAGGCGGCATGGCGCTGCTCAAGTTGCCCTCCGGCGAAACGCGGCGCGTGCAACTGGATTGCATGGCCACCGTGGGGCAGGTCGGCAACGTGGACCACGAGAACGTTTCCCTCGGCAAGGCGGGGCGCACGCGCTGGCTGGGCAAGACGCCGCACAACCGCGGCGTCTCGATGAACCCGGTGGACCATCCGCACGGCGGCGGCGAGGGCAAAACCTCCGGCGGCCGCCATCCGGTCACTCCGTGGGGCCAGCCCACGCGCGGCTTCAAGACGCGCAACAACAAGCGAACCAACAAGTGGATCGTCACGCGCAAGACCAAGAAGAGGTAAGAAATGGGCAGATCCGTCAAGAAGGGACCGTTTACCGACACGCACCTGGAAGCCAAGCTGGCCGTGCTCACCGCCGCGAATGAAAAGAAGGTGGTCCGCACCTGGTCGCGCCGCTCCACCATTCTGCCGGAATTCGTCGGCCACACCGTGGCGGTTCACAACGGCAAGAAATTCATTCCCGTCTACATCACCGAAAACATGGTGGGGCACAAGATGGGCGAGTTTTCCCCCACGCGCAGTTTCCGCGGCCACTCGGTGAAAGCGGCCACCACGGAGAAGACGGCCAAGCCGGCATAAGAGGAAGAGTATGGAATCCAAAGCGGAAGCCAGATACATCCGAGTCTCCCCGCAGAAAGCCCGCCTGGTGGTGGACCTGATCCGCGGCATGCAGGCGGGGGCTGCGTTGAGCGCCTTGCGCGCCGCCAACAAGCGGATCGCGCCCACGGTGGAGAAGGTGCTGCAATCGGCCATCGCCAATGCGCAGAACCTGAACGAAGAGGTGGATGTGGACCGCCTGTTCGTGTCCGAAGCCAAGGTCAACGAAGGCCCGCGCATGAAGCGGGTGCGGCCCGCGCCCATGGGCCGCGCCTACCGGTACCAGCGCCGCATGGCGCACATCGTCATCCGGGTGACGGAGAAGGAAGCATAGATGGGACAGAAAGTTCATCCGTACGGTTTCCGGCTGGGATTCAACAAGCCGTGGCGCTCGCGCTGGTTTGCCAAGCACGGCTACTCGAAACTGCTGCAGGAAGACGTGGAGCTGCGCCGGAACCTGACTGAGCGGCTGCAATCGGCCGGCGTCAGCTCGATTGAAGTCGATCGCCCCGGCAACAAATTGCGCGTCACCATCCGCACTTCGCGGCCGGGCATCATCATTGGACGCAAAGGCGCGGAAATCGAAAAGCTCAAACTGGACCTGGCCAAAAAGACGCACCGCGAGGTGTTCATTGACATCCAGGAAGTGCAGAAGGCGGAGCTCGATGCGCAGCTCATCTCCGAATCGATCGCGCTGCAACTGGAGAAGCGCGTCGCTTTCCGCCGCGCCATGCGCAAGGCAGTGGATACGGCGATGCGATTCGCCACCGGCCCGTTTGTCTGCAAGGGCATCAAGGTGCGTGTCTCCGGGCGCCTGAACGGCGCCGAGATTGCGCGCAGCGAATGGTACCTGCAAGGTCAGCTACCGCTGCACACGCTGCGCGCCGACATCGACTACGGCTTTACCGAAGCGCACACCACTTACGGCGTCATCGGCATCAAGACGTGGATTTATAAGGGCGACATCCTGGATCTCAGCAAACGCCGCGGCGGCGGGCTTCCGGAGCCGGAGCCACGCCGCGAGCCGCGCCGCGACCGGCGCGACCGCGACCGCAGAAGCGACCGCCCGCCGGAGCGCGGCTTCGAGCCGCCGGTTGCCGCCACGCCGGAACCCACCGGCCCGGCCCACCAGGTGCCGCCGGCAGACCTGCCGCGTCCGGCGATGCGCCCCGCGGCGCCCATACTGCCGCCGCTGATGTCGCCGCAGCAGCCTTCCTGGAAGGCCGAAGTCCGCCAGGAGGCCGAACCGCAGCCGCCCGAAACCGCCGCGCCCGAAACCGCGGCGCCCGAAGCCACGCCGCCGGCCGGCGAGGGCGAGAACAAGTAGGGACTGAGAGCTAACCGCCATGATGATGCCAAAGAAGGTCAAGTACAGGAAGCAGCAGCGCGGGCGCATGGCCGGCAAGGCCTGGCGCGGTTCCACCATCGCCTTCGGCGAGTACGGCCTGAAGGCCCTGGAATGCGCCTGGATCACCGACCGCCAGATTGAGGCTGCGCGCGTCGCCATGACCCGCTCCATCAAGCGCGGCGGTAAGGTCTGGATCCGCCTGTTCCCCGACAAGCCGATTACCAAGAAGCCCGCCGAAACCCGCATGGGCAAAGGCAAGGGCGCGCCGGAACAGTGGGTGGCGGTGATTCGCCCCGGCAAGGTTTTGTTTGAAATGGAAGGCGTGGACCGCGCCACGGCGTTTGACGCCATGCGCCTGGCGGCCCACAAGCTGCCCATCAAAACCAAGTTCATTTCCCGGGAGAACGCGGAGTAAGCATATGAAGTCGCAAAAAGTTCGCGATCTGGACGACCTGGAATTGCACCGCCAGCTTGCCGAGATGGAAGAGCAGTTGTTCCGCCTCCAGTTTCAGATGTCGATGGGGCAGTTCGACGGCTTGAAGAAGGTCCGCAGCATGAGAAAGACGCGCGCGCGCATCTTCACCGTGCTGCGCGAGCGGGAACTGGCGGGGGTCGGGCAGGCGCAGCCGGCGCCGGGAGCGAAGAAATAGGATGGCCGAACAGCAGCAGGTCCACACCAAGAACGAGAAGATCGGCCAGGTGGTCTCGACCAGGATGACCAAGACCATCGTGGTGGAAGTGAGCCGCCGCGTGCCGCATCCTCTGTACCGGCGCATCGTCGCCAAGCGGAAGAAGTTTTACGCGCATGACGAGCAGGGGACGGCCCGGTTGGGCGACGTGGTGCGCATCGTCGAATGCCGCCCGCTCAGCAAGCTGAAGCGCTGGACGCTGGCCGAAGTGGTGCGCCGCGCCGCGCAGGTGGCCGTGCAGCCGGCCGAGTTGGACGTGAAGATTTGAAGAGAGAAGACAGAAGACAGGAGTCGGAAGACAGAATGGCGGTGGCTACGCGGCTTTACATTCTGACTTCTGGCTTCTGACTCCTGTCTTCCTGGAGCTTTTTATGATTGGAATGCGAACGATTCTCGAGGTCGCCGATAATTCCGGCGCGCGCAAGCTTTCTTGCATTCTGCCGCGCGGCGGCGACCTGGGCCTGCGCGCCGGCCTGGGCGACGTGGTCACCGCCAGCGTGAAAGAGGCCACCCCCGAGTCGCAGGTCAAGAAGGGAAAGGTGGTGCGCTGCGTGATCGTGCGCATGCGCAAGGAGACGCGGCGTAAGGATGGCACCTATATCCGCTTCGACTCCAACGCCGCCGTGCTCATCAACGAAACCGGCGAGCCGGTGGGCACGCGTGTGTTCGGTCCCGTGGCCCGGGAACTGCGCGAAAAGAAATTCATGAAGATCGTCTCGCTCGCCCCCGAGGTAATTTGATGCCACACGCACACAAGAAAGCAGCCGAACCGGTCCGCATCGATGTCCAAAAGGAAGACACCGTCAAAGTGATCTCCGGCCGCGACAAGGGCAAGACCGGCCGCGTGCTGCGCGTCGACCGCGGAACCGGCAAGGTTCTGGTGGAGCACGTGATGATGATCAAGCGTCACACCCGCCCCAACCCCTCGCAGCAGATTAAGGGCGGCATCGCCGAGCGCGAGAGCCCCATCCCGGCCTCCAATGTGATGGTGGTTTGCCCGGCCTGCAATAAGGCGGCCCGCGTCGCCCATCATATGGATTCGGTCGCCGGCGGCAAGACGCGGCGCACGCGGGTCTGTCGCAAGTGCGGCCAGACCCTGGACAAGAAGTAGCGGAGAAATTATGGCGGCACGTTTGAGAGAGTTGTACCAGAAAAAAGTGGTTCCCACGCTGGCCAAGGAATTCGGCTACAAGAACACCATGGCGGTGCCGAAAATCGAGAAGATCTCGATCAACATCGGCCTTGGCGAAGCCACCCAGAACGGCAAGTTGATGGATGGCGCGGTGGCCGAGCTGGGGCTGATCGCGGGGCAGAAGCCGATCATCACCAAGGCCACCAAGTCCATCTCCCAGTTCAAGCTGCGCGAGGGCCAGTCGATCGGCTGCATGGTGACGCTGCGCGGCGACCGCATGTACGAGTTTTTCGACCGTCTGGTTAACGTAGCTCTGCCGCGCGTGCGCGATTTCCGCGGCGTTTCGAGCAAGAGCTTCGATGGCCGCGGCAACTACACGCTGGGCGTCAAGGATCAGTTGATTTTCCCGGAAATCGACTACGCCAAGGTGGAGAAGACCAAGGGAATGAATATATCGATCACCACAACGGCCGCGACCGACGCCGAAGGGCTGGCCTTGCTGCGCCACATGGGGATGCCGTTCCGGCAGTAACCGGAAGGAAGAGGAACGATGGCTACAACCGCGAAAATCGCCAAGGATCGAAAGTTGGAAAAGGCCGTGAAAGCCAAGACGCCCAGGCTGCGCTGCAAGCACCGCAACCGCTGCTGGCGCTGTGGCCGGCCGCGCGCTTTCCTGCGCAAGTTCGGCGTCTGCCGCCTCTGCTTCCGCCAGCTCGCTTTGAACGGCGAGATCCCGGGCGTGATCAAGGCGAGTTGGTGAGAACCAGGGAAGAGGCCGGGCGGGTCCGGCGAGTATCAGGAGATTTATGACAAGCGATCCCATTGCCGACATGCTGACGCGCGTGCGCAACGCGATTCAGGCGCACCATCCGAAGGTGGATGTTCCGGCTTCCAAACTGAAGGCGGAAATCGCCCGCATCCTCAAAGAAGAAGGCTTCATCGCCAACTTCAAAGTGGCGGAAGACGGCGCCAAGCGGACCATCAAGATCTACCTCAAGTACGGCGCCGACAACGCGCCGGTGATTTCCGCCATCGAGCGGGTGTCGCGTCCCGGCTGCCGCGTCTATGTGGGCCAGACCGATATTCCGCGCGTGCTGGGGGGCCTGGGCATCAACATCCTCACCACGGCGCGCGGCGTGATGACCGGCCGCGATGCCCACAAGGAGCGCGTCGGCGGCGAGATCTTGTGCCGCGTGTGGTAACGGAGTTCCCATATGTCGAGAATTGGTAAAAAGACGATTTCGCTGGCGAGCGGCGTCAAGGTTGTGATCGGCCGGCAACTGGAAGTCACCGGCCCCAAGGGCAAGCTGATGGTTCCCATCCCGGACGGCATCAGCATTGTGCAGAAGGGGGCCACCCTCGAAGTCCATCGGGCGGACGACGAACACGCCGCCCTGCACGGTTTGACGCGCGCCCTGGCCGCTAACGCCGTCAATGGCGTTTCCACCGGATTCACTCGGGAGCTGGAGATCCATGGCGTCGGCAACCGCGCCGAAGTCAAGGGGAAGATCGCCACGTTCACGCTGGGTTACTCGCACCCCATCGAGGTTTTGCTTCCCGACGGCGTGGACTTGAAGGTCGAGCCGCCGAAGTCCAGCGGCCAGCCGTTCCGCCTGACGCTGAGCGGCTACGATCGGCAACTGCTCGGCCAGGTGGCGGCCGACATCCGGGGCCTGCGCAAGCCGGACCCGTATAAGAACAAGGGCATCCGCTACACCGGCGAGGTGTTGCGCAAGAAGGTCGGTAAAACCGGCGCGAGTAGCACCAAATGATCCGCAAAACTAACAAGGCAGAGATCCGCAGGCGCGTTCACAATCGCATCCGCCGCAAACTGTCGGGCACTCCGGAGCGTCCCCGCCTGGCGGTGTTCCGCAGCGAAGCGCACATCTACGCGCAGATCATCGACGACACCGAGGGCAAGACGCTGGTGGCGGCTTCGTCGGTGGATAAAGAGGCCAAGACCAACGGCGGCAACGTGGCCGCGGCCAAGGCCATCGGCAAACTGGTAGCCCAGCGCGCCAAGGAGAAGGGCGTCAAGCGCGTGGTGTTCGATCGCGGCGGCTTCGCCTATCACGGCCGCATCAAGGCGCTGGCCGACGCGGCGCGGGAAGCGGGACTGGAGTTCTAATGCGAGCCATAGTCAAACGGATCGATCCGGCGAGTCTCAATCTCAAGGAGCAGGTGGTTTCCATCAACCGCGTCACCAAGGTGGTGAAGGGCGGCAAGAACCTCAGCTTTTCGGCGCTGGTGGTGATCGGCGACCCTTCGGCCAAGGTGGTCGGCTACGGCGTGGGTAAGGCCAAGGAAGTGCCCTCGGCTATCCGCAAGGGCATCGAGGCCGCCAAGAAGAATCTGCGCAAGGTGCACGTGCTCGAAACCACCATTGCGCACCAGGTGCTGGGCGTGTTCGCCAGCTCCCAGGTTCTGCTGAAGCCGGCCCCGGAAGGCACCGGGGTGATCGCCGGCGGCGCGGTGCGCGCGGTGATTACCGCCTGCGGCGTTCCCAACGTGCTCACCAAGTCGATCGGCCGGCGCAACCCGCACAACGTGGTCAAGGCCACCATCGTGGCGCTGGAATCGTTGCGCGACAGAGCGGCCGTGGCGGAATTGCGCGGCATCGCGGTGGAGAAACTCTGATGACGGGCAAAATCAAAATCAAATTGGTGCGCAGCCCCATCTGCACTCCGGAAAAGCACAAGCGAGTGGTGAAGGGTCTGGGCCTGCGCAAGCTCAACCAGGTGGTGGAGCGCCCCGATACGCCGGGCTTCCGCGGCATGGTGAAGAAGGTGCCGCATTTGCTGGAAGTGGTGGATTGATGAAGGGTTGGTGGTCGAGGAGATGAGAACCAAATGAATCTTAGCGGACTAAAGCCCCCGGCCGGGCAAACGCGCTTGAAGAAGCGCATCGGCCGCGGCATGGGCTCGGGGACGGGCAAGACCTCCGGGCGCGGGCACAAGGGCCAGAAAGCAGTCAGCGGCTTCGGCCAGAAGCGCGGTTTCGAAGGCGGCCAGATGCCGCTGCATCGCCGCCTGCCCAAGCGCGGTTTCACCAACATCTTCAAGCAGCACTTCGCCATCGTCAACCTGGGACGGCTGGACAAGCTGGAAGGCGACGTCTTCAATGCCGACCGGCTGACCGAGTTGGGCGTGATCCACAAGCTCGGCGCCGGCCTCAAGATTCTCGGCGCCGGCCAGTTGACGCGGGCCATCACGGTCGAAGCGCATCAATTCTCGAAATCGGCGGCGGACAAGATAGCCAAGGCCGGAGGCAAAGCGCAGGTGATCGGCGCCACGGCTTGAGGCGCGCCGGGAATCGAAGGCAACCATGAAGTTATTCGAGGCGTTTGCGAACATATTCCGGGTGCCGGACCTTCGCAAGCGGGTTCTGTTCACACTGGCGCTGCTGGCCGTTTACCGGCTGGGCGGCCAAATCCCCACTCCAGGCATCAACATCCAGCGTTGGGCCGAGTTCTTCGGCTCGCAGCAGGGTACGATTTTCGGATTCTTCGATATGTTCGCCGGCGGCAACATTCGCAAGATGACGGTCTTCGCCCTGGGCATCATGCCGTACATCACGGCGTCGATCATCCTGCAGTTGCTGACGGTGGTGATCCCGACGCTCGAAAAACTGCAAAAGGAAGGCGAGCTGGGCCGGCGCAAGATCACCCAGTGGACGCGCTACCTGACGGTGATTCTCTCCGTCATTCAGTCCACTACCATCGCCGGCGGTCTGCAGTCCATGGGGCAGGGAATCGTCATTAACCCCGGTTTCGGTTTCGTCTTGCTTACCGTGCTCTCTCTTACCACCGGTTCGGCATTCATCATGTGGCTGGGCGAGCAGATCTCGGAGCGCGGCGTGGGCAACGGCATGTCGCTGATCATCTTCACAGGAATTGTGGTCGGCCTGCCGCGCGCGATTCAGAACATTTACTACAACACCTTCGTCACCCACGAATGGAACCCGCTGCAGATGATTATCATCCTGGCGGCAATGGTGGCGGTGGTGGCCTTCATCGTCCTGGTGGAGCGCGGCGAGCGCCGCATTCCGGTGCAATACGCTAAGCGCGTGGTGGGCCGGCGCGTGATGGGCGGTCAATCCACCCACATGCCGCTCAAGGTCAACGCCGGCGGCGTCATCCCGGTGATCTTCGCTTCCTCCATCCTGGCCTTTCCGCAGCAGCTCGCCATGCTCCCGCTCGTGAAGAACAGCCCCTGGCTCACCAGCACGCTGGCGCTGATCCATTTCGGCGAACCGCTCTACTATGTGCTGTTCGTGGCGGGCATCATTTTCTTCTGCTTCTTTTACGTTTCGATTATCTTTAATCCGAATGAGGCGGCCGACAACATGCGCAAGTACGGCGGCTTCATTCCGGGAATCCGGCCGGGCCGCAACACCGCCGATTACATGAACGAGATCCTCACCAAGATTACCGTGGTGGGCGGCCTCTACCTGTCGATCCTGTGCCTGATTCCCGACTTGATGATTTCCGGCATCAAGCTGCAGCACCTGGCGCTGATTGGCGACTGGGTCGACCGGACGTTCACCAACCTGCATCTGCGCTTCCTATTGGAAGGCTTGAACGTGCAATTTTATTTCGGCGGAACCTCGCTGCTGATTGTGGTCGGCGTGGCCATGGATACCATCAACCAGATCGAGGCGCAGTTGATTATGCGCCATTATGAAGGCTTTACTCCCCGCTCGGGTAGAATCCGCGGGCGCCGGAGCTCGTTCTAACCATGGCGTGGCCGATTGGGCGCGCTCGCCAGGTCGCGGGCGCGGAGGTTGTTGATTGAAGGCAGTCTTGCTGTTGGGTTCGCCCGGTTCCGGCAAGGGTACCCAGGCAAAGTTGTTGACTCGTTGCCTGGGAGTTACCCACATCTCGACCGGCGATATGCTGCGGGAGCGGGTTGCCCGGGACGCGGAGCTGGCCAAAGCGGCTGCCGCCATGCAATCGGGCTTGCTGGTGCCCGATGAGCTGGTGAACGGGATGGTGGAAGAGCGGCTGGCCAGGGCCGATGTCGCGCAGGGATTCATTTTGGATGGTTACCCGCGCACGCTGCCGCAGGCCAAGCATCTGCGGGCGTGGTTCGAAGACCGCGGGGTTCGCGAGGTGGTGATTCATCTCGTAGTTGATTACAATATAGTTATCGCCCGTTTGACGGGACGCCGGCAGTGTCCCCGGTGCGGCACCCTGTATAACCTCGTTCTCAAACCGCCCCAGCGGGACAGTGTGTGCGATCTGGACGGGGAAACGCTGACGGCACGCGACGACGATAGCGAGCAGGTGATCAGCGAGCGGCTCGAGGCCTACGAGCGCCAGACACGCCCGGTGTTGGAGTATTACCGGACAACGCAGGTCGCGATGCTCGATGTGGATGGCAGTCAGGATTCGCCCGAACGCATGTCGGAAAAGATTTGCCGGGTGCTGAAAAACGAATGATTGTGCGTAAGACGGCCGCGGAACTGGAAAAAATGCGGCACGCCGGATTGTTGGTCTGGCGGATATTGCAAAAGTTGAAGGAGTTGGCGGCTCCCGGCGTAACCACGCTGGAGATGGAAAACGTCGCCGAGAAGATGATCGCCGACGCCGGAGCCAAGCCCGCGTTCAAAGGGTATTACGTGCCGGCGGCGGGCGAAGCGTACAAGTTTGTGTTGTGCACCTCGGTGAACAGCGAGATCGTTCACGGGATGCCGAATGCGAAGCGGGTGCTCAAGCAGGGCGACATCGTTTCCATCGACACCGGGGTGAAGCTGGACGGCTACTATGGCGATTCCGCCATTACCGTGCCGATCGGCGAGGTGAGCGAGCAGACGAAGAAGCTCCTCGAGGTGACGCAGGAATCGCTCGAGCTCGCCATCGATCAGGTGCGGGCCGGCAACCGGCTGTTTGACGTGTGCGGCACCGTGGAGCGCCACGTCAACTCGAATGGATTTTCGGTGGTGCGGGAGTATGTGGGCCATGGCATCGGCACCCAGCTCCATGAAGAGCCGCAGGTTCCGAATTACGTGGACCGCAAGAACGAGAATCCGCGGCTGAAGGAAGGAATGGTCCTGGCCGTCGAACCGATGGTAAACGCGGGACGGCCGGAAGCTCAGGTGTTGAAGGACCGGTGGACGGCGGTGACCAGGGATGGGTCGAATTCGGCCCACTTCGAGCACTGCATCGCCGTGACGGAGAACGGCCCGTGGGTTCTGACCCGGCCGTGAGCGGAAGCCGGGTGGTCGCGGCGACCGTGGTGGAAGAGCGGCCCGCGGCCATTTACGCCGTGAAGCTGGACTCCGGGCAGCCGGTTTTGGCCCACCTGGTGGGCACGGTGAAAAGGAATTTCGTCCGGCTGGTGCCGGGCGACCGGGTGGAGGTGGAGTTGGCGCCTCACGATCCCGGCCGCGGCAGGATCAAAAAGAAATTGTAGGGGCCGGGCATGCCCGGCCCGGAGACATCATGAAAGTACGAGCGTCGGTAAAGAAAATTTGCGATAAATGCAAGGTGATCCATCGCGAAGGCGTGGTGCGGGTCATTTGCGTCAACCCCAAACACAAACAGAGACAGGGATAACGGGAGAAGAATATGGCACGTCTTGCCGGTGTGGATCTGCCGCCCACGAAGCGCGCTGAGATCGGGCTCACATACATTTACGGCATTGGCCGTACCCGGGCGAAGTCGCTGCTGTTCCGGGCGGGCATCGATTTCGATAAAAAAGTGCGCGACTTGAGCGAGGACGAAATCAACAAAGTGCGCACCATTCTGGAAGAAGAGGGTGCCGTGGAAGGCGACCTCCGCAAGGAAGTCTCGATGAATATCAAGCGGCACATCGAGATGGGCTCCTACCGCGGATTGCGTCACCGCCGCGGCCTGCCGGTGCGCGGACAGCGCACCCATACCAATGCGCGCACGCGCAAAGGACCGCGCCGCGGCACGGTGGCGAATAAGAAGAAAGCGGCGGCGAAAACATAGTTATGGCGAAAGCACCAGCAAAAGCGGTCAAGAAGAAGAGCTTCAAGAAGAAGGAAAAGCGCGTCGTTCACACCGGGATCGTGCATATCCAGGCGACGTTCAACAACACCATCGTCACCATCGCCGACCAGGAAGGGAACACCATCTCCTGGTCCAGCGCCGGTTCGCTGGGCTTCCGCGGTTCGCGCAAGGGTACTCCGTTCGCCGCGCAGCAGGCGGCGATGACGGCGGCCAACAAAGCTTCCGAAAGCGGTTTGAGGACGGTGGAAGTCCGGGTGAGCGGTCCCGGCTCCGGCCGCGAATCGGCCGTGCGCGCGTTGTCCACCGCCGGCATCGAGGTGCGCACCATCAAGGATGTGACGCCGATTCCGCACAATGGCTGTCGTCCGCCCAAGAAGAGAAGGGTGTAATTCGATGCGCCGTTGTGTGGGCCGCACATCTGCGGGATCCTCTTGTAGGGGCCGGGCATGCCCGGCCCGCGCTGGCGGCAAATTTAAGCGGGAAGAAGGCCCGGGGCGCCCTTTGCGCCGGGCTGTAAACCGCACCTGGCAAGAAGAAAGGTAAGGAGAAGAAACTTGGCAAGATACATTGGCCCGGTTTGCCGGCAATGCCGGCGCGAGGGCATGAAACTGTTTCTCAAGGGCGAGCGCTGCCACAGCGAAAAGTGCGCCATCGAAAAGCGCAATTTCATTCCCGGGCAGCATGGCAAAGACCGCAAACCCAAGATCGTCGGCTACGGCCTGCAGTTGCGCGAAAAGCAGAAGGTGCGCCGCATTTACGGCGTGCTGGAACGGCAGTTCCGCAACGCATATGAGAAGGCCGCGCAGACCAAGGGCATCACCGGCGAAAACCTGATGAGTGCGCTCGAACGCCGCCTGGACAGCGTGATTTACCGCATGGGTTTCGGCACCAGCCGCAACCAGGCCCGCCAGATTGTGCGCCACGGCCACATCGACGTGAACGGCCGCAAGTGCGACATCCCTTCGGCGGTGGTCAAGCCCGGCGACGTGGTGTCGGTGCGGGAAGCGAGCAAGAAGAACCCCACCATCCTCGCCGCGCGCGACGCCACGGCCCACGCTCCGGCGCCGAATTGGATCGATGTGGACCGGGAAGGTTTGACCGGCCGCATCACCGCGCTCCCGCAGCGCAGCGACCTGGTGCAGATACAGTTGAACGAGCAGCTCATCGTGGAGCTTTACTCGAAGTAAGGGAAGAAGACAGGAGACAGCAGTCAGGAGTCGGAAGCCGGACGACGGGCGTGCTGCCCGGTTCTGACTTCTGACCTGGCTGCTGACTTTCCAGGAGAATTTATGTTCAAGGGCTTTCAGAAACCGAAACGATTGGTCGCCAACACCGACACTCTCACCCAGCGGTATGGCATGTTCACCGCCCAGCCGTTCCAGCGCGGCTTCGGCACCACCATCGGCAACAGCTTGCGGCGCGTGCTGCTGAGCTCCATTGAAGGCGCGGCCATTACGGCCGTGCGCATCGAAGGCGTCGAGCATGAATTCAGCCCGATACCGGGCGTCGTCGAAGACGCCACCGACATCATCCTCAACCTCAAGCAGATTCCGTTCAAGCTCAGCGGAGACAGCGTGAAGACGGTTCGCCTGACCGTGGACAGTCCGGGCCCGGTGCGCAGCGGCCAGATCGAAACCGATGCCGACGTGGAAGTGCTCGACCGCGACGTGCACATCGCCACCGTGAGCGAGGGCGGCAAGCTGCAGATCGAAATGCGGCTCAAGACCGGCCGCGGCTACGTCAGCGCGGATAAGAACTTCGACGAAGACCTGGCGCTGGGCTACATCCCCATCGACTCGGTGCATTCTCCCGTGCGCAAGGTGACCTTCCAGGTGGAGGCCGCGCGCCTGGGCCAGATGACCGATTACGACAAGCTCACGCTCGAAGTGTGGACTAACGGCGCCGTTTCACCGCAGGACGCCGTCGGCTACGCCGCCAAGCTCCTCAAAGACCACATGACGATCTTCATCAACTTCGAGGAGACGCCGGAGCAGGCCGAGGAGATCGCCGAGCGCGGCCTCGACAAAATGGGCGAAGTGCTCAACCGCTCGGTGGAGGAGCTGGAATTGAGCGTGCGCTCTTACAACTGTCTGAAAAACGCCAACATTCAGACCATCGGCGAGCTGGTGCAGAAGACCGAAGCGGAAATGCTGCGGACCAAGAATTTCGGCCGCAAGTCGCTGAACGAAATCAAGGAAATCCTGGCGAACATGGGTCTCTCGCTCGGCATGCGGATCGACGCCCACGGCCGGCTGGTAACGCCGCCGCAGTCGGCGGTCCCGCTGCCGGCCGATTACGGTCCCGATGAGGATCTCCAGGACCAGGTTGGGGAGTAGCACATGAGACACAGGGTTGCCGGATTCAAACTCAAGCGGCCGGTCGACAGCCGCAATTCGCTGTTGCGCAATCTCTGCACCAGCGTGATCGAGATTGAGCGCGTGGTTACCACCGTGCCCAAGGCCAAGGCAGTCAGGCCGCTGGTCGAGAAAATGATCACCCTGGCCAAGCAGGACACGCTGCATTCCCGCCGCCAGGCCGCCATGGTGCTGCGCACTCCCGCCGCGGTGAAGAAGCTGTTCGATACGCTGGGCACGCGTTTTGGCCAGCGCAGCGGCGGCTACACCCGGATCACACGCCTGGCGAACCGCAAGGGCGATGGCGCCGAGCTCGCGATGATCGAGCTGGTAGGTTCCGAGCTGGTCAAGCGCGCCGCCGAGCGCGCCAAGCGCAAAGAAGAGCGCTTGAAAGCCCGCCAGTCAGGTCAGGAGCCGGGAGAGGGCGAGGACGGCAAGGAAGAGAAGAAGTAACGCCGCCCCGTTTTGCGTTTGAAAGCCGCAGCCTGCGCCGACAATCCCGGAGCTGGCCGCGGCTTTCGTGTCTTTGACGAGCGCGCCGGCCGTGGCGCGAGCTGCCAAGCCTGCTGAGCCGAGAGTCATCCCGGCTTTTCCCGCGGCGTTTGCCACCCTCCATTTCGTCGCGAGCCGTTCACTCGAATATCGGTGACACCCTCGCCAATACCTCGTCCATGACCGCGTCTGGAACGATTTCCAGTTTCCTGCCGTGGCGGGCGGTGAGATCGAGGGCGCAGGGCTGGTCGCACCGGACAACTCCCGTCGTTTTGGTTCCGGCGTCCGTCAGCGGTACGGCGAAACCTGCTGTACGCGCGAAATTACCGCCGCTCGTGATCGGGAGAACTACGGGGACATTGGTCATCCGGTTGAAGGCCTCGGGCGACACGATCAGCACTGGACGGCGGCCTCTTTGCTCGTGTCCCGAAGTTGGGTCGAGACTGACGAGCCAGATTTCGCTGCGCTTCATCAGAGGAGCTCGCCGCCGACGGGCTTGCTATCGAGCCATTCCCGATCGGCCGTGGAGCGCCGCGCCTTGGGATTGCATTGGGCGAGCAGCTCGTTCAGGGAATAGCGGCGCCGGCGCTGCGGCTCCACGACGATGCGGCCCCTTTCAACCCCGATGCCGACCTTGGCTCCAGGCTGCAAGTTAAGGACATCGAGCAGCGCCGGCGGCACCGCCAGCATGACCGAGCCGCCGACCTTGCGCAAATTGGTAGTGTGCATGACGTTCACTCTAGTTATATTCTAATATAACATCACGGAGACGAGTTCTCGAGTGACCCTGTGAATCCCAGGGCGGCCGTTTTCCTTTACGCCCGGTGAGGCGAACCTACTGCCTGTGGTCGCCTCAGGTCCGGTCCAGCACCGAGCCGTTCCTTTCCATCGCCTTGATTACATCCGTATTTTCATCGGCGCTCCGCTCCGTCGCCCAAGACCGGCCGCACTTCGCGACGCGTCGTCTGTCGCGGCCATAGCCCGCCGGCGGGTGCCGCAGGGCTGAGACGCATCGAAGCGGGCAGAACTTGGTCGCATGTTATACTTTGAGTTCCAACCGCTCCTCTTGGGGCCCGTAGCTCAGTTGGTTAGAGCGCTACCTTGACACGGTATATTTAAGTTCGGAAGTTTTTTAGAATCAGCGATAATCCAGTTTCGCTGCCCATAAGCGCCCAAATCCGGCGCAACCTTGGGGCCTGTAGCTCAGTTGGTTAGAGCGCCTGCTTGACACGCAGGAGGTCACAGATTCGAGTTCTGTCAGGCCCACCACTCCCTCATTGGATCTTTTCCCCTGTCTTGCCGATCAATGCTTCTTGCCGAGCGCGCACCGCCCCGTCCTGGGCCGCCTGATCGGCTAGCGTGTATTGGAGACTCATGTCCATCGTGGAGTGCCCAGCCATCCGCATAGCCTGAGCAACACCCAACGCTGAACTGATCGCCGTCACTGCCTCACGCCGGAAGGTGTGGAATCCAAATCCCGGCCAGTAGATGCCCAGCGCCTTCGCCGCCGGCCGCAAAAAGTGCTGCTGGATATCCCGATCATCCCGACAGACTGAAATCTTCTTACCCCACTCTGGCGCAGTCTTGATCTGGAAAATGAAGCGCTCCGGATCGCCCGTGCATAGTGCCTTGAGATCGTCGGCCAAGTACCCCATCGGCACGTCGCGCTGTGCCTTCTGGTTCTTTGGCGTGTCCAGGTTGCCGCGGTAGAACCGCTGCCTCACCTGGATTTGGCCGGCCGCGAAGTCCAGGTGCTTTTCCTGAAGGCCCAGAATCTCGCTGATGCGCAGGGTACAGAACAGCCCGACGCAAACCACCAGGCGGACATCCGCCGGCAGGGCGGCCAGCAGGCGGCGCGTTTCGTCATCCGTTAGCTTGCGCTGCTCGCGCACGGCCTGTTTACGCCCCACATGCACGCGTTCAATTGGGTTCGTATCCTTCCATCGGCCCCACTCGATGGCCTTAGTGAAGATGCTCGACAGGATGTTGCGCAGATCGCTCCTGGTGGCCCAGGACAGCCCCGTCTTGCCCTCCGAGCCCTCACCCTTGGCATCGAGCCACCGTTGCACCACGATGGGCTCCAACTCGCACAGTATCATCTTCTCGAATGCTGGCCGAATGTGGTTTTTCAGATGATTCTTGTACTTGTCGCGCGTGCTGGCGGAAAGCCGGTCCACATGCATGGTCTGGTACTCATCCAGGAACCGGCCGAAGTTGATCTGTGAGGTGATGACGTACTCGGCCCGGTTGATGACGCCAAGAATATCGCGAATCTTGCTCTGCGCCTTGCGCTTTCCCATGCTACCAATCGCGATGGTTTTCTTAACGCGGGCGATCTTCCCGTCCTTGATGACATCCATCCACGGCCGGATGAACCACACGCCCCGCTTGGTCTGCTGGAGCGTAGGTTCCTGGTAGCGCTCACGTGGCATCGATTCTCCCTGTCCGCCAAGTAGACGGCTTAGGGAAAAGCATACCGCGTTCGAATTGTTTTGGCTATGGCTCACGTCTCAGTGCTTACCGCTCAGCATTGCGGTCTCTCGGTTTGATGGTCTGGTGGGTCGCGATTTCCCGCAAAAAGAACGCCGGCAAAGATCGAACCCTGCCGGCGTTTTCGAAGGAGAAACGACCAACACGACAACAACCAACAACAACATCAAAAAGGGCAGGGGCGGGCGGCGAGACCGCGCCCCTGCCTAGCGCAGCCCACTACGGCATCCAACGGGGAAAAGGAGCCCGGCGACCCCGCAAGGGGAGGGGTCACTACCGCAGTGGGGTGCGAACCGGAATCAGAATCCCTGTTCCCGTCTGTGGGCCAAAACGACGAAGTTCCGCATGTGCTCAGCGGAAATTCCACCCAGAGCGCCGGCGAGCACTTCCCACCGGTCCGCGCGGCCGGGCGCGCAAAAAATGCCGTTCGTTCGCTCCGCCTCCAAGCGTTCCGAAATTCGCTTCGCTTCGTCCGGGAAATGTTTCTGCACCAGGTCGCTGTAACCCCCGACAACGAATGCCGCCAGCACGCCTTGCAGGATCGACCGCATCCCGATACTGGTCTGCGTTGGGGCGAGGACGCCACTCGGGAACATGGCGGGCGTGATCCCGGCAGCCTGCTCGATTCGGCGCCCGTCGGTCGTCGCGGCAGCCTCCGGCCAGCGAGAGCTGGCCTCAGTCCAGATAGACCGGAGTTCCGCGTCGGCCGGTACTAGCGGCGCGAGCCGCGCCAAGAACTTGTCGGCCGCCTCGTAGTACGCAGCGTTCAGGCGCTCTTGATCGAGCAAGACCCTCTCTTCGCCGAGCGCTCTCGCGCGGACGCCCAGGTCCCCGATTGCCCCAACGTGCGCGGCCAAATCTGCCGAAGTCTTAGCCAGCGCATCGTGTGCGCTCGCGTGAGCGGCGCGGGCCAAGGACTTCTCTTTGTCGCTGACCTTGAGGCCGGCATCGACGTTGTTCTGAAGCCGGTCATCGAGCCCGTGAGCGTCATCATGCGCCGCTTTTGCGCGGTTGTTCGCGTCCCTCAGAAACCCTAGTTTCTGTTCGTCGGCCTGGAGCTTTTTTTCGTTTTGCGTAAGTTCGGTCGGTGTCATCATGGATTTCCCCTCTCATCAGCGGAAAAGTTCGTCGGCGCCTGAAATCCTGGTGGCCGCGCCCGGCTGCTGATAAAACTTGAAGAACTCGTTCACTACGTCCGCCTTCGATTCGCTGCCGGGTTCGCCGTTCGCGAGCGCGCGGAGATGGCCCACGTGTTTCCGGAGCGCCTTGCCCAACCGCTGGTGGAGGTCGGCGAGTTCCCCCGCGGAGTCCGCGAGCGCGGATAGATGGTCTTTGTGACTCATGGTTGACTCCTTTTTTCACCTGAATAACTTGCTTGGATTCGGCGGCGCAAAGACCTGGTAGCCGATCCCAGCGGCCTTGGTCGCACGAACCATCTTGGCCGCCTTTAGCGGCACTTCCTGACCGCACGACGGGCACTGGATTTCGTCGTCGTCGTCGTCGGCCGGAACGTCAATCTCGGCGCCGCAATACGGGCATTCGATCTCATAGCTGCCGTCATCGTCGTCGCCATCGTCTTTCTTGTTTTCCGCTTTTTTCAGCGCTTCGACGACGCCGCGGGCGATACCGTCGCGGACCAACCTGCGGAACTCATCGGGTTGCATTTTGGACCTCCTTTTCGCAGACGGGCGCCCCGCCATGAACCGGCTGAGCCTTGATGAAACGAGCCACCTCCAACGCATCGTACAGAACGCCGCCGCCGCGTTTCCCGCGGCCTGCCAACTTGATGTATTTGGGTCCCGTGCCGTTGGCGCGCCAGAGTTTCACGGTCGCGACCGTCCGCCTCAGAATTTGAGCAACCTCAGCCTCTCTTAAGAACATAGTTTCCTTTCTTGTCCGGGTCAGAAGACTGGGAGCGCGTTCCCTTCGCTCCACTTCAGAGCCGGATTGCATTTCACATAGAACCTCGGGATTAACTCTACCGGGCCAGGCCGCGATGCCTGCTTCCGCCGATTGTACGGGCACTTATGATCCCGGCGCCCGCGGCGTCGATCTTCCATCACCAAACTCATCTCCCCAACAGAGGCCCAAGGCACGCGGGCGGTCTCGGGGTCGGCTGGTCGTACATACCGGATGTGCCGACGGTGGCCAATTCCGATGTAGCCACCGGCCGCGACGAAGGCGAGTGCATTTCGCGCGTTCTTATAAACGGCTTCCAAGTGGCGATAGCCGTCGAACACCTGGACGGGACTGTCTTGTTCGGCCAGGATTTGCAACAGTTCGTTACTTCGGAATTCCATACAGAGACTCCTCTCCCGTCTGGTTGGCCTCGGCATTTTTATTTCGGCCGCGAGACCTCGGCTCTATTTGATCCTGTTGGCTAGGTGCACCCAGAAATTTAGTTTTCTTGGGTCTTGCCGCCAACTTCAGAATAAGGCTAGTTTTGCGGAGTGTCACGGCATCTTTGCTCACCAGCGACTTTGCAGTACCGGGACGTTGCCATTAGCCAATGGCCACGCCCGGCCGTAGAGGGGGGCCGGGCCGCGAATCGCCGGCCGTCGCAGAGATGCGCCGGAATTGTCAGCGCTGGCGCCAGGAAGCCCTAGGGAGCGCGCGGGGGAAATTCCCGCCGTATACGTCGGCCAGGTGCGCCGCGGCCATGCCACGGGGAAGCCCTGCGCGCGTGGGCTATGCCTTCAGCCGCGGGCCGGGGTGATGGTTCTAAGCCCGGAAAATCTCGAGAATTTGCCTATTGACTTGTCCGCTCATGTGCTCGTATACTCGGCTCATGGCAAAAAGAGTGCAAGTATCCGAAAGGGCCCTCATCCAACGGATCAACCGCCGGCTTAAACGAAGCGGCGAGCAACTGCGGGCCGCCCGGAGCG
>Ga0187876_1000136_pt1 | contig 73495 bp, 66 predicted proteins | sample June2016WEW_17_4_FD_133000 | JGI IMG/M metagenome (GOLD analysis project Ga0187876, IMG submission 133000) | Peatland microbial communities from SPRUCE experiment site at the Marcell Experimental Forest, Minnesota, USA - June2016WEW_17_40 | ecosystem: Environmental > Terrestrial > Soil >... | reverse complement strand
CGCGGTCAGCGTGAACGTGATGGACTTGAGCCCGGCGGTCTGCGCTGCGCCGTTCACTGTCCATTGCGAGAAGGTATAACCGGCCGGGTCCGTTGCCGGAGCTTGCAGGTTCACGCTCGTTCCGTACCCGACACTCGGCACCGTGTAGTTCGTCGTCCCGCCGTCGCCTGTGCTCGAACCGATGCTCAACCCCGTGGGCGGCGTCGACTGCACCGTCAGCGTGTAGGTGTTCAACGTGTACTGCGCCACCGCCGTTGTGGCCGCGGTCATCGTGAACGTAATCGCCTTTTGCCCGGCGGTCTGCGCTGCGCCGTTCACCTTCCATTGCGAGAAGGTGTACCCGGTCGGGTCGGTCGCCGGCGCCGCCAGGTTCACGCTCGCTCCCTGCACGACGTTGGCGACCGTGTAGTTCGTCGTCCCACCGTCGGCGCTGCTCGAGGCGATAATGACCCCGGTCGCCGGCGTGGACTGCACAGTCAGCGTATAGCTCGGCACGTACTGCGCCACGGCCGTGGTGGGCCCGTCCTTCGCGAACGTGATGGACTTCAGCCCCGCGGTCTGGGCTGTTCCGTTCACCGCCCACTGCGTAAAGGTGTACCCGGCCGGGTCCGTCGCCGGGGCCTGCAGGTTCACGGTCGGGCTGCACTCCTCGCCGGGAATCGTGTAGTTCGTCGAGTAGCCCTCGCCCAGGCTCGAAACGATGCTGACCCCGGTCGGCGGCGTGGACTGCACCGTCAGCGAGCTGTGCAGCCAGAGGAAGTACGAGTCGGCCGTCGCACCCCAGGAACCGGCGGTCGCCGGGTTCGTGTCCTCGTTTGCCTCAAATTCCTGCTGGATTTGCGTATCATAGGCGACGAAGTTGTTCCACAGCCGCAACAGCCAGACCTCGGTGTTCGTGTTGGTAGTGAGCGTCACGTTTGCCCCGCCGCCGGTGGGCTGGACAACGATAGTGCCTGTACTTCCGTTCCAGGTCACGCTCACGATCGTGCCGTTCAAGACGCCGGGGTATGAGCCGCCGTTCCACCATATCACCGACGGCCAAACGGCGGAGGCCGCCGAGGTCAACGAGTTCGGGATGCAGCCGGCGACCTGCTGCACCGTGCCGCTGGCCGGGTAGGCCGAAACGGACATGCCCGGCAACAGGCTGGAGGGATTGAAGTAATACTGCGTCACGCCCAGCCCCGACGATGGAGTCCAACTGGTCTTCGCGTCAGTGACCAGGGTGGTGATGTCCGACTCATTGAACACCACGCCATGCTCGAAGGCGGCGACGCTGCACTGGGTGTCTATCCAGTAATACCCGTCGTTGGGATGGAGACCTACCCACGTCTTGGTATCGCCTATCCCCCAATCGCCGTAAAGAGCATTCTGCGCTTCGTTCGCGACGAAATCCCACGACCCGGCCGGCTCCCAGTAGTTCCAGATCAAGTCTCCGGCGCCGTCAAGGCCGGAGGTCCATTCGTCCCCGAGCGTCATCCGGTAGTTCTTCAGGTAGGTGAACCACTTGCTCGCGCGGAGTTCGTATTCGGGATTGCCCGTTGCGTCCCACATCGCGAGCAGCCACAAGGCGACCTCGTCGGCCTTGTTCGTCGGGTGCGACATTCCATTATTGATGCTCTGAGCGATCCATGTGGGGCCGTACTCGTTGGCTGAGGTGTAGGAATTCTGGCCGGGCGAGTCCGCCCAGTTGGTTGCCGGGTTGGTAATCCAGGTCGTGTAGCCGGTGGCGGGGTCCATGCCCTCCGGCAGGACCACGGAGATCATCCCGCCGGGATAGGTGGTATCGCGCCAGCCGCCGCGCCACACCCACTTCTGGTAGAGCGTTTCGGCCAGCGCCAGGTAGCTCTGGCCCTTCGCGCCGTAGGTTGCCTGAAGCGCGGGGTTCGTCGTCATCTGGTAGGCCATCAGGACGATCGGGCGGAACGCCGCGGCATCGCCGAGCATGCTGTCGGCGTAGTACCAGTCCAGGTCATCCGTTCCTGTGCCGGCCGCGCCCGTCGAGCAGGGCCAGCCGGGGTAGCCGTCCGGCTCGATCGTCTCCAGACTGATCAGAGTGTCCACACAGGTCACCATCATGTCCACGTAGTGGGTGTCGCTGCTGGCCATGTAGCCGTAATAGAAGCCGGTCAGCACCGGCGCAAGCTGCCAGTCGACGTTTTCGCCCAGGCCGCCGTAAGCCGAATACCCGGTTGGTAATACGCCAGGCGTCATTTCCCAGGAGTATTCGCCCTCGATATTCTCATCCCAGAGGCTGAACCATTCGTCCCATGTCGCCGTCGACAACGGCGTGAGCGTCATGAAGGGAGTGCCCGACTGCTGCAGGTAAGCGGCGGCGGCGGGCGTCGCGCCGGTGGTGGAGAGCGTAACCGGAGCGCTCGCCGGCGGGGCCCAGCCGGTGAGGGCGTTGTAATTAATCGTGTAGCCGGAGCCTGGGGTGAGACCGCCGAGGGTGGCGCCGCCGTTCTGCCAGGCGCCGCCGACGTTCCATTGCGCGCCCGCGGCCAGCGCGGCCGCCGGCTGGAGCTGCACCGTGAGGCTGCCGGCCAGTTGGGTATAGGTGCCGGTGACGGGCGTGGTCACGCCGGCCGTGATGGTTATCGGCGTGCTCACCGGCGAGGCCCATCCGGCGGCGGTCATGAAGTACACGTCGTGGCTGCCCGGGCTGAGGCCGGTGACGGTGGCGCCGCTGGTCTGCCAGACGCCGCTGTCCACGTTCCATTGTGCGCCGGCGCTAATCGCGCCCGCCGGCGCGAGCGTCACCTGCACGCTGCCGGTCTGCGCCTGGCAGAGAGCCGCCCACAGCAGAAGCCCGCCGACGCAAAGCCCGATCATCTTCTTCATGGCCACCGCTCAACCTCCTGAATAGCCGCTCGCGCGGCGCCGACCGGAGAAATTCCTTCGCCGTGGTCCTGGTGTGTTGCCCAAAGAAGATGCTTCGGCCGTGGGTAGTTTATCCGGCCATAACTCCATTTACAATAGGGGGGCACGGAATCATATGGCGCGGGCGCCTGCTCAGGGGCGCCACTGATGAGCCGGCTCGGCGCGAAGGAACGCCCTTGACGAAAATCGCCTCTGGCGGGGCAGGATTTGAATCCGCGACCATTAGGTTGTGAGCGCAAAAATCCACACTTTCACAAGTCTTTGCCCTGCCGCCACTTCAGCTCTAAGTTAGGCTCTCGCAAGGACTTCCAGCGCAAAACATGCAACACATGCACCGCCCACCCGGCAGCGGTTTCACGACATTGTACCACAGGCGGCAAGATCCCTGCCATATATTTTTCTGCTCCGGAAGCCTGCGTGCAGACATGCCTCAGAGCTACTCCTCGGATCACTTCGCAAAGACGCCGAGCAAGTCGGCTCTGCCTCTCCTCGGTCAGCCCTGCGCGGTATCTGCGAAGAGTCGCGGGGCTTGGACTAAAGTCCAATAGTCTGGGCTTGCGCATTGCATTACCATATTCATGGGACGCAATCGGGCTCCTCGAGGCATGGCGGTTTGTAAAGCCAATACGAGAAGGCGGAAAGGCTGTTGACAAACGGAGAAAAACATGACCCAGGAGAAGGACGGCGCACAGAATGCTCAACCGACTCCGCCATCACCTGATCCGGTTGAGCCGCGAAAAGAAGGTTTCTTCGAGAATAGGCTGCGTCGTCTGATGGGCTGGATTGAGAGCGGACGGCGTTATCGAACGCCCTCCGGGTCAACCGGCGAGATAAGCGCGAATGACATGGCCCTGGATCGAACGGTCATGGCGGCGGACCGGACGCTGATGGCCTGGGTGCGCACCGCCGTATCGCTCATCAGCTTCGGGTTTACGATGTTCAAATTCCTTGAAGGTATTCGAATGGAGAATAAGTTCATCAGGCATGGGTGGCTGTCAACGCCGCGAGGGATCGGCCTGACCCTGATCTCGCTCGGCATGGTGTGCCTGCTCATGGCAGTGCTTGAATATCGCTTTCACATGAGACGTATCGGGCTTGATACGCGCGCGTACCTGTGGTCGCTGCCGGTGCTGTTTGCGATGACGTTCTGGATTGTCGGCGCTGTGGCACTGCTGAGCGTCATCTTTGAATAAACGGCCGGGCAAGACGGAATCGTCTCTGCGCGCAGGTTCAGGATTCGTCGGCCGGAGAAGAGCATGTATTTTTCTTTATCGGAACGTCTCGAGCGCTTGGCCGCCCGCGTGACCGGCCCGATGAGTTTCCGGTTTATCCTGCAGCCGACAGCGGCCGTAATACTCGGCATAAAGGACGGGTTAATGGACGCGAAGGCGGGCACCCCGCCGTTCGTCTTCGATTTGCCGTATCTGTATCAGCCCGCGAAGGACGTGGACAAAGGAATCGGCATCTTCGGTCGTTACGGGATCGCCGACAGCGCGTCCAACCCGGTGATGCGTTTCTACAGCGCCGGCGCAGGCGGGAAAGGCATCGTGCCCATAAGGCCCAATGACACGTTTGGCATCGGCGGGTATTACATCAACATCAGCAATCCCTCGCTCACCGTCTTGGGCAAGACTCTGAGTCTTCTGGGAGACGAGAAGGGCATCGAAACCTATTACAGTTTTGCCCTGACGAAGTGGTGCATCTTAACGCCGGATATCCAGTTCATTGATCCTGCCCAGAAGAAGATGGTCAATGGCGTCAGCGTGAGCAACATCGGCAGTTCGACAGTCCTGGGCCTTCGTCTACAGCTCATCTTCTGAGATCGCAATACGCCGGAGGCAGGTGTTGTCCTATCGCTGCTTAAACAGAGTTTGGCCGCAAGGAGGCGAGAGGTGAAGAAGAATCCAGTCAAACATGGTTTGGGCGCACTGACCGCATCGGCGGCGCTGCGGGGCGCTAGTGCCGCCTCGGCAAACGTGGTGGGGAAGAAACCCAACATCGTCTTCATGCTCATGGATAATCTGGGCTATGGTGAACTGGGTTGTTACGGCGGAGGTATCCTGCGCGGTGCGGCCACGCCGTGTATTGACCAGCTCGCCGCCGAGGGGATGCGCCTGCTTAACTTCAACGTGGAGGCGCAGTGTACGCCTTCCCGTTCGGCGTTCTTGACCGGCCGCTTCTCGATCCGGTCCGGAACATATGAAGTCCCCATCGGCGGCGTCCCGGACGGGCTGACGCTGTGGGAGGTTACGAACGCGAAGTTGTTGTCAGCGCAGGGCTACGCTACCGGCATGTGGGGCAAGTGGCATCTGGGCAGCGCCGAACAGCGATTCCCCACATGCCAAGGCTTCGACGAGTGGTATGGCATCCCGCGCACCTACGACGAGGCCATGTGGCCATCTCTGAACCAAACAGGAGGCATGTGGCCGTCGGTCGGCAACAAGCAGGGATGGAACGCGAAGGCTGTTCCGCCCGAGTATATTTACGAGGCGCGCAAGGGTGGGAAGGCCAGAAAGGTAGCGCAACTGGACGTAGAACGACGGCGGACGATGGAATCGGAGATCACCAGCCATGCCGTGGAGTTCATCAAGCGAAATGTAAAGGCGGGGAAACCATTTTTCGCCTACGTCTCGTTCTCGCTCATGCACATGCCAACACTTCCGCACCCGGAATTTGCAGGCAAGACCGGCAATGGCGACTGGGCTGATTGCCTTGCCGAAATGGATTACCGAACGGGGCAGATCCTCGATGCCATCAAGAGAGCGGGCATTGAAGATAACACGCTGGTGATCTTCACCAGCGACAATGGCCCGGAGGCGTCGCATCCGTGGGAGGGCGACAGCGGACCATGGCGGGGCACGTATTTCACCGCGATGGAAGCCTCCCTGCGCGCGCCGTTCATTATTCGCTGGCCGGGCAAAGTGCCGGCCGGCCGCATCAGCAACGAGATCGTTCACATCGTGGATTGCTATAACACGCTCGCGCGCGTGGGCGGAGCGGAAGTCCCAAAGGACCGTCCGATTGACGGCGTGGACCAGTTGGACTTCTTCCTCGGCAAGCAAGAAAACTCCAATCGCGAAGGTTTCCCGGCCTTCGTGGCCGACCGGCTTACCGCAGTCAAGTGGAGGAACTGGAAGGTGCACTTTATCCAACAGGATAAGATGTATGACCCGCCGGTGAAACTCGCGTTGCCGAAGGTAGTCAACCTTCTCACCGATTTGAAGGAGGAGCGCGACGTGGGCGTATACAATACGTGGGTCGCCGAGCCGGTGATGAAGATTGTCAGTGATTTCATGGCCAGCCTGGCGAAACACCCGCCGATAAAAATCGGCACGCCCGATCCCTACGTGCCGGCGAAGTGAATTGACGAAACCTGGCACACGTAAAAAACGACCCGCGCGGGTCGTGGAAAGGAACCCAAATGGGAAATCCCCGCCAAGAGCGAGAGGCCTGCGACGTTGAGAGTTTTCCAACTCGATCCGTCAGGATCGCAACCAAAGAGGTCACCGATCCAGACGTCGCAGTGTCGGCCGACGGACAAAGGTTGGTATTTACCGCGCTCGGCCACCTGTTTCAGCTGCCGGCAGCAGGCGGCGCGACGAAGCAGCTGACCTCGGGACCGTTCTACGATGCCGCGCCGGCGATCTCGCCCGACGGAACCAAAGTGGCGTTCGTCTCCGACCGCAAGCTCAGCAGCCAGGGCAATGTCTTTGTCCTCGATATCGCAAGCGGCCAAATCCGCCAGATCACTGATGAGTTCTGGGTGGACCGGCCGGTCTGGTCGCCGGACGGCAAGAGCCTTGCCTTTCTCAGCTATCGGCGGGTCGGTCCGGTGGGCAATTACGGGTTTGTCGGCCCGGGGTTACTGACGAGTCAGGTCCGCCGGGTCGGGCTCGCGGACGGCAAGGCGGAGACATTGACGGAGCCCGGCTTTGTGCATGCGGTTGCGTTTCTCTCGGATGGACGTCCGGTATGGTCTGTCGTAGAGCCCGAAACCACGGGGAAACCGGCCATGAGCCGGCTCGAGGTGTTGAGCCAGAAGGGCGTGGTGGCGACTGCACTGACGGTCGAAGGCGTGGCAGACCGGATCGCGGTTGACTCCGGCGATGCTCGCGGCCTCTATCTCCGGCTTTACCAGACGGCGGCTGTCGGTTTTATCCCGCAGCCAGAACGCCTGGCTTACGTGACACTGTCCGACGGCGGCCCGCGCACGGTCACTGGACTATTGAGCCGGCCAGCAGACGCGACGCACGCCGTTGAGGAGCGCGGTGTGGGTGCGCGCGTATATGTGGCGCAGCTTTCGAATCCGCTGCCGCGCCCGGCGTTTTGCGCCGCCAAGGGGGCGATTTATCTGGGCGAGAAAGGCAAGCTCTGGCGCATCGATGCGACGACTGGCAAGCGCGACGAGGTCACGTTCTCCGCAGACATCGCTTTCGAGTTCTATCCGGGTTCACCGCCGCCCGTCTATGTGGAAGAGCGCCCCGCTTCGCCCACGAGCATCCTGACTCCACGTCTTGACCCCGATGGCGCGAGCGTGATCTTCAGCGCGGCGGGGTATCTCTGGCGACAGCCGATCGCCGGAGGCGCCGCCCGGCGCCTGCTCGACACCAGCGGCTTTGAATGGGGCCCGGCGACGCTCTCGCCCGACGGCAAGAAGCTCGTCTATCAACTCAGTGACGGGGGTGCGCAGCAGCTTCGGATCGCGGACCTCGCGACCGGCCAAAGCTCCACCGTGGTGTCACAGGCCCGAACCGGGCGCTACGAACCCGCTTGGAGCCCCGATGGCACGAAGCTCGTTTACACGCACTTCGAGCCCGGTCCGCCGAACTACGCACAGAAGGTGCCCAGCGTCTATCTGGCGGATCTTGTGAGCGGTAAGCAGCAGAAGCTTGTTGACGGTTCCCCCAACTGGCAACCGGCGCCCCAGTTCTCCGGCGACGGGAAATGGGTGTATTTCACCGCCAGCGGACAGATCTATCGCCGCTTGACCGAGAACACCGGCGTCGGCGAGCCGATCACCGCGCTGACGGCTTTCGCGGCGAACGGGCAGGTTTCGCCGGACGGCAAGTGGTTGGCCTTCCGCCGCAACGATGAGATCTGGATGGCGCCGCGCGGCACCCAGCCGGTGAAGGAAGAGGCCGCGTTCCGCTTCTCCCCTGCGGGCGGAAAACAATTCAGCTTCACACCCGACGGGACCTCGCTCATCTACTCGACGGGGGCCGAGGTGTGGCTCCATCCCCTTAAGGATGGCCGACGCAGACAAGTCGACATCCAAGTCAAACTGTCAACCGAACCGCCGCCGCCGGTGCTGCTGCGCAATGTGCGCATCCTCGATTTCGAGGCGGGTGGATTCACCGGAGCGACTTCGCTCTTCGTCGCGGACGGCCGGATCAAGTGGATTGGAGCCGAGGCGGGTCACACACTTCCGCCAGAGCTGACCGTGGTGGACGGCGGCGGGCGGTTCGCCATCCCGGGACTGTTCGACATGCATGCTCACACGGCGACACCCATCCATCTTCAGACGGCGCGTGATGTCAGCCGGATGGAAGCCTGGATCGCCCACGGCGTGACCTCGGTGCGAGACATGGGCAGCGACATCGCCACGCTCAAGGCCTGGTCGGATCACCGCACGGCCTTCGGCGCGCCGGTGCCGCGAGTCTTCTCCTACGGCAGCATGATCGAGGAGGCGCCTTTCATTTGGGGCGGTTCGATCTTCGCCGCCTCAGCGGAGCAAGCCCGCGACATCGTTCGTCTTGAGAAGCAAGCGGGCGTGGTCGGCGTGAAGCCCTACTTTACCTTGTCGTGGCCGCTTCACCGTGCCGTCGCTGCCGAGGCGTTCAAGCAGGGGTTGCCCGTGGCGGCCCACGGCATTGTCCGAGAGGAGATTGTGAGGGGCGTTCTCATCGGCCATACCGACAAGGAACACATGATCCCGATCGACGTCTACTACGACGATCTTCTGCAGCTCCTCAAAGCAACCGGCACCCATTGGACCCCGACCCTGGCGCTCGCGTTCTCGGTCATTCCGGAAGGCGCGCCGCTCCGTACGGTCATTCAGGCCGAGTTGAAGCGCGCTTACCGCGTGGGCGTCGGCGTGCATGCGGGCACCGATTCAGCCAATCCCCGCGACAACTACGGCCAAGCGCTCCAGGCCGAACTCCAGAACTTCGCGCGGGCGGGAATCCCACCCATCGAAGTCTTGCGCATCGCGACTCAGCGCAGCGCCGAGTGGGTGGGAGCAGGAGAGCTTCTGGGCAGTCTGGAGCCAGGCAAGCTGGCGGATGTCGTGCTGCTCGATGCGAACCCGCTGGATGACATTGCCAACATCCAGACCATCTGGCGGGTCGTCGCGGGCGGGAGAGTGTTCGCTGAACCGCAACCGCTGCCCACACCCGACGAAATCGAACCGGAGGAGGGCTCTTCAGATGCACGGGCCAAAAACTGAAGTGCCTTCCGTTCTGCAGCCCCGTTGGTGTCCGGCCGATTGAGGACTAGGACGCCCTTTGGAGAATTCGATGACTGCCACGGCATGGGGCGGCGCGGGGCTGCTGGCCGTGGGGATCATCTTATGCGGGAGTGCGCGGCTATGGGCGGACGCGTCGGATGCGGAAGCCGGCAAACCACAGACGCACGTCGAGACGCCCGCGCGCAACAACGAGGCCGCCGAACCGGTGGCTCAACCGGTGGAATCCCCGTCCGATGGCAAGAGCAGCGAGGCGGTCGAAAACCCGACGAAGCCGGCGGAGGCTTTCTCTCTGCGATGGAATGACGGGCCCGTCTTCCGGGCGTTCGATAATGCCCTGAAACTCACCCTCGGCGGATACTTGCTCTACGACGTCGGTTGGATGGAGCACAACCTTGCGATTCAGAATCACGTGCTGCCGAACGCGAAGACTAAGATTGGCGAGCCGGCGTACGACAACGAGGTGCGCGCCTTGCGCCTGAATGTCGCGGGAACATACCTTGAGAAGGTGGACTTCAAGCTGGAACTCGATTTCACCGGCGGCGGGCAGTTCGGGCGAACCAGCACTGGTCAGCCGGCCGTCCTGAGTTCCGACGCGACAACGCTCAAGGACGCTTCCGTGAACTTCAGAGACCTGTTCTCTTTCGCCAGTCTGAAGGCAGGGTATTTCAAAGAGCCGTTTTCGTTGGAAAACCTCATCGGCCAGCGTTACCGTCCGTTCATGGAGCGCGCATTGCCTGTGGGGACGGATCGCAATATGGGGCTGCAGGCGTCCGGCGCTCCGTTCGACCAGCGCATGACGTGGGCCGTCGGCCCTTTTGTGAATACGGACAACCACGGCTCCATTGATGAGGAAAAAGGCTATTCGGTCACCGGCCGCGTCACCGGACTCCCGATCTATGCCGACGAGGGACGCACGCTGATCCACGTCGCCTTGGACGCCAGTTACCGGGATACCCCGGACGGTTTCCGCCTGCGGGCCCGACCGGAGTTCCACCTGGCGCCTTTTTTCGCGGACACGGGAACGATCCACGGCAAGAACCTCGAGTTGTTTGACGAAGAGGCGGCATCGGTTCTGGGACCTCTGTCTTTTCAGACCGAGATTCTGCAGGGCACGACTCACGGCGGCAGCGGCGAGGGTCGGCAATTCGACGGCGGCTATATAATGGCCAGTTACTTTCTCACCGGCGAGAATCGCCCGTACAAGCGATCGTCCGGCGTTTTTGAGCTTCTGCGGCCGAAGCGGAACGCAGGTGAGCTGAAGGATGGCGTCAGGGGATTGGGCGCATGGGAACTCCTGGCTCGCGGCTCTTACCTGGATCTGAACAGCAAAGGCATCAACGGCGGCAAGCTCGCAGACTTGACCATCGGCGTGAACTGGTATCTGAACGCCCATCTGCGCATTATGGCCAACTACATCCTGTCAGACGTGGCGGATAATGCGGTATCCCGAGGGGGATTGGAAAACATCTTTGGCCTTCGGTTCCAAGTGAACTTCTGAGCACATTAGCCGCGCAAACGACCGCGCGGCTGGTGTATGAACATGAACTGACCGAACAGCGGCCAGTTCACTGGGAGCGTGGCAGCCCGATTTCCTCATGTCAACGGAATGAGCAATGCCGCGTACGCTCCGCCGCCCGCAAGGAAAAACCAGAACTTTCCCTCCTTCTCGCGCGGCAGTTCCATGATCATACTGTTCATGATGACGCCGCCCGAAATGAAGCCCAGAAGCGTGATCGCCCACGTCTTGGGCAACTCCGTGATACAGCCGACACCCCATCCTAAAATTGCGGCCAGCGCAAGAACCCTCCTGCCGACTCGTTCGTACGCCGGACCGTGCTCACAGCGCAGGGAGTGGTCGATCGTCAGAAAATGCGCCCCCATGGCGATGGTGAAAAGGAGGATGGGAATTCTTCCCCCACTGATATCGCGGACGAGCAGGTAGCTTGTCAGCCAGACGTAGAATACGAATCCCGTCACATGCAGGACAAAGACCGGCCCACCTTGCGCAGGCGGCAGCTCCCCGACATCGCGCGAATGGGACCACGCAACCATGTGCGCCAACGCATAATAGAGCATGAAACCCGCCATGGCAGCTATGTACACCCTGAACGCCGGCGCCGGGAGAGTCAGGTTTCGGGTAATCTCCAGGAATTTTGCGCTGGCCGCCTCCAGTTCGGGAAGGAGGTGCAGGAACACGTAGGCTACGGCCATGCCGCCTGCGAAAGAGATGATCTTGCGGTGGTGGCGGGCTATACATGCCGGAAAGTGCAACGCGCGGCCAAACAGGAAAACCGCCGCGAAAAGGCTCGCCGCAGCAAGTGTGCTCCCATATTCGATCATGGTCTGGCAGGCCTATGGGCGCCAATCACGGTCCTCAAGGCTGACTTCAATGCTCACAGTAGCCGAAACTCTGACGGTTTGATATTGGACCTTGGGCGTATTCGTTCGCAGTGAGGAATCCCCGTCCTGGATGCGGCCGGCGGCTTGCGAAAGGTCCGCAGGGCCAGTTCTCCGGGCATGAGGTGCGGTTCAGCAACTATCTTGACACGGCTTCTCGGGGCAAGTAGCATTGATAGTGGAAGCGGCCTGCGTGGGCGTGGGCCGTTCCGGACGGGGCGGGAGAATCGCAGTGAACCCGCGCACGCTAATGAGTTGCGCCATGCGGAAGAAGTCCAAGATCTCAGCCGATGCCGTCGAACCGCGCCGCCGGGCGGAAGCACGGACGCGCGAACGGCTGAATAATGCGGGATCCAAGGCCCGAAACCTCGGGTCCAGGACGGAAGCCCAGCGACCGCTCCATGAACTGCAGGTCCGCCGGACTGAGTTGGAGATGCAGAACGTCGAACTCCAGAAAGCCAGGGATGAGGCGAAGGCATCTCTGGCGAAGTACACCCATCTTTACGAATTCGCACCCGTCGGCTATTTTTCCCTGGATGAACAGGGCCGGATTCTGGAGGCGAACCTGGCGGGAGCCGCCTTGCTCGGCGTGGAACGGTCGAAGCTCGTCAGCCGGCGTTTGCAGCGCTTCTTAGCCCCGCCGAGTCGGCCGGGCTTTCTAGCCTTCCTGGCCAGAGTCTTCGGGAGCGCCGGAAAACAGGTCTGCGAGGGGCAACTTCTGAAGGCGGACGGCGCCGCTGTTTTGGCCGGCTTCCATGCCGCGCTCGCCGACTCGCTCGACGGTTCGCAAAAATGGTGTCGAGTGGCGGTTTCCGACCTTTCCGCGTTCAACCGGGCGAAGGAGGCTCAACGCCGCACGAAGGCTCTGTCGGTCGCGAACCTGTGGTTGCGACGAGAATTCATCCTGCGCCAGGAAGTGGAGGAAGCCCTCAGGCAAAACGAGGAACGGTTCAATCAGGTGGCCGAGGCTTCGGGGAAGTTCATCTGGGAGGTTGACGCGAAGGGCCTCTATACGTATGCGAGCGTGTCCGTGAAAACAATCCTGGGGTACACCCCGAGAGAGTTGGTGGGGAAGAAGCATTTTTATGACCTGTTGGTCCCTTCCGTCCGTGAGCAACTGAAGGAGGGCGTTTTCCGGACGTTTGCCGAGCGTAAGATATTCCGGGATTTCCCCAATCCCAAAGTCAGCAAGAGTGGAAAAACCGTGCACGTGGAGACCAGCGGCGTTCCCGCGCTGGACCCGACCGGCAAGTTCATCGGTTACCGAGGCGCCGACACGGATGTCACCGAGCGCAAACGGGCGGAAGAGGCGCTGGCGGGAAGCGAATTGCGGTTCCGAACCCTCATTGAACAAGCGCCGATTGCGATCAGCATTTCGCGCAATGGATTCGGCGTGTATGCGAATCGAAAACTCGCGCAAATGTGCGGTCTGCAAGGTGCCGGAGAATGGAGCGGTCGGCCCATTCCTGAGTTTTTTGCACCGCAATCCCGAGACGAGAGCAAAGAACGCACTCGACGTCGCCTTCTTGGGCTCCCGGTGCCTGACGAATTTGATGCGATCGGTTTGCGCACCGACGGCTCACAGTTTCCAATCCGGGTAGTGGTTGCACAGGTTCAGTTGGCGGACGGCATGGCAAACATTGCCTTCATAACCGACGTCACTGAGCGCAAGCAAGCCGAGTTGGAGTCCCAGCGCAGCCGGGCGGAGATTGCCCATCTCTCCCGCACGGCGACGCTCGGTGAACTTTCCGGCTCGCTCGCCCACGAGTTGAACCAACCGCTGGCTGCTATCCTCGCCAACGCACAAGCCGGGCAGCGATTTCTCGCCGATGACCACGTTGACCTGAACGAGATGCGCGATATCCTCAAGGACATCGTCATGGACACCCAGCGCGCGGGAGAGGTCATTCGCCGCCTGCGCCAGTTGCTGAAGAAAGGAGAGCTGAACCGGCTGCCGCTCGACCTCAACGAGGTCGTCCAGGCTACCCTGAGACTGGTCCGCAACGATCTGTTGATCCACAACATCACGCTCCAGGCGGAGTACGCGCCCGAGATGCCGGTCATCGAGGGTGACCGGGTGCAGTTGCAGCAGGTCCTGTTGAACTTGATCGTGAACGCGACCGATGCGATGGCGCAAACCTCGCCCGCGGAGAGGCGACTGTTCGTCCGCACGGAACACCTCAAGAAAGATGGTGTGTGTGTGTCGGTTTCAGACTCGGGCCGGGGCATGCCTCCTGACATCGCAAAACGCATTTTCGACCCGTTCTTCACCACGAAACATACGGGCATGGGACTCGGTCTGAAGGTCTGTCGCACTATCATTACTGCCCATGGCGGCCAGATTAACGGAACGAACAACCCCGAGCAGGGAGCGACGTTCCTCTTCACCCTGCCCGCGGCGAAGAAGGAGCAGCCATGAGCCAGTCCGCTTCAACCGTCTTCATCGTGGACGACGACACGTCCGTCCTGAAGAGCCTTTCGCGGCTCTTGCGTTCAGCCAGACTGAACTCGGTCGCATTCTCGTCTCCCCAGGAGTTTCTCGACGGGTACAGTCCACACACGGCCGGTTGTCTGGTGCTGGACGTGGCCATGCCGGGCCTGGACGGCCTGCAACTGCAACAGGCGCTGATCGCTAAGGGCAGCGAAATCCCCATCATCTTCCTTACCGGTCACGGCGACATCCCGATGAGCGTGCGCGCCATGAAGCGCGGCGCGGTGGATTTCCTCACCAAGCCGGTCAACGGCGAGGATCTCCTGAAGGCTATTCATACCGCCATGGAAACGGACCGCGCCAACCGGCAGACCCGCGCCGAACTTGATGACATTCGGCAACGGGAGTCCACCCTCACGCCGCGGGAACGGGAAGTGATGCGGTGCGTGATCTCCGGCGCCTTGAATAAGCGCATCGCCCAATTGCTGGGCATCGCCGAAAAGACCGTCAAGGTGCATCGCGGCCGCGTCATGCAGAAGATGGCCGCGAGGTCCGTGGCGGAACTCGTGAGCCTCTGCCGCGAAGCCGGAATCACGCCGATCCCGGTCGCCTGAGCCTGCTCGTTTCCTCTGCAGCTTCGCACCCGCTCATTCAATCGTTCGCTCCTTCCTCCCATAGGACTAAGGTCCAATTTACCGGTCCCCGACGTCGTGCCATTATGGCTTCTGTGCTCAACGTGCAGATCAGGAGCTTGGGGAAGGCCCCGAACCCGAATGACGGTCTGAAGGCGCATCGGGAGGAAAACGGCGTGAAGAAGAAAGCATCCGTAACGCTGTGAAAAGACCGCAGTTCTTCTCTGGAGCCGGAATCTTTTTTCAAACGGCGGATATCCGGGTGCAAGTGACTGGCTGGCACGGCACCGGGCAACAACGGTGGGGGACAAATGAAAGCGCATAGGAGACTCTGGCTTGCGGTCGTTGTTGTTGTCGCAGGCGCGACCTTCCTTTGTGGTTCGGTCTTTGCTGAGGATACGGCGCCCGAAAAGCAAAGCCCTCCCTCAAATCCGCCGCCCACCTCTGCTGCGCCGAACGAGGGCGCTCCGGCGGAAAAGCCGGCGCCGCCTCCGACGCAGCCCGATTACTCCGGCAGTCTTCTTGACCGGACGACCCTCACCGGCGACTGGTTCGGCCTGCGCAATACACTGGCTGAAAAGGGGATCACGCTCGACGCGACCTTAACCCAAGTGACGCAGGGCATCGTCAGAGGCGGAACCAACTCGGGCTGGCAATACGGCGGACGGGACGATTTCACGCTCAACATAGACACCGGAAAACTCGGCTTGTGGCCCGGCGGGTTCTTCAACGCGGAGGCGGAACACAATTTCGAGGATTCCGTCAATTCCTTTCCCCGCGCGATTATGCCGGTCAACGGCACCATGATCTTCCCGAGCCCGAACGAGGGAAGCCTCAATATCCCTGCGCTGAATTTTACTCAATTCGTCTGCGAGTACCTCGGTTTCACCGCCGGCAAGTACGACACCATGTCCGGCGATGCCAATGCCTTCGCGCATGGCAAGGGCGACACTCAATTCATGAACCTGGCAATGAACATTAACCCGGTTGTCTTTCTGACCTCGCCCTATTCGACGTTGGGCGCAGGCGCAATTGTGCTGCCCACCAAGGACCCGAACGCCGCCATCGTCTCCTTTCTGGTGATGTCGGCCGACGGGCAAGCCAATACTTCCGGTCTGAACGATCTGCGTTCCGACGCCATGACCACTGCCGGCGAAGGCAGGGTGCGGACAGATTTCTTCGGCCTGACAGGCCATCAACTCGTCGGTGCGACATACGCCAACAAGACGTACACATCCCTCAATCAGGATGCGCGCGACCTCATTCAGAACCGCGCATTGACAGCGGAGAACCACTCCTGGAGCCTCTACTATAACTTCGACCAGTATCTGTATCAGCCCACGAAGGACGTGGACAAAGGAATCGGCATCTTCGGCCGTTACGGGATCGCCGACAGCGCGTCCAACCCGGTGATGCGTTTCTACAGCGCCGGCGTAGGCGGCAAGGGCATTGTGCCCCTGAGACCCAATGACACGTTTGGAATCGGCGGGTACTACATCAATATCAGCAACCCGTCGCTCACGATCTTGCGCAGGACCGTGAGTCTTCTGGGAGACGAGGAGGGCCTCGAAGCCTATTACAATATTGCCCTCACGAAGTGGTTCATTCTGACGCCGGATATCCAGTTCATCGGCCCGGCGCAGCAAAGGACCGTCAATGGAAGCAGCATCGGCAGTTCGACAATCCTGGGCCTGCGTCTGCAAATGGTTTTTTGATTTCGCAATTTGCCGAAGCCGTTTTCCGTCGTGACGTGATGGAGCCACAAGGAACGATTAGACCGCGTTTGGTCGGCAAACGAACAAGATTCTGACCGCCTGAGAAAGGAGAAAGGACATCATGAGTAAACAAACGCAGCCGAATATCGTTTTCGTCCTTTGCGACAACATCGGTTGGGGCGACTTCTCCTGCTACGGTGGGAGCACACCTACCCCCCGGATCGACAAGCTCGCCAGTGAGGGTATCCGCTTCAACAACTACACCGTAGAAAGCCAATGTACGCCGACGCGCAGCGCCATTCTTACCGGCCGTCAGTCAGTGCGCTGTGGCACCTTCAGGGTACCGTATCCCGGGGAAGGCAAGAATGGCCTGGCACCTTGGGAGTACACGATTGCGGAACTGCTTTCCGACGCAGGATACGCGACCTCATTGTGGGGCAAATGGCACCTCGGTGACACCGAGGGTCGGCTGCCGACGGACCAGGGCTTCGACGAGTGGTGGGGCTATCGCAACAGCGTTGACGAGGCCGGCTACGCATCGTACGCCACCTACAAGGCGAGGGCCAAGGCGAAGGGAATCGAGTCGCCCAAGATCTGGGAGGGCAAGAAGGGCCAAAAGTCCACCGCGGTGCGAGAACTGGACCTAGAGGTGCGTCCCCTGCTGGACGAGTTGATCGTCGAAAAAGCCACGGACTTCATCAAGCGAGCCGCCAAGGGCGTCAAGCCGTTCTTCACCTACATCGCCCTCTCTCACATACACCCGCCTGAAAAGGCGCACCCGGACTTTGACCAAACCGATCCGGCGCGCTTGGGCATGTACGCGGACCTGATCGCGGAGATGGACCACCGGGTCGGACAGATCGTTGACTGCGTCGAGGAGGCCGGGATCGCCGACAACACGATCATCGTGGTTTGCAGCGATAATGCGGTATGCTTTGTCCCGTCGTTCGGATTCGGCGGTTCGAACGGACCCTGGCGAGGAGACTTCTTCACCCCACCCTCGGAGGGTTCGATGCGGGTCCCGGCGATGGTCCGCTGTCCGGGCAAAGTGCAGGCCGGGCTGATCACCGAGGAAATGCTCTCGGCCCACGACTGGTACAAGACATTCGCGGCCCTCGCGGGCGTCTCGGACAAGGTGCCCACCGACCGGCCGATGGACGGCGTAGATGCCTCCAAGTTCCTGCTCGGCGAAAGAGAGCACACCGGCCGGGAGGCCATCGTGTTCTTCGGGCCGGACGGGTCGCTGATGTCGGTCAAGTGGCACAACATCAAGGTGTGGCTTCGGTACAGCGAGGGCGTTGAGAAGCCGATCGTTACACCGCAGTTTCCGATGTTTTTCGACCTGGGCAGCGACCCCGGCGAAAAAAACAGCCTCTTCAGCGACAAGATGGACATAGGGTGGATGCTGGAAATCCTCTTGCCGTTCGTCTTCGAGTACCAGAAGAGCATCGCCCAGTATCCGAACATCAAACCGGGCGAGGAGTTCAAGGGGTATCCAGCGAAGTGATACAGCTGTGCCCGAAATAGACTTGCGGGGAACGGGCCACCGAAAGGACCGACCGATGCAGACCGTGCGAAGGCGACGCTCAAGCGGTACCCGAGTCCGCCGGCGATCAAACTCACACGCATTTAGGGGGGTGTTGAATGGTGAAATGGGACGACTGAACACGAATTCTCAACAGGAGCAAACGAAGAGAACGGGGCAGAAAACAGGACAGCGTTAAACGGAACAACAGCAGATGAATGAAAGGGAAGAACATGGCACAAGGCAGTGAAAGGCCACAGCAGTCCGCTGGTCAGGTCAAGAATCCCTACGGCGGGGGACCGAGCAAAGGCCTGCAGTTCCCGCCTTACTACCAGCCGACGCCGTCCGTCCGGAGCCGGATGAACTACTTCCCCGGCAGCGAGATCCTCGGGAAGGACGAGATGCGGATTTCGTTCGTCGGCAGTTGCCCCTTCCCGCCCCGGCGCGACCAGGCCGGCACGTGCATCATGGTCGAACTGGGCAACGGCGACCGCTTCTTCTTCGACTTCGGCCCCGGCTGCGTCAAGAACATCCTCGCCATGGGCGTGCCGGTGCCGAATATCAATGACATCTTCATTACCCACCTGCACGTAGACCACTATCACGACCTGTCCTATCTCCTTCCATTCTCAGCGTGGGGAGGTCGGTGGAGGATGCCGCTGCGGGTCACCGGGCCCTCAGGACGCACGCCGGAACTCGGGACCAAGGGCATGGTCGCCGGCATGAAGCAGATGCTCAAGTGGCACCTGGAAGCCTTCGACTCCTGCCCGATCGGGGACGGCTACGAGGTCGAGGTCAACGAGTTCGACTGGAAGGACGAGAACGGCATCTGCTACGACAAGAACGGCGTCACGATTCGCCATTGGCGACGCTCGCACACCAAGGATGGCGCCTCGGCCTACCGTCTCGACTGGAACGGCCTTTCGTTCGTGTGGACCGGCGACGGCCGTCCTGACGACCTCACGGCCAAGTACGCCAAGGGCGCGGATATCTTCGTCACCGAGTTACAGCCCGATCTGGCGCGCATCAATATGCTCAAGTACGGGCTGCCCGAATTCCTCTTCAACTACACCGTGGACATCCACCATACGTTGGCGTACGCGACAGGCTACCTCATCAAGCAGGTCAACCCGCGCTGCGGCATGGCCACGCACCTCGCGTTCGACAACGACACGCTCAACGAGAGCAGCGCCGACATCCGCGTCCACTGGGATGGGCTTTTCCTGTGGGGCGCGCCGGACGTAATGGTCGTCAACGTGACCAAGGACGCGATCTGGCAACGCGACGCGGTGCTGCCGGGATTCTCAGGCCAGTCCTTGCCGAATCCCAGCCTGATGTTCGGCGACCCGCTGCCCATCGCGACGGGCAAGGGCATCGTCCCTCAGCCGCGGTTGCCGCGCGAGCAACAGCAGGAGCAACGGACGCGCGATCTTGAGATTGATCCGCACAAATACTATCCGCCGGACGTCTACCGCGAGCCGCTCACCAAGCTCGCGAACCCGCAGGAGGTTGATCTCCTCACGATGGCTAAGGTAATGGGAATTGATCTGAGTAAATTCAAGAAGTAGCGGTGTGATCCCGGTGTCCCGCCGCGCTCGTCGCGGCGGGACACTCCGGAGCGCATAGCGCATGATCCCGGTTCTTTTCCGGGCGGACACCTTCTTGAGAGGAAACCCTGAACAATGGAAATCATAGAAGACAACGGCAAAGCCGTTCCGATCACCATCCTCACCGGCTTTCTCGGTGCGGGAAAGACCACGCTGCTGAATCGCATCCTGACCGGAAATCACGGCCTCCGCGTAGGCGTCCTGGTCAACGACTTTGGCTCGATCAATATTGACGCCCAACTCGTCGTCGGAGTGGACAATAACATGATCAGCCTCTCCAACGGCTGCGTCTGCTGCCAGATTCGCGACGACCTCGTGGAGTCGGTCGTCGCCTTGCTCGCGCGCCCGGAGTCCATCGAATATATCCTCCTCGAAGCGAGCGGCGTCGCCGATCCCGCCGGGATCTTCGTGACCTTCAACGATCCCGATCTTCGGGATCGGATCAGGCTCGACAGCGTCGTCTGCGTGGTGGATGCGGACCAGGTCTTCGCGCACCCCGAGTATCCACCGCTGATGGACCTCAAGCTCCGCCAGGTCGGGTTTGCGGACATGTTGATTCTGAACAAGGTGGGGCTTGCCGGTCCGGAACAAGTCGAGAAGGTCAGGGCCTGGCTCGACCAATATTTCAACCGGCTTCGCATCGTCGAGACCGATTATTGCGAGGTGCCCTACGAGGTCCTGTTGGGAGTCGGGCGTTTCGATCCTGCTCAAGCGGACCTTAACTCGCATGCCGCAGAGCATAGCTGCGCCGACCCGAGCTGTCATGACGAACACCATGGGCACGACCACTCCAAGATGTTCAGCACCTGGAGCTACGAGACGGACCAGCCGCTGGCGCTGGAAGCGTTGCGGGAAACAATGCGGAAGTTGCCGGGGACTGTTTACCGAGCCAAAGGCGTGGTCTACACCACCGACGCGCCGCAGCGGCGGGCGGTGCTGCAGGTGGTCGGCAGGCGCGTGGATATCTCGTTACAAGACGAGTGGGGCGCGCGGCCACCGCGGACACAGGTCGTGGTCATCGGGGCTGCAAACGGCATCGACCCTGTGATGCTCAGTCACCAGTTCAACATGACCGTAGTGTCGAATCGGAAAATCGGGGAGAATGCTTCCTTCGACCCCCACACATCCAGGAATGCAGGTCCACGTTCGGTGATTACTGGCAATCTCGGAAGAGCTTAGTCCGATCATGGCGACTCTCCAATGAATTGCGGATCGCGACCTGCGACAAACGCCCTTTGGCCGCACCACGGGAGTCCCGCTGACCTCCGCCACCTGAGCCTGCTCCCCGCTTATTCGGCTTCGCATCGGCTCGTTCAGTCGTCTCCTCGTTTCTCCCATAGGACTAAGGTCCAATTTACCAGCCGCCTTTGTCGTGCCATCATGAGTTCTGCGCTCAACACGTATATGAAGAGGCATTGGGAAGGACTTGAAACCAAGTGAAGGTTTATGTCGTTGACGACGATGAATCGGTGCGCCGCGCAATCGTGCGGCTTCTTAAGTCCGCCGGGATTGCCGCCCAGAGCTTTGCCTCGGCCGAGGAGTTTCTGGAGGCCGACGTTCCCACAGGGGACGCCTGCATGGTCGCGGACGTCCGGCTGACCGGCATGTCGGGGCTGGACCTCAAAGAGGAGATGGACAAGAGAGGGAATGCGATACCGGTGATCTTTATCACCGGCCATGACGCTGAGGGAGTAAGGCAACAGGCGAAGACACTCGGCGCCGCCGCCTACTTTCGAAAGCCGGTGGATGCCCAGGCGCTCCTGGACGCGATCTCGTTCATTGGGCACGGCATGCCCACATGATCGGCACAACAGGAAAAGTCGCGTTCCTTGAAACGGTTTAGCAGGAAAGAACATGTACATCTTCTCAACGCAATTCCTCGACGATCTGGCCGCCCGGCTGACCGGCGCGATGAGTTTCCGTTTTATCCTGCAGCCGGCGGTGGCCGTGATACTCGGCATCAAGGATGGGATCAAGGATGCAAAGGCCGGGGCCGAGCCGTTCGTCATCAACCTGCTGATCCACTCGAAGAACCGCTGGAAGGACCTGAAGACCGCCTTCCGCAGACTGCTCGTCCCGATCATTGTCGGCATAGTCTTCGATGCCATTGCCCAGTACCTGATCTTCAAGCGGATCCATCCGCTTCCTGCCGTCATAGTCGGAACGCTTGTGATCGGCGTGCCGTATTCGGCGGCGCGCGGCCTGACCAATCGGATCATCACGGCCCGGCGCGGGAAGTCTGGGCCAACTGGAGACATACCCGGAGAGAAACGCCGTGAATAACCGGGCCGCACCCGGAACAATTTGGCTGTCGCACCATTGCCGCGTTCGGCAACGGATGAAAAGCCGGCCAATGGGTCGAACTTCATGGGCAGGTACGGTCTTTCGACCGTGCGAGACATGAAAGCGCGCAGTCGGCGCTAAACTGAAAAGCACACTTCATTGAAATGAAGGAGACGGGGTCATGAAGATCGGGAAACGCTCAGTCGGAATGGCCGTCTTACTGCTCGTTGCCGCCGCGGGCGTCCTCTATTCGCAGGAGGCTCCCACGAAGCCGATTATAGACCCCGAGGCCGCAACGGTGCTGCATCAGTTGAGCGATCACAACAAGCAGGTGACTGCCGGAGTCTTCCGCGTGAGCGACACAATCGACGTCGTGCAGGCGGACGGCCGCAAGCTCCAATTTGCCCATATCCGGGTATTCACCGTCCTGCGTCCCGACAAGCTCAAGGTCGAGACGACCGGCGACGTGACCAACCGGACATTGTGGATAGACGGGAAGACCTTGACGGTACTGGACCGGGACAAGAATGTTTACGCCCAGCTTCCGGATCCGGGAACGATCGATCAGGCGATCGACATGCTTCAGGAAAAATACAACATGAGCCTGCCGGCGGCGGATCTGCTGTCCACGGATGTATACAAGGCAATGACCGACGGCTGCGGTGCCATCAACTATGTAGGGCTCGGTTACGTGGGCGAAGAAAAGTGCCATCACCTGGCCTTTACCCGCGAAAACATTGACTGGCAATTGTGGATCAGCGTCGGCGACAAGCCGTCGGCCCGGAAAATTGTGATTACCTACAAACTGCTGCCGGGCCAGCCGCAATACACGTTGCAACTGCTCAAAGTCGAGGATGCCGGCAACATCAAGGAGACGGCGTTCACCTGCGAGATTCCCAAAGGCGCGGAGAAGATTGAGTTCTATCCTGTGGATAAACCGAAATAGCCGGCCCGACCGAAGGGATGGATGAAGCCTGTCGGTTAAGGAAAGGATGAAATGCAATGAGATACGCATGGTGTTCAAGAGCTGCATTCGCTATGGCGAGCCTTTGGGTTGTCCTCTCCGCCGCCGATGTATTCGGTTATTATGGCGGCGGTGCTTCAAGGGCCAGCTCCGAGTCCTATGGCTCGGTCCGGCAATCGTCCTATCACTCCTCGAGCGGCACAACTTTCTCCGGGTCCTCGACCGCGAGCGCAGGCGGCGGCCAGGCGAGCTATAACCGCGAGGCGACGGGATCGGGCGGCCGAACGGCCACCAGTTCGGGCAGCGCGACCTACGGCAACGGGGAGGCGAGTTGGAATCGCCAAGCGACGGGGCCGGGCGGGAACTCGGCAGACGTCTCCGGAAGCGCCAGCCACGGCGAGGGTCAGGCGAACGTTAATCGCCAGGCGACGGGACCGGGCGGCCAGTCCGTCTCGGGCTCGTCGAGCGCACAATGGGGCGGCGGCCAGGCCAACGTGAATCGCCAGGCGACAGGGCCGGAAGGCGGAACGGCGTATAGTCAGAGTAACGCTTATCATGGCGCGGACCAGGTGAATGTGAACAACGCGGCCGTGGTGGCAGGGAGGCAGGGATCCGTTGCCGCCGTGCGGGTTGGATCGAGAGTGACAACGCTTCCCGCAGGTTGTTCCACCGTAGTCGTAGGTGGTTCCTCTTATTATTTCCAAGGCGGATATTATTATCAGCCGGCCTATGTAGATGGCGCCTGGCAATATACCGTAGTCCCGCCGGTGGGCCTTACCATTTATGAATTGCCCAGTGACGCCACCGCCACGGTGATCGGAGGAGTGACTTACTACATCGTCGGAGGGATCTATTATCGCCTCGCGTACGTCAGCGGCCAGGTGGGATACGTTGTGGTCTCTTCCCCGGAGTGAATTGTTCATCCGAAAGGTCATCCGCACCGGGCTCTCGGGAAAAGCCCTTGTTCTCAGCCTCAACCCGCGGTTCGACGGCGGACAGCCCGCAGTGGACGGAACAGGACGGTGAGAAAAAGCTTGCTGATCGTGAGCGCGATGATTGAAGCTGGAGCCGGCCTGGCTTTGATGTGCTGCCCGTCGGCGGCCGTGGCGCTTCTCCTCGGCGCGCCGCTCGATGCGCCGGCGGCATCGGCGCTTGGCCGGCTGGCCGGAGCGGCGCTGCTGGCGATAGGCGTCGCCTGCTGGCTCGGGCACGGCGAGGCGCAGAGCCGCGCTGCGAGAGGGCTGGTCGCCGCGATGTTGTTTTACAACGTCGCCGCCGTCGCCATCCTCGCGTTCGCCGGCATCGGCTGGGGACTGCGCGGCGTGGCGTTGTGGCCGGCGGTGGTTCTCCACGCGGCGATGGCCGTCTGGTGCCTGGCGTGCCTTGGGAGCAAGCGGCCGAATGCGGGCCATCGAGAAACAAGCGAGATGGGACTCGACCATGCATAACCAGCCACTGCCCGACGCGACGCTCGTGGCCTGCCCGCACTGTGATCTGCTGCAGCGCCTCCCGGAAGTCGCGGCCGGTGCGTCGGTGCGCTGCCCACGCTGTGACAAGGAGCTGTGGCGTCACCGGGAGGATTCGCTCAACCGGACCCTGGCGCTGACGCTGGCGGCGGCGGTGCTCTACGTGATCGCGAACACCGTGCCCATGCTCGGGCTCACAGCCGTCGGGCACCAGGCCTTCACCACGGTCGCCGGAGGGGCCGTGCAGCTTTGGCACAACGGGCAAGAGATGGTCGCCGTGCTGGTTTTCTTTGCCACCGTCATCGCGCCGGCGCTCCAGATCGGACTGATGCTCCTGATCACGGTGGCATCGCGGCGCGAACGCCCGCCCGCATGGGTCGGGGCGCTGTTGCGCCATCACCCGTTCACGCGCACCTGGAGCATGATTGAGGTCATGCTGATCGGGGTGCTGGTGGCGCTGATCAAGATCTCGGATTACGCGACCGTGGATCCCGGGTTGGCGCTGTTCGCGATTGGGGGGCTGGTCTTCCTGCTCCCCGCGATACAGTCGAGCTTCGATTCGCGGGTAGTGTGGGAGAGGGTCGAGTGGGCGGCGACGGACGCGCGGCGGGCGGCTGCCGGGGACCGGACGGCGGAGGCGACGCCATGAGCACGGTCCCCATGACTGCGATGCGGCAGGGCCTGCAGAGCTGCGAAGGTTGCGGGCTGCTTTCGCGCCCTGCGCCCGGCGAAGAGGAAGGGCGCTGCCCGCGCTGCGACGAGGAGTTGGCCTTCCGCAAGCGGGACAGTCTGCAGCGCACGCTGGCGTACCTGATCGCCGCGGCGATCTGCTACCTGCCGGCCAACCTTCTTCCCGTGCTGACGACCGTCACGGCTTCGGGCGAGGATTCCGACACCATCATGCAAGGCGTCGTGCTGCTCTGGTCGCCGACCGGCTGGCCGCTCTCGCTGATCGTGCTCTTCGCCAGCATCATGATTCCGAGCGCGAAGATTCTGGCGCTGCTTTACCTGGTGATCACCGTGCGGCGGGGCTCGATCGAGAACAATCGCCAGCGCGTCCGGCTCTACCGGATCGTGGATATCATCGGGCGCTGGTCCATGGTGGATGTGTTTGTGGACACCTTCACGGTGGCCCTGATTCAGCTTCAGCCGCTGATGTCGGTGAAGCCGGGGCCCGGGCTGTTGTTTTTCGCGGCGGTTGTGGTGCTGACGATGCTCGCGGTCGAGTCGTTCGATCCGCGGCTGATCTGGGATCCCGCAAGTTCGAAAGAGGTGCAACATGCCTGATAACGACCAAGCCCTCGCCCAGGTTCCCGAGGCGAAAGCCGTCCCCAAAAAGCGCACACACCTCTCGCTCGTCTGGATCATCCCGGTGGTGGCCGCGGTCGCCGGCGCCTGGGTGGCGGTGACCAAGATCATGAGCGAGGGACCCAAAATTACCATTGTGTTCCGGTCCGCCGAGGGACTTGAGGCCAACAAGACCAAGATCCGCTACAACGGCGTGGACATCGGCACGGTCACGGCGTTCCGGCTCACGGAGGACCATCAGCAGGTGATCGCCACCGCGAAGCTGGCGCCCAAGACGGAAAGTTTTCTCGCCAAAGACACCAAATTCTGGGTTGTGCGGCCGCAGATATCCGGCGCGACCATCACCGGCTTGAGCACCCTGATTTCCGGAGCGTACCTGGGCATAGACATCGGCAAGTCGCCGGAGACGGCCCGCAACTTCATTGCGCTGGAGATGCCGCCGTTGGTGATGGGTGGGGCTCCCGGGCGCTTTTTTATGCTGAAAAGTCCCGAGCTGGGTTCGCTCGACCAAGGCACGCCGATTTTTTTCCGCCGTATTCAAGCCGGCGAGGTCGTGTCGTACGAGCTTGAAAAGGACGGCCGGTCCTTGAACGTCAAAATATTCGTGCGGGCGCCCTACGACCAGTACGTCACCGCGGACACGCGTTTCTGGTGTGCGAGCGGGATTGACATGACGCTTTCCGCGAGCGGCTTGCGCGTGCGGACGGAGTCCGTCTTGTCCATTCTGATCGGCGGCCTCGCCTTCGAGACGCCGGCCACCGATTCGCCGGCGCCACCGGCGCCACCGGCGGATTCGGACACGGTTTTCACGCTGTACAGCGACCGCGCGGAGGCATTCAGGCCGCCGGCCAGCGATCCGCAGACCTACTTGCTCGTCTTCAACCAGTCGGTCCGCGGGCTGGCCATCGGTGCGCCGGTAGAGATGAGGGGAATACAGATCGGGGAGGTCACTGACATTCGAGCGGAGTTCGACGCGAAGACCCTGGACTTCTCCGTGCCCGTGACCGTCCGCGTGGATCCGGCGAGGTTCGGGGTCAAGATGGCGGAGAAGCTCACCGGGGCGGAGGCCATCGCCAGGCACAAAAAGGTGATGGACGCCCTGGTGTCGCGCGGGCTGCGCGCGCAGTTGCGGACGGGAAGCATGATCAGCGGGTCACTGTACGTGGCGGTTGATTTCTTCCCCGACGCGCCGCCGGTGACACTGGACTGGTCGCACACACCCGTGCAAGTGCCGACCCAGCCTGGCCAAATCGAGGCGCTTGAAGCGAGCCTTGCCAAGATCATCAAGAAACTTGACGAAATTCCGGTAAAGGGGATCACCGACGACGTGCAAAAAGCGATCGGCGATCTGGACAAGACGCTCGTGAGCACGCGCGGGACGCTCGCCAACACCGATAAGCTGCTCAACAGCGCGGACAGAATGCTCGCGCCGAACTCGGAGCTGGACGCACAGTTGGAGAGCATACTGCAGGAAATGGGCGGCGCGGCCCGGGCGATGCGCTTGCTCGCCGACTATCTGGAGCGGCATCCCGAGGCACTCATTCGCGGAAAAACCGGGGAGGCAAAATGATGGCACGTAACATCACTCGTCTCGTATCCGTCGCATTCGTCGCGGTGGCCGCGGCCGGTTGTTCCTCGGCGCCGTCGCACTTCTACACCCTCGCCTCCACGGCGACGGGAGGCGGCGCGCCCGCCGCAAACTACGCCGTCGTGGTCGGGCCGGTCTCCGTCCCGGCATTGGTGGACCGGCCGCAGTTCGCGGTGCAGGTCGCGGCCAACCGGGTCGAACTCGACGAGTTCAACCGGTGGGCCGCGCCACTGAACGACAACATCGCCCGCGTCGTCACCGGAGACCTGGCCGTGCTGCTGGGGACGCCCCGAGTGGCCACCGCGCCGCTGGCGAATTTCGATCCCACTTATCGGGTGACGATTGATGTCCAGCGATTCGAGTCGGTTCCGAGCGAGGAAAAGCGAAACGCAGCGGTGCTCGTCGAAGCGGTGTGGGTGGTCAGCAAGTCGGCGAGTGAGGCCGCGCGTTCGGGCCGCACGGTCGCGCGCGAGTCGGCGCAGGGCGCAGGCTACGACGCGCTTGCCGCCGCGTACAGCCGCGCGCTTGCGAAGGTGAGCGGCGACATCGCCGCGGCAATCCGGGCGCAGGCGGATGAGAAACCATAGCCGCCGGCGGTTCAATGTCCGCTTTGTGAGGCTGAAATGAATTTCACCAGAAACCGTAGCCCATCCGATGCAGCATCTCCCGGCGCCGCGCCCGGCGTGCCGGACAAGTACGACGCCCCTTCGCTGGCCGCGAATCGGGCGCAGCGGCGGTTCCACGTCATGGTCAAGCCCGCGGGCTCCGCATGCAATCTGAATTGCTCCTATTGTTTCTACTTGAGCAAGGCGACGCTGCCGGACGGTCCCGGGCCGGGACGGATGTCCGACGACGTGCTGGCGCAATTCATCCGGCAATACATCGAAGGCGTGACCGGCGCAGAAGTGGTGTTCTCCTGGCAGGGCGGCGAGCCGACGTTGCTCGGCCTGGATTTCTTCCGCCGAGCGGTCGAACTCGAAAGGGCCTGCGCGAAACCCGGCCAGCGGATTGAGAATGACCTGCAGACCAACGGCACGCTGATCACCGAGGAATGGTGCGAGTTCCTCAAAAAGGAGCGTTTCCTGGTCGGCCTGAGCATTGACGGCCCGCGCAAGCTCCATGATCAATACCGGGTCGCAAAGGACGGACAGCCGACGTTCGACAAGGTGTTCCATGCCGCTGAACTCCTGAGGCGCTACGGAGTGCCGTTCAACACGCTGACCTGCGTCAATCGGCTGAACGCGAGATACCCGCTGGATGTCTACCGATTCCTCCGAAGAGAAATCGGCTCGACGTACATCCAGTTCATTCCCATCGTCGAGCACAAAGACTTCGAGCGCATCGCGCCGCAGAAGTGGGACAACGCTTCCTTGCCGATGGACGGCGCTCCCGAAGCGCGGCCCGGCCATCCGAATTCCATCGTGACCGATTGGTCGGTTGACCCGGACGACTGGGGATACTTCCTTTGCCGGACCTTTGATGAGTGGCGGAACAAAGACCTGGGAAAGGTTTTGGTCAACCACTTCGAGACGCTGGTGGCGCAGCATCTGGGTCTGCCGTCGCAGCTCTGTGTCTACAGCGAACTCTGCGGCAAGGGTCTGGCGGTCGAGCACGACGGAGGCGTTTACGGCTGCGACCATTATGTATACCCGGAGTATTGCCTCGGCAATATCCGGGAGGCTCCGCTCAGCGACATGGCCGTCTCCCGCGCGCAGGTGCAGTTCGGCTATGCCAAGGGCGAAGCCCTGCCGCAGTACTGCCGCGCGTGCTCCTATTTGAGCGACTGCTGGGGAGAATGCCCGAAGAACCGGATCCTCCGCACCGTCACCGGCGAGCCGGGCCTGAATTATCTCTGCCGCGGATTCAAGAGATTTTTCCAGCACGCTATTCCCGAGGTGGACCGGATCGTCGGTGAGCTGCGTAAAGAGCCGGTTCAACCCAGAATGCGGATGTAACTCGGCCGCGTGAAGGAAGGAGGAGAACAGAAAAGAATCAGGCATGTGGCGTGAGGGTGCAGCGGACGTTTCTTTTTCCCAAGTGACAGGAGGCGGGATATGAAAACGCTCATAGGCGGTTGCCGTTTCGTGGCTCTTGCCGCGTCGGTCGCTGTCGTTGTTGCTCTGGTCGGCTGTTCGACGTCATTCCAGGCCCGAAGCACGACGGAATCCGGGTTCCTCGGCGACTACTCGCAGTTGCACAAAGGCACCGGCGACCAGGCGCTCGAGGTCTATATCAAGCCGGACGTGGACTGGAAGGCGTATAACGCCATCCTCATGGATCCGGTGAAGGTGTATTCGGTTGAAACGGGCTGGTGGATGAACGCTTCGCCGAAGACGGTGCAGGCCCTCGTGGATTACCTCGACGCCGCAGTGCGGAAACAGTTAGGCGACACTTACAAGTTCGTTGATCAGCCTGGCCCGGGCGTATTGCGCCTGCGCGTCGCCATCACTGACACCCAAGGCTCCAAGCGCGCGCTCGATATCGCTTCCAGCGTGATTCCGATCGGTGTGGCGGTCAACGCGTTGAAACGAGTGGTCACCGGCGAAAACGCGAGTGTGGGCGAAGCCGGGATCGAGGGCGAAATACTCGACAGCCAGACGGGAGAACGGCTCGCCGCCGCCGTGGATCGGCGCGTCGGCCGCAAATACACGCTCAAGTTCAATAAGCTCAACGCCTGGCGCGTGGCCGAGGATGCTTACGATTTTTGGGCATTGCGGCTGAAGAGCCGCCTTGCCGATCTGTCCGCGGGATCGCCGGTTACCGAGTAGATGACAGCCTGATCCACCGTACCGTAAGGACCCGCCAGCGCGCGGGCGTCTGGCTGAGTTGAGAGAGAAGCGGCGCCGCAGCCGCACTGGCTGGTTACAGTGGTCCAATGCTCAGAGGAGGAACAGTCATGAGTTCGCAGGACAAGAAGCATCGTTCGCATCTCCCGATGCCGAACACCGCTCCGCTGCCGCAGTTCATCGCCTATGACGCGAGGGACCCGGACAGCAAGTTCCCGCCGATCCCGCAGTTGCGGCCCCCGCAGGGCGCGCCCAACGTGTTGATCATCCTGATTGACGACGCCGGGTTCGGCTCGGCCAGCGCCTTCGGCGGTCCTTGCCAGACGCCGAACGCGGAGAAACTGGCGGCCGGCGGCTTGAAGTACAATCGCTTCCACACCACCGCCCTCTGCTCGCCGACGCGCCAGGCGTTGCTCACCGGCCGCAACCACCACTCCGCCGGCATGGGCGGCATCACCGAGATCGCGACCGGCGAGCCGGGCTACTGCTCGGTGCTGCCCAACTCCATGGCGCCGCTGGCGCGGACGCTCTTGCTCAATGGCTACTCCACGGCGCAGTTCGGCAAGTGCCATGAGGTCCCGGTCTGGCAGACGAGCCCGGTTGGGCCGTTCGACGCATGGCCCACGGGCGGCGGCGGGTTCGAATACTTCTACGGTTTCATCGGCGGCGAGGCGAACCAGTGGTATCCGACGCTCTATGAGGGCACGACGCCGGTCGAAAACAAGAGGACTCCTGAAGAAGGCTATCACTTCATGGAGGACATGACCGACAAGGCCATGGCCTGGGTTTCGCAGCAGAAGGCGCTTGCGCCCGACAAGCCCTTCTTCGTGTACTTCGCGCCCGGCGCCACTCACGCCCCTCACCACGTGCCGAAGGAATGGGCCGACAAGTACAAGGGCAAGTTCGACGCCGGCTGGGACAAATTGCGCGAGGAGACCTTCGCCCGGCAGAAGAAACTCGGCGTTATCCCGGCGGACTGCCGGCTCACCGCGCGCCACAAGGAAATCCCTGCGTGGGACGCCATGCCCGAGGCGCTCAAGCCGGTGCTGCGCCGGCAGATGGAAGTGTACGCAGGTTTCCTGGAATACACCGACCATCACGTGGGCCGCCTGCTCGATGGCCTGAAGAAGTTGGGCATTCTCGACGACACGCTCATCTACTACATCATCGGCGACAACGGCGCCTCCGCCGAGGGGACGCTCAACGGCGCGTACAACGAGATGGCCAACTTCAACGGCCTGGCTGCCCTTGAGACGCCGGAATTTCTCTTGGCGCGGCTCGACAAGCTCGGCGGGCCCGAGTCGTACAACCATTACGCCGTGGGCTGGGCGCACGCCATGAACACCCCCTACCAGTGGACCAAGCAGGTCGCCTCGCACTGGGGCGGCACGCGCAACGGCACCATCATCCACTGGCCGAAGGGGATCAAGGCGAAGGGCGAAATGCGCTGGCAGTTCCATCACGTCATTGACGTTGCGCCGACCATCCTCGAAGCGGCGGGACTTCCCGAGCCGGTCTCGGTGAATGGCGTGGCGCAATCCCCGCTCGAGGGCGTCAGCATGCTCTACTCGTTCAACGACGCCAAGGCGGCGGAGCGGCACGAGACGCAGTACTTCGAGATGTGGGGCAACCGCGGCATTTATCACAAGGGCTGGACCGCGGTGACGAAGCACGGGACGCCCTGGGTCCTCGTCGGGCGGAAGACCGTGCCCCTCGACGACGACGTCTGGGAACTCTACGACACGACCAAGGACTGGAGCCAGGCGAACGACCTGTCGAAGCAGATGCCTGAGAAGCTCCACGAGCTGCAGCGCTTGTGGCTGATCGAGGCGGCGCGCTACAAAGTGCTGCCCATTGACGACCGGGTGACTGAGAAGATAAACCCGGACACCGCCGGCCGGCCGGTGCTCGTCAAGGGCAAGACCCAGCTCCTGTTCAGAGGAATGGGGCGCCTCTCGGAGAACTGCGTTATCAACATCAAGAATAAGTCGCACTCCGTCACCGCCGAGATCGTGGTGCCGGAGAAGGGCGCCGAGGGTGTGATCATCGCCCAGGGCGCCAACATCGGCGGCTGGAGCCTCTACGCCAAGGGCGGCAAGCTCAAGTACTGCTACAACGTGGCGGGTGTGCATCATTTCTTCGCCGAGTCCGCGAGCCCGCTGCCCGTGGGCGAGCACCAGGTGCGCATGGAGTTCGCCTACGCCGGCGGCGGCCTGGGCAAGGGCGGTCAGGTGACACTCTACGTGGACGGCAAGAAGGTCGGTGAAGGCGCCGTCGCCTTGACGCAGGCGATGGTCTTCTCCGCCGACGATGGCTGCGACGTCGGCGAGGACAGCGGCGCCCCCGTTTCCCCGGACTATGGCCCGTGCGGCAACGCCTTCAACGGCATCGTCAAGGGCGTTCAGATCGCCATCGCTGACGCCGCGGAGAGCGTGGATCACATGGTCAAGCCGGAGGACGCCATCCGCATTGCGATGGCGCGGCAGTAAAGCCACTGAGCGGCCGGCGGTCCGAAACGGGCTGCCGGCCGCGGGTGACGACCGGATGCCGGCTTGTGAAGGCTGTGGTGTGGCCGGGGAACAAGGAGGAACGCGCAGCATGTTCTTCGATGATTTGCCTCTCTGGGGGATCTTTCTGATAACGGTGGCGCTGTCATTGCTTGCCATCGAGGCCGGCTTCATCGGCGAGAGAAGGCGGCTGCGGCAAGCGGGCCAAAAGCCCAGGGTGCCCGGCGCGATGGTCGGAGCGACGACGGGGTTGCTGGCATTCATGCTGGCTTTCACCTTCAGTTCGGCGGCAGACCGCCATGATGTAAGAAAAGCCCTCGTAATGGAGGAAGCGAATGCCATCGGCACGGTCTGGCTGCGCGCCGGACTCCTGCCTGAACCTTATCGCGCCGACGTCCGTGGTCTTCTGCGGGAATATGTGGACTTGCGAGCGAGAGCGGCCCAAGCCGATAACGTGGAAGTGGAGCAGGCGCTCCGTCAGTCGGACGCGCTGCAAGCCACGCTCTGGGCCAAGGCTGCGGAGATCGGGCAGAAGAACCCAGGCTTGATTACGGTCGGGCTTTTCATCCAATCGCTGGATGAAATGATTGACCTGCACCTGAAACGGGTGACGGTCGGAATGCGGGACCGCATTCCCGCCACGATCTGGGTGGTCCTGTATGTTCTGGCATGCCTCGCCATGGGCATGATGGGATCACAGGCTGGAGTGAGCGAGTCACGCCATTTCTTCATGGAACTGGCTCTGGCGCTCTCTTTTTCGGTGGTTCTATTCCTGATTGTAGATCTCGATCGTCCGCAGCAGGGACTGATCCGCGTCAGTCAACAGGCCATGGTCGAACTCCAGGACAAACTGAATGCCCCGTGAGGCAGCAGGAACGGAGGAGGAAGGAGGCGAGAGGATGTCAATGGAATGAGGGCAACACGAGGCATGTCTCTGGCGGAGAGGGGCTGAAGTTCAATAAGTCTCACAGGCAGCAACAGGCACCAGTGACTTAGGAGGAGTAGAAGATCATGGCCAAGCAAAAGCCCAACATTCTCATTATATGGGGCGACGACATCGGCTGGTTCAACATCAGCGCGTACAACCACGGCATCATGGGCTACCGCACGCCCAACATAGACCGCCTCGCGCGGGAAGGCGCCATGTTCACCGACTGGTACGGCCAGCAGAGCTGCACCGCCGGGCGGGCCGCATTCATCACCGGCCAGTCGCCGATCCGCACGGGCCTGACGAAGGTCGGACTCCCCGGAGCGAAACTCGGCCTGCAGCCGGAGGACCCGACCATTGCCGAGATGCTCAAACCGCAGGGCTACGCCTGCGGCCAGTTCGGCAAGAACCACCTCGGCGACCGCGACGAGTTCCTGCCGACCGTCCACGGCTTCGACGAGTTCTTCGGGAACCTCTATCACCTGAACGCGGAGGAAGAACCGGAAAACGAGGACTATCCGAAGAACCCCGAATTCAGGAAAAAGTTCGGGCCGCGCGGCGTGCTGCATTCCTGGGCGAATCCGGACGGCACGCAGAAGATCGAGGATACCGGGCCGTTGACCAAGAAGCGCATGGAGACCATGGACGAGGAGATCACGGCGGGCGCGCTCGACTTCATCGAGCGCCAGCACAAGGCCGGCAAGCCCTTCTTCTGCTGGTGGAACTCGACCAAGATGCACGTCTGGACGCACCTGAAGAAGGAGTCCCAGGGCAAGACGGGGCTGGGTGTCTATCCCGACGGCATGGTCGAGCATGACGGCCACGTGGGACAACTCCTCGCCAAGCTCGACGAGTTGGGGATTGCCGACAACACCATCGTGATGTACTCGACCGACAACGGCGCCGAGGAGCTGAGCTGGCCCGACGGCGGGACCACGCCGTTCCGCGGCGAGAAGGACACGAACTGGGAGGGCGGCTGGCGCGTGCCGTGCGCGATCCGGTGGCCAGGCGTCATCAAGCCGGGCACCGTCAGCAACGACATCCACTCTCACCAGGACATGCTCCCCACGCTCGTGGCCGCCGCCGGAGACCCGGACATCGTGGCGAAGCTCAAGAAGGGCTACACCGCCGGCAAGAAGACCTTCAAGGTCTATATTGACGGCTTCAACCTGCTCCCGTATTGGAAGGGCGAGGTGAAGGCGAACCCGCGCCCGGGTTTCCTCTACTGGAGCGACGAGGGCGACCTGATGGCGCTCCGCTACGGGAACTGGAAGGTCCATTTCACGGAGCAGCGCGCGGAGGGACTCAAGGCGTGGCAGGAGCCGTTCGTAACCTTGAGATGCCCGAAGCTCGTCAACCTGCGCTCCGATCCCTTCGAGGAGGCGGATATCTCCGGCAGTCTGTTCTACGATAAGTGGCGCGCGGACCGTATTTTCGCGCTGGTGCCATTCGGCGCATTCGTCGCGCAGTACATGCAGACCATGATAGAGTTCCCGCCGAGGCAACGGCCCGAAAGCTGGAGCGTCAGCAACCTGATGGAGAAGCTCCAGCGCCAGAAGGAGGCGCTGGAGAGCGGCTCGGGCGCCGGGGTGAAGTAAGCCGGCGGCTGCAAGCAGAAAATCGCATTGAATTGCGACGAAGCAAGTGCAACGAATCGGTTTCCCCGGCGGACAATGGGTCCGCTGGGGAAACTCCATCGTACAGACCGAAAAGACGCAAGAATGAGGACGACTTCGCACGAAAGACCGGTATCAGCAAACTGATAGGATGCAGGCGCCGTATGACGAGCAAAACGCTCTCACGCCGCGAGTTCCTGGCCGCCTCAGCGGCAGCCGGCGCGACGATACTTTTGCCGGGAGCACTATTCTCAGCCGTGGAGCAGAAGACGATGAAGAAGACTTTTACCATTCTACACACCAACGACATGCACTCGGCCTTCATCGGGATGGGGCCAGCCTCGGACTACACGCCGTTCACACTCAACAATGACACGACGCGAGGTGGGTACGCGCGTCTCGCCGGTCTGATCGCGAAGAGGAAAGAGGCGCGCACAGATCAGGGCCCCGTGTTGGTTCTTGACGCGGGCGACTACAGCATGGGGACCGCGTTTGGCGCCGCCAGCCGCGAGACGGGCGGCGAACTGCGGCTTATGTCCCTGGCGGGTTACGACGCCACCACCTTCGGCAACCATGATTTCGACCTCGGACCTGACGGCCTGGGCAAGTCAATCGGCGTAGCCAGCGAAGCCGGCCGGGTTCCGGCGGTGCTCGCCTCGAATACGAACGTCGCGGCGAATGACGCAACGCTGGCCGACCTCCAGCGTCTGGCCAGGGATAAGGTGATCCGCCGCCACCTCGTGATCGAACGCGGCGGCATTCGTTTCGGCATCTTCGGGGTGCTCGGCAAAGAGGCCGTGATTTACACCATCGGCGCGGGTGCTGTGACGTTCTCCGACGCCATCGAAATTGCCAAGGATATGGTGAAGGTACTGCGCGAGACGGAGAAGGTGGACGTGGTTATTTGTCTCAGTCACGGCGGCGTGGAGAAAGGGAACGACGGGCGCTTTACCGACGGCGACGACGTGCGGCTGGCCAAGGCCGTGCCAGGCATTGACGTGGTGATCGGGGGCCACAGCCACACCGAACTGCGGGAGGCGATCATCGTGAATAACCGCACCCCCGTAGTCCAGACCGGGAAGCAAAGCGAGAACCTCGGCGAACTGGTGGTTACGCTGGACGGCGGCACGCTGAAGGTCGAGTCGTACCGCCTCCACCCGATTGACGACACCGTTCTCGGAGACCGGGCCACCGCCGACGAAATTGAAAAGCTCAAGAAGACAGTCACCGAGGTCGTGTTCGCGTCGCGCGGTTACAGCATCGATCAGCCGCTGGCAATAGCGCCGCGGGATTTGCCCAACACGTTCACCGACATTGCCGCCAGCACGCCCCTCGCCAACCTCTGCACCGACGCCTTCAGAAACGCCACGAAGGCGGACATCGGGTTCAGCGCTAATGGACTGATGCGTGCCAGCCTTACTCGGGGAAAGTCAGGCGTGCAAACCGTCTATGACGTATTCGCCGTGGCGCCCCTCGGCGCCGGTATCGTGGATGCCACTGCCGGCAGCGCTCTCGTGACCGCTTGGTTGACCGGCCGGGAGCTGAAGAATCTGCTCGAGTTTCTGCTCGTGGACAACCCCGCCCACCCCGGCGAGTCTTTCCCCCGCGTCTCCGGCATGCGCTTTCGGTACGACCCGTCGCGCCCGAAGTTCGACGTCGTGACGGCCATTGAGTTGGGAGACCTCGACCGCGGGTACCGCGCGATCGACATTACCGGGAAGGACGAGCGGCTGTATAGCCTCACGTGCCCCCTTTATTTCGGCCAGATTGCCGTGGCCATCCCCAAGTACACTAAGGGCAAACTGACCCTTGTTCCTAAGAACAAGGAGGGTGTGCCCCTCAAATCGAAGGTCGAGGCGCTCGACGATCCTCGCAGTGGCACGCCCGACCTGCTGCCGACGGCGGGCACGATGGATAAGGGCAGCGTCGCCACTGCGCTGGAGAAAGGCGCTGTCCGGGAGATCAAGGAGTGGCAGGCGATCATGGATTACCTCCGCGGACTACCGGTCAAGAGCAAGGGCGGATTGCCCGCGATCCCGGTTGATGAGCGCGCCGCGGAGGTCCGGGCGATCAAAGTGGGCTGAAGGGGTATGCTTCTGGAAATCACCCTTATGAGCCAGCAACCAGAACAGCATTCGACACCGCTCGGTGCGGCAGAGGAAGTCCGAGACTTCTACGAGCGTTATCCGTATCCTCGGCCGATGGACAGCCTCGATAAATATCGCCGGCTCTGGCAGGATCCGCAAAGACGCCGTGCGGATTATCATCTTTTTTGGCCTGCCAGTTCTTACAGGGAAGACCGATGCATCCTCATCGCCGGGTGCGGGACATCTCAGGCGGCAAAGCATGCGATGCGCTGGCCTGCGGCCCAGGTTACCGGCATAGACTTCAGCGCAACGAGCGTGCGCTGTACTGAGGCGCTCAAGCAAAAATACAACTTGAACAATCTCCAGGTCCGCCAGCTTTCCATCGAGCGTGCAGGTGAATTGGAGTCGAGCTTCGACCAGATTGTCTGCACCGGAGTCCTCCATCATCTTCCGGACCCTGATGCAGGGATCAGAACTCTTCGCGCCGTTCTCAAACAGGATGGAGCGATGCACCTCATGGTTTATGCGCCTTACGGGCGGACGGGTATCTATATGCTGCAGGAGTTCTGCAGGCGGGTCGGCATCCGGGCCACCGATGAGGGAATCCGGGATCTCATCGCCGCGCTCCGGCTGTTGCCGCCCGGGCATCCGCTGGAAAACCTCCTGCGCGAAGCCCCGGACTTTCGGGAAGAGGCGGCGCTTGCCGACGCCCTTCTGCACCCGCAGGACCGCGCGTATTCAGTCGCGCAGTTGTTCGATTTCATTGACCGGGCCGGACTGACTTTCGGCCGGTGGGTGAGACAAGCGCCCTATAGCCCTCATTGCGGCGTCATGGCACGTATTCCGCAGGCCTCCCGGATAGCGCCGCTTTCCTCGGTGGAGCAGTATGCCGCTGCCGAACTCTTTCGGGGCACGATGGTTCGCCACAGCGCGGTTGTTCACCGGAGCGACAACCCCGGCGGCCCGCAACCGATCAGTTTCGCCGGTGAAGCCTGGCTCGGCTATGTGCCGATTCGAATGCCGGATACGGCCTGTGTCCAGGAACGGCTGCCTCCCGGGACCGCGGCCGTTCTGATCAATCGGAACCATACCTGCAGGGATATCTTCATGCCGATAGACTCGGCGGAGAAGCGCTGGTTGGATGCGATTGATGGGGATTCCAGTATCGGCGAGATCGTGGAAAGAACGTCGCCGACCTCACGAGAGCAATCGCAGCTCGACACGGCGCGCGGCTTCTTTGAACGGCTCTGGTGGCATGATCAGGTGGTGTTCGACGCGTCACGCCGGCCTGGCGCGAATTCCGTCCCTGCGAAAGTCGGCCAACAGGAGGCAACAGATAATGACCGTCACTAATAAGAGTAAGGGTGGCTTGAAGCAGAGACTTATTCACGCGACGATCGAGTATTGGATAAACTTCCTCTCCCTGGCGGTCTTCTTCGTTGTGTTCACCTGGTATCGAAGATTGGTCCTGGCTGAGTACAACATCAGCTACGTGCATTATGGGATCGGCCTGGTCGAGGCGGCGGTCTTGGCCAAGATCGTTTTGCTCGGAGATGTTTTGCACATTGGCCGGAGGCTCGATGACCTGCCGCTGGTTTTTCCAACAATATACAAGGCGGTTGTATTCGGCATATGCGTAGCGGTCTTTGGTGTTTTCGAGCACATGGTCAGCGGATATGTACACGGCATAGGCTTGGCGGGCGGCTTTCATGAGCTATTGAGTAAAGGCAGCGATGAATTGTTTGCCAGATGTCTGGTCACGTTTTTCGTTTTTGTGCCTTTCTTCGCGTTCAAGCAGTTAGAGCGCGTGCTGGGTGAGACCAAAATACGGGCGCTGTTCTTCCGGAGGAGAGCGGCCACGGAATCTCGCGGCGTGAATTGAGCAGAAAGGAAACTCCGATGAAACGACTTTATGCAGCCGTGGCGCTGGTGACGCTGGTTGCGCTGGTGTTCCTGGTCGGGCCGCATACCTTCGCGAGCGCGCCGGCCGGCGAGGAGCCGGGGATCACGTCGCAACAGGCCATGCTCCTTCTGACGGAAGGCAACGCACGCTATTCCTCCTGGAAAGCGGAGAGTCCGAATGTTTCCTCCGCCCGGCTGACCGAGACCGCCACCCAAGGACAACACCCGATCGCCACAGTGCTCGCCTGCTCCGACTCGCGCGTCCCGGTCGAGCGCATCTTCGACCGGGGTATCGGCGATATCTTCGTCGTCCGCGTCGCCGGCAACGTCTGCGGCACGGACGAGGTCGCCTCGCTGGAGTATGGCGTTGATCACCTCGGAACGCCGCTCCTGATCGTCCTGGGGCACACGAACTGCGGCGCCGTGATGGCGGCCCTCTCCAAGGGCGAAGCGCATGGAAACATCCCCGCGCTCCTCGACAAGATCGCCCCCGCCGTCGCCTCGGTCCGAAGCAAGAACCCCGGTCTGGCTGACCGGGACCTCCTGCGGGCAGCGATCATCGCCAACGTCTGGCAGAGCATCGCCGACATGTACAAGAGCAGCGCCACCTTGCGCGAAAAGGCCCGAAGCGGCAAGCTCACCGTCGTCGGCGCGATCTACGACATCGCCAACGGAAAGGTCAATTGGCTGGGCCCGCATCCGGACCAGGAGAAACTGCTGGCGACAGTCTCGAGGACAACCGCCCCCCATGCCGACACTCCGACCCGCGAGGCGGTGACGGTCGGCGTGGCCGCGGGGAGCGGTAGATGAACGCGCATGGTTGACGAAACCTGTACGTGGAGAAGGGGACTTTCAATGGCGAAAGTGCTGCCAAATGCGTTGACGAAGCTGACCCTGGCCCTTGGCTTAGCGATCATCGTCGGGTCCGTTTCTGCGCAGGAAGCCGCGAAGCACCAGGCGATCAAGGAGGCCGAGCAAGGAGTTTATCAATGGCAAACGTGGGGCACGGGCTCGCCTGATTCTGATGTCGTTGACATGTCGCGGCTGCAGAGGCTTCCTGCACAACAAAATCCAGCGCCCGCCCGCGCCGGTATGCCTTTGCAGTATGCCGTTGGCAGCGACGCCGTTTCGGAGGATGCGACGCCTCTCGCTCTCCGCATGAGCACGTCGCTTGCGTTATCGGCGAATAATGATGCGGAGGACGAGGCAGCAGAAGAGACTGAACTGGCCTTGAAGCTTCAGAACCCCGTCGCCAATCTCATCAGCGTGCCGCTCCAGAACAATGTGGATTTCCGTATCGGTCCCAAGGATGCGTTGCGCTACACGCTCAACGTGCAACCGGTCATTCCGTTCTCGTTAAACGATAACTGGAACCTGATCACGCGGACGATCGTGCCGATCATCTACGCAGAGCCGCCCGTCGCGGGGGCGGGATACCATAGCGGGACCGGCGACATAGTCCAGAGCTTCTTTCTCTCGCCAGTGAAATTGTTCAAGGGCTGGATTTGGGGAGCAGGCCCCGTGTTCCTCTGGCCCACGGCCAGCAACAACGCGCTCGGCGGAGAGAAGTGGGGCGCGGGCCCGACGGTCGTCGCGCTGAGACAGGAAAAGGGATGGACCTATGGCGCCCTGGCGAACCATATCTGGTCCTATGCCGGTGACAGCACTCGGCAGGAGGTGAACGCCACCTTCCTTCAGCCGTTTGTTGCCTACACCACGAAGACGTATACCACTGTCGGTTTGAACACAGAGTCCACGTACGATTGGACGAACGACGCATGGACGGTGCCCTTCAACCTGACTGTCGCTCAGTTGCTGAAGATCGGCAAACTGCCGATCCAGTTTCAAGTTGGCGGACGTTATTACGCTGCACGGCCGGCCGGCGGCCCTGACTGGGGTATTCGCTTCACTGTAACGTTCTTGTTGCCGAAATGAGCCGCCATCGCCGCGTAGGAGTATCCCAATGAAGACGCGCGCAGTTGCACTCATAGCCGCTCTTGCTATGCTGCTTATCCCGGCCGGGTGCCGCGGCATCGGCCCCATCATGGTAGACCAGGACCGGTCGAATTATATCACAGCCATATCCGACTCCTGGAAGCACCAGATGCTCCTCAACCTGGTCAAAATACGATACGGCGATGCGCCGGTGTTTCTGGACGTCATATCGGTGATCAGCCAGTACTCCTGGCAAGGCGCGGTCAACCTGAACGCAAACTGGTTCGAGCACCCGTACTCGGCAAACCAGGGCATCGGCGCCGGCGGGTTATATACGGACCGGCCGACGATTACATACGGCCCGCTCTCCGGAGAGAAATTCGCGCGCAGTTTCATGCGCCCCGTTCCTCCGGCCGCCGTCATGCAACTGGTCCAGGCCGGTTATCGTGCGGACATTGTCTGGCGTGTCCTGGTTCAGACTGTCAATGGGATCTCCAACCGTTACGGCGGCGCCGCACAATCACGGGAAGCGGACCCTGATTTCTACCGGCTCGTGGCTAAACTGGCTGCCATCCAGAAGTCAGGCCGCATGGCTGTGCGCATACAGGAACAAGCGGACAAGAGTCTCATCGTCATAGTCTTCGACTTGAAGAATGACAAAGAGCTCACGGCGAATGCCGCCGAGGTTTACAGACTTCTGGGTATAGCCCCTGGAACAAAAGAGATAAAGGTAGTGTATGGCACCGCCGCTGCCAGCGACACGGAAATCGCCATTCAGACTCGCTCCATTCTGCAAGTCTTGATTGATATGGCGTCGCAGATCGAGGTTCCGGAAAAAGACATCGTCGAACACCGAGTTGGGCCGACGTTTCACGGCGACCCCATCTACGGCCCCATGTCCGAGCCGCTCGTGCGCATTCACGCCTCGGCGGAGAAACCCGCCGATGCCTCCGTGGCCGTTCCTTACCGCGGGCAGTGGTTCTGGATTGACGATAAGGACTATCCATCCAAGGGGATGTTCTCGATGATAATGTTCATGTTCAGCCTGACTGAGACGGGAGGCAAAGCAGAGGCGCCGATCGTGACGGTCTCCACGAATTAGCGACCGGTCCGAGTCCGGCCCGTGCGCGCGTAACATGACCGGGTGAGGGCTGCCCGCCAGGCAAGGAGATGGAAAAAGTGAGTTACGATTACCCGAGAGCTTATACGCTGCCAAGCAGGACCCTGGGCCTCACGGTCATTTTTGTGGCATTGCTCCTTTCAACGGCCGGCTGTGCCATCGTCAACACGGTGATGGAGAAGACCGGACTGCGGAGTGAGGCTAAAGGCCCCGCCTCCCAAGCGCAACTCCAGGGCGAAGTGATGCGGTTCGCCGACGACTATGTGGTCATTATTAAGCGCCTCGCAGCCGTTATGAGGACCCGCGCTCGCACGCCACAGGACCGCGCGGATGCGCAGAGCTGGGTGCTGGGCCAGGCCACCGCCTGCTATGTCATCGCCTCCGACCCGAATCCCAAAATGGCGCTGCTCGACATGATTGTTCTTGTGACGTTGGAACGCATGGCATTGGAGGATTACTGGGCTCCGAAGTACCTAGGCGAGAGCGCCCAGGAGATTAACCAAGTCTACGCGCCGATGGAGGAAAGTATCTGGATACTCGCGGGCACCGCCCTGACGAAGGACCAGACAGCCGCCTTGCGAAAGGCCATTGACGAGTGGCATGCGGCGCACCCGAAACAGTACGTTGTGGACTCTGTGCGCTTCAGAGACTTTGCCGAGGAGTGGAAAGTCACCCAGCCCAAAGCCGGGCAGAGTTCGTCAAGCATTTTTTCGCTCTTGTACCTGGATCCCTTCGCCGGGCTCGACCCGACGGCGCGGGAGATCGAGTTTACCCGCCGCTCCGCCGAAAGAGCGATGTACCAGCTTCAACGCATGCCGATGATCATCAGCTTGCAGTTTGAGCAGCTCTTCTACCAGGTTCTGGCGACGCCGGAAACAGGGACGCTGCTGGCCAATGCGACCCGAATTTCCGAAGCGACTGACCGATTGAGCAAGACGCTGGAGAAACTGCCGACGGATGTCGCTGCCGAACGTCGGAAACTCATAGAGCAACTGGACAGCTCAGAGCCCGGCCTGAAGGCGCTGGCCGAGGAAGTGCGCCAGACCATGGAAGAGGCCAACAAGATGGCAGCTTCTGCGAATGAGGCCATCAAGTCCCTCGACCAGTTCATGGGGCGATTCGACAAGCAGCCGGGAGGACCGTCGCCGGAGGCGTCGGAATCCAGACCATTTGACGTCAGGGAATATGGGGCGTCCGCCGCGCAGATTGGAGACGCCGCTCAGAAGCTGGACGCGCTGATCAAGTCATTTGACCAGAGGACATCCCAAGTCAATGCCCTTCTAGACCGGTCGGCGGAAGAAAGCAAGAAAGTGGTTGACCATGCGTTCCGGATGGCGCTGGCGCTGGCGCTCATCACACTGGCCTGCATTGTCGCCGCCATGCTGGCGTACCGGCTGGTCGCAAGCCGCATTCCAGGCAAAAAGGCCGGATAGGGCCCGTGAGGGCCGCCCGGAAGCTCCGTCCGTCCGGAAAGACTCATAACACTCAACAATGAACGCTTATCATCAGCAGTGCAAAGAGCAAGTGTCCTGGTCTGGTCGCATGGGAATTGCCTAATGACACGGGTTCTGCGTCTGGCGCGTGCTCATCCCGCTCTTGCGGTTACCGGGGTCGCAGTCTTCCTATTTGGTTTCGCAGCCCTTGCCGCCGCGCGTCAGCCTGTGGAACCGGGATTTCTGAAGATCGGACTGGCGGCGGCGCTGATGGGAGGCCTCATTGATGGCATCAATCCCAGCGCCTTCGCCACGCTGATTTTCTTGATCGGTTACCTTGCGACCTTACAGCGGCCGGGCAAGGATATTCTTGTCGTGGGGTCCGCCTTCTCCGCCGGCTTCTTCCTGGCCTACCTGGGAATTGGGATCAGCCTGAGCGAACTCCTTCTGCAACTGGAATTCCTGCCCAAAGTGGCCGTGGCGATCAACTGGGGCATCATCGTCCTGGCGTTTGTGTTGGGAACCCTGAGCCTGTTGGACTTCTACCGGGCCTGCCGCGGACGAGCGGAAGAAATGCCCCCGAAGATACCTTCTCCCATACGCCGCGCGATGAACCTTATGATTGCGCGCAGGCTGCGGACGAGCCACGTTGCACTGGCGGCCTTCGGTCTCGGGGTGTTCATTGCGGCCGTGGAGTTCATCAGCACCGGACAATTATACCCGCCGATGATTCAGTTCATGAATAGCATCAGCGCGCGGCGCGCTGAAGTCCGCTGCCTTCTGTTGGTTTACAATTTGGCGTGCATCCTGCCTCTCGTGGCTATCTTTCTCTTCGCCTACTGGGGGGTGGGTACTGAGAAGCTCAACGGCCTGATGCACCGGCAGATTCCTCTGATGAAGCTGGTGATGGCTATGTTCTTTTTCGGCCTGGGCGTGGCGTTGATCGTGTTTGGCTGAGAGAATTGGCTGGCCATTATTTTGTTGGCAAACAACCCCGAAAGCGTATAGCATGCAGGCATGGCTTACGGTGGGCGCGAGTCGCCGGCCATCACTGATCGGAGGGAGCCAGATGGAACCGAAACGCAAGTATGAGTTCTCTTGGGACCTGCTGGGGAACATCGAGCTGGGGCGGCCGAATTTAGGGAACAACACCCGTCTTGAAATCTATCGCCTCATGCAATTCTGCTTCCGCGATGTGATCGAACAGCATGTGGGCACTGAGAAGACCGACCGCATTTTCTATGAAGCGGGCCAACTCGCGGGCCGTCAGTTTTACCAGCACCTGTTCGCCGGGATCACGGACTTCGACGCCTTCCTCCGCCGCCTGCAGGAGACGCTCAAAGAGATGGGGGTTGGCGTGCTGCGAGTGGAGAAGGCGGATATACAGGTCGGGTCATTCGTCTTGACGATCTCGGAGGACCTGGACTGCTCCGGACTGCCCGAACTCGATTTCGAAATCTGCACCTACGACGAGGGCTTCATCGCGGGCCTGCTCCGGTGCTTCACGGGCAAGGACTTCGCGGTGAAGGAAGTTGACTGCTGGTGCACGGGAGACCGCACGTGCCGCTTTACCGCCGAGAGGATTGACGGCGCATGAAGACGGGTCCCGCCGGATCGGGCAGGATGGTGTGGCTTGAAGCATGAGCGATGACCTGGAGCAAGCGCTGCAGTGCATTGAGAAGCTCTGGTACCGGGGCGCGTCATCGTCGTCTTTGACAACGGTTTCGCCGGACCATCAGCAGCGCCTGGCCCGGCTGCTGGCCGATCTCTGCGCCGTGCAGAGTTTCGCGTCGGGCCTGTCCCGGGGCGATCTCTCGCGGACGCTGGCGGGCAAAGGCGTCACCGCCGGCGCCCTCAAACAGCTCCACGCCAGCCTGCGCCACCTCACTTGGCAGACCCAGATGGTCGCCAAGGGCGATTTTTCCCAGCACATCGACTTCATGGGAGAGTTCGCCGTGGCGTTCAACTCTATGGCCCGAAGTCTGGCCGAGGCCCGCGCTGCGCTCCAGAAGGAGAAGGAGCGAGTCGAGCAGCAGAATGCCCAATTGGCCCAGCACGGTCGCGAGCTGCAGGCGGCCTATGACGCTCTCGACCGCGAATTCAAGAGCGTCGCGGACGTGCAAGTCAGTCTGCTGCCCACGACCTTGCCGAAGTTGCCGGGGTTCAGGTGCGCCACGCACTACCGGCCCGCCCTGCGTGCCGGCGGCGATTATTACGATTTTTTCCCGCTTCCGGAAGGTCAATTCGGCGTACTCGTCGCGGACGTCAGCGGACACGGCGCGCCGGCGGCTGTGGTGATGGCCATGACGCACGTCATCGTCCATTTAGCCGGCCGGAAGAGCCCAGTGCAGGAAGTGCTTCAATACTTGAATGCGGCTCTGAGCCGTCATATCCTGAGCGATCAGTTCGTCACGTGCTGCTACGGAATTCTCAACCCTGCGGCCCGCACGTTCGTCTATGCCTCCGCCGGGCATCCCATGCCGCTGCTCGAAACTCCCGGAACTCCGGCGCGCATCTGCTCGGCGGACTGCGGGTTCCCGTTGGGAATCACCCCCGATAGCGAGTACGCGCCCGCCACGCTTTCTCTCGCGCCGCAGAGCGCCCTGCTCCTGTACACCGATGGCATCACCGAAGCCCAGGGTCCGACCGGAGAGATGTTTGGCGAGGAACGACTGGCCGCCGTTCTGGCTGATGCCGCGCGCGGTCCCGACGCCGTGCGCGCCGCCGTCCTCGAAGCCCTTGATGCTCATCGCGGACCGGTGGATCTGGCCGACGATATTACGCTGGTAGTCCTCTGCGCCGACTGATTCTGCTCTGTTTCCGAGGCGGCGTCCTCTTCCTTCCACCTGCTCCTTGCCGGCAACTGGGGTTCTCGGGACCGACAGACGGGAAGTGGCGCAAGCCATGGCGCCGGCATCTGAATGAAGTTGGGAGTGTTGGACCAAAGTCCAATAGGCTGAGCAGGTGCGTTGCAGTACCATAATTACTGGATGTCTGATGGGGCGTTGGCGCTCGTCAGCCGTTGGTGCATTGCGAGCGCCACCGGCGAGCAGGGCCTGAATTACCCCTGCCGCCGGTCTTAACAGTTCTTTGCGCGGGGCACTCTCGCAGGGAAGCGGATTGTCGAGTTCGTGGGGATGGACCCGCTTCGGTCAAGGAAAAGGATTTGACTCGTGCCGGAGAAGGTTGAAGCGAGGCTCAAGACCGCAGGTCGCCTGCTGGCGGTGAAGAAGGTTCCATGGGGCGAGGGGCGCCTGCGCTTTTCGACGGCCCAAATACTGATCGCGCTGGTGCTGATGTTTGTGACGGCGCCCTTCGTGGAGCGGATGAGGGACGGCAGGCTGATCGAAGTGGCGCTCATGACGGTGGTTCTAGGGTCCGCAGTGCTGGGCCTCGCGGGGCGCCGCAGGACGCTCATCTGGGCGATCATCCTGGTGGTTCCGACACTCGCGGCAAGATGGCTGAACCACTTGCGGCCCGACGTGGTGCCCCCGGAACTGTTCCAGATCGGCGGATTGCTGTTCCTGCTGTACGTAGTAGAGCACTATCTTCTTTTCATCCTCCACGCCCCGAAGGTGACTTCCGAGGTGTTGTGCGCGGCGGTTGCGACGTATCTGATGCTCGCCTTGCTCTGGGCCATTGCATACGCGCTGACCAATCAGGCCATCCCCGGTTCCTTCTCCTTCAGCAGCGGGTCAATGGACACTCGAGAGATGAAGGGCTTCAACTCCATGTACTTTAGCTTGGGGACGCTCACCACACTCTCGTACGGCGACATCCTCCCGGTATCCGGCGTGGCGCGGATGCTGTCGGTGATGGAGTCCACTGTGGGTGTTTTCTTTGTCGCGATGCTTATCTCGCGTCTGGTTTCGCTCTATTCCACCGCCCGTGCAGATGAGGTGCAATCTTGATGCAGGAACAGGTTGCCTCGCGGTTCAAAGGAGGATGCAGATGAGGAAACATCTGAAGACGTTCGTGGGTATCGCCGCCGCAATTCTGGCCTGTGGTGCGGCGTTGGCGCAGGAGCAATCCAAGCCGGCCCCGAACAGCCCGGCTCCCGCAGGCCAACAGGCCGCTCCGGTCGAGCCATTGGTTGGCGGCGAGCCCTGGACGCTGGGGTCGAAGGGCTGCGAACCGCTGCCGGGCGTTGACGGACGCGCCGGTCCGGGGAATCGCGCGTCCGGCCTCAACATCACCTATGACGGCGGTCCGAATGATCTCGGGGCGATTGAGACCATGGACCCGCGCAACGGCAAGGATGAATCGGATCTTTGGGGGATCTATTCCAGTCTTGTCTATGACAGGCTGGCGGACACAACTCATGCGGGATCTTCCGGCGCCACAGGAGAGCAGGCGACTGCGGACAACGCGGCGCCGGCAGGCGAACAAGCGGCTCCGGCCGCGCCGTTGATCGGCGATGAGCCCTGGGAGATCCGATTGAAGTTCTACGGGTGGCTGCCGAGCATTGACGGGCGTGCCGGCTTGGGAAAAAACGGGTCCCCCGTCAACGTCACCTATGGCGATCTTTTGAGTAATCTTGACACGCTCCAAAGCTTGGTCCCGCTCGACCTCGAGGCGAGATTGGGTCATTGGGGCGTTTATTCCGATGTCCTTTATCTCAGGGCGGTTACCTCAACTACAGTTGGACCTCGCGGCGGCGTGAAGGTGGGGGTGGCGGGCCAGCAGACGATCTGGGAAATAGGAGGCTTCTACCGTGTCGGGACGTGGGCTGTGAACCCCCATTGGGGGAACTCCATCTCCGTGGATGCCATCGGCGGCGTGCGCTACAACAATCTCGGAGGGACCATCGGCGTTGAGACCCGGCGACACGCTGTTTCTGTCGGCGGCGAGAAGGAGTGGTGGGACCCGTTCGTCGGGCCGCGGGTGATCTGGAATCTGGATGAGCAGTTCAGCCTGTTTGCCCGGGGTGATGTCGGCGGGTTCGGGATAGAGGACTCCTCGAACTTTGTCTGGCAGTTTATTGGAGGCGGCGACTGGAATATTTGCAAGTATTGCTTCCTGGAGGCCGGCTACCGCATGCTGTCAACGGACTACGAGACGGGCACCGGATTCCGTCACTTTACGTACGATACGCGAATGGGCGGCCCTTATATCGCCCTGGGGGTAAAATTCTGACATGAATAAATCATTGATTGTTCTCGTGATGTCGCTGTGCGCAGGGCTGGCCATCTGCGGTTATGCCATAGCGCAGGAAGTCGACGGCGGTGAGGCTTCGATCCAGGCTAAAGCCGCTGACGCGCCGAACTTCGAATGGCCGCGCGTCATACAAGTCCCGCAGGCCAGGATCGTCATCTACGAGCCGCAACTGGAGTCGTTCAAGGGCGATCTGCTGGCGGCGCGGGCAGCCGTGTCCGTCACTCCGACAGACAGCGAAGCGCCGGTCTTCGGCGCGGTGTGGTTGACCGGCCGCGTGGCGGTGGATCGGGAGGCGCGGACGGTGAATTTGCTCTCGGTCTCGGTCACAGATGTCAAGTTTCCCACCGCCACCGACGACCAGCGCGAGAAGCTCAAGACGGCGATCGAAGTGGGCGCCAGGAGCTGGGATTTGACGATGTCGCTGGACCAGCTTCTTTCGGCCGTGGAGATGGCGGAGAAAGAGAAGGCTGCCGCTGAGAAGCTCGATAATACTCCGCCGAAGATCCTGGTGAGCAAGGTCCCGGCGGTCCTGGTGACTATTGACGGGGAGCCCAAGCTCAAGAAGATCGAGAAGACGGATCTGCTGCAGGTGCTCAACACACCGTTCTTCATGGCCATGGACCCTGCCAGCAAGTCGTACTACCTGAAGGCCGGCCAGTACTGGATGAAGGCCGATCAAGTGGCCGGCCCCTGGAAGCTGACCGATAGTGCGCCGGCGGCGGCCATCGCCGCAGCCGACGGCAAGGACACGACGGGGTTGAGCGGCCCGGCTTCCGTCGCGCAGCCCGAAGCGGCCGAGGTGGTGCCCGAAGTCCTGGTGAGCACCGAGCCGGCCGAACTCTTCGTTCTCGACGGGGACGCCGAATTCCAGGTGATACCGGATACGAACCTGCTTTACGTCTCGAACACGGATCGCGATGTGTTCCTGGAGCTCGGCTCGCAGTCGCTTTACATCGTTGTGTCGGGGCGATGGTACACGGCCAAGTCAAAGGAAGGCCCTTGGACGTACGTGCCGTCTCGGGAGCTGCCGGCGGACTTTGCCAGGATCCCGCCGGGGTCGCCCAAGAGCAATGTCCTGGCCAGCATCCCCGACACCGATGAGGCCAAGGAAGCGATTGCGAACGCCTCCATCCCCGAAACGGCCGCGATCAACCGCGACGAGGCGAAGCTGGAAGTGACCTACGACGGCGAACCGAAATTTGAGCCGATTGAGGGGACGGCGATGGAATATGGCCTGAACACGTCCTATTCCGTCGTCAAAGCAGAAAGGAAATATTATTGTTGCGACAACGCGGTCTGGTTTGAATCCGATTCGCCCAACGGGCCATGGATGGTCTGCGTGTCCGTGGCGAAGGAAATCTACACGATTCCACCGAGCTGCCCTCTGTATCCGGTCAAGTATGTCTATGTTTACCATTCCACGCCCACGGTCGTTTATGTGGGCTACACGCCGGGCTATGTCGGCTGCTACGTTTACGGCGGCTGCGTCATCTACGGCACGGGCTATGTGTACCGACCGTGGTATGGAACGGTCTACTATCCCCGCCCGGCGACCTATGGCTACCGGTTCCACTATAACGGTTCCAGCGGCAACTGGGCCGTCGGCGTGGCCGCCGTCGGACCGAATGGCTGGGTTGTCGTCGGACGCGGATCCGGGTATGGCGGCGTCGTCGCCGGCGGATGGTGGGGAAATGGAGGCGTTGTCGTCACCGGAAGGCCCATCGCCACGCCCTACAAGAATAACGTCAATATCAAGACGGGCGACATCACGATCAACAGGAATGTCAATAACATCCAAGGTGGCGGCATCAACAACATCCAGGGCGGCGGCATCAACAACCGCACTGGAAATGCCGCGGCGCCCGGCAGGACGCTGCCAACCGCCGCGGAACGCCCGCGTCCAACACAGTTGCCCGCGGAATCGGCCTCGCGGAAGAACGATCTCTTCGCTGATCGTGACGGAAACGTGGTACGCAAAGGCTTGGACGGCTGGGAGCGTCCGACAACCACAACCAGCCCGGCCAGCCGGCCGACGCAGCAGCCTGCAGCGCGCATGGACGAGAAGCGCGGCAAGGAGCTTGACAATCAGCTCAAGGCGCGAAGCCAGGGCGACGCCCGCACCCAGCAGTCCGTTCAGAATCGCGCCACCCAAGGCGCTGCGACGCCGGCATCGCGCCCTGCGACGCCGACGACACCACGCCCTGCCGCAACACCCGGGTCGTCTTCCGGAAAGCGTGGCCGATGACGTGGAGGCAGGGTTTTGCGCAAGATGGAATAACGATCCTCGGTACGAGAGATGGAGAGATGACAGAACGATCAGGTCGTTGCCTCAGCGGTCAGAGGCGCAGTATATAGCGGGGGAGGGTTTTCTCGCTGTGAAAGAGTATCGGGAAGTGATCGGGAGCTACAGGGGGCGATAGCCCTGTTCATTTCCCTGATTTTCTTCTGTTGTCGTCCTTGCACAGCATCTGGCAGTTGGCCGCATTGGTCTTCCCGCCCTCATGCCAGGGCTTGATGTGATCGCCTTCCATTTCGTTCAACTGAAACTTCTTCTTGCACTTCACGCAGACGCGCTTTTGCCGCTCGTACGCTTCCCGCTTCATCTTTCCCGAGAAAGCGCGGATGTTTAGGTGGCTTTCGTCGCGATCCAAAACATACGGATAGATTCCCGACTTCTTGGTGACATCGTGCTGCCGAGGACCGAGAGCATTCTGGCGGCTGTGGAGATCGTCCGCAGAAACCTCAAGCTCGGCCATAAGACCTTCGTGAACATCAACAACCACTTCGAGGGTTGTGCTCCTTTGACGGCGGACAGGCTTCTAAAGATTCTCGGCCAAGAGAACCGATCCCGGAATGCCAGGCTGTAAAGAGGCGGCAACAGTTTGCCACCTCTTGAGCAAGGAGTCGCGGGGGCCTCTTTTCTGAGAAGCTCGATGGTAAAGTCTTGAACAGAAGACTTATTGGGCAGGAGCTTTGTCTGCGTCAGAGAGGGAAATCAGCGATGCGCCTCCACGCTTTCCGACAATCCCGGAAGGCGTGGTCGCATCCCTGGCTGCCCGCCACGTCCAGGTATCGTCGAAGCTTGCCGAATGGACTGAGATCGTCACCGTCCCGCCGAACTCAGACATCTTCATCTGAAGTTTATTTTTCCATGGATCGAGGATCGTTGCAAACTTCACTGCATCCGTCTTCAGCGTGAACTGAAGTTGCTGGACAGGCACATTCCCCCAGCGGCCCTCCAGTATCAACTTGTCATCGACCGAGCTTTGAAACTCATGATCAGAGAGCACCTGGATATTCACCTTTTGACCAGTTTCGGTCGTGACGCTCCACGGCAATTCGGCAACCTGGGACTTGGGCGTCGTACCGTGCCAGGTAATGGTATGAGTACCACTCGCCACGATATTATCCAGGATGAGGACGTATTCTCTGGGCATCCAGATCGCCGTGCGCCGGAAGGTTTTCAAGACCGGCTCGGGAAGCGTGGGGTTGTTTTCAAGCTTTCCACGATAAGCGCTTCCACCCTCGCCCTCGACTATAACATGCCCCTTATCATCCGATTTCCAACCTGTGAGGTGCGCAAACTGCCGGAAATCGGCTCCGTCCAAGGGCGGGGTCCACCAGGGAAAATCGCTCGCCTGCCCCACGCCGTCAACGGTAAAGGTGCTGTGCTCGGCGGTGCTCCTTTTGGTGGCATAGACTCCGGGATGGAAAACGAATCCGTTGCCGACGGCCAGTGCGAACTCATTCACGTCGGAATTGTCGTGAGCAATGTTGATCCCATGCGGTTTGCCGTCAACCGGGTTTGCCATGCGATATTCATTGAGTTTGTAGCCGCCCACGGGGCCGCACTTGAACGTCAAGACGACCGCGTCATCCTCCCATGAATCGCGCATCGAGGCGGCGCCCATGTCGGGGAAAATCCGGTAAGGAACCAGTGTCTTGTAATCACCCACTCCGACGGTCGGGTCATAAAAAGTCAGCATCGTCCAGGGAAGCAACGCGCTCTTCCCGTTCTTGTCAGGAACGGCCGTCTTTGAAAGACGCCTGAGGAGCATCGCCTGCGCAGCCTTGTCCCGGCTCAAACGGGGCGCGAGGAAGAATGACGCATCGTTATGGCCGTAATACGTGGCAGCGGCATTCTGATCATCCCCCCAGCTGATGTCGCTCAATCTCCCCGGCACCCAGTAGTAGACCTGCTGCGCCCAGGCGTTCTTCAGACCCGATTTATGCAGATAATCCGTGCCGAGATTGCGGTCCATCATCTCGCATGCCGTCGCGATGGCCGTAAAGCCGAAGCATTGATATCCGGCTCCCTCATGACAATCGCCGTCGGCCGGGTACCACTTCATGATGAAATCCATCTCGTCCTTGAGCCCCTGCATGAGATAGCCCGTGTCCAGGTCCTTCTCGTCTGCCACCGCCAGCAGGCAGGCGGCCAGCCCCATATCGCGATACCACCGGTGATTCGGCTGCGGATCCATCGTCCAGTACCGATAGGGCATAATGCTCAATTCCTTGTGCCCCAGATAATACATGCGCCGGGCGTGCAGGAGGAGCTTTGCTGCCATTTGGCTCCGGAAGGCCGGGTCAAGATCGTTGTAAACCGCATCGTAGAGCAACGCCACCATCATCATGTTGCAGGCCGCGCCCATGCTGGAATCAAGCTCCTGCACATCCGCCCAATAGGGTTGATGCAGCATCTCCGTCAAGGTATCCACGATTTTCTTCTTGATGGCGGGGTCATGGTCTAGCGCATAGGCGTAGGCCATCGAGGGGGCCTGCGAGTAACTCTTTACCAGGGCCGACTCGTCGTCCATCACAATCGGCGGCTTCGGGCCGCTCGGGACCAGAGAGATTTTGGCCCACGCAATCGTCCCGTCATAAGCTCTCTGCAATATCGGGTCGCCGGGAATTTGTTTTTTCAATTCCGCTATTTCTTTGGCCGTGAAGAGAAGCCGGGGGTGCACTCCCTTCATCACATCGAGGAGCTGGGGAGCTTGGGGCACCGCAGGATCCGTAGCGGGAACTTTATCCAGATTTGCCTTTGCCGCTTCCGGGGAAATGGCGGCGGCGACTGAAGTGAAAAAGTAGATGGCGAAGGCGGCCATAACGAGCAGGGAGGGGAGTTTCATCGAAAAGTTCCCTTTTGAGGCGGCATTTATCGGCATCGTTTGCTTCTCCAATCCGGGATTTCCCATTTGACCGTTCGCTCACGATGGCCGTCAGCCTTTTCCATCATCGTATCTCGACTTGGTATTCCGGGGACATCTTCCTCCGCCGCAGGCAGACGTGCGCTGACGGAGTGGGTGTGGGAGGTTTTCTCAGGGGCTGCCTCGTGTCCGTTCATGGATTGCGCGTCCTCAAGAAGACCTGCAAAAAAGCCGATTGAGGGAACTCGATCCCGTGGGCGTCCCCAGCGCGTAGCCGAACGGGGTGCTTGCAGACATCCACCGGAGCCCTCTATTTTCCCGCTGCCGCGGCCAGTTTGGCGCCCAACGCCTTCAGGCTCTTGATGGCTTGCTCGTCGGGCCGTCCCTTGGCGAGGACCGGTTCCGCAACCTTCTTGAACTTGAACGCGGCGGCCACGGATTCGATGCTCTGAACTCCCTTCCCGCCGCCGCCGTGCGTCATGAAGGCCGCGTACGGTTTTCCCGCCACCGAGTCTTGCGTGGGATAGAAGGTGCGGTCGAAGAATTCCTTCAGCGCGCCACCCATGTAACTGAAGGCGTCGTAAGACCCTATCGCCACCGCACCGCAGTCCTTCAGATCCTCCGCGCCGGCCTGGGAGCAGTCCTTCACCGAGACGCGTGCGCCGCTTGAACGCACACCTTCCGCGACGGCATCGGCGGCGGCTTTCGTATTCCCCGTCATACTGCAATACACCACCAGTACATTTGACATGACTGCCTCCTCACGAAAAAATGTGGAACCCCTCTATTGGAGCCGAGATCGCCAGCTTCACGGGCGCGGCTCTGGGTCGTCCCGTGGAAGCAAAGGTTACTTGGTGTCCTGTTCATTATGCGTCGTTTGCAGGCGTTCGCCGATCAGACGGCCGATTCGTGTTGCCTCTTCCCATACATCCTTCTGGTCCTCAACCCGCGAGTATCCGTAATCGGACGTCTTGGCACTCGGACCGTATAGCATTCTCAACCCGCTCATCTCGCACGTATCCCCCTCGCCACAGGTCAGGCAGGGCACGTTTCCCTGGACCGTCAGTTGGCCCACGAGGTCCATGCGTTCATAGTCCCTGATCTCGGCGGCCAAGGATTGATTGACCCTGCCCAAGGCATCGGGCGTGAGGCCGGTCAGGACCGTTGCGCACAGTTTGCCCCTGAGCAGGTTCTTCACATGCCTCAGCGACCAGAATCGCTCCAGGAGCGCTTTGGTGAAGCCGTCTATCTGTCCGTAGGGGATGTAGGCACCGATAACCAGTGCTTTGGCTTTCTTGATCGTTTCGGCAAGTTCCGGAAAATCGTCCTTCACTTTGCAGAGATTGTCCGGAACACATCGTTTGCAGGCAATGCAGGGCCTGACGTTGCGGTTGCTGAGTTTCACAAAAGCTGATTCCTGTCCAGTTGCGTCCAGTATGGCTTTAACAAGCCGATCCGTGTTGCTATTCTTCACGGGACTTCCCGAGAGACCCAGTACCTCGATACTCATCATGAGGCCCCTTCATTCGCGCAGATCGTTTTCGGGGAGAGGGGCTTCAGCAAGGCTTCCAAGGAGTCCAGGACGCTTCTCAACGGCTCCTCGGACTTCCGGAGGCGCGACTGCATGATCCCACCCTCAATTCCGGAGACTACGTGAAGGGCCATGTCGCAAGCGGGCACATCCGCGCGGAACTGGCCTTCCGCTTGACCGGCCGCGATCACCGCCTCAATCTGGGCGATCCATTCGTCGAACACGCCGGCCACGAACCTGGCGTACTCCGCGTCGGTGTCGCTCATCTCCAACGCGGTGTTGCCCCAGAGACATCCACCTACGAAGCCGCTTTGCCTATGCGCGGACAGCACTGCACCGAAGAAATGATGCAGCTGGGCCTCAGGCGTCTCACCGACTAGCGCTGCGCGACGGAATTCCGCGAACTGGGCGCGAGCGCGCTCCAACACGCTGAGGCCGAGCTCGCGCTTGCTCGTAAAATGGAAGTACAGGCTTCCCTTCTTGAGGCCGACAGCGGCCAATAGATCGCTGATGCTTGTGGCTCCAAACCCTCTTTCTTGGACAAGCCGGGTCGCCTCATGAAGCAGCCGTTCCTTGGATGGGGCGGATTCAGACACCAATGCGAAATCCTCCACGAAAAGCTGGACCGACCGGTTGGTCAAGCCATATTCTATGATATGCGACGGACGCATGTCAATACCGGAGCCGACTCCGTGCCCCTCCCGAAAATCTCATCTGCCGTCATAAGATCCTTCTCTGCCTTAGAGCCGTGATTCGGACTGTCGCCGACCTCAGCAAGAAGGTGCCGATTTCCTCGATCAATCGAAGCTTCTTGGGTGCTGCCGCCGCGACAGCGCCGAGTCCCGAATGTGTACTATTGAGTCAATTAGCCTTACCGCCAGCGCCAGGGATTCCAACGCGCAGGACTTTGGCGGCAAGCAGCGTTATTCCGGAGGCAGAGAATGACGCCAATGCGCCCATCTTGGCGGCGTCCTGCACGGCACCCTCTGGAAAGGCTACTGAGGCGATGAACAACGCTACAGTGAATCCGATCCCGGCTGCACATCCGATGACGAACAATTCCCGGAACCGGATGCCGTCAGGCAACCGCAATCCCAGAATTCTCGTGCAAGACAAGCTGGTCAGGCAGATGCCAAGGGGCTTGCCTGCCAACAAGGCAATGAGAATGAACCAAGTGGGACTGCTCGCTGCTCCGAGGGCGACTCCGGCATTTAGAAACCCGAAGAGTCCCAGAATCCCCTCCACCGGTCGCTTCCAGAATGCTTCGAAGCGATCCAGAGTATCCAGTCGCCGCGAAACCTCCCAGTGGGGGGCTTTCTCGGGAATGGGCGCGTGCGGCATAGTCGGAATGATCGGTAGCAATCCCAAGGCCGGGTGTATCCCTGAGAGGACGAATCCCATCCAGGAAAGTGCTCCCGGCCCGGTCAAGTACCACCAGAAGTTGCTCACCCCACTCCGCCGCAGCAACAGTCCCATCCCAACGCCCAACGCCGAGAGAAGAAACCAAAGAGGCTGAACCGCGTGCACCGGATAGAACAGGGCGAGGATCAACAGCCCGAAAGCATCATCGGCAATGGCCAGAAGAAGCAAGAACGGCACTGCCGGATGGGTCTTCCCGAAAATCCAACGGGCTATGAGATAGCTGAACGCGATGTCCGTAGCGCAGGGAATGGCCCACCCTTGACGCAGGCTCGCCCATTGCCCGGTCAGCGCCGCCAAGCCTAGGTAGATGACAGCCGGGCCGGCCATGCCGCCGAGGGCGCAGAGAATCGGCGTCGCAGCGAGTCTCCTCTCTCGCAACGCTCCGCCCGGCAGGAGTGCCTCCCAGACTTCCTTGCCTGCCAGCGCAAAAAAGAACGCCATGAAGACATGGTTGACCGCGTAGTGCAAGCTGAAGCCGCGCCACGCGAAGCCCTGCACAGAGATCGTCGGGACTGCGAAGAGATTCACGTCGCTCAACCATCGGTAACTCATGGGAGCCAGGTTGGCCCAAAGTAAGCCCAGGCCTGCCCCGAGAATGAGGAGAATGGAGTTGTCCAGGACGAATAGAGTGGCGCGCCGGAACATCGTCGGTCTGCCCTCGCATGGCATTGATTTGGCTTCGACATCTCGCGTGAAGAACTATCGGCGGACAGGCTTCATTAGTCATCTCCGTGGGCCGAAGCCAGAACCAAGGTTAAGCCTTGCCGGACTGCATTTTTGCCAACTGCGCGTTGTAGGCGACGAGCAGGTCTTGCCGGCGCAACAGTCCGAGGACCTTCCCGGAGTCCGCGTCCACCACGGGCAATTCGGGGTATTCCAACTGCGCGAACAGGGTCATCACGCTGGATAAGTCGGTGTCCAGGCGAAGCGGCTCAATGTTCTCTACCGCGATGTCCTCGACGATCACCAGTTGTCCGACTTCCTTCTCGTAAATGACGCGCCGAATCTGGTTCAGGTGAAGCAAGCCGAAGTACTTGCCGGCCTTGTCCAGGACGGGGAACACCGTCTGCGTCGTAAGGGGGATCGAGTCGGTGACCTTGGTGAGCGGCGCGTCGAACGGGAAAGCCACAGGCGGCTGAGTCGGGGGCTTCCAGATATTGCCGATGGTCATCCCCTTGAGAATGCCGATGACGAAATCGCCGCGATGCGCGTCGGAGTAGAGACGCGAGGGGACCTGCTCGCGGTAGATGGACCACCCGCGGCTCAGAAGATAAGCGAAGGCGGAGACCCACATCGCCGGGATCAGCAATTCGTAGCCGGCGGTCAGTTCCGAAACCATGATGATCGTGCTGACGGGGACTTTGGCGGCGGCGGAGAAGAAGCTGGCCATGCCGAGGATGACGAACACGTCCACGCGCACGACGACCGTGGGCAGCCAGTATTGGAGGATCAGGCCCACAGCCCCGCCGAGGGTTCCACCGATGACCATGCTCGGTCCGAAGACACCGCCGGACCCGCCCGAGCCAATGGTCAGGGAGGTCGTCAGAATCTTGCCGATTCCGATGGCGCCGAGCACCACCACGGCACCCATGATGTTGTGATGGAACTGACCGTCGAGCAGTTTCTGCAGGATGCCGTAACCGAAGGAGAGGACGTTGAGCGAATCCGTCTGCGCCTCCGGCCCGAAATACGCTACGGCGCGAAAGACGCCCAGCGCGAACAGCCCTGTGGCGAGGGCGCCGATCGCGGGTTTCACGTGCGGCGGGATCTTGAAGCGCTTGAAGAGGTTCACGACTCCGTAGAAACAGCGCACGTACAGCAGCGAGGCGATGACCATCGCTGCGGCCAGGATGGTCAGCGGCAGGAGCAGTGCCGGCTTGTCGAACTTCAGGCCGGGCTGGACGGCCAGCAGCGGTGCGAAACCCGACCCGGTGCCGAAGCCGTAGAGGGCGATCAGCCCGAAGACGCAATAGGCGACCGTGCAGGAGATGAAGGCAGGGATCAGCGCCTCGGCCTCGAAGTCCTCGTCGCGGTAGAGCACTTCGATGGCAAAGATCGCGCCCGCCAGCGGCGCTTTGAAAATGGCGGCGATGCCCGCGCCGAGGCCGGCGGCAAGCAGCATTCGGCGCTCATGCTCGGAGAGTTTCAGCACCCTGGCGATGTACGAGCCGAACCCTGCGCCGATCTGCGCGATGGGTCCCTCGCGTCCGCCGGAGCCTCCAGTGCCGAGTGTCAGAGCGGAACAGACGATCTTCACCAGCGGCACGATGGGCCGAATTATAGCCCGGCCCTTGTGGTAAGCTTTGATGGCAGCGTCTGTGCCGTGCCCTTCGGCCTCCGGCGCCAGGGTGTAGACGATGAACCCTGAAAGCAGTCCGCCGGCTGTGATGACGGCCAGCAGCAGCCAAGGCGAGAAGCCCCCGAAGATCGGACGGATGTCCGGGAAGATGGTCCATTCGCCTGTCGGGCCTTTTGGACTGTAGCCGGCGAAGAACTCCAGGCCGTATTTGAGCACGAGGTGCGACAGGAACTGGAACGCCACGGCTCCCAGCCCCGCTACCACGCCGACCAGACCCGCCAGCAGGACCATTCGCCCGACGGTGCGCAAGTGCGCCGGTTCAGCGGGCAACAGGCCCCAACGTCTCAGGAATGAAACCACTTCTATCGCCTTTGGGCGTTAATCCATGTAGATTGACCATCCCGGAAAAAAGACAAGACGATGTCCTTCGCCGGGTTCATGACTATGGCTCGCCGGGAAACGCTTACTTCGGCGCACTCGGTTCCTGCTGCAGCCAGGCGCGCGCTTCGTCGGCTTGGCTGTGCTCGAAATAACGAGTTTCAGCCTTTGTGAAAGGCCGACAGAAGGTCGTCATCCCCTTCTGCCACTTCTTCTCGCCAATAACGGCGAGACGGTCGATGTCCCGGTAGTGGTGGACGGCGAACTTGGTGTCTTCCCAAAGAGCGCCGGCCTTCCAACCGTGGAAATCGTGCATTTCAAACAGCATTCGAATCTTCCCGTGCTTCGCAACGAGCCGCTCGACCTCCGGCACGAAACGCTCATAGTCCTCCGTCGTGAGCTTGCCGCTGACATGGACGATGAGCACTTTTCCTTCATTCTCTTCATTCACCTGAACAGCCATGACCGCACCTTCCTTTCAGCAATAGTTTGACCTCTTCAGCCAAAGTCGCTCCGGCCGGCATGGGTATCACTTGATTGCCCTCGCAACCGATGTTATTTCGAGCATGGGGCCGCCGTCAAGTTTGTCAGCACCGATCAGGCTGACCAAGCGCTCCATGTATCTTGCGATTTGCTCGCGTTCGCTCGCGGAAATGCTCTTGAGCTTTTCGCCCAACGCGTGCTGCATCGGAAACGGCGTCTTGGCCGCCAGCTTTCGACCGGTTTCCGTCGCGGTGAGGTGGACCTGGCGGCGGTCTTCATGGCTCCGCTCGCGCCGGATAAGCCCTTTCTTTTCCAGCCGATCAAGAACACCCACCAGAGTGCTTGAATCGAGATGGACGCGTCTAGCCACGTCCGTGGAGGTGATGGACCCGTTTTCGACTACGGCCATCAGACACATCAATTGAGGCCCGGTAACGTGGTGCTGCACGGCCATCTTGCGCGAGTCAATGTCAACGGCACGGATGATCTGTCGTATCGCGTTGAGGATGCGAAGGTCGCAGCGTCTTTGTCTCGTGCGGCGCACAACTTCTCCTCGAGAGGCTTGGCCAGCCATCCCAATTCTCCTTGCGAAAACTGCAGAGGCGCCTCGAGCGACCTCTGAGGGACTCCGGAATATTTTTCCGTAAGGGCATTGACACCGCCCCTCGTGCACATTATACTCGAAATGGCTTGTGATGCAACTACTGTACGCGCAAATATCCGTGAACCAGCTTTTGTAAGAGTGTGACGGGACGTTCCCGGGGCAGACTTTTCGGGTGGTGGGGCCGCCATCCGAAAAAGTGATTTTTCGAAGTCAGTTATGGCACCCCCTGACACGAAGGCCAAGTTCGCCGGTCAGTTCGGCGGGTTCGGTTGCTCCGTCCGTCCTTGCCGGATGATGTTCGGCAAGGCGGCGCCGGCTATCCGCTCGCTCAGTCCGGAGCTGGATGGCGCAATGCGGAATTGTAGACTGCAAGGGTAATTCGGATGAGCATGACCCCGCACCCGATGCTATCGGATGCCAAGGCCCGATTTCTCGTCTTTTCTCGTGCGGGCGCCCCGGAGGAGGATCGGCGTAACTACCTGATGCCTATAGCAATATGGACAAGTCGCCGGTTTATCCGCTCTGCGGCACGACTATTGCGGTGTATTACTGGAAGGCTATGTGAAAAGGAGCATCAAGACTATGGTTATGGAAACGACGCAACTGTCGTCGGTGCCGATGATCGGCGAGACGGCCGGGCGAGTGTGGTCGTATCTGGACAAGAACGGCGAGACAAGCACCAGCAGGATGTTCCGGGATCTCGGCGGGTCCAAGGAGATTGCTCCAGCGCGCCATCGGCTGGCTCGCCCGGGAGGACAAGATCATCATTGAGATCTCGACAGGCACAGAAAGCACTCGGCTCGTACAGTAGCGGAGTTGCCGGGAGAAACCGCAGGAGGGGTCGGACATGTCGAACGCAAACGTTCCGATGCGACGAGACGAGCAGACGCACGTGGTTAAGTGCAACGAAGAGAAGCCAGCGACGGCTTCCGATCAAAAGACTGGCGAGCTTTCTGACGGGACCGAGCGGTGCGACCGGGTATTGCGGCTGCTCAAGAAAGGGCAGTCGCTAGCCTGGTGGACCTCGTTGCAACGGGGTAGCACAAGGCAGAATCGTGGATTGCAGGTGTAATTCGGATGAGTACGGCTCTATCCTGGCAGATGACAGTGATCAGGCCCTGTTTTCCTATATGCATTGTCGGACTGGTGAGACTGCTGAACGGATAAAAGGCGACCACATGAAAAAAAGTACAATCATGCTTTACTACGCTCTCGCCTTCCTCCTCGTGGCCATCGTTACCGGCTATCTCGGGTTCGGCGTCCTCACGGGCAAGGCTGCCTGGATCGTCAAGAGTCTGTTCCTCGTTTCCGTGGCGGCACTCATTATCACGCTGGTGCATCACCTCAGGCTCAGGTGGCGGGCGTAGGCGCTCGTTGAAATGGACCTTTGCACCTGTTGGGTTCGTACTTGGGGGCGGCGTTGATGACGTCGCCGTCGGCTGACGGAATCGGTCGCGCCGTGAGCCAACTTTCACCCGACTTCAGGACGCGATCCAGCAAAAGGAGGGCGGAGCAATGCGTGCAGAAAATGCGGTTGTGGCCATTTATAACAGCCACCCCGAAGCTGAGGAGGCTGTGAAGGAGCTTAAGAAAGCGGGCTTCGACCTGAAGAAGCTCTCCATCGTCGGAAAGGGCTATCACACTGAGGAGGACGTTGTCGGCTACTATAATACGGGCGACCGGATGAAGCACTGGGGCAAGTTGGGCGCCTTCTGGGGTGGTCTGTGGGGGTTGTTATTCGGCGCGGCCTTTTTCGCCATCCCCGGGATTGGACCGATCATCGTGGCAGGACCACTCGTTGGTTGGATCGTCGGGGCGTTGGAAGGAGCAGTAGTCGTCGGTGGGTTGAGTGCTTTGGGAGCAGGGCTTGTGAGCATCGGGATACCCAAGGACAGCGTCCTCAAGTATGAGACAGCCGTAAAGTCGGATAAGTACGTAATCGTGGCGCACGGCAGCCAAGCGGAGGTGGATAGAGCGCGGGATATTCTGAAGACGACGGACGCTGTGGAAGTTGCCGTACACCACGCATGAGGTGGCGCAGGTCATCGCGGCTTGTCCCGGAAAGCCATGCCAGAGGCGCGGAATGCGAGTTTGAGCCGAAACTGCAATTCGCGGAAGGCGCTTGACAACGGCGGGTCGCGTAAAGGAAGTGAACGTATCAGAGTCGTCTCTGGTCAGTGTGCCGGCGTATCGGTTTCCAAACGTCCACGGGACGAAGTTGAACTACAAAAGGTCCAAAAGAAGGGAAATTTATGATCAAGATGAAGACGATCCTTCACCCTACGGATTTCTCCGAGTCGTCCAGCTACGCTCTCGGATACGCCATTTCCTTCGCAAAGGAATTCGAGGCCAAGCTCTACATTCTTCACGTGGTCGAGGACGTCTCTACGGCATTTTACTTCGAGGCGCTTAAGGCCCCATCCGCCATGGAGATCATGACGGACATTCAAACCCATGCGCAGAGAGCGCTGGAGGAGGTCCTCCCGCAGGAGGTTCGAGATACGATTTCGACAGAGTACGCGATCCGCGGAGGTGCGCCATTCGTGGAGATCATCCGTTATGCGAAGGAAATCGAGGCCGACATGATCGTCTGCGGGAGCCACGGTCGCACTGGACTGAAGCACATGATTTTCGGATCGGTGGCGGAAAATGTTGTCCGCCACTCGCCATGTCCCGTGCTCAGTGTGCGACACCCGGAGCACAAGTTTGAAATGCCCATCTGACCATGATGACGATACGTGCCGCGATGATGAAGAAGATGGCGCCGATGACGGAGAAGACGGGCAAGGAAGGCGAAGGCCCGATGGACGGCGCGATCACGAAGTAGAGGCTCGCGGGAGTCACTGGGAATGACCACACGGCAAAATACGTCGTGCTATGGACTTGCCGCAAACAAGCCATTATCGCCTGGATAACGGACGGGGTGGAAAAGATCCTGCATGTCGAATCAAAAGCCAAAGGGAGGCAAAATCTGCGTGAGTATTACCGGGAAGTGATCCGCGCGATTCAAGACGCACAGGAGATATTCATCTTTGGGCCCGCGCAGGCCAAGATGGAGTTGAAGATCGAGATCCTGAATGTCAAGACAATTTCACACAAAGTCGTGGGGACTGAAACGGCAGATACGATGACCGAAGACGAGCTTGTCGCACGGGCCAGGGAGGTTTGCAGGTCGCGGGCTGTTTGACAGAGTCAAGAAAAGGGCATGGCAAGCGGATGGTTCGCGGCGCGTCCGTCCGGGACGGAAGACATTTACAAGATCTATGCGGAAAGCTTCCGTCGCGCGGATCATCTGCGCCGCATCCTGGAGGAAGCCCAGACAATCGTCAGCGATGCGATTGCACCGGTGGCCCAGTCCTCAACAGATCTCAAGGACAAATGATGAAGGGAGCTGATCGCATGAAAACCAATTGCGTCCTTTGGGCAAGGGCCATCGCAGTAGTCGCCCTGGGATTCTGTTTGGCGTCCTGCGAAAACAATTCGTCAGCTGTCCCGGAGGCGGAATATTCGACGAAAATCGTCGGGCGCTGGCAAGGCACGGTTGGCGATGTGAAAGAGACAATGTCCATTAACGGTGACGGCACTTTCGTCTGCCAACTGTATCCCAGAGGGTTCATTGCCAACACCCTTTCTCAAGGCGTGAAAGGCACGATTCGCGGAACGTGGAACATCAAGGGCGCAATAATCACTCTGAAAATCACTGGCGCGGAAAACGAGACTTTGAAGAACAGGACTACTTCAAGCACGATTATGGCGTTCAAGGGAGACGAACTCGTATTAAAATCTGATTCGGGTGAGACCTCGATCTTCCTGCGAGTACACACGCTTTGATCCAAGATCTCAAAAAGAATGAAAGGTAATAGACAGTATGAGCGAACAAATACCTGCCAGCAAACCGATCTATGGTCTCTTACCCACGGACGTCCAGGGATTCGATTCCTTGGCGGAGCTTGCCCTGGATATGCGCTGGGCCTGGAATCATGCCACAGACGATTTGTGGCGGCAGCTTGATCCCGCGCTTTGGGAGTTCACTCGAAATCCCTGGGTGGTCCTACAGACTGTCTCGCGGGACAAACTTCGGCGCGTGTCAGCCGATCCCGTTTTCCGCAAGAAGGTTGATGCGCTCGTGCAAGCCAGGCGTCAGTTGGCGAAAGCTCCCGCGTGGTTTCAGCAGAACCATTCGCAGTCGCCACTGACTTGCGTCGCGTATTTCAGCATGGAATTCATGTTGAGCGAAGCTCTGCCCATCTACTCAGGCGGGCTGGGTAATGTGGCCGGCGATCAGCTCAAATCGGCCAGCGATCTGGGCGTGCCAGTGGTCGGTGTGGGACTGCTGTACCAGCAAGGTTACTTTCGCCAAGTGATTGACAAGGCGGGAGCGCAAGAGGCCCTTTTCCCGTATAACGACCCCGGACAATTGCCGATCACGCCTTTGCGCCAAGCGAACGGTGACTGGATGCGGTTGGAGATCGCTTTGCCGGGTTACTCGGTTTGGCTGCGCGCCTGGCAGGTCCAGGTGGGTAGAGTGAAGCTTTACCTGCTCGACAGCAATGACGCGGCGAACTTTCCCGCTCATCGCGGGATCACCAGCGAGCTGTATGGCGGTGGCCCAGAACTGCGCCTCAAGCAGGAAATGCTCCTCGGGATCGGCGGATGGCGACTGCTGGGTGCGCTGGGCATCCAGCCGGAGGTCTGTCACCTGAATGAAGGGCATGCGGCCTTTGCCGTGTTGGAGCGTGCCCGCAGTTTCATGCAAGAGATCGCGCAGCCCTTTGAAGTCGCTCTGGCCGCCACGCGAGCGGGGAACCTCTTCACCACCCACACGGCGGTGGCCGCCGGCTTTGACCGTTTCACTCCAGCCCTCATCAAGCAATACCTCGGCGGTTATGCCGAGCAGAAGCTCGGGATTACGCTCCACGATTTGCTGGCCCTAGGGCGCCAGAACCCGAACGACTCGTCGGAAAGTTTCAACATGGCCTATCTGGCAATCCGTGGGAGCGGGGCGGTCAATGGCGTGAGCCGCTTGCATGGAACAGTGAGCCGGCATCTCTTCGCGCCGCTCTTTCCGCACTGGCCCGAGGACGAAGTGCCGGTAGGACACGTGACCAATGGAGTTCACATGCCGACCTGGGACTCGGCGGAATCTGATGATCTGTGGACTAAAGCCTGTGGAAAAGACCGATGGCTGGGGACGATGGAAACCCTGGAACAGGACATTCGCGGCGTCTCCGACGCCAGTCTTTGGCAATTTCGCACTGCCGCCAGGAAGTCTCTTGTTGAATACGCCCGCGAGCGATTGTCTGGGCAGCTGGCCGTCTCCGGCGCGTCGCCCGAGGCAGTTGACGGGGCGAAACATCTATTTGATCCCAACGTATTGACCTTGGGCTTTGCGCGGCGTTTCGCGACCTACAAGAGGCCGAACCTGCTGCTGCATGACCCGGAGCGACTGCTTCGCCTGTTAGCCAATCCGCACCAACGGGTGCAACTCATCCTTGCCGGCAAGGCCCATCCAGCAGACCAGGCGGGCCAGGCCCTGATTGAGGAGTGGACGCATTTCATTCGGCGGCCTGAGGCCCGCCCCCATGTGATCTTCCTCAGTGACTACGACATGCTTTTGACCGAGCACCTCGTCCAAGGGGTGGATGTATGGATCAACACTCCTCGGCGGCCATGGGAGGCGTGCGGCACGAGCGGCATGAAGGTGCTCGTCAATGGAGGCATCAATCTGTCGGAATTGGATGGCTGGTGGGCCGAAGCCTACGCGCCGGAGGTGGGCTGGGCGTTGGGAGACGGGCAAGAACATGACGATGACGCCGCCTGGGACGCAGCTGAAGCCGAGGCGCTCTACGGACTGCTCGAACATGAGGTCGTTCCCGAGTTTTATACCCGCGACGAGAAAGGCATACCCACCGCTTGGGTCAAGCGGATGCGGGAAAGCATGGCGCGATTGACACCGCGTTTTTCCGCCAATCGCGCGGTGCGCGAATACACCGAGCAACACTACCTCCCGGCTGCTACCGCCTGCCATTTGCGCATTGCCGATAAAGGCGCCGGCGGCAGGCAAATGGTCGACTGGCAGCACAGTCTGGGACAGAAATGGTCCACGCTGCACTTCGGCGAAGTGAAGATTGAGACTCGTGGCGAGCAGCACGTCTTTGACGTTCAGGTCTTTCTCGCTGATGTCGAGCCGAAGGCCGTGCGGGTCGAGCTTTATGCCAACGGAATCAACGGCGGCGCTCCGGTGCGGCAGGAGATGAAGTGCGTTCGCCCATTGGCCGGCGCACCGGGCGGCTACGTTTTCAGCACGACTGTGCCTGCGGCACGGCCGCCAGCAGACTACACGGCCCGAATGATACCGCACTGCGACGGCGTTACTATCCCACTTGAAGACGCACGAATCCTGTGGCAGCGGTGATCCGGGCAACGGAGAAGAAGACGATGGAGAAACCGACGGCAATCTCCTGCCTGTTTCTGGATATCGGCGGTGTCTTGCTCACCGACGGGTGGGATCATCATGCCCGCGAACGTGCGGCGGCGAACTTTAAGCTGGAATTGGCCGATATGGAAGATCGGCATCACCTGACCTTCGACACCTACGAGGTGGGAAAGGTCACCCTGGAAGAGTATTTGGGCCGGGTGGTCTTCTACAAAAAGCGACGGTTCACCCGCGCTCAGTTCCGGGGTTTCATGTTTGCGCAATCGAAACCTTACCCTCAGATGATCGCGTTGGCCCGCAAGCTCAAGGCAAAGTACGGATTGAAGATCGTCGTGGTCAGCAACGAAGCGCGGGAATTGAATTGTCACCGGATTCGCAAGTTCAAGCTGGCCGGGTTTGTGGACGCTTTTATTTCCTCCTGCTTCGTCCACGTCCGCAAGCCCGACGCGGACATCTTTCGGCTTGCGCTGGACGTCGCCCAAGCGCCGGCCCGGCAGGTCGTCTATATCGAAGACACACCGATGTTCGTCCAGATCGCGGAAGGGTTAGGGATTCAAAGCATTCTTCATACGGATTACAAGTCCACGTGCGCAAAGCTGGCTTCGTTCGGATTGCAGAGTGATAAAGGAGTCATCCATGAAACCAGCTAGGCGTGCTGATGGATTGGATTTTCATCATGACCTGCCGCGCGTGGCGCGTCTGTTGCCGATCCCGCGCGGGTACGAGGCGCAGGGCGTGCGGCGGTACGGATTTCACGGGTTGTCGTATGCGTTTCTAATAGGAGAACTGGGCCGCCTGGCCAGGACGGAAGCGGTGCGAGGCCGGGTCATCCTCGCCACCTCGGCAATGGCGCGAGCCTGGCGGCGGTGCGTGACGGAGAATCTGTGGACACCAACATGAGTTTCACGCCGACCGCTGGGATGCCGATGAGCACGCGCTCCGGCGATCTCGATCCCGGACTGGTTTGGTATCTGGCGCGCACTGAACAAATGAGCGCGAAGCAATTCAACGAGATGGTCACTTTCAAGTCCGGGTTGCCTGGCGGTTCGGAAACCAGTTCCGACATGCACGACCTGCTCGACCTGAAACACGGGACGTTCGGGCGGCTGAAGCGGTCGCACTGTTCTGCTACCGGGTCAAGAAATGGATCGGCGCTTTCGCGGCGGCCTTGGGCGGACTGGACACGCTGGTGTTCGCCGGCGGCATCGGAGAGAACGCGCCCACGATCCGCACCTGGATTTGCGATGGGTTGGGCTTCCTTGGAATCGAACTCGAAGAAAAGCGAAACGCGACAAACGAGGGCACGATTTCCGCGTTGGCTGGGCGGGTTGCGGTCCGCGTGATTCACACGGACGAAGAACACATGATAGCCCAGACGGTGTGCTGCGTTCTCGGCCTTGACAGTGCCGGTGAAAGCAAGAATTCCGATCGTACGAAGGAAAACATCTCGCGGCCGGATACGCTTACGGCACGAGGGCACGCATAGCGACGCCGCCTCTGCCGGCGACATATAAGATTGCTGGTACCCGTGCAGATCAAGGAACGAAAGGACTAACATGCTGGACAAAGCTAAAACACTTGAAGGTTACAAATTACACAGTCTGGATGGGGAAATAGGGAAGGTCAAGGAATTCTACTTCGATGACCAGTATTGGACGATTCGCTATCTCGTCGCCGACACAGGAAACTGGCTTCAGGGCACACAGGTGCTGATTTCCCCGTATGCATTGACCGCCGTGAGCAGAGAAGAGCAATACATCGCCATCGATTTAACCAAACAACAGATTGAGGACAGTCCTTCCTTGAACAGTGACCAGCCTGTCTCACGACATTACGAACTGGGCTACTACAAGTATTATGGATATCCGATGTATTGGGGCGGCCCAAACATGTGGGGAGAGCATACTCGTATTGTGCGTGACCGTGGACAATGGAGAGAACCCGCCCAAGAGGGCAAGGCGTGGGATCCCCATCTGCGCAGCACGCGCGATGTGAGTGGCCATCACATCCAAGCCACGGACGGCGAGATTGGCCATGTCGACGATTTCATCATTGACGACGAGACCTGGGCGATTCGTTATCTCGTCATCGATACGCGGAACTGGCGAGCTGGGAAAAAGGTCCTGATTTCACCGCGCTGGATCAAGCGCGTTAGTTGGAAGGAGGAGAAAGTCTTCGTTAATGTTCTCCGCGAGACCATCCAGCAGGCACCGGAATACACGGACGGGTCTCTGCTGACTCGGGATTACGAGACCAGACTGCATGGACATTACAATCGCCCAGGATACTGGGTGGATGAAGCGGCTGGCAAGAAGCCTTCCCATTGAAGCAAACACAAGAAAGGGCTTCCTTACATGCGTGGCTTGCTCGACCATGAAACGCGGGCTGTCCGGGCGGCTGAATCGGAGCGCAGTCCGCCATAACGAAGCCGCCGTTGCAGGTGCAATATGTGGTCGTTGTCGGTCATTGAGGTCAAGGAACGAAAGGACTACTATGCTGTATAAAGCTGAAACACTAAGCGTTTATTCATTACACAGCCGTGACGGGGAAATTGGGAAGGTCAAGGAATTCTACTTCGATGATCACTACTGGACGATTCGCTATCTGGTCGCCGAAACAGGAACCTGGCTTACGGGCAGGCAGGTGTTGATCTCCCCGTATGCGCTGGGCGCCGTGAGTAAACAAGAGCAACGCATCGCCATCGATTTGACCACAAAGCAGATTGAGGACAGTCCGTCCTTGAATAGTGACAAGCCCGTCTCGCGACAATATGAGGACGCCTACCACGGGTATTATGGATACCCGAGGTATTGGTACGGCTCATACACATGGGGAATGTATCCTTACATCCTGCGTAACAGTGACCTATGGAAAGCACCTTCTACCCAGGATGAGAAAACGTGGGATCCGCATTTGCGCAGCACTCGCGATGTGCGTGGCCATCACATCCAAGCCACAGACGGAGTGGTTGGCCACGTCGACGATGTCATCATCGATGACGAGACATGGGCGATTCGTTATCTAGTCATCGATACGCGGAACTTCTGGCCGGGGAGATATGTCCTAATTTCGCCGCGATGGATCGAGCGCGTGAGTTGGGACGAGCGCAAAGTCTTCGTCAATGTTCTCCGCAAGGCGATCAAGCAGTCGCCGGAATATGCGGAGGAGGCCCTGCTGACTCGGGATTACGAGACCAGACTGCACGGACATTACAATCGGCAGGGATACTGGATCGATGAACCGACTCCAGAGGCGCATTCCCGTTGAAGCGAACACGAGAAAGGGCTTTCTTACATGCGTGACTTGTTCGACCGGGAAGCGGGGGAGGTGAGGGCGGTTGAAGCGATCGCACTGTTGTGCTGCCCGATCAAGAAATGGATCGGCGCGTTCTCGGCTTTAACTGAAAAGAAGAGAATGGAGCCATGAAGACAAAAACTCTTTCGCCGGAACTGCTCCGCAAGATGAATGCCTACTGGCGCGCCGCCAACTATCTCGCGGTCGGGCAGATTTATCTCTACGACAATCCGCTGCTGAAGGAGCCGTTGAAACTGTCGCACGTGAAGCCGCTGGTGGTCGGACACTGGGGCACGACGCCGGGCCAGAATTTTATCTACGTGCACCTGAACCGGGTCATCAAGAAGTACGACCTGGATATGTTCTACATCGCCGGTCCCGGTCACGGCGGCCCGGCGATTGTGGGCAACGTTTACCTCGAAGGCACCTGGAGCGAAGTCTATCCGAATGTCACCCAGGACGAAGCCGGGCTGAAGAAGCTGTTCAAGCAATTTTCGTTCCCCGGCGGGATTTCCAGCCATGTGGCTCCGACGACGCCGGGCTCGATTCATGAAGGCGGCGAACTGGGGTACTCGCTGAGTCATGCCTTCGGGGCCGCGTTTGACAATCCCGACCTGATCGTCGCTTGCGTCGTCGGCGACGGCGAAGCGGAAACCGGGCCGTTGGCGACCTCCTGGCAGTCCAACAAGCTTCTTGACCCGATTACCGACGGGGCCGTGCTTCCGATCCTGCACCTCAACGGATACAAGATCAGCAACCCGACCGTCCTGGCCCGCATCGAGCATGAGGAGTTGGAGCAATTCCTGCGCGGCTGTGGCTGGACGCCTTATTTTGTGGAAGGCGATCAGCCGGAAGAGATGCACCAGCTCATGGCTGGCACTTTGGATAAGGCCATCGAGGACATTCGGCAAATCCAAAGCAATGCTCGGAGCAAGAACGACACGACTCGGCCGCGCTGGCCGATGATCGTCCTGAGGTCGCCCAAGGGCTGGACGGGGCCGAAAGAGGTTGACGGGCTGCCCTGCGAGGGCACGTTCCGGGCGCACCAGGTGCCGCTCCTGGTGGATTCCGCGCATCCCGAGCATGTCCAGCAACTCGAAAGCTGGATGAAAAGCTACAAGGCCGAGGAGCTGTTCGACGGGGATGGCCGGCTCATGCCGGAATTGGCCGAGCTGGCGCCGAAGGGCAACCGACGGATGGGCGCCAATCCCCACACCAACGGCGGTATTCTGCTGCGCGACCTGCGAATGCCGGACTTCCGCGTCCACGCGGTGAATGTGCCTTCGCCCGGCGCCGTTGAAGGCCAGGATACGCTCGTGCTGGGTAAATTCCTGCGTGACGTGGCCAAGCTGAATCAGGATAATTTCCGCGTCTTTGGTCCCGATGAGACACTCTCGAATCTCCTGGGTGCGGTTTTTGAAGTCACTCCGCGTCAGTGGGACGCCCGCACGGTAAAGAATGATGAATTCCTCGCGCCGGCCGGTCGCGTGCTGGACTCGATGCTCAGTGAGCACCAGTGCGAGGGCTGGCTGGAAGGTTATCTGCTTACAGGGCGGCACGGGTTGTTCAACAGCTACGAGGCCTTCATTCGCATCGTGGATTCAATGTTCAGCCAGCACGCCAAGTGGCTGAAAGTCACGTTGGAACTGCCCTGGCGCCGGAAAATCGCCTCGCTGAACTATCTGCTCGCCTCCCATGTCTGGCAGCAGGATCACAACGGCTTCACGCACCAGGACCCCGGCTTCCTCGACCATGTCATCAACAAGAAGGCCGACATCGTGCGCGTCTACCTTCCGCCGGATGCAAACTGCCTGCTGTCGGTGATGGACCACTGTCTGCGCAGCCGGCACTATGTGAACGTGGTGGTTGCGGGAAAACACGCGTTGCCCCAATGGCTGACCATGGACGAGGCGGTGGTGCATTGCACGGAAGGAATCGGCATCTGGCAATGGGCCAGCAACGACCAGGGCGCCAAGCCGGACGTGGTCATGGCTTGCTGCGGAGACACGCCCACTCTGGAGATACTGGCGGCCGTTTCCATCCTTCGCACACATCTGCCTGCTCTGAAAATCCGGGTGATCAATGTCGTTGATCTGATGAAATTGCAGCCGCAAACCGAGCACCCGCACGGGCTGAGCGACAAGGATTACGATTCGCTCTTCACGAAAGACAAGCACATCATCTTCGGGTTTCATGGATACCCCTGGCTGGTCCACCGGCTGACCTACCGCCGGACCAACCGCAACCTGCACGTCCGCGGCTACAAGGAAGAGGGGACGATCACGACGGCCTTCGACATCCGGGTGCAGAACGAACTGGACCGGTTCCACCTGGTGCAGGACGTGGTAGATCGGCTGCCGAAGCTGGGTGCCAAGGGGGCCTATCTGAAGCAGATGGTGCAGGACAAGCTCGTCGAGCACAAGCAGTACATTGACCAACATGGCCAGGACATGCCGGAGATTCGGAATTGGAAGTGGACAGAGGCAGGAAAGCGGGGATCCCATGAATGATAGAAGTCATCACCGACATGGGGCGGATCATAATGGTGTTCATGAAAGCCAGCGCCCTTACTGGAAACGCGCGCATCGTGATTGGCGTGTCTGGGTTGGCGTAGTTTTGATGCTTGCGGCCATGTTGATCTATTTGATGACCAGTGACTTGTCGTGGCGGCCTCGCGTCCAACCGCAGCAGCCGCTTTCAGGAGAAGTTCACAAATGAAGGATCATCGAAAATGAATGCGCGAATTCTCATGGACACCGCGAAGACGCTGGTCGCCGACGACAAAGGCCTGCTGGCGATGGATGAAAGTAATCCAACCTGCAACAAACGATTTGCCCAATTGGAGATTCCCCAAACCGTGGAGGCCCGGCGCGCTTATCGGGAGATGATCGTGACCACGCCCGGTCTCGGCGAGTGCATCAGCGGAGCGATTCTCTACGATGAGACGATCCGCCAGCAGAAGAAAGACGGCACTCCCTTTGCTAAAGCTGTCACCGATGCGGGAATCATCGCGGGCATCAAAGTTGACGCCGGCGCATGGGCCATGGCCGGCCATCCCGGAGAGAAAGTTACCGAAGGTCTGGACAAATTGCGCGACCGATTGGCTGAATACGTTCAAATGGGCGCCCGTTTTGCCAAATGGCGTGCGGTGATCGCCGTGGG
>Ga0187876_1000132_pt1 | contig 74351 bp, 65 predicted proteins | sample June2016WEW_17_4_FD_133000 | JGI IMG/M metagenome (GOLD analysis project Ga0187876, IMG submission 133000) | Peatland microbial communities from SPRUCE experiment site at the Marcell Experimental Forest, Minnesota, USA - June2016WEW_17_40 | ecosystem: Environmental > Terrestrial > Soil >... | reverse complement strand
CTTCCTCAATGAAAGACGGGCCGGCAAACCTTGCTCGGAGTTCAAGGCCGCTCTCACGGCCGCTTGAGTGGAAAGAGGATATGCCCTTCACTCCAATTTACACACAAGAGTTGACACTACCCCTCGCGAGGGCCGTCGTTTTATTTTTGACGCCCTCTTGACATCGCCCGCGCGCTGTGCTAAGTAATACGTTGTGATACGTATTACGTAGTAATATTACCCGGGCCTCGGCGCCTTGTCTCCTTGGGAAGGATCGCGAATTATGACGCGGCTATGGAGCCTCATACTGGCGTCGCTGGTGCTCATGCTTACATGCCTTCAGGCCGCGGCCGACGAACCGGCAAACGCCCCTTCACCGAACGCAAGCGTGCCGCCGACTGCCGCTCCGTCGGCTGGAACCACTAACGCGCCCGCACCGCCCGTTGCGGCGCCATCGGCCGAAACGACCAACCCGCCCGCACGGGCAACGCCGCCGCCTCCGGAAACCGCCGAGAACGAGACGCAACTGCCCGAGATCAGCATCTACGGCCGACTGGACCATGCCCGCAACCAGATCCTGCCGAGTCTGGGGGCAACCTCCTACTCAATCAATGAGACGCAACTTGACCAGATGTCACAAGGGGCGAATGCGCCGATGAACCAGGTGCTCCTGCGCGCGCCCGGCGTGGCTGAGGATTCGTTCGGGGGGCTGCACGTCCGGGGCGAACACGCGAACCTGCAGTACCGCATCAACGGTGTCATCATACCGGAAGGCATCACCGTTTTCGGACAGGAGCTCGATGCGAGATTCGTGGAGAGCATGGCGCTGACGACCGGTTCGCTGCCGGCCGAATACGGCTATCGCACGGCGGGAATCGTGGACATTCACACCAAGACCGGCGTCATCGAGCCCGGCGGCGAAGTGGGCGTGCAACTCGGCACGTACGACACGGTGCGGCCGTTCGTCGAGTACGGCGGTTCCGACGGAAAGGTGACTTACTTCCTGGATGCAAGCTACGATCAGAACGGCAACGGGATCGAGAATCCCACGGACACCGAGGTCGCCGACCACGATAACACGGAGCAGTACAAGCTTTTTTCATACCTGTCGTACGTCCTGGACGACTCGAGCCGGATCAGCCTGATGATCAGCGCGACTCATGAAGATTTTCAGATCCCCGACACGCCGGGCCTGCCGCCGGGCACGCAGCCCAACGGCAATCCATGGCTGCCCGGGACGTTCAATTCCTCTCATCTCAACGAGAACCAATACGAGCAGAACTATTACGCGATCTTGAGCTACCAGAAAACCTTCGGGGACCTGGATTATCAAATCTCCGGGTTCGGCCGCTACAGCAGCGCCCATTTCGTCCCCGACTCCGTCGGCGACCTTTTCTTTAACGGGGTGGCCAGCGACGTTAATCGCATGCTTTCCTCCGGCGGCGTCCAGGGCGATGGCAGTTACAAGCTCAACGATCAGCACACCCTGCGAGGCGGAATCCTGGTCGTGGATGAACTTCTGACCTCGGACACGACCACCACAGTCTTTCCGGTGGACGGCGCCGGCAACGAGACGGGGCCGGCATTCCCCATCACGGACAACAACCATTCGCAGGCCTTGTTCGCGGGCATGTATTTGCAGGATGAGTGGAAGGTCACACCCAAGGTCACGATCAACTACGGCGGCCGCTTTGATATCTTCAACTCTTCCTTCGATAACGAGTATCAGTTCAGCCCGCGCGTGAATACCATCTACAAGCCCACCGACACCACGACGCTCCACGCGGGCTATGCCCGCTATTTCACGCCGCCGCCCTTGGAAAACGTGCCGACCTCGGGGGTGACGATATTCAACGGCACGTCGAATGCATCCGCGGTAACGCTGGACACTCCCGTCAAGGCCGAAAGCTCGGATTATGTCGACGCCGGGATTACTCACAAGTTCCTTCCCGGATTGCAGGGAGGCGTGGACGCCTATTACAAATGGGCCCACGAACAGATTGACGACGGTTTGTTCGGGCAGACGCTCATTCCGTCCGCGTTCAACTATGAGAAGGGACAGGTTTATGGCGTGGAATTCGCAGGGTCGTATATCCAGGGCGGCCTGTCAACCTATGCCAACGTTGCGCTCTCCCAGGCAAAGGGCGAGAATTGGGACTCGGCCCAGTTTCTGTTCAATCCCGCCCAGTTGGCTTATGTCAAGAACAATTGGATCTATCTGGATCACGACCAGAGCGTAACCGCCTCCGTCGGCGCTTCTTACACGTGGAAGAAAACGTTTGGCGGCGGCACGATGGCGTATGCCGACGTGCTTTTCGGAACCGGCCTGAGAGCGGATGAGGTGACCTCCAGCGGCGAAGTCATACCCAACGGCGATCATGTCCCCAGTTACTACTCCGCGAATGTGGGCGTGGAGCAGAAGTTCAAAGTGCACGACAAGCAATTCGTGAAGGTCCGTCTGGACATCGTGAACGTGACCGACAATTCGTACGAACTGCGCAACGGCACCGGCGTCGGCGTCAACGCCGCGCAATATGGCGCGCGGCGCGGCTTCTTCCTCACGCTGGCTTATGACTTTTAAAGGACTCCGCTGCGACATGGAACTGAGCCGCAATTCGAAAACGATGACTGACAAAGCGGCTATCGCCGCTGCGGAGGCCGACCTCTCGCAATTCTGCTTGGAGCCGGACCCTGCGGAGCCGAACCGCGTGCTGGCCTGGGTGAATTCCATCTGCTTCATCTTCCTGGTGATCGGCGCACTAGGTCTCAAGCCGGCGGCGCCGGTCATCCATAGGGCGGCATCCGCCGGACTGGAAGCTGCGCCGACGGTCATCGAACCGCTGGTCACCACGGCCCAGACCGATGCCCCCAATCCTATTCCCAACGAGGCGCCGAGCGAGAAACCCGAAGAGAACAACGCGGCGGTCATGGTGGCTTTGGATTCACCGGCCGTCGCGTTTTCCGTGCCGACGATCGGAAATCTTCTCGTGCCGCTGGCCATGGCTCCGGCGCCGCCGCCGAAGCCCATGGAAAGCGTCCAACCGCTCAGCGCGCCGCCCCGCGAACCGCTCGGCGCGTCCGATGCCGGAGCCGGCCGCCCGCCGCTTCCGCCGATGGTGCAACTGCCGCGCGTCGAGCAGATCAGGGCGACCGGGCTTGAGGGCAATCGTCCTGCGCCGCCTTATCCCGAGGAGTCGCTGGCGAACCGGGAAGAGGGCCGCGTGGTGCTGCTTATCGAAGTGGATGAATCCGGGAAGATCACTTCCGTAACGGTCAAGACTTCCTCCGGCCATCCGCAACTGGATTACGCGACCGCCGATTACGTGAAGCGGCACTGGCTTTTCGACTCCGCCGATCACCCGCGGAAGTTCGAAGCGCCGATTTCTTTTCACCTGACTGAGAATCAATAACCGGAGGAGAACATCTATCATGGGAAATAATGTCGTTTCGCTCTTTCTGAAGGGCGGCCCGGTGATGTGGCCGATTCTGCTGTGCGCCTTGATCGCGGCGGCGGTTGTCGGCGAGCGCACTTTCTGGTGGTGGTACGAATCGCGGCTGCGGGACCACAACGCGCTATTGAAGATCATGGATGCCCTGCATAAAGGCAACGTCAACGAGGCCGCCGGCTTGTCCAAGGGCTCCCGCGACCCGGTGATCCAGATGGTGTATCAGGGCCTGAGCGAACACGATTCGTGCTTCCAGGTCGCGATGCAGACCGCCGCGGGCGCCGTGCTGCGGCGCGCAGGCCGGTTTCTCCCGGTCATGGACACGCTGGTGACGCTGGCGCCGCTGCTGGGGCTGCTGGGGACGGTGACCGGGATCATGCGCTCGTTCACCTCCATCGGCAGCGCGGAGCTGGCCGTCGGCAAGGTCACCGGCGGCATCGGCGAGGCGCTGATCGCCACCGCCTGCGGCCTGTGCATCGCTATCGTCTCACTGGTGCCGCTGAACTACTTCGGCGGGAAGGTGGCGGAATTGCAGTACGAACTGGAAACCAGCGCCTCGAACGTCGAGGTGCAGCTTAACCGCATCCAAAGCCGTTCGCGCCAGGCCGACAATTCGAGCCGAGTTTAAATAACCGCGGCGCCGGCCGCAGGCGGGAACCATGCGCATTCAGCCACCGACGCATCGCAAGCACGCGCGGATCGAGATCATCCCGCTGATTGACATCATGTTTTTTCTGCTGGCCTCCTTCATGATGGTCAGCCTGGACATGACGAAGATCGAGAACATCCGAGTGAACGTCCCTTCCGCCACCCAGGTGCAGAGCGACTTCGGCGCGGACTTGGTCCACATCGCGGTGGACAAGGACGGGAAGTGCTGGGTGGAGAAGCAGCCGATCGCGCTGCCCGATTTGTTCACGCTGCTGCAGAACCGGTTCCATCAGAACGCGCAACTGCCCGTTTACATCGGCGGCGACGCGGACACGCGCCACGGCGACATGGCGGCGGTGCTCGACCTCGTGCGCAGGGCGGGAATACAGAAGGTCGCATTCACCGTCACCGCCGAGGCGACGCCCGCTTCGGCCGGCGCGGGCGGCTGATTCGCCCGTGGAGCTGCCATGAAAATACTCTCGCCATTGCCCCGCAAGCGAGGACGGCTGGAGATCATCCCGCTGATAGATATCATGTTCTTTCTGCTGGCTTCCTTCATGATGGTCAGCCTGACGATGCAGCATCTCATGAGCATCAGCGTCAGCCTGCCGACGGCCACGCAGGCGAAGTCCACCGCCAAGCCCGACATGATCGTCCTGACCGTTGACCGCTTCGGGCAGGTGTCCATGGACGGAAAGGCCATCTCGTTTCCCGACTTGTCCGCCCTGCTGAGCCAGCGCGCGGCCGCCGACCCGAATTATCCCGTATACATCCAGGGGCAGAAAGAAACCACTCACGCGTCCATGATCTACGTGCTCGACTTCGTGAAGCGCGCCGGCATCCAAAAAGTTGCCTTCTCCGTCAAACTCGCGCCATCCAACTTCTGAAGGCCACTATGAAAAACCCGCTTCAATCCCTACTGATCGTCCTGGCCATCGCCCTTTGCGGGCTCTGCACCTGGCAATGGTACGGCCAGATGCTGCAGCAGAAAAGGATGGACGCACTGGCCCAATCCAACTACGATCAGTCCGTGGCGATCCAAGGCTACGTGAGCTCGGTCAAGAAGATGGACGACCAGATCGCCCAGATGGACGCCCGCCTCACCGACCTGAGGGCCACCGTCAGCAGCGATGACGACGTGATCTCGAAGCTGCGCGCCGAGAATACCCGCCTGACCGGTTCGGTCGAGCAGTATTCCAAAGTCCTCGCCGAGTTGGAAAGCCGTCTCAAGCAGGCGGACGAGGCGATCCGCCGCCAGGCCGACTCCCTGAAGGCCCTGGTGCAGGAGCGCGACGACTATGCCGACCGGCTGAACCAGAGCATCAAGGAACGCAACGACACCGTCACGAAGTACAACGCCCTGGTGAAAGACTTCGAGACGGCGCAGAACGAACGCAACGACGTCGTCACGAAGTATAACGCGCTGGTGAAGCAGATGGAGGCGTTGCAGAAGGAGCGCAACGACATCGTGGCCCAGTACAACGCGCTGGCGAAACAGCTCGAGGCGGCCCAGGCCGCAAAGTAGCCGCCCGGGGCGAGGCGATCAGCGCGCTCTCCTGCCATTCCTGCCCATGGGCGCCTTCTTGACATGCGCTGTGCCGTATGTTACGTATTACTGTGTAATATTTTTTGCAGGAGACGGCCATGAAATTCATCGTGACGGCCTGTGTGGCTGGCGCGCTTGCGGCGCTGCCGGCGGCCTTCGGCCAGACGGCGGATGAGAAGCCGGCCCGGATCAACGTGCTGGCCGCGGAGACGTTCATGGCGGACATCGCGCAGAACGTCGCCGGCGACCGGCTGCGCGTCGAGTCCATGATGTCGTTCGGCGTGGACCCGCACACCTACGAACCGTCGCCCGGCGATATCCGCAAGGTGGCGCGCTGCCAGGTGCTCATCGTGAACGGCGCAGGCTATGAAGAGTTTCAGGAGCGGCTGCTGCAGAACGCCGGCGGGGAACATTTCGTGATCGTGGCCTCCAAGGGCCTCACCAGCCGGAACGCCCGCGAGGGCGAAGTCGCGGAGATGAGCAACGAGGACGCCGCCGAGGCGATAACCTCCTCCGCCGCCGGCCTGAAGCCGCAGCCGGTCGCCGCCGGGAAGGACGCCGCATCCGCGGCAGCCCTGCCCGAGGAATCGGGCCTGTTCACGGTCAAGCTGGTGAAGATGGCCGACGGTTCCTTCGGCGGATTCATCGCTTACGCGACGGATGAGACCGCCGATTTCCAGATCGCGGTCGGCGCAGGTGAAGCCAGGGTGCTCAAGGCCGGCGGCGCCGAAGCGAAGCCGGCCGAAAAGACGCTGTCGCTCAACGGCCCCGCTCTCAAGCGCGGATACGTCGTCGAGCTGGCGAAGGGCGATAAATACGTCCTGGCTTTGACCGGCTTCGGGTCGCCCGAGACGCCGCTGCTCATCGGCGCGTTCGGCGAAGCGCCCCTCCGCGGCGATCCGCACTTCTGGCTCGATCCGACCAACGTCATCCGCTACGTCCGCAACATCCGCGACGGGCTGAGCCAGGCCGATCCGGCCGGCGCGGCGATCTACGCCGGAAATGCCAAAACCTACACCGCCGAACTGGAGAAGCTCGACGCCTGGGTCAAGGAGCAGGTCGCCCGCGTGCCGCCGGACCGCCGGATGCTCGTGACGAGCCACGACTGCTTCGGCTATTTCGCCGACCACTACGGCTTCCGGGTCATCGGCACGATCGTCCCCAGCGTGAGCACGGAGGCCGCGCCGTCGGCCCGGCAGATCGCCCGGCTGGTGGACCGCGTCCGCGCCGCTCACGCGCCGGCGATCTTCGTCGAACCTGAAACGAACCCGCAGTTGGCGCAGCAAGTCGCACGGGAGACCGGCGTGAAGGTCGTCATGGACCTCTACCTGGAGACTCTCTCTGATCAGGACGGCCCGGCGCCGACCTATATGAAAATGATGCGACATAACGTGACGCGGATCGTCACCACACTGTTGGAGGGCGCCCCGAAATGAAAGGCGCGACCGTCGCTGTGCCGCCGTCAGCGGAAACCGCCATGATCGAACTGGAAGGGCTCACCGTAAGGTACGACGGCAAGCCAGCGATCGAGGATCTGAACGTGCAGATTCCGGCCGGCGAGCGCGTGGCGCTCGTGGGGCCGAACGGCGCCGGGAAGTCCACTCTCTTCAAGGCCATCATCGGCCTTCTGCCGTTCCAGGGCTGCGTGCTGATCCACGGGCTGCCTTACGGCGACCACCAGGACTGCGTCGCCTACGTTCCGCAGCGCGAGGAGGTGGATTGGCGGTTCCCCGTGACGGTCACCGACGTCGTGATGATGGGCCGCTACGGACGGTTCGGCCGTCTGAGTTGGCCGCGCCGCGAGGACAAGGACGCCGTCGCGCGCGGCCTGGAGGAGATGGGCATCGCCGACCTCGCCGACCGGCCCATCTCGATGCTGTCGGGCGGTCAGCAGCAGCGGGTCTTCCTCGCGCGCGCGCTCGCCCAGGACCCGCACGTCATTCTCCTTGATGAGCCGTTCACGGGCGTGGACGTTCCGACTCAGCGGGCCACGCTCGCCCTCCTCGAGCGGCTGCACGCCCGCGGCGTCACCGTCTTCGCCTCCACGCACGATCTCGACCTCGCCGCGTCGCAATTCGAGCGCGTGCTGCTCATCAACGGCACGGTCATCGCCTGCGGCAAGCCGGCGGAGGTCTTCACGCACGAGAACGTCACCCGCGCATTCCAGGGAAAAGTCCTGATGGTCGGCGGCGCGATCGTCGTGGACCACTGTTATTCGCCCCATCTGCACGAGTAGGAGACCCCCCAACGATGGCGTGGATTCCGCACGCGCTGCACTTTCTGGCGACCTGCATCCGGGAACCGCTGCAATATCCGTTCATGGTGCGCGCCCTCCTGGCCGGCATGATCGTCGGCGTGCTGTGCGCGGTCATCGGGTGCTACGTTGTGCTTCGCTCCATGGCATTCCTGGGCGACGCGATGGCCCACGCCATTCTGCCGGGCGTGGCGGTGGCGTGCCTTCTCGGAAAAGATCTCGCCTACGGAGCGCTCGTCGCGGCGCTCACGGTGGCGCTGGGGCTGAGTTTCTTCACGCGGCGCGGCACGGTCAAGGAGGACACGGCAATCGGCATCCTGTTCGCCGGCGCCTTCTCGCTCGGAGTGGCCCTCATCAGCACGATGAAGTCCTACGCGGCGCGCAATCTGACGGAGATCCTGTTCGGCAACATCCTCGGCGTGGCGCCGAAGGACCTCTGGCGGCTCGCCATACTGGCCGTCATCGTGCTGAGCGCCATCCTCCTGTACTACCGGGAGTTCCTGGTGATCTCGTTCGACCCGATCTTGGCGCTGACGCTGAAGCTGAAGACGGAGCGGCTGCAACTGCTCATGTTCGTCCTGCTGGCGCTGACGATCGTCGTATCGCTTCAGACGGTCGGCGTCGGCCTGGCCGCGGGTATGCTCGTCACGCCGGGCGCGGCGGCCTATCTGCTGGCGAGGCGGCTTCCGAGAATGATGGCGATCGCCGCGGTCATCGGCGTCGTATCGAGCGTCGTCGGCGCCTATGCGAGCTACTGGTTCGACGTCGCCTCCGGCGCGGCGATCGTCCTGGCGGCCACCGGGATTTTCTTCCTGGCATTTCTCTTCGCGCCGGGCCGCGGACTGGTGTGGCAGCGCGCTTCGGGCCGCAAGGCCCGCCGCGCATGAGGCGAACGCAAGTGTTGGAACCCTGGAGGCTGTTTCATGCCGAAGAAAATCGAGGTCGTAACGTTCAAGGCCGATGAGGCGCTGCGCGATGCGATGAAAGGCATCTCGAACCGATCGGAGTTCATTCGCAGCGCCGTGCTTCACGCGCTCGAGAGCGTTTGCCCGCTCTGCAAGGGAAGCGGCATTCTCACGCCGAACCAGAAGCGCCACTGGGACGCGTTCGCCCGCGACCACCAGTTGAAGGAATGCGCCAACTGCCATGAATTCAGCCTGGTCTGCGCGAAGACGCCGCGCCACCGCGTCCATCGCGGGGCCGCTCATTGATTTGGCGTGGCGCCTGTGATAAACTTACTCCACCGGATGGTGAGAGTAGCTCAGTTGGTTAGAGCATCAGACTGTGGCTCTGAGGGTCGCGGGTTCGAATCCCGTCTCTCACCCCAACGTATAAAAGCCGCTGCTGCCGGGGCACAGTGGCATCCGGCGAGGTGGCAGGCCGGTGTTCCTGATGGGCGGGTTTTGGCGGTTTTCGTCTTTCCTTGCGCGGGCCGGCGCCTGAAATTCAATTCAACTCGCAGACGAAAAGGCTCCACGTGCGGTTGGGGCGCGTGCTGTCTTCGCCAGGACCGGCGAGGTCCAGGATAGCGAAAGGAAAGGGGGCGCACCGTGAAGATCTTCGCGAGGTGGCCGGTTGGAATCGCAGCCGCAGCATGCGTGCTGGCAGCCGCCGCCATGATCGGCCTGGGGCAGACGGAGCGCGCGCATCCGCTGGCGGCCACGTGGGAGTACGGCAGGCTTGTGGTGAATCTCGGCGAGAAAGAAACGAGCACTTGGACGCAAACGAATGGCGACTTGATCGAGGACAGCTTGCAGAACCTGGGCCAGAGCTACCGTAAGCAGCATCCATCCGCCACAAATGTCGCCAATCCGGACCCCGAGATGGACGTGCTCTCGGCCATCGGCGCGTCCGGCTGGGAACTCGTCGCCATGCAGACCCGTGACAATGCCCGGTGGTTTTACTTCAAGCGAATCGCGCAGGCATACTAATGGGCAAGGAGCAGCCGTGAGCAATCACAGGCGTGTCGTCAATCCGGCCCATACTTTTCTGCCCACCGAGGTCGAGGGCTTCGACGCGCTGGCGGAACTGGCGCTGGACCTGCGCTGGTCGTGGAACCACCATGCCGACAAGCTCTGGCGGCGGCTGGACCCCGCGCTCTGGGACCTGACGCAAAACCCCTGGGTCGTCCTGCAGACGGTGGCGCGGGACCGGCTCGAGCGGCTGCTGGCGGATCCGGGCATCCGCAAAGAAGTGCGCGAGCTGGTCAAAGCCAAGCGCCGCGCAGCGCAAACGCCCGCGTGGTTTCAGCAGGCGCACCCGAAATCGCTGCTGACCTGCGTGGCCTATTTCAGCATGGAGTTCATGCTGAGTGAAGCACTGCCCATTTACTCGGGCGGCCTCGGCAACGTGGCCGGCGACCAGCTCAAGACGGCGAGTGATCTCGGCGTGCCGGTGGTCGCCGTCGGACTGCTCTATCAGCAGGGGTATTTCCGGCAACTGATTGACCGCAACGGCGCGCAGCGGGCGCTGTTCCCCTACAACGATCCCGGCCAACTGCCGATCACGCCGCTGCGGAAGCCGAACGGCGAATGGCTGCGGCTGGAGATTATGCTGCCCGGCTATTCGCTCTGGCTGCGCACGTGGCAGGTCGAGGTCGGCCGCGTGAAGCTCTACCTGCTCGACTCGAACGACGCGGCGAATTTCCCCGCCCATCGCGGAATCACCAGCGAGCTGTACGGCGGCGGACTGGAAATCCGGTTGCAGCAGGAACTGGCGCTCGGGTTCGGCGGCTGGCGGCTGCTGGCGGCGCTCGGCATTCAGCCGGAAGTCTGCCACCTGAACGAAGGACACGCCGCGTTCGCGGTGCTCGAGCGCGCACGGCATTTCATGGACGCGACCGGCCAGCCGTTCGAAGTCGCCCTCGCCGTCACGCGGGCAGGCAACCTCTTCACCACCCATACGGCGGTGGCCGCCGGCTTCGACCATTATCCTCAACCGCTCATCGAGCAGTACCTCACCCGGTACGCAAAGACCCGGCTCGGCATATCGCTTCGCGATTTCCTGGCGCTCGGCCGCCGGAACCCGGACGACGCGTCGGAAGATTTCAATATGGCGTACCTGGCGTTCCGCGGCTGCGGCGCGGTCAACGGCGTGAGCCGCATGCACGAGAAGGTGAGCCGGCATATTTTTCAGCCGCTCTTCCCGCGCTGGCCCGAAGCCGAAGTGCCCGTCGGCCATATCACCAACGGCATCCACGTGCCGACCTGGGACTCGGCGGAGGCCGACGACCTCTGGATGGAGACCTGCGGAAAGGACCGCTGGATGGGCACGCTCGACACGATGGAGTGCTGCATCCGCCGCGTCTCCGATTCCCGGCTCTGGCAGATGCGCACCGAGGCTGGAAAGTCGCTCGTCGCCTACGTGCGCGAACGATGGTCCCGGCAACTCGCCATCTCCGGCCAGTCAGCCGAAGCGATCGAGGCGGCGAAACACGTGTTCGACCCGGACGCGCTCATTCTGGGTTTCGCGCGCCGCTTCGCCACCTACAAGCGGCCGAACCTGCTGCTGCACGACCCGGCGCGGCTGCTGCGCCTGCTGACGGACCCGCATCGGCGCGTGCAACTGATCGTCGCAGGCAAGGCGCACCCGGCCGACGAGGCCGGGCAGGCGATGATCCAGGAGTGGACGAAATTCATCCGAAGGCCCGAGGCGCGCGGACACGTGGTCTTCCTGAGCGACTACGACATGCTCCTGACCGAGCGGCTGGTGCAGGGAGTGGATGTCTGGATCAACACGCCGCGCCGCCCATGGGAAGCCAGCGGGACGAGCGGCATGAAGGTGCTGGTCAACGGCGGCCTCAACCTGTCGGAGCTGGACGGCTGGTGGATGGAGGCCTATACGCCCGAGGTCGGCTGGGCGATCGGCGACGGCAAAGAACATGGCGAAGATCCCGCCTGGGACGCTATCGAAGCTGAAGCGCTCTACGAGATTCTGGAACACGAGGTCATCCCGGAGTTCTACGCGCGCGGCGCGAACGGCATTCCGGCGGCCTGGGTGGCGCGCATGCGCGAGAGCATGGCGCAATTGACGCCCCGATTTTCGGCCAACCGCTCGGTGCGCGAGTACGCGGAGCAACATTACATCCCCGCCGCCGCAGCCTACCTCGGGCGCGCCGCCGACCGCGGCGCCCTGGGAAAGCGGCTGGTGGACTGGCGACGGACATTGGATCAGAAATGGCCCGGTCTGCGTTTCGGCGAGGTGAAAGTGGAGACGAACGCCCGGCACCATGTGTTCAGCGTTCAGCTTCACCTCAACACGCTTGACCCGGACATGCTGCGGGTTGAGCTTTATGCCGATGGAATCAACGGTGCCGCACCCGAGCGGCATCCGATGCTGCTCATCGAACCGGCGCCTTCAGATGCGGATGTCCGCCTTTATCGCGCCCGCGTGGCGTCCGCGCGACCCGCGGCGAACTATACCGCGCGCGCGATACCGAGCTGGGCCGGCGCCGCGGTCCCTATCGAAGCCGCTCACATCCTGTGGCAGCGGTGACCCGCATTGCGAGTGTCATGAGCCGCCGTGCGACTAATTGATCAGTTCTTCCGCGACCGGATGGCCGCGATCAAGTCCTCCGACGGGCCGCCTTTGGTCAGATACGCGGAGGCGCCCGCCGCGCGCATGGCGTCGGCCATGTCGCCCTCGGCATGCATGGAAAGCCCGATCACGCGCGTTTTCGGCAACTCGCGGCGGATCACTTTTGTGGCCTCGATCCCGGTCATCCGCGGCATGGCCACGTCCATGATCACCACGTCCGGCCGAAGCTCGCGCGCGAGCGCGACGGCCTCCTCGCCGTCCGCAGCCTCGCCCGCCACCTCGATGTCCGGCTCGATCTGCAGGATTCCGACGAGCCCCTGACGGACGATTTTGTGATCGTCGGCGACCAGCACTCGGATCGTCCTCGGCTCGGCGCCGGATTCCTCCGGCAGCTCCGGCAGCGCGGCGGCGCCCTTCGTCTCGCGCGCGGCCGTCTCCGGCTTGGCCTCGCTGCGCCCGGTCGGGACCTGCAACGTCACCCGCGTTCCCTTTCCGGGCGAACTGGAAAACGTGACGCGCCCACCGAGGTGCGCGAGGCGCTGCTGGATGCTGAAGAGACCGAAGCCCGCGGCGCCGAGACTGCCGATCTTCTCCCCGGCGTCGAAACCGACCCCGTCATCCTCGACGACGATCCGCGTCCAACCGTTCCGGTCGCAATCCATGCGCACTCGGGCCTGGGTCACCCTGGAATGTTTTACGGCGTTGAACAGCAGTTCCCGCACCGCCTCGAACAGGAAGAGCCGGACGTCTTCATTGGTCGGTTCGGCCTCGCTGTTGGCGTCGAGTTCGACCGTGAAGTGGTTTTTCTCCTGCATCCGCCGCGCCAGCCACGCGAGCGCGGCGGTCAGCCCGGCGTCGTGAAGGACCGGCGGGCTCAGCTCGACCGTGAGCGAGCGCGTGGCCTCGACCGCCTCGCGCAGCGTATCGTTGATGTCCTTGACTGTGCCCAGTCCCGCAGCGGTCAGCCGCTGTTTCTCAAGGATGCCCAACCGCATCTGCGCGGCGACGATCAACTGCTGGACGTGGTCGTGCAGGACCTGCGCCAGCCGCCGGCGCTCCCTCTGCTCGACCTGGCCGAGTTCCGCCGCCAATGCGCGCAGCCGCATCGAAAGCCGCCGGGCCTCCTCGGTCCGTTCGGCCACGCGGCGCTCCAGCGTATCGTTCAGGGCCATGAGGTCGGTTTCGAGACGTTTCCGCTCGATGGCGTATCGAATGGTGCGCGCCAGCGTCGGCCCGTCGAGGCGCTGGTCCTTGAGCAGAAAGTCCTGGGCGCCCTTGCGGACCGCCTCGGTCGCCATCGCTTCGTCGTTGAGGCCGGTCAGCACGATGATCGGAAGCCGCGCGCCCAGCTTCGTCGCCTGCTCGACCGTGGCCAAGCCTCGGCTGTCCGGGAGCGAAAGATCGAGCAAGACGGCGTCGAAGTCGCCGTGCTGGAGACGCCGGATCGCCTCGGCCATGCTCTCGACGTGTGCCACGTCAAAGCGCCCGTGGGCATGCGCAAGGTGGTCCTGCAGCAACTGCGCGTATGGGATGTTGTCCTCGACCAGCAGGACACGGATCGGCCCGGATTGCATCAGTGTCATCCTCAAAGCGAAACACCCGGCCTGCGCCGGCGCGACGTTCGCGCCGCGCGTGCTAGCCTCGCCGCTTCTTCCGCTTCTCCTCGTACATCAGCGCGTCCGCGCGGCGGATCAACTCGTCGAGCGGAACGGGCGCCTCGCGGGCATATCGAGTCACGCCGATGCTGAGCGACAAGGGACTCTGCTTCTCATCGGCGTTCCGTTTTTCGATCTCCGTGGCGAGCCGGGTCAGGAACTGCGCGGGCGCCGACTCGTCGGTCTGGATCATCAGCACGACAAACTCATCGCCGCCGATGCGCGCCACGATATCCGAATCGCGGAAGGTCGCCCGCAGGATGCGCGCGGCGTCGCGGATCAGCCGATCGCCTTCGGGGTGGCCGAACCGATCGTTTATCGTCTTCAGGCCGTCCACGTCCGCGAAGAGGAGGTACAACCCGGTCTTCGTCCGCCGGGCGAGCTTGAGCTGCTGCTCCGCGAGCGCAAAGAAGCCGCGCCGGTTCGGGAGGCCGGTCAGCTCGTCCGCGAGCGAGAGCGCCCGGATGGCTTCCTCGGCGCGCTTGCGCTCGACGGCGTACCGGATCGAGCGCACCAGGAGCGCGCCATCCACGTTGCCCTTGACCAGGTAATCCTGGGCGCCCTTGCGCACCGCCTCGGTTCCGATCGTCTCATCGTCCAGGCCGGTCAGCACGATGATCGGCAGGCGCGGATTGAGTGAAGTCGCGTGCTCGACCGTGGCCAGGCCGCGGCTATCGGGCAAAGACAGGTCCAGCAGCACGGCGTCGAAGCCGCCTTCGAGCAGGTGCGGCCGCGCCGCGGCTATCGTCTCGACGTGGACGACTTCGACGCGTTCCGCGGCGGCGCTCGCCAGGTACTCCTGGAGCGCCAGCGCGTACGGCGCGCTGTCCTCGACCATCAGGACCCGGATCGGCGCATGTTCCATGACGATCGCCTTTGCGGTTCTGCCGGCCTCGATGCCGTCGAACCGATCTCAACTCGCGGGCAACGTAACCACCGTCAGCCAGAAAGTCTCTATGGATTTCACTACATCCATGAACCGGTTGAAGTCCACCGGCTTCTTGACGTAGCAGTTCGCGTGAAGATCGTAAGCCCGCAGCACGTCCTCTTCGCCCTTCGAGGTCGTCAGGACGACCACGGGAATGTTCCGCAGGGGCGGCTCGTCCTTAATCTCCTTGAGAACCTGGCGGCCGTCTTTTCGAGGCAGGTTAAGGTCCAGCAGAATCAAGTCGGGTCTCGGCGCGCCCGCGTAGCGGCCTTCGCGGCGAAGAAAAGCCATCGCCTCGACGCCGTCTTCCACCACGGACATGCGGTTGTATATCTTGGCGTCCTTGAACGCTTCGACCGTCAGCCCCACGTCCGCCAGGCTGTCCTCGACCAGCAGGATCTCGATCGGCCGTCCTCCTTGCCCTGCCATGCCCATTTCAATCTCCCTGTCCCTGAATGCTGAAATAGAAAGTGCTGCCCTTTCCAGGCGTCGAGTCAATCCACATACGGCCGCCGTGGCGCTCCACGATCTTCTTGCAGATGGCCAGACCGATCCCGGTGCCTTGATATTTCTCCCGCGTGTGCAGCCGTTGGAAGATGACGAAGATCTGGTCCCAGTATTGCTTGTCAATCCCGATGCCGTTGTCCCGCACGGCGAAGGTCCATCGGCCGCCCTCGCGGCGCGCGGAGACGTGGATCTCCGGCGGCCGTTCGCTCCGGAACTTGATGGCGTTGACGATCAAGTTCTGAAGAAGCTGGATCATCTGCGTTTCGTCCGCCGTCACCGCAGGCAGCGGCTCGCTGGTGATTACCGCCCCGCTTTCCCTGATCGCATGCTGCACGATGGCCAGAACCTTGCCCAGCACCGCCTGCATGTCGGTCGGCTGGAAAGGCTTGGGCGCGCTGCTCACCCGGGAGTAGGCCAGCAGGTCGTTAATAAGCTGCTCCATATAGGCCGCGCCCTCGACGGCGAACTTGATGTACTTGTCCGCGTTGGCGTCGAGCTTGTCCTTGTAGCGCCGCTCGAGCAGTTGCAGGTAGCCGGTGACCACGCGCAGCGGCTCCTGCAGGTCGTGCGAGGCGACGTACGCGAAGTGGCGGAGTTCCTCGTTGGAGCGCGCCAACTCAACGCCCGCGCGCTGGAGCGCCTGCTCGTCGCGCTTGAGGTCGGTGATGTCCAGCCCGTAAATGCGGATGCACGGGCCTTCGTTGATGTAGATCAGCGACTGATGGTAGTGACGGTCGCCGACGGCCACGTCGCGGTCCTTCACCTGCGCGCCGCCTCTTTGGAAGCCGGCCGTCACCGCTTCCCAATCGCCCAGCCATGAATGACGGGCGCCTTTCTCCAGCAGGTCCGGCAACTGTTTCCTGGAGGCCGGGTTGGCATAGGTGACGCGCCCGTCCATGCTGATCTCGGTAATGGGAATCGGGTTGCGTTCCGGGAAGGAGGCAAGCCGGGCGCGCTCCGCCTCCGCGCGCTTGCGCCCGGTAATGTCGTGCGCGATGGTGGCGGCCCCCGCGATCCGTCCTGCCCCATCTTTGATCGGAGAAATGGTCAGCGAGACCTGGATCACCCGGCCGTCCTTGCGCATGCGGTCGGTTTCATAGCGCTCGACCGGCTCGCCCCTGCGGATTTTTCCCAGGAGCGCCGGCACTTCATCGGGGCGGTCCGGCGAGTGGAGGATGGAGATCGGCCGGCCGATGGCCTCTTCGGCGGAATAACCGTACATCATCTCGGCGCCCTGATTCCAGCTCTCAATCACGCCGTCGAGCGACTTTCCGATGATGGCTTCTTCGGAAGAGGTGATGATGGCCGCGAGGCGCTCAAGGGCGTCCTCCGTCCGCCGGCGCTCCGTGACGTCGGCCAACGTCAGAAGCACGTGCGGCCGCCCTTCCAGGGTCAGCGGGTCCGCGCTGACTTCAAGACACAGGCGAACCTGTTTTCCGTGGACGAGGATCGCGGCTTCCGCCGGAACGCCATGGACGGGACTTCCCGAGCGCAGGACCGATTCGAACGAGTTGCGGATCGGACATGAAGCGCAATGCGCGGTATGGCCGCATCCGGCGGCGTCACCGAGGGCGTGAGCGCAGCCGACCAGGTCGCCCGGCTGGTCCTCGCGGATCGTCGCCGAGTCCTTCCCGATCCAGCGCGCGACCGTGTTGTTGACCCGTTTGACCGCGCCGGTCTGGTCAATCAGCATCATGCCCACGTTCACGGCATCGAAGATCGTCTGCAGATTAGCCCGCTCTCTGGCCAGCGACTCTTCCGCTCGCTTGCGGCCGGTGATGTCCATGAACAGCACGGCGAACTGGCGCGGGGACGGACGCCAGGCGAAGACCTCAAAGTGCCTTTTCAGAATCGTCGAGTAGTTTTCGAAATGTACGGGCTGGCCGTCTAAGGCCACCTGGCCGTAAACCTCCACCCATTTCGGATCTTCGTTCGGCAGAACCTGCTTGAGAGTTTTGCCCAGCACGTCGGCGCGCTTGAGGCCGGTCAGTTGCTCGAAGGCCGGGTTGATCTCCAGGAAGCGGTAATCGCAGGGCCGGCCCTGCTCGTCGCAGATGATCTCGTGCAGCGCGAACCCGTCAGTCATCACCTGGCCCTTTGCCGCGGGCCGATTCGCACAGACGTTACGGCCGCCCCGGCGTCTGTCGCGAGTTCGCCCCGACTGCTCCGGCGCTCCATACCGGCCGATTCACCTACCGAATCATTACCCTACCTGAGACGGAGTGCCGATGTCAAGAAATGCACTGCCTGGCGGGCATTGGCGGTCTATCAGAATTATCGTCTGGAAAGCGGGTTTTCTTTAGTGGGAGTTCGTGGACACCACACCTGCGAGCGTTTTCCAGACAGAAGCCGACGGAGACGGCCCTGAGTGCTTCGCGGCCTTGAACTTGCCAATCCGGCATGCTACACTTCCGCGCAAGTCGCTATGTTATGTATAACATAGCGCCGATGGGCGCGCGCGCGCCGAACACCTCAAGCGCACTCGCAAGCACGCCGGCCAGTGTCCATCCGGTTCAGTGGAGGAAGGCGTTATGAGAGCGGGAATGGCGTTGGGAGTCGCAACGCTCGTGGCGGGCCTGGCGCTGTCGGGCCCTGTGGCGCACGGCCAGGATGATACGCAGCCGCAGTCGCAGAAGGACAAGGAGCGCATAGAGGCGCTGGAGAAGAAGATCGAAAAGCTCGAAGCGACCGAGAAGGCCCGGACAAAAAGCAGCGCGACTGCCGACGTGCTTCCCGCCGGCAGCGAGGGCATTCCGCCTTCCGAGTCCGCCGTGGAAGATTTCTTCAATGCCTGGTTTGACCGCGTGTCAAAAATCCAGGCGGAGCAACCGCACTGGATCACGCCGCTGGTGACCGTCACACCCCGTTTGGAGCAGGAGCTTCGTTACGACCAGTCATGGCAAAGGTTGCCCGGCGGCAAGACCCTGACGAATTACGACAATGGCAAAGGACTGGAGATAATCCCGGCTCTTCCCATCGAACTCATTGTCGGCGTGCCCCCTTGGGAAACCGAAAACACTTCACCGCGCAAGCAAGGTTGGGCCGATGAAGCTTTCCTTCTCAAATACCGGTTGTTGTCCGCCAACGAGGAATCGGGCAATTACATCCTGACCGCGTTTATGGGCCTGTCCGTGCCGTGGGGCGGCGAGAACTACACGGAGGACCATTATATATTCACGCCGACCATCGCCTTCGGCAAAGGCTGGGGCGATTTCGACTTCCAAAGCACTTTGGGCATGTCCATACCTGACAACGGCGACTCGAAGTACGGCTCGGGAACGCCCCTTCTGTTTAACACGACTTTCCAGTATCGGCTGCTGAAAATTCTTTGGCCGGAAGTGGAGTTCAATTGTACTGAATGGCCCAGTGGCAAGCACGAAGGAATTAATGACCAGGGTGGCCAGGTGTTTCTCACGCCGGGGCTGGTCATCGGACGAATCCCTATTGCGCACCGCCTGGCGCTGACCGTCGGCGCGGGTTATCAAGTCGCTCTGACCGACCATGCCCTCTACCACAACAGTTTCATTTTGTCGGTGCGGCTGCCGTTCTGAAGGGGAGAAACAGGACCGGGAAGCCGGCGAAATATTGTGGTGTCTCGGATGCGCGTGATATAATCCGCGCTCCAGGAGGCCACGAAATGCCGTTGACGCCGCGCTGCCGGGTCTGGCTTGAGAAGGATGGCCGCCCCGTGTTCGGGGACGGCCGCGCGCGGCTGTTGGAGGCGATCCGGCGGGTCGGTTCCATTAATGGCGGCGCGGCGACCATGGGCATGTCGTACCGAAATGCCTGGGTGCATCTGAATCACATGGAGCAGCGGCTCGGCGTGAAACTCGTCGCGCGCCGCGTCGGCGGCTCACACGGCGGCGGCTGCCACCTCACGCCCGCCGGCGAACGGCTTCTGACCGCTTACCGCGAGTATCGGAAGCTGCTGGATCGCGATATGCTCAAACTCTGGCGAAAGACGTTACCGCGAACACGCCGGTGAACGCCCGTTCATTTGGACGACCGGCGCCAAAATGGATTACTTGCCGGGGGCCCTCTTCAGCGCCAGCAACTGGGCCTCGCGCACGAGGTCCACATAGCGGGTGAAGCTCACTTCAAGCCCATTTTGCGGGTCGGCCCAGAGCGCCGCCTGGATTTTGTCGAGCGCGCCCTGGCAGCGGCTGGTCAGCGCGGATTCGAACCGCGACTGCATAAGCCAATAGTCCGCCGCGGCGGCGAGTACGCCCACCGCGGTCCCGACAACGGCCGCACGCTTGGAGTTGGAATCGTGCGCCTCCATCGTCTCGGTGACCTTCCTGCGCATCGCCTCTTCGACAACCACGCTTTTCGCCAGGGAACTCACGCTGCTGGTCGGCACCTGCTCGGCCTGCGACCCGAGGAACCGCGCAAGCTGCCCGCTGAAATCGGCCAGCAGCAGGTCCATGTTCGCCGCGATGGGCGCGCTCGGCAGATCAATGGCCGGTGCGCCTGATGCGAGGACGAGGTTGCGGTTGGCCTCGACGTCGCGCTGAAATGCCGCGACCACCGCCGCGACGTCGCTGCGTAGTTTCTCGGGCGGGACCACGTTCTCCGCGAAGAGCTTGGCCGCCTCCGCCTGGGTTTCGTTGCTGGTCTGCGATTTATCCTCGATCAGGGTCCTGGCCAGCCGCGCCTTCTCGGGCAGCGTGTTCAGCGCCTCGATAAACTGCGGGACGCGCGCCGAGTAGCGCCTGAAGTCTTCGTCCAGCCGGAGCCTGGCCGTCGCGATTGCGGCGATGTTGCGATCGTGCTCCATCTCGATGAGCCGCCCGACGTGCTCAGCGGCGGAATCGTCCAACGGCGTCTTCGTCTCGACCGCCGCGCCCGGCCGCAGTGGCGCCGGAGCGCGCGTCGGCGGCTGAATCTGGCTTCGCGTCGGCGGTGAAGCCGGGCCGCGCAAGGCCAGTTCGCGCGTGTGCAGTCGCATCGCCCACGCGGCGAGAATAATCGCTGCGCCCACGATGAAGACGAGGAGTATGCCAAGAAAGAGTTCTCGCGCCGGGGTTCGACGATGTGGTTCCATCTCGCCCATTGCTTCTCCTCCGCTGCCGCCCACTGGATCGCGTGGCCGGCGCCGGCCACCCCAGCGCCTGACCCGCCATCATCTTACTCCGGCGGCGGACGATATGCCAACTCTTCCAGCGGAGGAAACGGCGGGGCTATTCGCCGGGCGTTGAGGCGGCCGATCTTCGCGATCATGGGCAGTATCGGCTGCGCTGCTTGTAGGGGCGCCGTCAGGCGCTACTTCCTATGCCCTTCCTGCTTCGCCCGCCAGGCAGCACGGAGGGCTCCGAAGGATGGGACGCGCACACTACTAGCCTTCAGCGCCAATGTCCGGGAGCCAAAACCCAGCCATGCGGGCCGCGAACCCAGGCATGCGGGACCCACACGGCGCCCCGGTGCGGCCTGTGCGCCCAGTAGCCGCGGTGCCAGACCCATCGGCCTTCCCACGCCCACCATCCGGCAATCCAGAAGGGATCCACGATCTCAACCGGAGCAGGAGGCATTTCTTCCACCACGGGCGCCGGCGGCGCTTCCCCGGCGACAACTTCAGGCGGCGGCGCGGCAACAGGCCCCGGCGGCGGCGGTGGCGGCGGAGCGGCGTAGTACACCGGCCGCTCACGCACGACGCAACCGGCCGCGAACAGGCAACCGGCCGCGGTTGCTGCAATCATCAATTTTGCTATGCTCATGCTTCTCCCTTTCAGCACATGGATGGAATCCATTCTCTCCTCCTTTTAACATTAGCAAGTTTGGGCGCGTCATTTTATTTGTATAGTGGCCCGGGTGCAAGTGAAGGTTACACCCGGTTGTATACCCTCGTCGCTACTTCCCTTGACAATGCCATTGCGAGCGTGTAGATTCCGCCGGATTCGGACTCACCGAAGGAAATAAGCATGTGTCCCACGATTCCGAAGAACCGTAAAAGCAATCCCGGCTGAAAAGCCCGAGAAGAATGGAGGCAGCAATCTTGGACAGTCCAGAGACTCTGTCCATCCCGGACGACAACGCACGTTTCCGGGTCGGCACGCTGCAGTATACGAAGATGGGGCTGGTGTGGGTGTTCTTGATGCTGCTGTGGGGCGATTTCTGTTTCACGCTGATGGAGTCGGTGGCCCCGAGCATCGTGCCATTGCGGCTTAAGGACCTGGGCGGCTCCGACAGGCTCATCATCTGGATCATGGCGACGATCCCCAACGTCATCAACGTGGCGTTCAACCCGATCATTTCCACCGCCAGCGACCGGCATCGAGGGCGTTTCGGGCGGCGGATTCCGTTCCTGCTGTTCTCCACGCCGTTCATTTGCGGCGCACTGGTTCTGATGGCGTTCTCGGATGATATCGGGTTTTCGATGAACCTCCACTTCGGCGCGCATCTGGGCTGGAGCGAGATCGGGATGATGCTGATGGTGACGGCGGTTTTGTGGATTCTTTTCACCGTCCTCAACATGTTCGCCGGCACCACGTACTACTACATCTTCAACGACGTGGTGCCGCACTTGTACCTGGGGCGATTCGCCGCCTGGTTTCGGCTCGTGGGCTATGCGGGGAGCGGAGTGTTTAACCTGTGGATCTTCCCGCACGCGCGAACTCACATGAAGTTGATCTTCATGTGCGCGGCGGCGGTCTACTTTGTGGGCTTCATGATCATGTGCCTGGGGATCAAGGAGGGTAAGTATCCGCCCCCGGAGCCGATGGGGCTTGGGTTCTGGGCAAAATTCCGGACCTATGCGAAAGAGTGCCTCTGTCATCGGTTGTACATCTATTGGTTCGGCCTGCACCTTTTCTGGAGGCTCTCCTGGGCGTGCCAAACATTCGTTCTCTTGATGCAGAATTTCTCACTGGGGCTGAGTCTGACCCAGATCGGGCAGGTCTCCTTCGGGGTGATGGTGGTCTCTGCGATCCTGGCGTATCCGGCCGGGATCCTCTCGGACCGGTATCACCCGATGCGCGTCATGCTCTGGGTCCAATGCGGGCTGGCGTTCATCGTGCCGCTCGATTTCATCTGGGTGATCTGGCATCATCTCCCGCCTTCGACGAACTTCTACATCCTGATCGTGCTGAACGCAATACAGTTGCCCCTGGGCGCGATCTTCGACATTGCGGGCATGCCGTGCGCCATGCGGATTATACCCAGGAGCCGATACGGGCAGTTCGCTTCGTTCGACGCCACGGTCATGTCGCTCTTCAGCATCGGCGGCACCTTCATTGCAGGGTATTTCATGATGTACATGCGGGACATCTTTCCCGACGCCGTGTACGGCAAGGACTTCTGCTACCGCATGATGCCGTGCTGGAGACTGCCCTTCCTTGCCGTGGCGCTGACCTTCCTCTTCATGCTGTACCGCGAGTGGAAGAAGTTGGGCGGCATGGACAACTATGTGGCGCCGGGCTTCCCCAACGAGAGGGCCATGGACGCCCCGGTTGTGCCCGCGGACGACGCGCCTGCGCAGTAGGCGGCTTGCCGGATCATGTCGGGCGGCCTCCGTCGTGGGCAGCCAGTCAAATGGGAAATTCCAGTTCAGGAATTCGACGATGAGAAACCTCTTGATCGCTTCGTGTGTGGCAGTTCTTCTGGCGGCCTCGCCCGGCTTCGCCCAGGCGCCGAAGCCCCCGGCTCCCGGCTTCTACGCCCTTTATTGCTGGTCGGAGGGGTACCTGGAGTACGCGCAGGACGTCCAGAAGGTCGGCATCCGCTGGCTGCGGATCGGCAACTGGACCGGGAGCGCGCAGGACGAAAAGGCTCTGCTCCTGGCGACCGCCAACGGCGTGCACTTCGTCCCGGTCCTGGGCGTGGAGACCGGCAAGACGATCCAGGCCGACGCCGCCGTCGAGAACTTCCGCCAGGCCGTCCGCACCGCCGTCCAGCGATACGGCCCCGGCGGGACGTTCTGGAAGGAGCACCCGGAGGCCGACGCCAGCGGCGCGATCCGCTACTGGGAAATCTGGAACGAGCCGAACATCGAGTTCCTCAACCCGCCGGACGACCCGAACGGAATGTTGCGGACGCAGCTCTACGCGCCGCTCCTGAAGGCGGCAACCGAGGAGATCCACAAGCTGGACCCCGGCGCCGTGGTCATCGGCTTCAACGTGGCCGGCGGTACGCCCGACGCGCCAGGGCCGCCGGCCGACGGGATGTTCACGAGGCTCAAGTACATCGGCTGGCGCAAGTTCATCAAGGACGTGACGGCGCTCGCCGGGCCGGAATCCTTCGACGCGGTCGGCTTGCACCCCTACACGATCCCGCGCGGCCCGGAGGCGGGCGGCGTGGTCGCCGGGCTCGACATGCTCAAGGAGGCGGCCAGGGAGGGCAAGTTCGAGAACAAGCCCGTCTGGTTCACCGAGGTCGGCTTCCCGCTCGATTACCCGCGGAACCAGCAGGTGCGCGACGAGCGCCAGCAGGCGTGCTTCACCACGCGCCTCTTCGCCCTCGCGGCTGCGCACGGCGTCACGCAGGTGCAGATCATGTACATCGAGGACATCATCTACGGCCCGGACAACACGCGGCGGACCTTCGGGTTCTTCACCGCCCCGAGCCAATGGCGCCAGCAGGCCACCGCGACGAAGGTCATGGAGCGCCTGATCCCGGATCCGAGGAAAGGCAGCCGGAGTCTTGGCGACGAGAAGACAGGCATATTCAGTTACGCGTTCGACGGCGCCGCCAACCACATCGTCATCATGGCATGGACGGACGGCGATAAACCGGTCCCCTGCGAACTGAAAGCGCCGCCCGGTCCCGGCGAGACCGTCACCCTCGTGGACATGCTGGGCAAGTGTTCTACTGCGAAGATCGAGGACGGCAAGGTGAAACTGGACCTCAGCGAGGCCCCGGTTTATCTCGTCCGGGCCGCGCAGGAAGACGTGGAGAAGTTGCTGAAGGACTGATTCAACCGGAGGCTTTGTCATGCTGCTGCTGAACATCCTGCTGGCCGCCACCTTGTCTGCAGGAAGCGCCCCACAAGGCGGTTCCTCACCGAGCGCGCCCAGGATGTACAGCACCCGCTTTCCGCTCGCAGAGAATCCGCTTTCCGAGCAAGGCAACTGGATTAACGGGCACGTGGTCGGCCTCGATTGGGCCGACGTGCGAACCACGCCGGGCCTCGTCTTCGGAACGGAGTCCGGGTCAGGCGGCTATGACGATTCGACCGCGGTGCTCGCCGGCCAGTGGAACCCCGACCAGATGGCGCAGGCGACCGTTCATACCGTCAATCAGAACAAGGGGTTCTTCGAGGAAGTGGAACTGCGCCTTCGCACCACGATCACCGCTCACAGCATTACCGGGTACGAAATCAACTTCAGATGCACGCGCGACGGCTCGCAGTATGTGCAGATCGTCCGCTGGAACGGCCCCTTCGGCAAATTCACCTACGTCAACACCGCCGTCGGCCCCGGCCTGCGCGACGGCGATGTTGTCAAGGCGACCATCGTCGGAAACACCATCACCGCTTACATCAACGGGAAAGCAGTCGTCCAGGGCACAGACAGCACCTGTAAGACCGGCAGTCCCGGCATCGGCTTCTTTCTCCAAGGCGCCGCCGGCGTGAACGGCGATTTTGGGTTTACGAATTTCTCGGCCATGGACGGCGTTACTGCCAGTTAGCATGCAACTGTCATCTACAAGTGAGCTTTCCAGCATGAACAAAGTCGTGACGCTGGCCGTGGGCATCAAGACGGACCCCATCGAGTACCGGTTCTCGTTCCCGTGGCTCTTCCGCCTTCTGGGCGAGGAGAAGGTCCGTTATGTGCAGGTGGGCTCGTTTTTTGAGATGTACCAACTGCCCGACGCCTACTTTCAGGACCTCCGCCGCCAGGCGGAAGGTTTCGGCCTGAGCCTCCGGAGCGTATTCACCTCGCACCGCGAACTCGGCGGGTTCCTCCGGCCGGAGAAGTCGTTCCACGACGTCGCCATGACGAACTATCGCCGGCTTATCGAGATCGGCGCTTTGCTGGGCGCCGTGTCGGTGGGCTCCAATCCCGGATCGGTCCTGCGTGATCTCATGGGAACGAAGTCCGACGGCATCAAACGGTACCTGGACGCCATGCCGTCGCTCATGGAGTACGCGCGCCGGGTCGGGCCGCAGTGGCTGACGATCGAGCCGATGTCCTGCTTGGCGGAGCCGCCCACGCTGCCGGAGGAAATCAGGATGATGGCCGACGCGTTGCAGGCGCATCATGGCGCGCACCCCGACACGACCGTTCCCGTCGGCTTTTGTTTCGATGTCAGCCACGGCTACGCCGACTCCACCGGCGCGGTCCGCTGCACGCCGCTTGAGCTGCTGGAGACCGCCCTGCCGCACGTCGTGGAACTGCACCTCAAGAACACCGACGCGCGTTTCGATCGGACTTTCGGCTTCATGCCGGAGGAATGCGAGCGCGGTATCGTGGACGTAAGCGAGGTGCGCCGCTTTCTGCTCGCCCGCCAGTCGCGCCTGCCGGTGGACCTGATGGTGGGCTACGTCGAGGTCCCCGGTCCCAAGATCGGGCGCGACTACACCGACAACGCCCTGGAGACGGCCCTGCGTCTGTCTCTGCGCCACGTGAAGGCGAACTTCGAAGAAGAGCGCGCCGCGCCGCCCGACCCGACACGCTAGTTCATCGCCCGCCCCTTTCAGCGTGATCCTCTTGCGCCGCAAGCGCCTCCAGCGCGCTGCGGATGCGCAATAATACACCGCAGGTCGCGTCCAGGACGAAGGCAGACCACAATTGAGTGGGGATCGCTTGACTTTTCATTTTCCTGGTGTTACAATTCGCCTCGCTTGGTTGGAGACTCCCGCTAGCACCGCGCCGATCTCCACACCCAACCATGGCGCGGCGGAGTTTGCAGCCGAGTAACGTACCTGAGGATGCGCCGGTACGATTCCTCCCACGATCTCCCGGCCGGATGAGGGACTGTTTCCACTTCCGGGAAATTCCCTGTCCGAGCCCTATTGCGGCGCACGCGCAACGAACAACGAGGTCAACGTCAGGACCGCAAACGGTCCGCTCCGTCCAGCCGTCTGAGACTGCGAGCGGACAGGACATGGGAGAACGAAACAGCATGCTGCTGACAAAGCTTGAGATGTGCGGTTTCAAGTCGTTCGCGGACAAGACCGAATTCGATTTCCGGTCCGGCGTCACCGCTTTTGTCGGGCCGAACGGGTGCGGCAAGAGCAACGTCGTGGACGCGGTGCGCTGGATCCTGGGCGAGCAAAGCGCCCGCGCCGTCCGCGCGCCGCAGATGACCGAAGTGATCTTCGGAGGCTCCGCGACGCGCCGCTCGCTCGGCTACGCCGAGGCCAGCCTGAGCTTCCTCAACGACCGCGGCGTGCTGCCGAGCGAGTACACCGAGGTCTGCGTCACGCGCCGCCTCTACCGCAGCGGCGAGTCCGAGTACTTCCTCAACCGCCAGCCCTGCCGCCTTCGCGACATCCGCCAGCTCTTCATGGACACCGGCGTCGGCGTGGACACGTACAGCATCATCGAGCAGGGCAAGGTGGAGCGGTTCATCCAGTCGAACGCCAAGGAACGCCGCGTGATCTTCGAGGAAGCCGCCGGCATCAGTCGCTACAAGTCGCAGCGGCGCGAGGCGCAGAGTCGGCTCGAGCGCACGCGGATCAATCTCCAGAAGGTGGACGTGAAGCTCGATGAGCAGCGCAAGCAGTTGCGCTCGATCAAGTATCAGGCCGCCAAGGCGAAGCGCCACCGCGAATGCTCCGCTCGGCTGCGCGAGATCGTGATCTCGATCTCGGTGAAGAATTACCTGGAGTGGGAGGCGAAGCGCAAAGGCGCCGAGGGCGAGATCGGCGCGGTCGAGGCGCGCGAGTCCGCGCTGACCGCCGACCTGGCACAGATGGAATCGCTGATCCAGGCCGTCGAAGCGGAGATCTCGACCCTCGAAGCCGCGCATCTCCAGAAGCGCGATGCACTCCACGAAGTCCGGTCGAAGACCGAGGCCGCCGAGCAGACCATCGCGCACAATACCGAGCGTATCCGCGAGTTCCAGGACGAGACCGACCGCAGCACGCGCGAGCTCTGGTCGCTGACGGAAAAGCTGCGCCAGACGCGCGACCAGGCCGACTCCGCCGCGCGCGACCTGGAGTCCATCCGGCAGTCCATCCAGCGCCAGGCGGAGATCATCGCCGCCGAATTGCAGAAGGCCGACTCCGCCGGGCAGGAGCGCGAACGCATCGCGGCGGCGATCGAGGAGTGGAAGGGCCGGATGCTCCAGATCATCGAGAAAGCCACGACGCTCCGCAACGAACTCAACCACATGGATTCCAGCCGGCGGCAGGAACTGGCGCGCCGGTCGCGGCTGCAGGGCCAGCAGGCCGAGAAGACCGGCGAGGCCGCGCGAAGCGAAGAGGAGGTCCGGCAACTGGCCGGCCGGCGCGACGAGATCAGCGGACGCCTGGCCGACCGCAGCGCCCTGCTGCATGAGCGTGAGGCCGACGCGGAGCGGTTCGAAAAGGAGGCGGAGTCGGTCGAGTGGCGCCTGCGCGAAGAGCGCCATCGCGAGACGCAGATGCTCGCCCGGCGGGAGTTCCTTCAGGACCTGGAGTTGCGCGCGGAGGACGTCGAGGCGGGCGTCAAGCAGTTGCTGCGCGACGATGACGACCGCGTCGGATTCTGCGTCCGGGGCATGGTGGCCGACCTCGTCCGCGCGGAGCTGCGTTACGCGTCGGCCATCGAGTCGGCCCTCGGCGAAGCGGCGCAGTACGTGGTGACCGTGGACGAGCGCGAGGCCGCCGCCGCGGTGGCGCTGCTGCGCACGGACCGCTCCGGCCGCGCGGGATTGATCCCGATCGCCAGGGCGCGCGCCGCGGAACGCTCCGACGCGCACCTCACGGCCGAGCCGGGCGTGCTCGGCCGCGCCTCGGATCTCGTCCGATACAGCCCGGAGATGGAGCCGGTGGTTCGCCATCTCCTCGGCGCGACGTGGGTCGTGGACACCCTGGCGACGGCGCTGCGCCTCTCGAACGACGGCGGCGCCGAAGTGCGGTTCGTCACGCTTGAGGGCGAGCGCGTGGAGCCCTCCGGCGCAATCTTCGGCGGCGAGCCGCTCCCGCGCGCGGGCATCGTTTCGCGCAAGAGCGAACTCGAGGCCATCCAGGCTGACCTCGCGCGCGCGGCCGAAGGCATCGCCGCGCTCGAAGCCGACAGCGGCCGGATCGCCCAGAGGATCGAGTCAGTCCGCTCCGAAGCGGCCGCGCTGAGAAAGGAAATCGAGGAGGGCAATCTCGAAAAGCTCTCGAACGAGAACGAAATTCTGAACCTGCGCCGCCGCCAGAAGGCGCTGATGGACGAATCGGCGGTCATCGCGCGCGAAATCGGCGAGATTGACGAGTTGATCCGCGGCTACACCGAACGCGAGAAGGCGATCGAGCAGGAACTCGCCGCCGCCGTCAGCCAGCGCGACCAGCTTCAGCAGGAGATGGAATCCGCCCGCCGGACGCTCGCCGACCAGCAGGCGGCCGTGGACCGGATGCGCAACGAGGTCGAGCGGCTGAAGGTGGAACTCGCTCAGAAGGAGGCGCGCCGCGGCGGCCTGGAGGAAAACATCGCGGCGGCGGGTAACCTGATCGCGGACCTCGACCGGCAGATCCTCGCAACGCAGCAGCGGATCGAGGACCTCCGGGCGAAGCAGGCGCAGGCCGAGCGCGAGATCGCCGACGCGCAGGCGAACCTTGCGGAACTCACACAGCGCAAACAGGGGCTGGACGCCGAGATCGCCGCACTCCAGGAAGCGCAGGCCGTGGCGCAGGCGCGGCGGACCGAACAGACCGAGCGGCTCAAAGCGCTGCGCGCGGACCGCGAAAGGCTCCAGCAGCAACTTCAGCAGGCCCGGCTGGAAGAGCAGGAACTCCGCGTGCGGATCGAGGGGCTGTCCGAGCGCGTCTTCAATGAACACGGCGTCCGCCTGGTCGAAGCCGCAGCGCAATCCACGCCGCCGCCGGATTGCAACTGGGAGGCGCTCCAGGCGGAGATCGGCGAGCTGCGCGAGAAAATCCGGCGCATGGGCGGCGTGAACGAGGAGTCCATTGACGAGGAGGCCGGGCTCGAGATCGAGATCGCCCAGACCGATTCGCAGCGCGCCGACCTCGTCAAGGCGGCGGAGGACTTGCAGGAAGTCATCCGCAAGCTCAACCGGGTCAGCCGGGAGAAGTTTCAGAAGACCTTCGAGGAGGTCCGGCAGAATTTCCAGGAGACCTTCCGCCGGCTGTTCGGCGGCGGCCGCTGCGACCTGGTACTGCAACAGGACGAAGTGGACGTCCTCGAGGCGGGCATCGAAGTGCTGGCGTGCCCGCCGGGCAAGGAATTGCGCTCCATCACGCTCCTGTCCGGCGGCGAGAAGACCATGACGACCATTGCGCTGCTCTTCGCTATTTTCCGCTCGAAGCCCTCACCCTTCTGCATCCTCGACGAGGTGGATGCCGCGCTCGATGAAAGCAACGTGGACCGTTTCACGGCCATGATCGGCGAGTACGTGCAGAACTCGCAGTTCCTCATCATCACGCACAACAAGCGCACGGTCGGCATCGCCGACGTGCTCTACGGCATCACGATGCAGGAGAAAGGGGTCTCGAAGAAAGTCTCCGTGCGCGTCGAGGGCGCGGCGCAGGGGAATAACTGACGAGCGACAGTGGACGATGGACGACGGACAATTGCGTGTCGTTTATCGTCCGTCGTCTATCGTCATTAAAGTAGCCTGCAATCCCTTGACTGGCCGCCGGAAATATGTAGACTGGATATTGAGGTCAGCTTTCGGGGACACGAAAGCGCCTTTTCGATAACCATGACCGCTTCGGTCTCGTGAAAGGGTAGCGAGGAAGCGGTTCGGCGCTCGGCACGGGCGTCTCGTTCCGGCCAGGCACAGGAGAGGAGCCCAGGCATGAGGCTGTTACTGTGCGCGCTGGCGTTCGCTGGGGTCGTGAGTCTCAGCGGCTGTACGGTCATGACGACGGGGGCGGTTCACGCGGCGATCGTGATTGACGAGAAGGGTCCCGTCGCGATGGGCGACGCGGACGCCGGTACCAAGGTCGGCACGTCCCAGGCGGAAGGCATCCTCGTGGTGGCATACGGCGATGCCTCGATTTCCGCCGCCATGAAGGAAGGCAACCTCACGAAAGTCCATCACGTGGACAAAGAGACCTTCAACGTGCTGGGGGTTTACGGGCGGTATCGGACGATCGTCTACGGCGAATGACGCTCGGGCAATTGGAGTTCGGCAGGTGCGTTCGTGAGTGATGACCGCTTCGGTCTCGCGAAAGGGTAGCGGGAAGCGGTTCGACGCCCGGCGGCGGGCGTCGGTTTCCGGCGGGGCGCAAGGAAGAAGGAGGCAGGTATGAGGCTGTCATTGTGCGCGGCGGTGTTGGTCGGGCTTGTGGTTCTTACCGGCTGCAGCGCCATGGCGCTCGGCCCGGTCGTCGCCATGGTCACGGTGGACGAGAAAGGCCCCGTCTCTGTGGGCGACATGAAGGCCGGAATGAAGGTCGGCGTGGCCCAGGCCGAGGGTATCCTCGTCGTGGCCTACGGCGATGCCTCCATCGTGGCCGCGATGAAGAACGCCAATATTACCAGGGTCCATCACGTGGATAACGAGACGTTCAACGTGCTGGGCATTTACGCGAGATATAAGACCATCGTCTACGGCGAATAAGGCGTTTCGGCGCGCATTGAGGCGGAGCGGCGTTCTGAACAGCATGAATGGGCGCAGGACTATTGGCCTGGCGAGCTTGTGCGCGGTGACGATCACCGCCCTGCTCACGGGCTGCGCGAGCGACAAGCTGCCGGAGGTCCCGGCGGCGCTCTTCGCGCATCGGATGAGTCCCATTCCAGAGGGCGCCGCTCCGCTCCTTTCCTGGAGCCGTCTGCAAACCGGGCTGAAAACCTACTGGCGCGATCAGCAGATCAACGTCCAGGTCTGGGCCTGGTTCCCGCCGAATTGGAAGAACCCCGGCGACGAGTTCTGGCAGTTGACCGCCCGCAACGCCGAGGGGCGCGCGCTCCGGTTCATCGGCGTCGAACGCAGATACCTCAACGAAAACGGGACCGAGCTTTCCATGCTCGTCCCGAAGCTGGACCTGAATGCGGTCCCGGACGGCCTATACCTGGCGATCGCCCCCAACATCAAGACGAGCGAAGGCCGGCTCGTCTCCGTTCAGCCGGTCGCCGTCCTGCTTGAGATCCGCGGCCACATGTTCAAGCCGTTCCGGTTCCCGATCATGCTCATCCCCGATCAGGAATCGCCGCTCACCCCAAGGCCCCAAATTCCGCCCGAAGCTCCCGTCGGCACGCCGATGCCCGGCGAATAGCCCACATTGCGCGGTCATTCTGAGCGAAGCGAAGAATCTCATACTCTGCTTGTAGTGGCGCCGTCAGGCGCTACTTCGTATGCCCTTCCTTCTTCGCCCTCCGAAGTAGCCCGGAGGGCTACGAAGGACGGGACGGGCACACTGCGAGCAGCATGCCGCGGCCTGGACTATGTGAGTTATTTCGGCGTCTCCACGCTAGCGGAGAGTGCGGCTGCTGCGGTCATCGCGTCCTGCGCGCCCAGCGGAACTTCGCCGGAGAGCTGCGCGGGTTGCTTCGAATTTCCTCCGCGCCGGGCCGAATCGGTTCATCCGAGACCGCTTCGAACACGCCGCCGCGGAGGCCGTCGCGGAACGCGTGCTTGACCAGGCGGTCCTCCACGCTGTGAAACGTGAGGATGCCGAGCCGCCCGCCGGGCTTCAGGCAATAGGGCGCCGAGAGGAGCAGGCGATTCAGGTTCGCGATCTCGTCATTGACAAGGATGCGCAGCGCCTGGAAAGTCCGCGCGGCCGGGTGCAACTCGGCGTCGCGGCGCAGAGTCTTCGGCGTCATGTCCTTCGCCGCGAGCACCACTTCCACGAGTTCCAGCGTCCGCGCGATCCGGCGTTTCCGCCGCTCCGACGCAATCCGCTCGGCGATCCGCTCCGCGTCCGGCTCATCAGAAAGCTCGCGCAGCGCCGCGGCAAGCTCTTCGGGGGCGACGGTCGCCAGAAGGTCCGCCGCCGTTCGCCGCAGCCGGTCGTCCATGCGCATATCGAGCGGGCCGTCGCGCTTGTAGCTGAACCCGCGCGCCGATTCGTCCAACTGCATGGACGACACGCCCAGGTCCGCGAAGATGACGTCGCACGCGTCGAGCCGCTCGGCCTTCAGCGCCTGCGCCACCTGCGCGAAATTCATCCGGCGCGCGCTCAGCCGAAACCCCATCGCCTCGAGCCGAACCCGCGTCCGATCCAGTTCCGGGCCGTCCACGTCCAGACCGATGAGCCGGCCGGCCAGCCCGATGCGTTTGAGGAACTCCGCTGCGTGTCCGCCGTAGCCGAGCGTGCAGTCAACCACGACCTCTCCCGGCTGCGGGCGCAGGCATTCCATCACCTCGCGGAGAAGTACCGGCACGTGCGTCCCGGCCGGCGTGCGCCCCTGCGCGCGGACGTGCTCCTGCATCTGCGGGTATCGGTCGGGCTGCCGTTCCTTGTACCGCTCCTCGAAGCGCCGCGGGTGCGTTCCGGAATACCGGACGCGCCGCCGGCGCTCGCCGGGACCGCGCTGATCCTGTCCTTTCTCGCTTTCGTTGACCATGGCCGTTGACGGATTGTGACTTCCGGTCGAGGCGATTGCAAGGCCGGCGACTTGGATTTGACGGTCGCGCGGCCGGCTGATAACATGCGGACATCCGGCAAGTATCCAGGAAAGGAGCCGGCGTGAGAGGCAGTCGAATCGGGATCGGCGTCATCGGACTCGGCACCGTCGGCGGTGAGGTGGTCCGCGTGCTGAGGCGGAACCGCGCGCTCGTGCGCGAGCGCTGCGGCGTGGGCGTCGAAGTGCGGCGCGCGGTGGACCTGGATCGGAAGCGTCTTCGCGCAATCGGATTACCGCCCAAGTGTCTGGGCAGCGATTTCCACGCCGTCCTTGCCGATCCGGACGTCCAGATCGTCGTCGAGCTCATCGGCGGCATCGGCGTGGCGCGCGAGGTGGTCCTCGGCGCCCTGCGCGCGGGCAAACACGTCGTCACGGCCAACAAGGCGCTCCTCGCGACGCACTGGCAGGAGATTTTCTCTCTCGCGCAGGAGCGGCGCTGCGCCGTTGGGTTCGAGGCGAGCGTGATGGCCGGCGTCCCGGTGATCCGCTCGATCGAGGAAGGCCTGGCGGGGAACGTCATCCCGTCGCTGCTCGGCATCCTGAACGGCACGTCGAATTTCGTCCTGACCCGCATGGCCGGCCGCGGCATGGAGTTCAGCCGCGCACTCAACGAGGCGCGCCGCAAGGGCCTGTGCGAGGCGAATGCGAGCCTGGACATTGACGGGCACGACGCGGCCCAGAAACTCTCCATCCTCGGCTCGCTGGCGCTGGGCAAGTGGCTGCCGCCGGCGGAAGTGCATCGCGAAGGCATCGGCGGCATCGAGCGCGAACACCTCGCCGAGGCGCAGGAGCAGTTCGGCTACGTCCTGCGTCCGCTGGCCATCTTCAAGCATTCCGGCGCCGGCGTCGAGGCGCGCGTCCATCCCACGTTCGTCCCCGGGGCGCATCCGCTCGCGTCGGTCGAGGACGAGTTCAACGCCATCCTCATCACCGCGGAGACCGCCGGGTCCGTCCTGCTCGTCGGCAAGGGCGCCGGCGCGAAACCGGCCGCCTCCGGCGTGATCAGCGACGTGATCGGCCTCGCCCGCGCCATTCATCAGGGCGGCCACGAAGGAATGCTGGTGCCGCTGCGGCCCACGAAGGAGCGCGTGCGCGTCGCGCCGATCGAGATGGTCGAGAGCAAATTCTACCTGCGTTTCTCGGTGATAGACCGGCCCGGCGTGCTCTCGTACATCACCGGCGTGCTGGGGAAGAACCAGGTTTCCATCGCCACCTGCGACCAGCGCGGGCGCTCCGAGCGCGGCACGGTGCCGGTCATCATCATCACGCACCGCGCGCGCGAAGGCGCCGTGCGGAAAGCGCTGGCCGAGACCGATTCCGCGACGCGCATCGTGAAACGCGCGACCGTGGCGATCCGGATCGAGGAGTAGCCCATGGCGTTTTCCGGCGTCATTCAACGTTACCGCAGCTTTCTGCCCGTGAGCGACCGGACGCCGGTCGTCACGCTCGGCGAGGGCTCTACGCCGCTCATCCCGGCGCCGCGGCTGGCGCGCGAGATCGGCGGCGGGCTGCGGATCTTCCTCAAGTACGAAGGGATGAATCCCACCGGCTCGTTCAAAGACCGCGGCATGACCATGGCGCTGTCGAAGGCGGTCGAGGAAGGCAGCACGGCGGTGGTCTGCGCCTCGACCGGCAACACGGCCGCCTCGGCGGCGGCCTACGCGGCGCGGGCGGGCGTCAGCGCGCTCGTCCTGCTCCCGGCCGGAAGCGTGGCGCTCGGGAAAGTCTCGCAGGCGCTCGCCTATGGGGCGAAAGTCCTCGCGGTGGACGGGAATTTCGACCACGCGCTCCGCCTGGTTCGCGAATTGTGCCAACGGTTCCGCATCACGCTGGTCAACTCGATCAATCCGTACCGCATCGAAGGGCAGAAGACCGGCGCGTTCGAGATCGTGGACGATCTCGGCCGCGCGCCGGATTTCCACTGCATCCCGGTCGGCAACGCCGGGAACATCACGGCGTACTGGAAGGGATACAAGGAGTACGACGCGGCGCGGCGGTCCGGATTGCCGAAGATGCTCGGCTTCCAGGCCGAGGGCGCCGCGCCGATCGTCCGCGGGCACCCGATCGAGGACCCGCGCACGCTCGCGACGGCGATCAAGATCGGGAACCCCGCCAGTTGGAAGAGCGCCGAGGCCGCGCGCGACGAGTCCGGCGGGATCATTGACATGGTCACCGACGACGAAATCATCTCCGCCTACCAGATGCTCGGCCGCCTCGAGGGAGTCTTCGCCGAGCCGGCCTCCGCCGCGTCGGTCGCGGGACTGATCCGCTGCGCGCGCGGAGGTTACTTCGCGGACCGGCCGGAAGCGACGGTCGTCTGCGTCCTGACCGGCCACGGTCTGAAGGACCCGGAACGCGCGATCAAGACGAGCGGCGAAATCCCGACCGTGGCCGCCACGCTCGATGCGGTGGTGAAAGGGGCCGGACTGAAGTGACCAATTCCGTGCAGGTGACAATTCCGGCGACGGCGGCCAACCTCGGCCCGGGCTTCGATTGCCTGGGGCTCGCGGTGAACCTCTGCAACGAGGTGATCCTGCAGACGGCGGGCGGATTCCGGTCGTCCGGCGAGCCGAACGTCTGCGTCACCGTGAACGGCCTGGGCGAGAAGTCGCTGACCACCGGGCGCGGGAACCTGGTCGTTCGCGCGGCCGAACGGGTCTTCGCGCTGGCGAAGCACGTCCCGGACCGGCTGACCGTGCGGCTGATCAACCGGATTCCGCTGTGCAGCGGCATGGGCAGTTCCGCCGCCGCGATCGTCGGCGGCCTCGTGGGCGCCAACGAGCTGTGCCGCCGGCCGCTCAAGCCGGACCAACTCCTGGCGCTGGCGGCCGAGATGGAAGGCCATCCGGACAACGTAGCCCCTGCTCTGCTGGGCGGCTTCACCATCAGCGTTGTCGGCGAGGACGGCGTGGTGTGCGTCCTTCAGCCGCGCATCCGCCGCGACCTGATCTGCGTCTTCTGCGTCCCGGACAAAATGCTCCCGTCGACGAAGGCGCGCCGCGCGCTGCCGAAGAGCTACCGCCGGGCGGACGTCGTCTTTTCGCTCTCGCGGACCGCGATGCTGACCGCCCTGCTCCAGGGCGGCAGCACCGGGCTGCTGAAGATGGCGATGGAGGACCGTCTTCACCAGCCGTACCGGGCGAAACTGGTCCCCGGAATGATGAACGCGGTCGCCGCGGCCGTCAAAGCCGGGGCGCTCGGCGCGTGCCTGAGCGGGTCCGGCCCGACCGTCCTGGCATTTGTGGATCACCACGGCAGCCCCGACCAGGTCGGCGCGGCGTTCGAGAAGGCGTTCGCGGCCGAGAGAATCCGCGCGGAGACGTTCGTCCTCAGCATCAGCACCAGCGGCGCGCGAGCCCGATATCGCTGAAGCCACTCTAAGATAAGGAAACGATCATGAAAAAGAAGCCTGCCGCTCCCGCCAAGGGACAAATAATCATCTTCAAGTTCGACGACGTTATTGCAGGATGGGAGAATAAGGCCGATGTGGTCCCGCCGCGATGGCAGCGCATGACCGAATATATCGAGAAGAACCACTTGAAGGCTTCTTCCGGCGTTATCTGCGATTCGCTGGAGGGCGAAAACCCGGCCTATTTCGATTGGCTCAAGGAGCATCACCAGATAGGCGCCATGGAGTTCTGGCACCACGGCTGCCACATGCGGAACGCCGAGGAGAAGACCGGCGAGTTCGACCAGGGAACCTGGCAGGAACATAAAGCCATCCTGGAGCGCGGCGAGGCACTCGCCCGGAAGAAGCTCGGGTTCGAGTTCGCCGCGTTCGGCCCGCACTGGAGCTCAACGACCGAGGCCACCGACCGCGCCCTCGAGGCCGTGCCCCAGATCAAAGTCTGGCTCTACGGGCCGAAGAAGCCGAAGTATTTCACCCGGCTGAGCCTACCGCGGATCATGGGTTTGGAGAATCCGATCTTCGTCCCGGACTTCGAGAAGTTTCAGAGCACGTACAACCAACTGGCCGCCGAACTTCCCATGCTCGTCCTCCAGGGGCACCCGGACCAGTGGAAGGTCGAGACGAAGTGGGAAGGCTTCTTCAAAATCGTCGAGTTCCTCAAATCGAAGGGGTGCGTCTTCATGACGCCGTCGGAATACCTGGCGCACATTTCCCAAAAAAGGAAATGACGGGCCGGGTTTCCTGGTATTGAGGAAGACGATTGCCGCGGAGGCCCCACTCACCACGAATCTTTTCGTCCCGCGCCGGCGACGCCGGTGAGGTCCTCGTCCTCCGCGATGTAGAGGATGCGGCCGCAGGACTGGCAGTAGATCAGCTTGTCGCCGCCCATGAGCAGGCTGACGGTGTTGGCGGTGAGCGACATGCGGCAGCCGCTGCAAACGTAGTTGTGGCACGCGGCCATCGCGCGGCCGTCGGCCCGCGTCAGCAGCCGCTCGTACGGATTGCGGAAGGCCGGCGGTATCTTCGCGGAAAGCTCGGCGCGCTCCTTCTGGACGCGCTCGACCCGCGCGTCTGCGTCCTGGAGCGCCGTCTGGATCGCCTTCCTGCGCTCGCTCACGGCCGCGGTCGCATCCGCGGCCTTCGCGGCGAGCTGCTTGATCTCTTTCTGCTGTTGCTCGGATTGCTCGAACATCTTGAGGATTTCGTCCTCGATGCGTGACTTGTCGGCCTTCAGCCCGAGGATCTCGTGCTGGAAGGCGGCGTATTCCTTGTTCGATTTGACGGTGTTGAGCTGAACCTCGAGCTTCTTGATCCGCCCCTCGACTTCCTTGAGGTCCAGCTCGCGCTTGTCGAGCGCCATGCGGAAGGACTTCGCTTCCGAGGACTTATCCGTCAGCGTCTGCTTTTCGGCCTCCGTGGCCCGGTCCGCTTCGGCCGCCTCCTTCGCCAGCTTCTCCTTCGTCTGCGTCAGGCGCCGGACCGTCGCGTCGAGTTCCTGAAGCTGGATCAGCATTTTGATTTCTTCACGCATCGCGGCGCCGATCTTCCTCCACCGTTGCTCACCTCGCCAATCGAGAAGCGGGCGTTGGCAAAGGAGATAGATTACCGCAATCGAGCGCGCAAAACAAGTCTCACGCGCCCAGCACGCGGACCGGAGTGCCCGGCCCGGCGCCCAGCGCCCTGGCCGCGTCGCCCTGCCGCACCGCGATCTCCAGCATCCCGAACGAGCCGATCATCGCCAGCAGCTCTCCGGCCGCCGCATCGGAGTAGGTGCGGCGGATGCGCTCGATTCTCTTTCCCGCGATCTCGACGCGCACCGCGGGATCCAGGAACTGCTCGGACAGGAGCGCCAGGGGGATGTTCGTGGCGAGGTTCCCGAAGTGGTCCGCCCACAGGACCGCGCCGTCGAGCGACCCGTCGGCGTTGAAAGCGGGCCTCGGGAATTTCAGCGGTTCGAGCGCGGCGATCGCCGGGCCGAGTTCCGACAGCGGCGTTCCGCCCGCCAGGTGTGCGGCGACCGGGGCGAAGATGTCGCGGCCGTGAAAACTCGCGCTGACCTCGGGCAGGAAGAACCGCGGCTCCGTCACGGAGACGAGTTCGGCGCGGCCGCTCTCTTCTTCCACGACGGCCAATGTCCCGTTGTCGGGCGCGAGGAAGAGATGGCCGTCGGATTCCATCGCCACGATCCGCCGTTCGCCGCCGACGCTCGGGTCCACGACGGCGACGTGCACCGTTCCCTTCGGGAAATACGGATACGCCTGGCGCAGCCGGAACGCCGCCTGGAGGACGTCGAACGGCGGGATCGAATGTGTCAGGTCCGTCACGCGCGCGGACGGGTTGATGCCGGCGATGACTCCTTTCATCACGCCGACGAACGCGTCGTCCAGCCCGAAGTCGGTCGTCAGCGTGATGATCCCGCTTCTCGTGGCGCCGCTCCTTCACTCGTATGAAATCTATTTCATGTCTCAATCCGCTCGATCCCGTTCCGGCTCAGCACCAGCGACGCCCTGAGGAGCGTCACGTTGCGGTCGCGGAACGAAGTCAGGCGGATCACCAGGTTCACAACGTAGACGCGCGCGGCTGCGATACCGACGACGCCGTCGCCGTTGCGGCGCAGCTTCAGCAGCCGCTTCTCCGGGTCATCCATCCGCTGGAGCCACCGGCTTACCTGAAGCCGCAGAATTTCGTCAATCGCGACCGAGCGCTCGTGGCTCCGGTAGATGCGCTGCGTCATGATGCGCACCTTCTTCGCGTAATGGAGAACGACCTCCGTCGGCTCGGCGACCGCCTGCTCAAGCGGGTCGCGGTATTGCCGCGCCTTGAGGACGTCCTCCGGCAACCGGGCGCGGTCGAGCCAGTACAGGTTCTCGCGCGTGCGGCCGACTTCCATTCCGTACTGCGGGTCCGTCAATTTGATGCTGCGGTCGCTCGTCCACATCGGCAGCAGGCGCGCGCTGAAATCCCGGAGGAAGTCCTTGATGCGATCCTTGAACGCATACGCGCCGATCGCCACGAGCGCGAAGATCAGACTGTTCGTCGGGTAGAACCGGCCGACCAGCCACGCGGCGACGACGGTGAACGCCATAGCGATGGCCGCCGCGATCGCGTAGAGCGCCTGCCGCGCGCGGCCGACGGTGGGCAGTTTCTCCTCGGACAGGTAGAGCACGCTGGCGCACAACTTCTTCAGCAGCTCGACGCGGTTGAGGAAGCGCTCGTTCCGCCGCGCGTCGCGCGAGACAACCGTCGGATAGCCGCGCGCGCGCCGATGGGCGGTCTCGCCCGAGACCGTCACTGAGAGCCGCTGCCACACCGCCTGCACGTCCAGGTCGGCCGCCTGTTTCCGGAGAAACTTCATGAGCCGCAGAAGCAGTTTCTCCGCCTCGTTGCTCATCTGCTCATCCACCGCCTCATAGAGGTTGCGCATCTCCGGCGGCGCGGACGGGCTCTCGAAAGCGCCACGCAGGTCCCGGAACCGGCGCAGCGTCGTCGTCAGTCCTTCGAGCAGATGGTCAATGGCAGCCTCGACCGTGCGCCGGCGGTCGGGCGACGCACGTTCGCGCACGCGCTGCCGGATTGCCGCGGCGCTTTCCCGGACCTGGACCCTGACGACGTTCGCGAGCACCCGCAGCTCATACCGCAGGTGCATCGGGTCCCACTGTCCGGATTGTCGGGAGGATTCGAGCTGGCGCTGCACGCGTGTCAGCGGGCTCAGCGCGTTCTGCGCGTCGTTGATCTCCTCGAAGGAAAGCTCCGGCGTTTTGAAACGCGTGTAGGAGCTTAAGTCTTCGAAGAACGCGTCCAGCGAGCAGGTGTCGGCATTCACGCCGAGCTGATACGGGAGGAAAATGAACATGTCCAGCGCATACCGGTCCGCGACCGCCTGGCGCTGGAGCGGATAGGCTACCTTCACCTCGAACTGATGGTCGTCATGCTTGCGGATCAGGCATTCCAACGTCAGTCTCCGAGGTCAGGCCCGCTTTCAGGTCCGGTTTCGCGACGGACGCTACGGCAGCTTGCTCAGGACGTAAGGCGTCACGGCGGCGTAGAAATCCGCCAGGACGCGCGGGCCGCGGTCAGGCTCATTCAGGTCGGCGTCGGTCTCGGCGCGAATCAGCACGTCGGCGGCCCAGGGATCCTTGACCCTGCGTAACGCGACGCCGATCTGATGCCCCCAGTAACTCGTGCTGAGATGATCGCCGCTCTTGTAGAAATGCCAGGAGAGCCGCTGGCCCTGGCTGCGGGAAAGCTGGAGTTCGCGGACGGACACCGGCCGCAACCCGACGTTCACGTCGCGGTCGGTGGCGCCGACGATGGTGTAACCTTCGCCGGAGAGGCATTGCTCTGGCGGATGCGTCCGCGACGGCGTTTGCTGCGCCAGGACGATGAGGAAGGACACCTGGTCGCCCTTGGAGTTGACGTAGGAGCGGGCCAGGACGTTCCGCGTACCGAGGATTTCGTAGGAGCGTTTGTCGAGCGGCTGGTCCGAGCCGGTCCAGTCTCCGACGGACCTCGGGATGCCGTTGAGGATGTCCGAAGCCGGGGTCACATGGCGCTGCCAGCCGACATAGATGGAAAGTGCGGCGACGACGGCCATGGCGCACAGGACTCCGGCGCCGAGGCTCCGCGCGTTATACGGCGGCTGCGGCGCGCGCGGCGGTGCGGCGGGCGGTTTTTCAGATTCAGCCGCCGAGGCGTCTTCTTCTTTTCGAGGCCGAAGCGAAGGCGGCTTCGTCAGCATGAGTGACTCGACCGCGAAGAGGCAGATGAACGCGACGACGAAGAGGACGAAGCCGAACAGGTCGTGGAAGTACCATTTCTCGACCTCGACGACTCCCCACTGATAGCCGACGATCACCATCAGCGTCACGCGCCCGACGTTGGCGAGGAACGAGATCGGGATGGAGAGCAGAAACAGGACCCACTTCTGCCAGGTCCTGGCCGACGAGAGGTGTGCGTAGAGGGCGGCGAACGCCATGAGCGCGATCAGGTATTTCAAGCCGCTGCACACGTCGTCCACCACCAGCGTTCCGTGCGGAATCCGGATAAAGCTGCCTTCGCGCACCGCCACGAGGCCGAAAAGGTCCGCGACGCCCGTGGCCACGCCGGCCGAGAGGAGCTTCATCCGGAAGCTGATCGTGTCAATGACCAACTCGGGTATCGGCACCATGAAGGCGAGGAATGCGATGGGGAAGAGCGTCAGCCGCAGGAACTGCGGTCCCAGCAGCGTCAGGACCAGCCCCGCGATGACGCCGAGCAACGCCAGGCCCGACAGAAACCCGACCTGCAGCAGCGTGGCCACGAGTTGCGTCAGGAGCGCGGGCACGAGCAGGAACAGCCCGGGCAGGTATGCGCATCTCGGACAGGCGGCCAGGGCTTCGCGCTTTCGCCAGAGAAGAAAGCCGATGACGAACGGCACGAGCCAACCGTGGCTGTAGTATCCCCCTTCGTGATTGAAGCGGAGGATCATCCAGTGGCCGGTCCACCAGAACATGGCGGCCAGGAGGGCCAGCAGAATGACGCCGGCGATGACCGGGACGTTCGTGCGCGGCGCGGCCAGGTCGTTCTCGTTTGCGGGGTGATTCAACCGAAATCCTCCCGAATGGCTATCATCGCGCACAGGGCGGCGGGCCGATTTCCAAGTCGCGGTATTCGCCCGGGTGTCCGGCCAGGCCGCGTTCGGCCGCGCGAATCGCGTTGTACATCTCCCGCGCCGTCACGTAATGGAGCCGATAGCGGTGGCCGTCATTGTAATGCTCGCACAAGCGGGTATGCAAATCCGCCATCGGTCCGCCGAAGAAAAACTCCAGGTTCCGTTCGATGCAGCCATGCGTGTAGAGCTTGACGAAGAGCCAGTCGGGCCGGCCGGCGACGCAGACGCGCGCGCGAAGCCATGCGCCGATGCGCTCCGCCGGGACGGGCGCGCGGTTATCCAAGTTCCCGTTTTCCACCCGCGGCAAAACCCCGCCGGAGCGGCGCAGGACGGCCAGCGGCCCCTGGACGATCAGGAGGTCGCCGGAGGGCGAGCCGCCGGAGCGGACCTCGACGCCGTCGTCGTGCGAGCGCGGGCGGTCGGGGTCGTCCTTCGCATAGTAGATGGAGTTGATGCGCCGGATCTGCGCCGGCGAGGGGGCCGAAGGCAGCGTGAAGTCGGCGTAGCAGCCGCACTCGGCCAGCACGCGCAGTTCGTCGTTCACCCCGCACCAGCTTCCGTCGGGCAGGGAGTTATCGAGCGCCCAGTTGCCGTGCACAAAGCCGAACCTCGGCCGGCCGTCCTGCGCGGCGCCGAGATGGCCGTGGCTGCGGAGCTGTTCGACGAACTTGAGGAGCGCACCGCGCAGCCCGGCGGAGGTGTCCCGGTCGTGATGCAGATGCACCTCAACCTCGCCGTGCCCGGCGCGGACGAGTTCGCCGAGGCGCTCGACGTGCGCGGCGTCGTACTGCTCCGCCGGATAGAAGAACGTGTGGCGCGGCGAGCGGCCGTCGGCGTCCTTGAAGCGCGAGAAGGTTTTCGGATACCGCTCCACCCACTGAGCGACGCGCGCGCGCTCCGTCGCGGCGCCCGGGTTGCCCACGGCCGGCTCATAATGGTCGGCGATGCAGAAGAGAATGTGCGTCGGCCCCGCCGCGGACGACGAACGCGCCTCGCGCTTGCCCGCCCAGTTGCCCCGCAAATATCCCGGCAGCCAGATGAAGACGTTCGCCTTGCGGCACTTGTAAAGAATCCACAGGCCGAAAGCTGCGACGGGGATGACCGCCAGGAAAGGCATCATGGTCTTTGCGCGCTCCCGGCGACCTCGCGGGAGGTGCGTTCCCACGCGGCGCGCTGCCGGCCGAGCATGCCGCGCGCCAGGCCGAGCGCCAGGGCGAGGTTGATGGCGACGAAGTAGTGCGCGAGCCGCAACGGTCCGGCCGGGAGACGCATCCGGCGCAGGGCGTAACCGGCGGCCGCCGCGGCGTAAAAGGCCAATTGGAGCCCGAAGATCACCCGCCAGAACGGCGATCGGAGCAGGCACGCGTTCGCCGCAAATCCGGCGACCAGCATGAACGGAGCGAACCAGCGCAGGACCTTGTGCGACCAGAACGCGAGCGAGACGAATCCCTTCCACGGCAGCAGCAGGTCGCGGCAGTACCAGAGCGCCTGCCAGTTGCCCGCTCCGATGCGCACGCGGCGCCGGAACTCATCCTCGACGCCGGCCGGGGCAGTCTCCAGTGCCACCGCTTCCGGATCGTAAAGGACGCGGAAGCCGCGCGAGCGGACTTTCATCGGGATGATGAAGTCCTCGGTGATCAGCCGAGCCGTCATCGCCGGAAAAAGCTCGCGGCGCATCGCGTAGATCGCGCCGTTCGCCCCGAGCACGGAATCGAGCCGGCTTTCGAGGATCTTCAGGACCAGTTCGTATCGCCAGTACGCGCCCTCGTCGGCGGAGGCGCCGTCCGGATGGACCAGGCGCAGCTCGCCGCAGACGGCGCCGACTTTCGGGTTGTCGAAGTGCCGCACGAGGCTGCGGACGGACTCGGGCTCCAGCAGCGTGTTCGCGTCGGAGAAGACGAGGATGTCGCCGCGCGCCTGCGCGACGCAGTCGCGGACGACCGCGAGCTTGCCGCGGCGCTCGTCGAAGCGCAGCAACCGGACGCCCTGGCCCTCGAACCGGCGGACGATCGCATCGGTGCCGTCGCTGGAGCCGTCGGAGCCGACGAGGATCTCGAGGCTCTCTCGCGGATAGTCCACCGCGAGGCAGTTCTGCAGCGTGCGCTCGATCACTTTCTCTTCGTTGTAGGCGGCGAGGAGGAGGCTGACGCGCGGCAACCGCTCGCTGCGGCGCCGGCGTTCGGAGCGGGAGACGAGGTAAAACGCGTCGCGCCCCATCTGGACGACGGAGGCGAGCAGAAAGAGCAGGAGCGGATAGCCGAGGTAGGAATAGAGCGGCAGGCCGATCCCGAGAATCGCGATCCCCAGGGCCGCGTCACTCATTACTCGGTCTCGCTGCGGTTCACCTGCTTTACGGCGACGGTCTTCGCCTGCGGCACGACGGCATCCTTGGCGCGCGGCTCGCGACCGTACCGGTAGTAGTGCGCCGGCGTGGTGCCGAGGAACCGGTAGATGGCGTCCGGGACGTGGTGTTTCTGATGCGTCAGCACGCATCCGATCAACTTCGCGCCGGCGTCGGTCAGGTCGTCGGCGGTGCGTTTGACGACCTCGCGCCGGGTCTTCTCCAGGCGCGCGACGAGGATAACGCCATCGCTGTGCTTCGCGAAGGTGGCGGCCGGGCTGCCCGCCAGGACCGGCGGCGTGTCAATGATCACGTAGGCGTAATGCTTCCGCAGGAGCGCCAGCAACTGCGCGCAGCGTTGGTGCAACGGACCTTCGAAGCCCGCGTCCGGGCCGATTCCGAACGAAGGCAGAATGTCCACGTTGGGGATGGCCGTCTCGTAAATGTGGCCGTCGAGCTTGAGTCCATCCTGGAGGACGGCGCGCAGGCCGGCCTGGACGCGGACGTTCATCGTCAGATGGAGAGAGGGCTGGACGATGTCGCCGTCCACAATGATGATGCGCCCGGACTCCACTTCGCCGAGGGCTGCGGCCAGGTTCGCGCAGACGGTGGTCTTGCCTTCTTCCCGGCCGGCGGAGGTGACCGTGATGACGCGGGGCGACGCGCCGTTGTTGAGCGCGACGATGTTCGCGCGCAGACTGCGCATCTGCGAGGCGAACTGCCCGACGCGGTCATGGAACAGCAGGACCGACGCCGTCGGCGGCCCCCAATGGTCTTTGACCCGCTGGAACGCGGCGGCGCGGGCGGCTTGGGCCGCAGGCGCCTCGGTGCCCGACGCACGCGTCGGCGCCGGAACCGGCGCGGCGGCGGAAGGGACCGGGCTGACCGCGCCCGCCGACTTGGCCATCGCGCGCGAGAATTTGCCTTCTTCAGTCATGCGGCAAAGACCTCCTGTTCGAGGTTGCGGAATCGGTTCTAATGCAGCAACTGCTTCGCGTAGACTAACACTGCGCCCAGTTTGCCCGGCACAAATCCCTCGACCAGCGTTGCGGTCAGCACGGCCGTCAGGAGCATCGCGGCGGCGATATAGAGTATCAGCCGCCTGCGCGCCTTCGCGGGATCGTGCAGCGCGGGCGCCGAGATTTCCGTCAGGGTCGCGAGCACGGGCACGCCCAGCGACTCGGCGGCGTCATCCGGTCCGCGCAGAGAATGATCCACGAATTCGAGGAGAAACGTCAGGACGAAGCCCGCGGCCGCGGCGCCGCCGACGCAGGCGATGGCGAGCGGCAAACGGTAGCCGTGGTAGGGCTCCGCCGGCTCGAGCGCGCGGGCGATGATCTCCACCTGCGTGCCGTTCGGCTCGCTCTGCACTCGGCTGCGGTTCTGGAGCGCGAGCAGGCTCTTGTGATATTCCTCGTAGGCTTGTTTGGCTTCGTCGTGCTGGCGCTGAATGTCGGCGTACTGCTTCTCCTCGTCCACCACCTTACGGATTGAGGCCTCGTTCGCCATGATCTGCGCATGGGTCTCGCGAAGCGAGGCCTCATCGGCCTTGACTTCCTGTTCCGCCGTACTCCGGGACTGGATGAGCGTCTGATACAGCGGATTGATGGTCTCGTGGATGCTGCCGGGCACCCGTTCGGGGGCGTCTTTCAGTTGGGCCTCAAGCGTGGCGATCTCTTCCCGGAGGGCCTTGACCAGAGGGTGGTCCTCGGTGTAGTTGACCAGCATCTCGGTGAGCCGTTTCTGGCGCGCCATGAGCTGGTTGTTCAGGTCTTCCCGCGCGGGATTTTCCATGGTCTGGACGTCGCTCTTGACCGTTTTCTCCGCTTCCTTGATCTGCCGGTCTATTTCGGTGAGGCGGTTTTGAGCGGCGCTCAGCAGAAGCAGATGTTCGCTCTCGGTGGTGCGCAGCGTCTGAAGACTGGCCAGGATGCCGCGTTTGACCTCGGGCAGTTCGGTCCAATGCTCGCGAGTGTATTTATCGAGTTCGATATTCATCTTCCGGATGATGCCGAGATTGTCGTCGCACTGCGCCTTGAAGTAATCAATGGCTTGCAGGGTGTCATCGCGGGAGTTCCGCTGGCTTTCCTCAACGTAGTTGTCGGCAATCGCGTTGGCGATCTTTTGCGAGGAGGATGCATCTTTGTCCATCACGGCGATTTCGATCAGGTCCACGCCGCGCCCTTGCGCGGCCGTTTTGATCGTGATGGAAGTCTTGAGTTTCTCGTATTCCTCCTGCCAGTCGGCGGAGGTCTTGAGGTCCACGTCCAGCTTCAACTGTTTGATCACCCGGTCGAGGTTGGTCCAGGTGAGGATCTCGGCCCGCATGGTCTCGACGGGGACAGGACCGTTGTCGCGGATCATCATGCTCCCCGCGGCGGCGTTGGTGAGGGCCAGGTCTTTTCTTTTCACGAGCGCGGTGGCGCGGTACTTTTCGGGGACGACCTTCCAAACCGGGAGGATCAGGAAAAGGCTGCAGACGATCGGCACCACGATCGCATACTTCCGGCGGAAGAGCAGCCGCAGGTAATCGCGGACGGTACCGGGCACTGGAGTGTTCACGTCTTTCACCTCCGGAAAACGGTTTTCAATGGACGCGCTCGCCGGCGCTGCGCATCTGGGCCGGCGCGTCCATATAATACCCTTCGATCTCGGACAGGACGCGCTTTACGGTATCGAGCCGCACGACTGTGTCGTCACCGATGTAAGCCTGCAGGAGCGCCTGATCGCAGATGACGTTGACCATGCGCGGGATTCCGCCGGCGGCCTTGAAGATTTCCTCCTGGGCGTCCATCTCGAACAGCGCGCCGTTCGAGTGGCCGGCCACGGCCAGGCGGTGCGCGATGTACGCGCCCATGTCCGCCGCGGAGAGCGCCCCGAGGTGAAACTTGACGGTGATGCGCTGGTTCAACTGCCGCAGCTCCGGCGTGGCGATCAATCGCCGCAGTTCCGGCTGGCCGATCAGGACGATCTGGAGCAGCTTCACGGAGCTGGTTTCCAGGTTCCCCAGCAGCCGCACTTCTTCGAGCACGTTCCTGGACAGATTCTGGGCCTCGTCCACGATCAGGACCGTGTTGCGCCCTTCCTCGTAGTGCTGCTCCAGGAAGCCCTTGATCGCATGAATCAGCTCGATCTTCGACCGCTTCGCCCCCTGGATGTGGAATTCCTCACAGGTCGCCTGAAAGAACTGCTTGGGCGACAGGGAGCTATGGACGATCACGGCCTTATCCACCCGGTCGCCGAGTTTCTCCAGCGCCGCGCGGCAGAGCATGCTCTTGCCGGCGCCGACCTCGCCGGTGATCAGGGCGAAGCCTTTGCGCTGCTCGACCGCGTAGATCAGGCAGGCCAGCGCTTCGCGGTGCTTCGCGCTCGGATAATAAAAGCGCGGATCCGGCGTCGTGCTGAACGGAAACATCGTCAGCCCAAAATGCTCTAAGTACACAGCTTCGTCGGCTCCAATGAACCCAGGCGCCCTGCTGCTAGTAACCGTTAGTTGTACCGGTGGCCGAGCCGGGATATCCGGTGAAGTTGGTCCCGACGGACCGTGCCGCACCGACGGTGCCGGCCGTGTTCAGGATATTCTGGAACGGGAAGAGCAGATCGCCGATCTGGTACCCGATCCAGGCGAGCCACGTCGGCGGCACGCGGATGATGTCGTTCTCGGCGAGCGACACGTCCTCACGCACGTCGCCTTCCAGCATAATCTTGCGGAAGTTGACCGAGGTGATTTCCGGGTTGTCCGGATCGCCGCGGATGACTTTGCAGCGCCAATACGCGGCGCGCTGCGTCACACCGCCCACCTCGCCGATCAGTTCGGAGAACGTCTCGTGCCCTCGGTACGGCACCCAGCCTTGCCGGCCCGACTCGCCATAGATGAAGACGTGCTTGCTGTTGTAGCCCGTGACGGTGACGAGGACCTTCGGCTCCTTGTAGTATTTCGAGTAGAGGTCCTCGAGCTTCTCGCGGATTTGAATCGTGGTCAGCCCGGCCACCTGGACGTCCTCGAGGTACGGCAGCGTCACGATGCCGTCCTGCCGCAGTTGCTCCATCCTCGGCTCCTCAGGCGGCGGCACGGGGCTCATGAACTCGATCTTGATCTCGTCGGGCGGTTCCACAATATAGGTGGCGTCGGGCGGCTTTTTCCTGAGCGCGTCCCACGACACGACCCGCTGCGAGATTTCCATGGCTTCTTTGCCGCTGCATCCTGTCAGCAGGCAAAACGAGATAACGCCGAGCAGCGACGCCAGAAAAGTCCGGCTGGACAGGCTGGACATCTTTTGCTCCTCGCGACAAGGAAAAACGCAATAGTGAGGCTGCCCAATTCGCCCGAACTCTGTTGAGTCCGCAAACAGCATGCCACAGTAACAAGCATCTACCGAATTTACAACTCGCTTTGCTATAGTGAGTTATGTAGTGACGTAGTCAGCTCGCTAGAGCAGGATTCTACGAAATGCAACATACAGTGTCCGAGAAAAGCAACACAAGGTTCAAAAAATGCCCGGCATCAATCTCTACGCTTACCCCACAGCGGGCAATAAGACCAGCCTCGAACACGGGTGTGCCGCCCGCTTCCCGCACGTTCGATCCTGATACAGCATAACCTGCAACGCCACAATTTTCAATGCGTTTAATGCTCAATGAGGTCTTCGAGCTGCAAGGACAGGAATACGGCGGCCAAATCGGGGTCGAACTGCGAGCCGGCCTTCTCCGCGATCAGTTGTCGCGCCGAGGCGGGTGTGAGCGCCGGGCGATAGACGCGGTGCGAGATGAGCGCGTCGAACACGTCCGCAAGCGCCACGATCCTCGCACCGAGCGCGATCCCCTCGCCCTTGAGTCCGTCCGGGTAGCCGCTGCCGTCGAATTGCTCGTGATGGCTTCGGACAATCGGGATCAAGTCCGCCAGGTGTGGCGCATGCAGGAGCATGTTCGCGCCGTGCAGCGGATGAGCCGACACGATCATGGTCTCATCACGCGACAGCGGTCCGGGCTTGCGCAGCACCACATCCGAGATCCGGATCTTGCCGATGTCATGCAGCAGAGCGCCGTCCTCCACGCGGTACAGGTCCGTGTCGCGCATACCGAGCGCGCGTGCCAATTGACCCGCAAAGGTGCGGACCTGGCTCGAGTGCCCGTCGTTATGCGGACAGCGGGCGTCGGCCATGCCGGCCAGAAGCTCGAGCGTCTCGTGATAAAGGCCGGTGACCTGCGACAGGTCCGCCCGGTTGGTCGAAGCCGTCGAGGCGCTTTCCGCCATCGCCGTCAGCCGCCGCGCATCTTCCATCGAGAAGCAGCCTGCCCGCGAGGAGCACGCTGCCAGCAGGCCGACCGTTTCTCCCTTGACTTCGAGCGGCGCGCTGATGAACGATTCGAGAGTGCGTCGGACCGCCGCCGAGGGGAGGCCTCGCGCGCCGCACCGGTCAGCCGCATTCCGATTCAGCAGATCGAGCATCGTTTCGCGCAGCGCCGCCGCAAGCGGAGAGCTTTCGGGCATCTCCGGCTGGAGCATCAGGCGCCCCTGCTCGCCGTCCGCCAGCAGGATTGCGCAGACTTCGGCGCCGAGCGTGCGCGACGCGCTGACGAGCAGTTGCTTCCAGATCCTGGGCGGGTCGGGTATCGCGGACAGCAAACGGCTTTCGGCGATGAGGTCCTCCAGCTCTGAGACTTGTTGCGCGGCCGCGTCGCACCGGCGGGCGGCTTCAAGCGCCACGGTCAGGTGCAGGGCGAAGAGGTCGAGAAGTTGCGCGGACTTCTCGTCGAACTGGGGCCCGCCGATCCGGCGCAGGCCGAGCACGCCGCGCGTCTGCTCGCCGGCCTTCAACGGCGCGTAGGCGTAGCAATCGCCGGTCGCCGCGTCGGTCGCCAGGAGCACGCCGCCAGCGCCCATCGCCTCTTTACCTTGCTCGTCCAATTGTACGGAGTGCGCCCATCCGGCGACCGAATTGCCCGTGTGCGCAACCACCGACAGAGTGTCCTGTGCGCCGTCGTACGCCAGCAGCACGGCGCCGTCGGCCTGGAAATCGCGGCACGCCACTTCGAGCGCGCGCGACGGCAGGACGTGCCGGTCCGTCGTTGCTGAAAGCAGCCGCGCCGTCTCGAGCAGAGTCCGCGACTGTGCCAGGTAGGACTTGCTGCGCGCGGCGTCCAACGACGATAGAGCGCGCGCCGTCAGCGTCCTGAGATCCTGCGGGTCGAAGGGCTTGCGCAGGAAATCCACCGCGCCGCGACGCATTCCCTCGAGCGCGTACTCCAGTGCGTTCGGCCCCGCCATGACAATGACCTGCGTGTCGGGGAACATCTCCTTGATCCTCGCCAGCAACTGGATGCCGTCCAACGTGGGCATCGCGTCGGTGATCACGAGGTCCGCGGGCCGCCGGCGAAGTTGCCGCAGAGCGCCGGCGACCGAGTCGGCCGTCTCGGCGGAGTACCCTTCTCCGCGCAGCAGCGCCACGGAATGCGCCGCGCAGGGCTGGTCATCCGTCACGACGAGAATATGCCACTGCAAACTCGCCGGGGCGGCGGGCGCCTTTGGAAGTTGAATTGTCACGCGACCACCTTTCCATGTGTTTCTTCTATCACAATCTTCGGCATATTCGGCCGCCGATTTAGCTGCCGCGCCGTGCGTTTGATATGTCGAAAATTCATTCAACTCGTCGGGAATTTCCTCGATAATTATTCGTGCAGGCGGCGGGCGCAGGCAGGAGCGAGCGAATGATTCCGGGATTCCGCGCGGCCGAAGAAGTTTGTCCGTCCTCTGGCATTGATTTTGCAATCAGGTCTCACGCGCATGAAGCTTGAAGCCTGAATCGGCAACTGTGAGCAGGGATTTATTGAGGTGCACCCTTGAGCGACACCGAAGCGATTCCCGAGGTATGGAACGAATCCCATAGACGGAATTCCGTCCAGGCGCGGCCCGCTCTGAACCTGGTCACTCACACCCGGCAGGTGGAACCGCACCAGCCGGTCAGGGTGGAATTGGCAGACGGGACAACGATGAACTCCATCGTCCTGCGCGCGGCGGATGACGCCCTGTACCTGCTGCTGCCGACCGGGCAGCGGCAGGCGCGTTTCGAGCCTGGGCAGGCGCTTCACGTGACGTTCTGGCGACCACTGGACGCGCGGTACCAGTTCGAGGGCCGCGTCATCGGAACCGATGGCCACCGCCCAGCGCTGGCTGTGGCTCACGCTCCGACGGATCGGCTTCAGCAGCGCAGGTACCCGCGAGTCCATTGCCGGGAAATAGTCCAGTTGGGCCGGCTGACCCGGGAGCAGTTCACGAATTTCGCCAAACTGCCGCAGCCGCCGCAGCTTTCCGTCAAGGGGCGGCTCCACGACCTGAGCGTCGGGGGCGCCTGTTTTACGACGCCGATGGCATTGACGAAGAACGGCTGGGTTGCGCTCAGCATCGGGGCTCACGAAGCGCAGGGACCCATCGTGGTTCCAGGACAGGTGCTGCGGCAGACGCGGCTCGGCGGGACTTCAAAATCCCTGTGGCGGGCCGCCGTCGAATTCAATATGCCCTCGCAGCAGCTCGAACGTCAGGTGAAGAGCCTCGTGGCGGAAATTGACTCCAGGCACGTGATCCGGATGATGCTTCGCTCCGGCAATTGGTCTCAGCCGAAACGCGATCTTCCATCAGTGCGGCCGACCCCGAGTTGAACAGGAAAGCAGGAACGCATGACCGACGCGAAATACACCGCTGATCAGGAACAATGCCGGGACCGGTTTGAGGAGGAACTCGACGGCCTGAGCCCTGCCCGGCTCCTGCTGAAGCTGTATGACGTCGCCATCCTCAGTTGCGACCGCGAAGAGCGCGAGCGGCTGGTCTGCGCGCTGACCGAACTGACCGCCGCGCTGAGCTTCGATCACCGCGAGGTTTCCATGCCGCTCTTCAGCATCTACGACCACTGCATCCGCCAGGTGCGCGCCGGCCGCTACAGCGCCGTACGGGCGGTCCTCGTCCAACTCCGCGACGCCTGGAGCCAGTCCGCGCAAGCGCTCGAATCCAGCCCAATCCCGCCGATCGAGACGAGGCGGAACTAGCGCCTGCGATTTCACTTGCCTTCGTCAACTTCATTCTGCATAATCACCGGGGACTTCGATGCTCGGACAGATGGTCAGTCACGATTTCCTTTCTTTACGCCGAGGTGATGGCCAATGGCAAATGAAGGGGCAACGCGACAGATCAAGGACGGAGAGTCGGCGCGGCTCGAGGACCTCGCTGAGAAAGTGCGCCGGATTCAGCCTGGGCGGTGGCGAATGGTCTCTCGGATTTGCGTGGGCGGATTGTCGTTGGGATATGCGTTATGGCGGTATCATTCAGGCGCGTCCGAACGCGGGATAGAGTATCTTTTCATTTACTTCTGGTCTATGGGGTGCGTTTTAACTACCCTATTCTTCAGCGATCTGGCACTTTGGTTCCGTTTGAAAGTGCTCCTGATCGAGTCCGGCATGGAGTACGCTCAACAGATCGCGCCTCTCTCAGGAAAATAAGCTTCCCCTGCCGCCGCGTTTGACACCATAAAGGCCGGCTGCTATTCTGCTTGCCGAACAGGGGACGCGGCCCGCGAGACCTTCCTTTTTGCGCATCGTCCATGAAGAGCCTTGACGATTCGGTCCAATACACCAAGGGCGTCGGCCCGAAGCGGCTGGAGCTGCTCAAGCGCCTCGGGATCGCGACGCTCCGCGACCTGCTTTACTTCGTGCCGCGCGCGTATGAAGATCGCTCCCTGATCACCCCGATCAACCGCCTCCGCGTCGGCGACCGGGCGACGATCAAGGCGCGCGTGGTCGCCGCCGAGAAGTTCCGGGGCCAGCGCGGCCGGGCGATGGCGCGAGTCGAGGTCGAGGACGATTCCGGCCGCCTGACCTGCACCTGGTTCAACTCGCGTTTCTTCCGCGAGGAGGATTTCCCCGCCGGCCGCGAGATGCTCTTCACCGGCCGGGTGGATTTTTACCGCGGCTTGCAGATGGTCTCGCCGGAGCACGAACTCGCCGACGAGGGCGAAGTGTTCTTCGGCCCGCGCATCCTGCCGATCTACCCGCTGACCGAGGACCTGAACCAGAACGCGCTGCGCCGCGTGATGAAGGAGGCGGTCGCCGAAAACGCCGGGCGGGTCGAGGATATGTTCGACGCGGCGTTCCTGAAGGAGCACAATTTGCCGGCGCTCGCGGACGCGATTCGGGAAATCCATTTCCCCGATTCGTCTCAGGCCGCCGGCCAAGCCCGGCGTCGGCTGGCGTATGACGAACTCTTCCTGCTCGAACTGGGCATGGCGCAACGCCGCCGCGATATCCGCCGCGAGGACGCCGGCCTTTCGTTCGAGGTCACGCCCGAGATTGACCAGCGCATCCGGCGGCGCTTCCCGTTCAAGCTGACCGGCGCGCAGGAGCGCGTGATCGGGGAGATCGCCGCCGACATGCGCTCTCCGAAGCCGATGAACCGCATGCTCCAGGGCGACGTGGGCTCCGGCAAGACAGTCCTGGCGCTTTACGCCATGCTGGTCGCCGTGGCGAACCGGTACCAGGCCGCGCTCATGGCGCCGACGGAAATCCTGGCGACGCAGCACTACGAAACGATCCAGCGTTACCTGGCCGGAAGCCGCGTGAGGACCGCCCTGCTCGTCGGCGGCCGCACCGCGCGCGAACGAAAGCAGGACCTGGAGCGCGTCGCGGCGGGCGAGGCCGACCTGGTCGTCGGCACGCACGCGCTGGTCGAGGGAGACGTGGCTTTCAAGAAACTCGGGCTGGTCGTCGTGGACGAGCAGCACAAGTTCGGCGTGATCCAGCGGGCCAAGCTGCGCCAGAAAGGCCGCCACCCGGACGTGCTGGTGATGACAGCGACGCCGATCCCGCGGACGCTCGCGCTGACCGTCTTCGGCGACCTGGACCTCTCGACGCTCGACGAGATGCCGCCGGGCCGGCAGCCGGTCAGGAGCAAGTGGTATCCGCCGGAGAAGCTGGACGCGGCGTACGAATTCATCCGCGCGCGCATCACCGCGGGCGAACAGGCGTTCGTGGTCTACCCGCTCGTGGAGGAGTCCGAGGCGCTCGACCTGAAAGCGGCGACGACCAGCGCCGAGCACCTCCAGCGGAAAATCTTCCCGGAGTTCCGCATCGCCCTGCTGCACGGCCGCATGCGGCCCGATGAAAAGGACCGCGTGATGGCCGAGTTCCGCGCGGGACGGTATCACATCCTCGTCTCGACCGTCGTCATCGAGGTCGGGATTGATATCCCGAACGCGACGATTATGGTCATCGAGCACGCGGAGCGGTTCGGCCTGGCGCAGTTGCACCAGTTGCGCGGCCGCATCGGGCGCGGCAGCCGGCCTTCGTTCTTCCTCCTCTTCGCCGAGCCGAAGAGCGACGAGCCGCGCAAACGGCTGGACATCATCTGCTCGACGACCGACGGCTTCCGCATCGCGGAGGAGGACTTGAAGCTGCGTGGCCCGGGCGAATTCTTCGGCACGCGGCAACATGGCTTGCCGGAACTGCGCGTTGCGGATATTATTAACGACCACGCCCTGCTGCAGCTCGCGCGCCGCGACGCCTTCAAGATCGTCGCCGACGATCCCGGCCTCGCGAAGCCGGAACACGCAAAGCTCCGCGCGCGGCTGGAGGAGGCGTTCAGGAACCGGTTGGATCTAATTCGAATAGGATAATCAGTGACAGTCACAATGGGAGGAACTCTTAGGAAAGAGATTCCTTGTGTTATAATGTTTTACGCAAAGCCGGAGGCTTAAAATGAAACTGATCATTACGCTGGAACGTGACGAAACGGGCATGCTCGTGGCGGAGTGCCCCGCGATTCCGGGCTGCGTTTCGCAGGGACAAACGGAAGAGGAAGCGGTCGCCAACATTCGCGAGGCGATCGCGGCCTGCATCGAGGCACGCGCGGCCAACGGGATGCCCGTCACGGTCGCCGTTCGGGAAATCGAGGTCGCGGTCTGATGGGACGCTTGCCCGTCCTTTCTGGAGCGCGCGCTGATCCGTGCCGCAGGAATGACAGTAGATGAGTTTGATGATTTGCTCTGACCAGAATCGCTTCTCAGTATCTCTCGATCAGGAATGAACAATGAGACTGATGGATGATCTGACGTTCGACGCCCAGGGACTGATTCCGGTCATCATCGCGAACGTCGCGGACCGCCGGCCGCTGACGCTCTGCTACATGAACCGCGAGGCGCTCGCGAAGACGATTGAGACCGGCAAGGTCCACGTCTTCCGCCGGTCGAAGGGAAGGCTGATGCTGAAAGGCGAGATCAGCGGCCACATCCAGGAGGTTAAAGGCCTCTTTCCCGACTGCGAGGGCCACTCGCTCATGATCACCGTCAAGCAGCACGTCGCCGGTTGCCACGCCGGCTACATGTCCTGCTATTACCGCCAGTACGACGCGAAGAGCGATGACTACCGCATCGCCGAAGAACAGGTTTTCGACCCGAAAACAGTCTACTGAGGAAGGACTTTGAACTGGCTGACCGCATCGTCGTCCTCGGCGCCGGCGCGCTTTCGCTCGGCTTCTTCGGGCCGGAACTCCGGGACCAGTACGCGCTGACGTTCGTGGATACCGACGCCCGGGCGGACCTGATCGCGCACGTGCAGCGCCGCCGTGAATACGCCGCCAACGTCGCCGGAGAGAAAATCGTGCCGCTGACGGTCAGGCCGGTGGACGCGTTCCGGCTCGACCGGGCGGAACAGGACCAACCCATCCGCGAGCACATCGCGCAGGCGCGGATTTTCTTCACGGCGGTGGGAATTCGCAACCTCGACAGCGCGCTCTCGTACCTGTTCGACCGCATCGGCGGCCGCGCGGAGCCGCTCTTCATCCTCTGCGCCGAAAACGGAGAAGGCGTCGCCGACAAGTGGCGCACCGTGTTCCCGACGAACGTCCACCTCTGCGACACGGTCATGGGCAGGATGTGCCGCCTCGACGAGCGCGCCGCGCCGGACTACGCGCCCGTCGAGCCGGACCTCGCCTGGGGCGTCGTCGGCGAGGACTTTCACGGCTTTCCGCTGTCGGAGGCGCACCGCGACGCGAAGGTCTTTCACTCCAGCGCGTTCCAGTTCGTGCCGGAGGAGGAATTCCACGCCCGCGAGCGCGTGAAGCTGTTCGCGCACAATGCGTTGCACTTCTTCGTCGCCGCCATGGGCCGCCTCCGCGGCGCGGAACGATTCAGCGACCTGGCGCAGGACGCCGAGGTCACGACGGCCACGCGGGAACTTCTCGAGGGCGAAATCGCTCCCGCGCTCTGGAAGGACTGCGCCTGGCGGATCGGCCGGGGCGAGTTCGATGAGTACGTCGCGCGGCTGCCGGGGCGGCTCTTCTCGCCGACGCTGCGCGACCTCATCGCGCGCGGCGTGCGCGGCATCCAGGAGAAATTCGCCGACAACGAGCGTGCGCTCGGCGGCCTGCGCCTGCTCCTGCGCAACGGCGTCCGGCCGAACCGCTATTACGACCTGCTCGCCGCCGGGCTGGAAGTGGCGCGCCGCGACGCGAAGCCGGAACTCGCCGCGGCGCTGTTCGAGAAACTCCCCGGCGAGGAAGTGCGCCGCGAAGTGGAAGCGCGATGGAAGAAACTGCGATGAGCCAGGCGGATCGTTCCTCCGACGAAAAATACATGCACCTCGCCCTGCAGGAGGCGACCGCCGCCCTCGATCACGGCGACGTGCCGGTCGGCGCGGTCATCGTCCACGAGGGCGCCGTCATCGCCCGCGCGCACAACCAGCGCGAGCAGCTCAAGGACCCGACCGCCCACGCCGAAATGATCGCGCTGACCCAGGCCTCCGCGGCCCTCGAGGCGTGGCGCTTGACCGGCTGCACCCTGTATGTTACGGTTGAGCCGTGCGTCATGTGCGCCGGGGCGCTGGTCCTGGCGAGAGTGTCGCGGCTGGTGTACGGCGCGGATGATCCCAAGGCCGGAGCATGCGTTTCGCTCTACCGGATCCCTTCGGACCCACGGCTGAATCACAGCATCGAGACGGCCTCCGGCGTGCTCGCGGAGGAGTCCGCCCGGATGCTTCGGGAGTTCTTTCGCGCGAGACGTTAGCCCGGTTGCTGCCGTGCAAGAACGGAGAGGTGCCAGAGCGGTTGAATGGGCCGGTCTCGAAAACCGGTGTCCGGGTAACCGGACCGAGGGTTCGAATCCCTCCCTCTCCGCCATTTGATGTTGCTGTCAGTATGAAACCGTCTATTCTTGTTGATATGCGGGTGACCAAACATTACTGCTGGAGGGACACATGTACTTATCTAAGAAAGTATGTCTGATCGCCATGGCCATTCTCTGCTCTGCGCTTGCCCAGAACGCTCGAGCCGAAAAAACCGATACCATCACTCAATACGGGATCACATGGAAACTAAGTCAACCGACCGAGGTCGGGCAGTTTGTGACCGGCGACTACTATGTCGTGGGCGACTGCGAGGTTGTTTCCGTCACGCCTCCTCCCGGTAATGGACGGAACGGATGCGAGCTGAATCCGCCGCTCGATGACAATCACAGCGGATATGACAGCCGCGAAGAGGGACATCGTTACGACGCCAAGATGTGCACGCCACTGCCGGTTCGCATGAAGCCGGGCGATGCGCTCATGTCCACCATCAGCGTGACCGACCAGGAATACAAGACGACCACTCGTCGCTGGCTTCGAAAGATGGTCGTATCGCCCTGCCCGGTGAAAAGCGCCTGCGTGCTCACCTGCCTTGCCGCCGCCGTGCCGGCGGATGCCTTTCGTCCGTCCTACTGCGACCGGTCGCAGAAGATTTATCTGGCAAGCAACCTGAAGCGGAACCTTCTGCCGAGCCTGCCGTACGGCCGGGATACGGTGGATACCGACCTCGGCCCCGTATCGCTGAAGGAACTTGAAGATCATTACATGCGGGTCTGGCTCGATCTGGTCTTCTTTTCCTTCGACGCGCCCGTGGAATACCAGCCGCAGTATGGCAGAGAATTAACCGAAGCGCCCGGCCTCGCCACGTTGCTCCTGGAGACGGATTTGCCGCTGGAGAGAAAAGAGAGGCTTCTGATCGGCGTGGTGCAGAACGGGATTGATCTGTGGGGCATTGTGAGAGCCGGCTTCCATGGATGGCAGGCGCACGGAGGGCATGGGTCCGGCAGGAAATGGCCGATCGTGTTTGCCGGGATGATGCTCGGCGACGATGAGATGGCCTCACCCACTAAGACGTATCCCAAGGTGCAGTTCGGGGAAGACATGCAGACCCTGTTCAAGCGTAGCTGGACGGGAGCGAACGTGGTTTACGCAGGGCATAACGGCGTGGATCGAAATGGAGAGGACGTCAATAAGAAACAGCCGGGATGGGGTCAGTACGAACATCTTCAGCCGAAGGACTGGCCGATTGATCCGGACGAGCCCGGCATGAACGAAGGTTACCGCCGTTTGAACGGGCCTCCGTGGGTCGGCGAAGCGCTGGCGGCGAGGATTATGCACGCGGAAAAATACTGGGACCACGACGCGTTTTTCGCTTATGTGGATCGCTGGATGACGGAGGACGATGCGCCCTTCCGCAAAATCATCCAGGAGCAGACAACCTTCCCGCCTTATCCTTCACGCGGGCTGACCTATCCTTCCTATGATTGGCAAAGACAGACGTGGTACCCATTCGTGATGGAAATGTGGAATAAATACCGCGACAATCTTCCGCCGGGCCCGAATGGCGAGAAGACCCCGCCGGCGGAAACGACTTGGAAGTAGATTGAATCCTTCGCCCCAGGCATGAGACGGCGCGGGCTACTACATCCGCAGCGCCAAGGCCATCATTGTTTTCTTCTTCACGGCGTTCACGAGACCGCGCAATAATGCCAACCGGATGTTTATCACAAACATAAGTGCGATGCAGACACAACCGGCTGCTGCGCAAAAGTGCATGGCGTAAATGAAGCCGTTCGCTTGCAAGGTATTCATAATGAGCGGCGGATAGTTAAGGGCATAACCGCAAAAGAACATAACCACGGTGAAGGCGGATGCCAGACAATAGCCGGAAATTGCGCCGGATATAGTTAGATGCAACTGGCTCTGCCAGGATACTATTTCAACAAGCGCTAGAGCCAGCCTGTCCTGGGGCAGCGTGCTGATGATGTCGCCATCCTTGGTGAAAATATTCTGAGAGAATAAAAACTTGCGACGAGCCGCGCATTTCTGCCACTCGGCGGCAAGCCTCTTTCCTTTCGGTCCGCGTGAAAAGCCGCCCGCCAACCGATCACAGGTGTTTCGCAATTGGTCGGGGCACAGACAGACCAGCCCGGCGAAGACAAGGACCGCCAGGCCGGCGATGCCTATCCACTCAGGGGTTGTCATTGCCACTCCGCTCCAGCGCCCGCACCGGGAAGTTCCGCTACGGCTTGACCGGTTCGTAGAACCCGCGGCCGAGATAGCGCAGCTTGCCCTGGCGGACCAGTTCCTGCCAGACCGATTCGGGCCACTCGCTGGGCGGGATAATGCCCGCGACGGTGGACTTGGCGCCCTTGGTCAACGGATTGCGGCCCAGCTTCGATTCCTCGTCCAGCACGGTGAGCGAGAACCGCTTTCGAAACGCCTGTAACGCTTTGGCGCAGATGTCGCCGCTGGGCGCATCGGGGACGGCGCCGGCAACCGGAGGGTTTCTAAACTCCTCGACCAGGCCTGCCAAACCCGCCGCGTCGCGCATGCCCACGACATCGCCCACGCGGTCGGCCGGCAACGGGGTCTTCTGGAGCAGACGGTACACCTGCTTCCACTCGCCCGACGCCCGGCGCGGGTCGTCGTAGGCGCGGATGGCCGCTATCAGTTTATCGAGCGCTGCCAAAATCGCCGGGTCGGGGATCATCTTCGTTGCCTGTAATGAAGTGCCGGAAGATGTTCATATCTTCTGGCGTTTTATTCTCCCGCGACACATGATATCATTCTGGCGCTGTCGTTCACAATTGCAAAGGTGTTATCGAGGGACGCCCACTTCATGCGTCTCCCCATTTGCCTGATGATTGACGATCCTGCGCCCCTGATCAACGTCTACTGGTGGCACGTCGCCGCCCGGCAGAAAAGCGATGCGCCGGTTGAAGCCACGGGCGAACCGGTGCTGCGCGACGTGCCGCTCGATTTCATGCGCGAATTCGCCGACGTGGTTGCCGCCTGCAGTTTCCGCGGCAAGTTCACGGTCTTGCCCCATCCTGCGGGGCTGGGCAGGATCACCGAGGGATGGCCGGGCTGCGACCGGCGCGCGCTGGCGGAGTGGATCGCCATCGCCCGTGAGAGGCTTATGGGGCGGATGGATATCACGCCGGAAATCCTCACCCATGCCGCAGCGCTGGACCTGGAGACAGGCGCGCTCCTCTCCGAGAACGAGCGCGACTGGTCCATCCATCAGACGGCCGCGACCCTGACGCCGTATATCGCTCATGCCCTGCAAATCCTCAAGGACGCGGGGCTGGAAGCCACCGGGGTCACTTCGCCCTGGAACTTCGGGCAGGCGGTGGAGGATGAGTATCAGCGCGCCATCCGCACGGCAATGCGGCAGGTCAGCGGGCGCGGACAATCATGGTATTTCTTGCACATGGATACCCGCGCGACGCGGTTTCTATCGCGTGTGGTGTGGCGCGAGAAGGACGACTGGCTGGTCAGCATCGTGGCGCAGTGCGACGATTATCTGTGGAAAACGATGCAGACGGCCGACTGCAGCGACGAGTATGTGCGGACGCTGGCTTCCGAGTATTTGACCGAGGACGGCCGAAGCGGCCGGCTGGCGGAGTTGTTCCGCGCCGGGACGCCGATGGTTTTGGTCACGCACTGGCAAAGCCTGTTTTCGAACGGTCGCCGCACGGGCCTGCGAGCACTGGCGGAGGTAGGACGGCGCGTGCGCGCGGCGTGGAAGTCGGACGCGCAATGGATGACCTGCGGCGAGCTGGCCGCTCACGTGGCGACCGGCGATTTGACGTCTTCCATTCAGGAAAGGCACTGTCCGCCATGACCCCTCGCGACGTTGTCCTTGCGGCGATCCGGTTCGAGAACCCTCCTTATGTCCCCTGGAACGTGGGCTTCACGGTGAAGCCGGCGGAAAAGCTCGCGCGGCATTTCGGGTCCAGGGACCTTCAGCCGTTCATCAAGAACCATGTGGGCGATCTCAAGTCCCCGACTCGCGACTTCCTCGAGGAATCGCCGGGGATGTTTCGCGACGCTTACGGAGTCCTGTGGGACCGCACCGTGGACAAGGATATCGGCACGCCTTGCGAATACCCGTTGCGCGAGCCGACGCTGAAGGGGTACTCCTTTCCCGCGCTTCGTCCGAGAGAGAACAAATATCGGGAGCTGATAGGCTCATGGCCCGGCCTTGCCGTGCGGTTCGGCATCGGCTTCAGCCTGTTCGAGCGAGCGTGGACGCTGCGCGGCATGGAGAACCTCCTGATGGACTTCGTGGCGCGGCCGCGCTTTGTCCACGAACTGCTCGACGCGATTTGCCAGCACAACCTGCAGCTCATCGAATGGGGATTGCAGTTCGACCCCGACCTTGTCTATTTCGGCGATGACTGGGGCCAGCAGCGCGGACTGATCATGGGGCCCAAGCTCTGGCGGGAGTTCATCAAGCCGAGGCTCAAGCGGATGTACAGCCGCGTGCGCGAGGCGGGGAAGCTCGTCAGCATACACTCCTGCGGAGACGTGGACGAGCTGTTTGACGACTTGGTGGAACTGGGCCTCAACCTCTTCAATCCCTTCCAGCCCGAGGTGATGGACATCTATGCCCTCAAGAAAAAGTATCACGGACGGCTGGCTTTTCATGGCGGCTTGAGCATTCAGCGGGTGCTGCCGTTCGGCACGCCGGATGAGGTCCGCGCCGAGACGCGCCGGCTGATCCGCGAGATCGGACGAGGCGGAGGCTACATCTTCGCCCCGGCGCATGACGTGCCCGGCGACGTCCCCCTGGAGAACATCCTCGCCTTCATGGAAGTCCTCCAAAACCAACCCGGGTTCCGCGAAATGAGTTGGCCCTCGTGAGAGCGCTTTCGCAGGCGCTCAAGTCCGCATGTGTCGCCAGAAGTCGCGGCGGAACGTGCTGGGAGGCATGCCGCACCGCTTGCGGAATGCCTTGGAGAAGTGGAAGGCGTCGCAGAAGCCGGTCTGCCGGGCAATGGCGTCCATCTTCAGGCCGCGCAGCAGCAGGTTGCGGGCCAGTTCCATCCGCAGATCGGCCAGCGCGGCCATCGGGCTCTGGCCGGCTTCCCAGGCGTAGCGGTGCGAGAAGGCCGACGGGCTCATGCGCAGGTGCCGGGCGACGGCGGCGATGGTGATCCGCTCGGCCAGCCGCGGGCGGAAGAACTCCCGGGCGGCATCCGCGAGGCGCTTGGCCGGCGCGGCGCGGCCGCCGGGCAGGCTGAAGCCCGCGCCGATCTGCCTGATCTCGCCGGCCCGCTTGCCCGCGGCGGGGAGCGCCGGAAGCGAGCAGAGCAGCGCCAGGATCGCGGCCAATTCGCTCTGCGCCCGCCAGAAGCCCGCCTCGCCCGCGGTCGCGCCGGCCTGGGCCATCTCGTGGAGGTGCGGTTCCAGCAGGCGCGCGGGGTCGGAGATTCGCACGAACCGCCGATGAGGGTCCACCAGCCGCCGCAGCGCCGCCTCCTCGCCGCCGGCGAAGATCACCCACGCCTCGCGGACGGGCCCGCGAAGAGCGGAGGTGTCCTCCCAGTACGGCGTGCCGGGCGGGTAGAGGTGAACGGTGCCGGCCGCCCGCGCCTCCCAGGGAGATCGCGGAGAGCCCACGCGCGCCAGGCCGCAGTCGGACCGCGCATAGTCCAGCACCCAGAGCTTGTTGAGGTGGCGGTGGGTCGGGCCGCCCGCGGGCGGTCGTTGGCCGTACTGCGCGGAGACGACCCGCGGCAGGACCGCCGCCGGAGCCATCGTCCAGGTATGACCGATCCAGGCCGGTTTCATGCTTGCAAGATTATACATGAAGAATGCCGTTTTTTCCATTCCCCTTCGGCCTTGTGGCGAGGAGAATGGAGAGTCGTTTCCAGTTGGATTCGCTCTCAGGAGAAGAACCGTGGAAAAACTGGCGTTGGACGGCGGGCCGAAGGCGTATCCGGGGATGCAGGGGAAAAAGGAGCCGAAGATCGGCATGGATGAGTTCGTGGCCATAGCCGAGCGGTTCGGGTTCAGCGCGGAGGCGATCAAGCGCATCCGGGCGGCCGTCTCGAACGCGGACCTCCAGGACGGCGAGGCGAACCTGGCACGGTACTACTGCCCCAACCCGCAGCGGCCGGCCGGGCCGAAGTTCGAGGCCCTGGCGCGGAAGAAGTTCGGCGTGAAGTACGCGCTCGCGGCGAGTTCGGGCACGGGCGCCCTGCACGCGGCATTCGTGGCGGCAGGCGTCGGGCCGGGCACCGAGGTCATCGTGCCGGCCATCGGCTTCATGGCGACGGCCTCCAGCGTATTGCTCGCCGGCGGCGTGCCGGTCTTCTGCGACGTGGACGAGTCGCTGCACATGGACCCCGCGAAGCTCGAAGCCTGCATCACGCCCCGGACGGCAGCCATGGCGCCGACGCACCACTGGGGCGGAGTGGCCGATATGGACCCGATCCTGAAGATCGCGCGGAAGCACAACCTGAAGGTGATCGAGGATTGCGCGCAATCGCCCGGCGCGAAGTACCGCGGCAAGTACGTCGGCTCGATCGGCGACCTGGGCTGCTTCAGCATCTCGGCGTACAAGATCATCGGCGGCGGCGAGGGCGGCATGGTGACCACGAACGACGAGCGGCTCTACGAGCGGGCCTGCCAGCTCGCCGAGTGCGGCGGGCTGTGGCGCAAGGACCGATTCGCCCCGCCCCGCTACGAGGGCGAGCTGTTCTTCGGTACGAACTACCGCATGTCGGACCTGGAAGCCGCCGTGGACCTGGTGCAACTCGGAAAGCTGGACGACGTCGTCCGCCGCTACCACGACGTGAAGACGCGGATCGTTCAGCAGCTCACGCCGTGCCGGCAGGTCGTTCCGCAGAAGGTGAACGACGCGGACGGGCAGATCGGCTACCTGCTGCGGTTTTTCCCGCAGACGACGGAGCTGGGCGCGAAGATCGTGGCGGCCCTGAAGGCCGAGGGCGTTTCGTGCGGCACGCGCGGCTCCAAGGGCGGCCCCGACTGGCACCATTATTCGTACATGTTCCCGGTGGTGCTGAAGGCTCCGATGGCGGCCGGCGCGTCGCCCTTCACCGACCCGCGCTACACGAAGGCCGGCGGAAAGGCGGAGTATCACCGCGGCGGCTGCCCGGTGGCCGACGATCTGTACGACCGTTGCGTGTCCGTCTACCTCGACCAGTGGTACTCGCCGGCCGACTGCGACAACATCGCCAAGGCGATCAACAAGGTGCTGGAAGCGTATTGCACGCCGGATCCCGCCGCGGCGAAGTGGCAGTAGCAGCGGCAGTATAGTGGAGTGATTCCCATGGAACCGATCCGCTGGAACTACTTCGACGCGCACTGCATCGTCGGCCGGCACTGCAAGCTCGAGGCCGGCGGCCTGCACACGGCCGACGAGCTGCTGGAGGAGATGGACTATTACGACATCGCCGAGGCGCTCGTCGTGGACAGCCTTTCGCGCGAGAACCATCCGTACGAGGGCAACCGCCGCGTGCTGGAAGCGACCGCGGGCCGGCCGCGACTGCACCCTGCCTGGGCCGCCCTGCCGCCGGGCACCGACGAGCAGCCCGCGCCGGCGGAACTCCTGGCGCAGATGCGAAAGCACCGCGTCGGCGCCCTGTTCCTCTACACGGCGCAGTACCGGATTTCCCTGGCCGACTGGTGCATTGACGCGCTCCTGGAGCCGCTGGAAGCCGCCGGCGCGCCTGTATTCCTTTGCGCCGCCGAGATCGGACCCGGCTGGGAGAACCAGGACCAGACCGACTGGAACGCCGTCGTGGACCTGTGCCGCCGCCGGCCGAAGCTGCCGGTCATCGTCAGCGAGTTCCGCATTCGCCGCGGCCAGCGGCAGGCCTATCGCGCGCTGGACGCCTGCCCCAACCTGCGGATCGAGTTGGCCGGCTGGTGGCTGCACCACGGTATCGAGTACATCACCCGGCGATGGGGCGCCGAGCGGTTGATCTTCGGCTCCAACTGGCCCCGCTTCGGCCAGAACATGACCATCGCCCCGCTCTCCTGCGCCGACATCAGTGACGCCGACAAGCGCAAGATCGCCGGAGACAACCTTCGCGGGCTGATCTCCTGGTGCAGGCCGGCGCATCCGAAAGTGCCCCACCGCCCGGCCGCGGACGAGTTCGTCGAGTTCGGGCGCACCGGCCGGCGGCCGGCGACCATGGAATTCCACGATTGCCACGGCCACCTCGGCGGACACGCCGCCCACTACCATCTGCCCGACTGCGATCTGGAAGGGATCGTCCACGAGATGGATCGGCTGGGCGAGCGGAAGATCTGCGTCTTCAGCTTCGCGGGCGTCCACGGCGACGAGAAATTCGGCAACGATTACGTGGCCGAGGCCGTGCGGCTGCACCCGGACCGGTTCGTCGGCTTTACTCTGTTGAACCCCCATCGCGGGCGCGACGGGATGCTCCGCGAGCTGGAACGATGTTCGCGCCTCGGCCTGCGGGGCGTAAAGCTGATCCCTTATTACCAAGGCTACCCGGAGGAAGGCCCGTTGATTGACGTGGCCGTGCAGTGGGCGCACGAGCGGAAGCAGGTTATTCTGGACCACAGTTGGGGCTCGCCCGCGCAGATGGAGCGGCTGCTGAAAACGTATCCGAACGCCTGCCTCATCACCGGCCACTGCAACGTGGCGTACGCGGAATTGATGAAGCAGTTCGCCAACCTGTTCGTCTGTTCGTGCCCGCTCATCGGCCCGCGGGCGTGCGAGGAGACGGTGGCGAAAATCGGCGCCGACCGCCTGCTCTTCGGCAGCGATCTCCAGGACCTGCCCATCGCCTGGGGGCTGGGTCCGATCCTCTTCTCGCGGCTGCCGGTCGAGTCGAAGAAGCTCATCCTCGGCGGGAACATACGCAGAATCCTGGAGCAGTACAGCCTGAAGCCGTGAGTGTGCTCGAGTCAGTTTCTTTGAGCTTATCCCTCTGAGAGGACCGTCATGGCGAAGGCCAAGTCGAAACAGGGCATCGAAATCCTCTCGCAAACGCCCGCGACCGGGAGCGAGTTTCCGCAGGGCGTCATTCGGCTGGAGTTCCGCAGCAATATTGACGGAGCGAAGGACTGGGCGCTCCTCTGGCCGCCCGAGCGCGGCGGTCATTGGTGCGTGGTCATTCACGGCTACGGCTCGAACGGCGACCAGATATTCGTGCGCGAGGACATCCGGCGGGACTGGCTGCCGCGCTTCCGCGACCGCGGCATGGGAATCCTGGCGCCGAACCATCGCAACAACGGCTGGATGGGCCCGCGCGCGGCGGCGGACCTGCACGCCCAGCTCGAGTTCGTCCGCCGCGAGTTCGGCGCGAAGCGGTTCACTTTCATCTCCGGCTCGATGGGCGGAAGCTGCAACCTGATCTATGCGGTGCTGCATCCCGACGACGTGTCGGCCGTCGTGGCGCTCTGCCCGGTCACCGACCTGGGCCCCTTCTACAGTTGGCGCGACGCCAACGTGCCGCCGGCATCGGTCGCCGGCTCCCTCGCGGACATCCGCGCGCAATACGACGGCTCGCCGGCGGAGCGGCCGGACATCTATCGCCGCCATTCTCCCCTGAAGAACGCGGCGCGGCTGACGATGCCCCTTTACCTGTGCCACGGCGACGCGGATGCCATCGTCCCCGTCGAGGAGTCCCGCGCCCTGGCGGCTGTGTGCAAGAATCCCCGTTTCCGCTATCGCGAACTGCCCGGCGGCCACCACGATTCGCCCCTCGCGCCGGACATCATGGACGAGGCGCTCGATTGGGTCCTCGGCCCAGCCGGTGCGGGAAGTTGAGCGAGGGTCAAAGGACGCGAGAAAGACGCATTTTTTGATCGCCGGATAACCCGGAGGAAAGCCCATGCGGATCAAGCAATCGTTCTGCTACCCCTGCTTCAAGCGGAAGGAGCGGAGCCTGGCCGAGCTGTGCAACGCGGCCGCGAAAATCGGCTATGCGGGCGTCGAGCTGTGGTTCCGCGGCCCGGACTTCGATGAGCTTGCCGCCGCGGCCAAGGGCGCCGGCCTCGCACTCGCGTCCATGTGCGGCCATGAGACTCTCGGCGACGGCCTCAACAAGCGGTCCAACCACGACCGCATCGAAGCCGAGGTCCGCGAGTCGCTGGAGATCGCCTCGCGCCTGGGCATCCCGGGCCTGATCTGTTTCAGCGGCAACCGCAACGCAGGGCAAGCCGACGCCGACGCCATCGAGGCGTGCGCCGAGGGCCTGCGCCGCGTCGCTCCCTACGCCGAGGCCAAGGGCATCAACCTGAACGTCGAACTGCTCAACTCCAAGGTGGACCACGCCGGCTACCAGGCCGACCACACCGCCTGGGGCGCGGCGGTCTGCCGCAAAGTCGGGTCCCCTCGGGTGAAGCTGCTCTACGACATCTACCACATGCAGATCATGGAGGGCGACGTAATCCGCACGATCCGCGAGAACATCGCGCACATCGGCCACTTCCACACCGCAGGCAACCCCGACCGCAAGGACCTGGACGACGCGCAGGAGTTGAACTACGTGGGCATCTGCCGGGCCATCGCGAGGAGCGGATACGGCCTCTACGTCGCGCATGAGTTCACGCCCCGCGGCGACCCCATCGAGGCGCTGCGGACCGCGTTCGCAATCTGCAATCAGGAATAGCGGCGCGGGCGTCGCTCCGGCACGCAGGCGCCTCTTCTGCCCGGCGGGTGAAGTTGTTTACCGGCCCTCATTGAAGTTCCCGCAACTGCACATTGCGATAGCGGACGACAGTCTTAGTGCCACCGCTAAGCGCCCCAAACCCGACCAGGTAGGTCGTAATGTGCGCCGGGATTTGCATGGGTGAACTGGCGTTCTGGAAAACTTGAACCGCATTGGCGGAGGCGGTCACCTTCCCGTTCCGGAAAACGAAATCAAACGAGTTGGCGGCATCATTCAAGGTAGCATGTTTAGCGATCTGTTGCGTTGATGACCAGGTGTCGCCGAAGTACATGACGGTGCCTTCCCTAAAGGCCCGCCTGAAGCCAAACGCATACCAGTCCCAACCCTTGATGTCCGGCCGACCCATGACCAGGCCCGCCTCGAAATTCCCGTCGGACGAACTGATCATCTCAAATTGGCCGCGCACCTCGAAGTTTGCGCTCACGCGGGCCTTCGAGAACAACATGTGGCCTTTGGGTCCGAATTCCACTTCCAGCGCGCCATCCGCGAGTCGCCGAACCTTGCCCAGGCTGATCATCCAGATGGGGTCCTGGACGTTTGCCGGCATCAGGTCCACCCATTCGCCCTGGTGCAGGCGATTCTCGACCGCAAGCTGGGCAAGCCGGTACTGACTGAATTCCTTCGTCCGCGCGTCGGCGGCGGGAAGGGACGCCAAGTCGGTATACTGCTTCAGTGCGGACGCGACATTATTCGCGTCGAAGGCGGTTTCTGCGGCGGCAACTGCGGCGCCGGCGGGACCGGTGCGGGCGGCGACTTCCAGCGGCATGCGAGAGAGGTCAGTTCCCCAGTCGAGCAGATTCCCCGGCACTGGTTTCCAGTCCATAGCTTCCAGTTGTTCGCGGGCCAAGCCGTAGTCCCCGGCGAAATAAGCGACCACCGCGTACGAAGTGCGCAAGCCATTGCGCTGAGGCGCTCGCTCCGGTACGGCAATGTAACCCCGGAACATTTTCTTCAATTCCGGCCAGATGTCGGCGCGGCTGTAAATATGCCGCTCGGCCGACAAACCCATTTCCTGTTGCACGTCCCCGACGCACTCAATGAATTCGTACGGGACATCGGTGTCAAACCGTCCCGTGTTAAGGGCGGTCCGGCCCAGCGCCAGCAGGGCCTCCAGATTGCCGTGCCAGCGAGGGCGCAAACCCCAGCGCATCTCCGACCAGGCGTCCGGATAGTCTATTTGCGCAGCCAGCGTGCGGTCAAACCAGACGCGCATTTCCTGAATACCCGAGTCCCCGAGGGACACTTTCATCATAAGGCATGGCGCCATTGGAAAGTCGGGCTGCAATTTCCACGCCTGGGGCAAAACCTTCCGCGCCTCGGCCAGGTTCTCCCCGAACCCTTGCCAGCCTTTCTCCGTAACGGTGTTGGCGTAACCGCCGCCACGCGCCTGCCACGCCGCGTTGATATGACGCTCGCCGTCCAGCACGAGCGCAAGCCACTGGTAGGACGGTCCGGCGTTATGCACGATTTCGCATATGGCGGCGCCGTTGCGCGCGAGAAATTGTGTTCCCCAGCCGACCACGAAAATGTCCGCAAGTTCCTGCTGGTCGCCGGGCGTGAAACTGCCGTCGGTAAAACATTTCGTCAACAGCTTCAGAGCGGCGACGCCCACTTGGTCAGCCTCGCCGGAAGCCTTGATCCGCATCAACTGAGCGATGCACTGGGCTCTGGCGAAAAGTTGCGGATACGCCTGGTAGCCGCTCCCGACATACGCCGCGAAGGCGCGCTTGTAGCGGCGGATGGAGTCGTTGCAGTCCCCGGTGTTATTAGCGACCACCGTCAGCGCCAGCGGGTCGGTGCAATTGGGGTCGTTGGCAAGCCGCTCGCTCTCATCTTCCAACGACAGCGTGTTGTTTGTCTCCGGGCCTCCATGAGTGCGGGCAAGCCAGACGCGGATAAACTCCATCACCTCGGCGTCACAGGCGGCATTGTGCTGGCCGTGCTTTTGATAACTTTCCAGCCATTGGCGGCTGGTGAACGCAAGAGCTCTTTTTTGAACGTCCCATACGGTCAGCGTTTTGACGCTCCCGTCCACCGGTTGGCTGGCCACGGCTACGGGATCCGGCTCGCCGAAACCGGCTAATTTCTGCGCGCCACCGGGCGGCGCGAGCTGGATGGTGATTGTCCCATTCCTATAAGGGAAAGCACCTGCCTCTCTGAAGTTCCCTCCAATGCAGAGCATGCCGACGATAGCACATGTCTCCATAAGCCACGAGCTTTTCCGGCCGTTCATAGTATGGTCTCCTTTGCGCCGCTTGCGTTGCCTCTTGTCACAGCCGGGAATAGCGGTATGACCCGTTGTAAAGGCGTTAAGACAGCAAGTGCTGTAAATATAGAGGCCGCAGGCACCGCCGTCAAGCGCTTCTTGGCCGTCTCATCCGGAATTCCCGATTCGACTGTATAACCCGAAGCGTGACACTGCCCGGCAGGCTCTGCAAAGCGCGCTGCCTGTCGTTTGACTTCCCGGCAGGATTTGGGCTAGAGTCGCGCTATTCTCGGTGCTTATTCGACTGGAATTCGGGCTCGTCGGCGCATCGGAAAGGGATTTTGTGCGATGGTGAAACGAGTCGGCGTGCTGACCAGCGGCGGCGACTGCCCCGGCCTGAATGCCGTCCTGCGCGCCGTCGTGCGCGCGGCGATCTCCGTCCATCACCTCGAATGCGTCGGCGTCATGCGCGGCTGGCGCGGGCTGATGGACGGCTTGACGACGCCGCTCAATATCGAGTCCGTCAGCGGCATTCTTCCGCGCGGCGGGACAATCCTGCGCACCTCGCGCACCAATCCGTTCATCACTCCCGAAGGCCCGAAGCAGATCATGGCCAACGTCCAGCGGTTCAACCTCGACGGCGTAATCGTCATCGGCGGCGTGGACACGTTCACGGTGGCGAACCGGCTTTATAAGGAGCATGGTTTCCGCGTGGTCGGCATCCCCGCGACGATTGACAACGACGTCGAAGGCACGGAGGCCGCCTTCGGGTTCGACTCGACGGTCAACATCGCCACCGAGGCGATTGACCGCGTCCACACGACCGCCGAGTCGCACGACCGCGTGATGATCATCGAGGTCATGGGCCGGCTCTCCGGCTGGATCGCCGTCTTCGCCGGCCTCGCCGGCGGCGCGGACATGATCCTGATCCCGGAGCGGCCGTTCATGCTGCAGGAGATCTCCGACGCCATCATCCACCGGCACGACCGCGGCAAGGACTTCAGCATCGTCGTCGTCGCCGAAGGGGCGCGGATCAAGGACCGGCCGGAGAATGACGGCGTTTACGTCACCGCGGACAGCCCGCCGGACGAGTTCGGCCGGTACCGGCTCGGCGGGATCGGCTCGGTCATCGCCAAGGAGATCGAGAAGCGCACCGGCTACGAGACGCGCGTGACGGTGCTCGGCCACATCCAGCGCGGCGGCACGCCCACCGCCTTCGACCGGGTCCTCGCCGGAAGGTTCGGCGTCGCCGCGATGGGCCTGGTCGTCAAGGAGCAGTTCGGCCAGATGGTCGCCCTGCAGGCCAACCATATCATCGGCCTGCCCCTCGAAGTCGCCGCCGACAAGCGCCGCACCGTCCCCGATGAATTCTACGACGCCGCGAAGGTGTTCTTCGGCTGAACGGGCCCGCTTGGACGGCTATCCGCTGCAGCGCGCACAAATCGGCAGTCGCTGGACAAAGAAAGCGCCAAGAGAAAATGAACACGACCACGATCACGACGCACACGCAGTTCCAGGTCGGGGCGGTGGACCCGAGGATTTTCGGCGGGTTCCTCGAGCACATGGGGCGCGCCGTTTACGAGGGCGTCTATGATCCCGATTGTTCCCATGCCGACGAGGAAGGATTCCGGCGCGACGTGATGGAGGCGCTGAGGCGTCTGCGCATGACGGCGTTGCGATATCCGGGCGGGAATTTCGCCTCCGGTTACCACTGGATGGACGGCGTCGGGCCGCGGGAGAAACGCCCCACCGTTCGCGAACTGGCATGGCAAAGCGTCGAGCCCAACCAGTTCGGGACGGACGAGTACATCCGCCTCTGCCGGAAGATGGACTGGACGCCGATGCTGACCGTCAACCTCGGCACCGGCACGCCGGAAGAGGCCCGGAACTGGGTGGAATACTGCAACTGCCCCGCGGGGACAAGATACGCCGACCTGCGCAGCGCGAACGGAGCCGTTCAACCGTACGGGGTCAAGCTATGGTGCCTGGGCAACGAGATGGACGGGCCCTGGCAACTGGGGCACGTGCCCGCGGACCAGTACGCCATCCGGGCGCAGCAGGCGGCCAAGATGATGAAGGACGCGGACCCGACGATTGAAGTGGTGGCCTGCGGCTCGTGCACGGTGACGATGCCGACCTACATGGACTGGGACCGGCGCGTGCTGGAGTACCTGGGAGACGCGGCGGATTACATCAGCCTTCACCGCTACGTCGGCAACCGCAACGGCGACACGCCCGACTACCTTGCGGTCACCAACAGCATTGACCGGCAGATCGAGGAGATGGACGCGGCGTGCCGTTTCGTCCAGGCCAAACGCGGCAGCAGGAAACGGCCTTATCTCTCTTTCGACGAGTGGAACGTATGGTACAAAGCGCACGGGATGACCGGCGAAGGGAAAAAATTCCCGCACCTGATCGAGGAGGTCTACAACCTGGAAGACGCGCTGGTCGTCGCCGGCTTCCTTCACAGTTTCATCCGGCACGCGGATGTCGTCAAGATTGCGAATATCGCTCAGATCGTCAACGTGATTGCGCCGGTGCTCACGCGCGGGGATCAGATGCTCGTGCAATCCATCTTCTACCCGTTCGAGATGTTCTCCAGCCGGAGGGACGGCGCTTCGCTGCGGACCGTTGTGGACGGCGACGCTTACGAGGGGACGGTGAACGGAAGCGTGCACTACGCAGATGCCAGCGCCATACTCGGCAGCGGCGGACAGCTCCACCTGTTCGTCACCAACCGAAGCATGGATGACTCGATGGAGGTGCGCCTGAACGTGGCCGACCGGGCGATTCGAGCTCTCGTCAACGCCGAGTTGCTCACGGGGCCGAATGCCAAAGCCGCGAACTCCTACGAGAAGGACAACGTCGTCCGCGCACAGCCCTGTGACGAGGCGATCATCAAGAACGGCCAGGCGTTCTTCAAGCTCCCGCCGCTATCGTTCCTGGCCGCGACGCTGTCACTGGGGTGAGCGAGCGAACGCAGCCGTCACTCGCCCGTCAGCGCCTTCAGATCCGGCCAGAGCTTGTCGCCACTTATTTCCCGGACGCCACGCCAGGTTATCGGCGGTCCGCCTGAATTCAGTAGGTCGCGGAGGAAAGTTCGCGGCAGGGAATGATTCGATGGGAGGTCGCGCGCTCGACGGTCGGCTCGGTCGTTATCGCCCGCCCGCTTCTTCCTTTTCGCGCTTGTGCTGGGCGATGACCGCTTCGGCGGAGCGCGCCGGGACGACGTCGTAGTGGCTGAACTCCATCGTGTAGCCGCCGGTGCCGCCGGTCATCGAGCGCAACTCGGTGGCGTAGTTCATCACCTCGGACATCGGGACGTTGGCGCGGATGATCTGGAGATCCCCGTCGGTGTCCATGCCGATGATGCGCCCGCGGCGGCTGTTCAGATCGCCCGCGATGTCGCCCATGTTCTGGCTCGGCACGGTGATCTCGACGGTGACGATCGGTTCGAGAAGGACCGGCTTGGCTTCCATAAACGCCTTCTGGAAGCACATCGAGGCGGCGAGCTTGAAGGCGGCTTCCGAGGAATCCACGTCGTGGTACTTGCCGAAGTGGAGGATGACGCGCACGTCCTCGACGGGGTAGCCGGCGAGCACGCCCTTGGCGAGGGTCTCGCGCACGCCCTTCTCGACGGCGGGGATGTACTGGTTCGGGATTGAGCCGCCGACGATGGCGTCCACGAACTCGAACCCCGCGCCGCGCTCGCGCGGCTCCATCTTGAACCAGACCTCGCCGAACTGGCCGTGCCCGCCGCTCTGTTTCTTGTGGCGGTAATCGGCCGCCGACGG
>Ga0187876_1000127_pt1 | contig 75495 bp, 63 predicted proteins | sample June2016WEW_17_4_FD_133000 | JGI IMG/M metagenome (GOLD analysis project Ga0187876, IMG submission 133000) | Peatland microbial communities from SPRUCE experiment site at the Marcell Experimental Forest, Minnesota, USA - June2016WEW_17_40 | ecosystem: Environmental > Terrestrial > Soil >... | reverse complement strand
GGCACCAATCTCTACGCCAGCGCACCGTTGGTCGACGCAGTAGGGCCGCAGGGCGTGATTGACGCGATACAGGGCGAGACACAGGTGATTCTGTCCAGCGACGAAGGCGGGAATCAGCTGCTTGGTACCGTCCAGGACGACGAGCTGAAGGCGGTGCTCAATTACCCCAGCGAGGACACCGCAGCCTTGGAAGCAGAGCAGGCTGTGGAAGACGCCGTCGTCGAGACCGACTTCGGCCCGGCAACGAAGGGTGCGGTCAAGGACGCCAACTATGCGCAGAACAAGATCCGCTCCGACGAGCTGTTTAGTCCCAAGGGTCAGGAGGAACTCTCCAAGAATCTGGGCATACCCATTCGGACAGTCAATGACCTCGTTGTGGCACTGGAGCACGGCGTTGTCAAACCAAGTCAGCTGCCGATCGACTTCGTGGACATGAACGACACGCGCCTTATACTCAATACCAGGACATCCACTGCGCTGCAACGTGCTGGAGTGTCCAAGAGCGAGTGGTTCGGACGGGACCGCACGCTCGACCATATCGAGAATCCGGATACTGGAGAGGAGATACCATTCACCGAGCTGGCTACAGATCAGCTCATTAGGAACGGCGGCTGGCCTAGTGGTTTCGCGACGCTGAACACCTGACATTTGACGAGGAGACCCGCGTGCGGAAGGTAATCATCGACCCCTATGACTGGATGCCCGGGTATGGCGAGTCGGGTGTATCGTTTCACCTGTCCGCAGGCAAGGACCTCGTGCTGGAGATCACGTACGACGCACCCAATACCGAGACGCAAGAGAGGTCCGGCATGCTGCGGAGGTCGATGACCTTCATCTCAGCATGGTACTTCATCATGGCACCCTTTCCGGGAGCTGACCCTCTGTGGCCGGAGGCGATGCCGGGTAAGCTGAGCCCGGCCGACGCGGTCCGGGCTCAAGAAGAGGCCAGGGAGCCGACGGACGGAAAGTTTGGCTGCCTCGTCGAAACCGTGGGATCGCACTTCCTGGATGTCTGCAAAGCGTGGTACAGGCAAGAGGCACACGGACGCAGCCCGGACTTCCGACACTTTCACATCGAATTCCTGTCTGAGAACGTAAAATTCCACATCATCGCCAAGGACGTCACGCTGTCTGAGCCCGTCCGGGTGACATCGGCGTACGAGTGAGGCTGCATGAACGCTGAGCGCGCGACCCTGGTCAGCAAGTACCTAAGCAAGCACCTGCGTCATGAGCCGGAGCGGCTGGGCCTAACCCTGGCTCCTGGAGGCTGGGTACCCGTTGCCGAACTGCTAGCCGCCTGCGAGGGTGCCGGATTTCCCATCGGCTCGGAGGAGCTGGCTGAGGTGGTGCGCACCAGCAGCAAGAAACGCTTCTCGTTCGACCAGTCGAGGTTGCTGATCCGCGCCAACCAGGGGCATAGCGTCGGCGTCGATTTGCAGCTGGATCCCTTGCTACCGCCTGACGAGTTGTATCACGGGACCGGCGAAAGTGCAGTGCCGTCGATCCTGGAGCGCGGCATCCTCCGCATGGATCGCGACCACGTGCACCTCTCAGCCGATGTGGCGACCGCGCGAGCAGTCGGGACGCGGCATGGACGACCTGTGGTGTTCGCCATCGCCGCTGCCTCGATGGCGCATGATGGCCACCGGTTTTACCGATCAGACAACCTGGTCTGGCTGGTCGAGCACGTGCCGGCAGAGTATCTGCGGCGGTTGTGACAATTTGCGCGGCCCTGCGACACCTGCTATACGATGCGGAGGAGACCTTGGTGGGGCGCCATGCCGGCCGCCAGGCCGCGGTGCAAGCTCCCAAAGGTGCCCTTGAAACCTGAGATGCCCCCTTCTGCCGTCACCGCCGTCGAACCTATGCAACAAGACCCGCCCTTATGCACCGTTGTTCCTTGACAATGCCGAAGCCCATGGTATCATCCTACTGAAGTAGAACATCCGTACTCCTAGCGGCGCGTGCGGCACCGCGCCTTGCCCTCGGCCGGCCGCGCCCGCCTCGTCGGCACCACCTGTCAACGCGCCGCCAACCCTCGCTCGCTCGGGGCCTTTCGTCGCCGTGCGAATTCACTAGCTTACGGTGCCGGTGGCGATACGCGGGGTCACGTCGGACACACGACGGCGATCGCGATGTGTGGGTAACGCCTTCATGCGCTGCCATCCACCATGTGGGATTGCAATTCAAACCCAGGGGAATTCACCATTCAAACCCAAGCCATGTGTGACTTACTAATCAAACCCAGGCTGATCAAACCCAGGTTGTGCTGCCATTGAAACCTAACCAGTTTCGCGATTCAAACCCAGGCACCGCATGCCGCACAGCCCGCTCATGCGATTCAAACCCAAAGCGTGTTCAAATCACGCACAGCCGTCGTTCACTCAGCAATTTTGCTGAACAAACCCAGCGCTCGCCTCAGGCAGCACCTATGAGCCCATCGGCAACGAGACGGGACGCCCACGCGACCGCAGTCGCTCCGTGCGCTGCCATGCGCCCGCAGTCGCAGGCTCCCGCATTAAACGAAGCCAGCCGCTGTACGGCCGACGCGCGCGTTGGGGGGAAATTGCGGAACGAACTCCGGCTCGGCACCGGTTCGCCGCATCAAGTGGCATCTGTACCACGGGTGGGCATGCTGCCGCGGCGCCGGCACGCGCCTGGCGTGGCGTCGGGTGGGTGCCGCCGTACCTCTTGGGGTGCCCCTCCCTCCCGTAGCTATAGTGTCTGTGCGAGAAGCAGTGCAGCCGCTGTATCGCCCCGGCACACGTGGCAGCGAGGGGTACCGAGATGAGTCAGGCGGACGTGTTCGCAATCCTGCAGAACACGATGACCCTTGCCCTCGAGCTCAGCATGCCTATCCTCGGTATCGGCCTCGTGACTGGCGTCGTGGTGAGCATATTCCAGGCCGTGACCCAGATTAACGACTCCACGCTGTCCCTCGTCCCCAAGATCGCCTCTGTCTTTGGCGCTCTCGCCGTGGCAGGGCCCTGGATGTTCCACCAGCTCGTGCAGTTTGCCACGCAGATGCTCACGTACGTCCCTGGAGCCGGCAAATGAACGTCGACCTCACCAGCGACGAAATCTCCGTGTTCCTGCTCGTGCTGGCACGCGTTGGCGGCGTCATCGTCAGCGCCCCCATCATCGGCGATAGGCAGATTCCTCGCCCTATCAAAGTGGGCCTCGCGGTGGTGCTCTCGATGGTGCTGGTGCAGGTGCCGAGTATCCGCGCCATGGGAGCGCCCGTGGCCATTCTCCCCTTCACCATGAGCGTGATAGCCCAGTTGCTCGTCGGCATCGCCATCGGGTTCGTTGCTCGCACGATCTTCTTTGCGGTGCAAACCGCGGGCGGCATTGTCAGCCTGCAGATTGGCCTCAGCATCGCGGCCGTGTTGAATCCACTGACCAACGAGGCCGACCCCATTCTTGGCCAGCTCTACACCATCATGGTGGGCATGACGTTCTTGGCGCTCAACGGGGACGCGTACCTCGTCGCGTCGGTAGCACGGTCCTTCGATCTGGCTCCGCTCAGTACCAGCGCTCTGTCGCCCAACCTGATGCAATCCGCGGCCGGCGACGTGTTGACCGTGGCCGAGCTCGGGCTTCAGATTGCCATGCCGATTGCCGCCACCTTGTTTGCCAGCGACCTGCTGCTCGGCGTGGTGAGCCGTGCCTTGCCGCAGCTGAATGTCTTCGTGCTGAGCCTGCCGCTCAACATCATCCTGGGTCTCATGGCGATCATTGGGAGCCTCGCGGCAACCGTCCTGTTCCTCGGCAATCAGGTAAGCGACATGCCCAGCATGCTGCTCGCTCTCGTTCGTCACGTGTAGTTGAAGGTTTCTGCTAAATGCCCGCTGAGTCCAAGACCGAGAAACCGACTCCCCGCCGCTTGCAGGAAGCACGTGAGCGAGGCGACGTGGCCACCAGCCCGGAGATCACGGGCGCGATAATGGCGCTCGTTAGTCTGGTGGTGCTGCAGCAGCGAGGCCTGCAGGTCGTGCAGGGCTTGCAGAGCCTGCTCTCTCAGGATCTCGTGAGCATCGCGAAGCCCAGCCAGCTTACCGACGAGACAATTAGCTCGCACATCCAATCCGATTTGTCGTCAGGCCTGATGCTGTTGGTCCCGCTGGGGGCTGCCGCGGTCGTCGGCGTGCTGGCTGCCGGCGCCATCAACGCGCGGGGCCTGTTCTCGCTCCAGCCCCTGAAGCCGTCCTTGCGCAAGCTAAACCCGGCGTCGGGACTAAAGCGCCTCTTTGGCGCGGAGGCCGGCATCTTGCTGCTCAAGGTGCTGTTTAAGCTGGCGGTGATTTGCGGCATAGCCTTCTCCTGGCAAGGGGCCTGGCAGTCGCTGCTCCCCAATCTCGCCATCGCGCCGGGCACCATCGGCTCCGGCATGATGTGGGACGACATCTACCACATCGCGCTCCAGCTCACCGGCGCGTTCTTTGTCATTGGCGCGCTGGACTTTGGCTACCGCCAGTGGTCCTGGTACCGGAAACAGCGGATGAGCCGGGAGGAGCTCAAGGAGGAGATGCGCCGCACCGAGGGTAACCCGCAGATACGCGCACGCATCCGGCAGATAGGCCGGCGGCGCCTGCGGCAGCTACTCAGCGGCGCGAATACGCGTGCTGTGCCGCAGGCAGACGTCGTCATCACCAATCCTACGCACTATGCGATCGCAGTGCAGTACAAGCCCGGGAAGATGCGCGCTCCAAAAGTGGTGGCGAAGGGTCAAAGGCTGTTCGCTCAGCGCATCAAGGACGTGGCGCGGCTGCACAACGTCCCGATCGTGGAAAACAAGCCTCTGGCGCAGGCCCTGTTCAAGTCCGTGCAGGTCAACCAGGAGATTCCGGCCGACCTGTACAAGGCAGTAGCGCAGGTACTGGCCTTCGTCTATCGTATGCGTAATCGCGCCGCGACCTTCAAGCGGCCGGTACCAGTATCCTCAGCTGCACAACGGAGCCGGTCATGACCACAGACGTGGCGGCGTTCCCGGCGAGGCGCCCGGGCTGGAGCGCGGTGCTCATGAGCAACGACGCCCTGATGGCCGGCGCCGTGATGACGATCGTGCTCATGATGATCGTGCCGATGCCGACTATTCTGCTCGATGTTGCCATCACGCTCAATATTGCCTGCACGGTGACCGTCCTGCTGGTCTCGATGTACATCACCGCTCCGCTGCAATTCTCGGTCTTCCCCTCGATGTTGCTCTTGATGACGTTGTTCCGCCTGGGTATCAGCGTAGCCGCCACCCGTCTCATCCTCATGAACGGCTTCGCGGGCGACGTCATCCAGGCGTTCGGCCAGTTTGTCGTCGGTGGCAACGTGGTGATCGGCATGGTCATGTTCCTGGTCATCATGGTCATCCAGTTTGTGGTAATCACCAGCGGCGCCGGACGCGTGGCCGAGGTGGCCGCGCGCTTCACGCTCGACGCCATGCCGGGCAAGCAGATGAGTATCGACTCCGAGCTGGCGGCAGGGTTCATCACGGAGCAGGCTGCGCGCGCCCGCAAACGGACGATCGAACAGGAAGCAGACTTTTACGGCGCGATGGATGGTGCGAGCAAGTTCGTGCGAGGCGATGCCATCGCCGCGCTGCTGATGATCGTCGTCAACCTTGTCGGCGGTATCGTCGTTGGCGCGGTCCAGAGAGGGTTGGATGTGGGCACCGCGGTGTCCACGTACTCGCTCCTGACAGTCGGCGACGGCCTCGTCAGCCAGATTCCCGCGTTGCTCGTTTCGACGGCCACCGGCATCATCGTGACCCGGTCTTCTGGCACGGGCGAGACTCTAGGCTCGGACATGGTGGTGCAGGTGCTCGGCAATGCCCGGGCGCTGACCATTGCCAGCGGCCTTTTGGCCGTCCTGGGCACGATCCCGGGTCTGCCGAAACTGCCGTTCTACGTGATGGCTGCCACGATCTTCACGGGCTCTCGTATGGTCGCCAATAGGCAGGCAGCCCTGGCTGCGACAAAGGCGTCAGCCTCGGAGGCAGCGGCGCCGCCGGCCGGCGACAAGGAAGACATCATCGATTTGCTCGACCTCGATGCACTGGAACTGGAGATCGGCTTCGGCCTCGTCTCGCTCGTCGACGGCGATGGCGGCAACCTGCTGTCTCGAATCAGTCTCATCCGTCGTCAAAGTGCGATCGATTTGGGCATCATTCTGCCAACCGTGCGGGTCAGGGATAACCTGCGCCTAGGCGCGAACGAGTATCGCGTCCTCCTGCGAGGTGCCATGATTGGCTCCGGCGAGGTGTTCCCGGCCCAGTTGCTGGCCATGAACCCGGGTACCGGCGACATGGATATAGGCGGCACTCCCACTACCGAGCCAACATTTGGCTTGCCGGCCACGTGGATTCTGCCGGAGCAACGCGAGCGCGCGGAGATCTTTGGCTACACAGTGGTCGATCCTGGCTCAGTCATTGCCACGCACCTCACCGAGCTCATCAAGCGGTTTGCACCCGAGATTCTCGACCGCCAACAGACGCAGCGGCTGATCAACCACCTCAAGGTGGAGCACAGCGCTGTCGTGGAGGAGCTCGTGCCCACGTTGCTGACCATCGGGGAGGTTCAGCGCGTGCTGCAGGGGCTGCTGGCCGAGCGTATCCCGATCCGAGACCTGGCCACCATTCTCGAGTCGATCGGCAATGTGGCGCGCACCTCGCACGACGTGGATGTGCTGGTCGACTATGCCAGACGCGGCCTAGCGCACGCCATTTCGCAGCAGTATGCCGGCATAGACGGCCACCTGCACGTGCTCACACTCAATCCGAGTGTGGAGGCATCGCTGCTGTCCGCGGTGCAGCGCGTCGACGATGGTCCGGTGCTCATTCTGGCGCCGCCGGTCGTGGAGTCGTTCCTCCGCGCGCTGGCTGGGGAGATGGAGAGCATGGCGAGCCGTGGTCACCAGCCGCTCCTGGTGTGCTCGCCACAGCTGCGGTGGCCGTTACGGCGGCTCATCGAGCGGAATTTCGCGAATCTCGTGCTGCTGTCGTATCGGGAGATTGCGACTGGTTATGAAACCATAGTGGAAGGGGTAGTTGAAGTTGAACTTACCAGCAGATAAGCCCAGACTCACCGAATTTGCCGAGGCAGTCGCGCCGGGCGTGTCGCGGGTGCGCCCCGCGGTGTTCCGCACCGTCAACCAGGGCATGCGCCCTGCCGTCGCTCCACCGCCACCTGCACACGAGGGCCTGACCAGCCGGGGCTCGGCTGCGCGCAAGGCCTACGCTACACCTGTCGGTCTGAGAGCCGCCTCACCCGAGCCGGAGCCCGTACAGCCGGCGATGCCGCAACCGGCGGCAGCTCCAATGCGCCCGCGTGTCGCGCGCGTGCCGGCGGGCGACGATCTCGAGCAGCGTCTCGCACCGCTTCGCGGCCTTTCACGCGAGCTGGTCTCGCGTGGCATGCCCGGGACTTTAGTCGGCGAGCTGCTGACCGAGATAGTAGGCGAGTTCGGCAACCAGGTATTGGCGAGCGAGCAGGACGCACGCTACGCCCTGGTGGAGCAGCTCATGCTTCGGGTCAACGGTGAGCCACTGATCGACCAGGACACCCCGCTTAGCGGCACCTTCCTGATTGCCGGGCCGAGCAGCTCAGGGAAAGAGGTACTCGTGGCTCACATGGCCCTTGCGGCAGTTCGGCAAGGCCATCGAGACATCGTCCTCGTGAATGCGGAAAGCGAGCGCATCGGCGCCGCTGCCCAGATGGAAGCGTTGGGCACGGTGTTCAACTGCCGCGTTGAGCACGTCTATGCAGCCGATGAGCTGCGCGACCTCAGATCGCATTGCAGCCCCAGAACCCTCATGCTGATCCTGGCCGACGGCTGGTCACCAGTCGGCACCGTCGACAAGCAAGCAGGTGCATGGTGGTGGCAGCTGCCTAACGCACAGAGGATCGTGTGCGTGCCCGCTACCGGACAGGCTGAAGATCTTCTCGAGCTGTTGACGTCGGCCCGCGAAAAGACCCGCAACCTGACGGCAGTTCTCACGAAGACCGGAGAAACACGCAACGTCCTACCTGCCGTGGGGGCACTGGCTAGCGTACGCCAACCCGTGGCTATGGTCGTCAGCGGCGATAGCTTGATCGACACGGCCACCGCCCAAAGCCTTGCCACGTTGGTACGATCCGCGCTCAGCGCTAACTACCAGCCGCGCAAGAAGGGACGCATCGTATGCTGACGCTGCGACTACGCCGCATCATTGCGTGCCTGATTACCGGTGTGTTCTTCGCCGTCGCCGCGCTGGCCGAGGTGAATGGAGCATCGCTGCAGGACGCAATTGTAAAGGCCGCGGTCGCAGCCGCCGTTTTGACCTGTTTGGCTATAGCGTTCCTTCATATCCTGGATGATGCTTTAGGAAGGATGGGGGAGACCCAATCGGGTGGCGCGCTACTGGACGAAACGCACACCGAGGTCCTATCCGAGCTGGAGCAGTTGAGTCGTGACCGGTCGAAACGTGAGCAATGATGAGCGCGACTGCGCAGAGCAACCAGCGGGCGCACCGATCCGGGCAATCCGGTCGATCGGCCCCGCAAGCAGCAAACGCCGGAAGATCTGAACCGTGGCAGTGATGAGCGCCCTCGCCGAATCCGTGCGGCCCGCAGCCAGCCTGAGCAAGGCCGATCGCGAGCGCATGATCATCGAGTTCGCCCCACTGGTGCGCCAGATCATTGGGCGGATGATGGTTGTTCTCCCTCAAGCGCTTGGCAAGGATGACCTGCTTGGCTACGGCACAATCGGCTTGATCGAGGCAGTGGACCGATACGATCTCAGCTATGGCGTGAATTTCGAAACGTTCGCCACGGGCCGGATCAAAGGCAGCGTTATCGATGCCCTCCGCGCCGCGGATTGGGTACCGCGCAGCTCCCGCAAGCGGGCTAAAGACATCCAAACCACGTTCCTGGAGCTCGAGGAACGGCTGGGGCGCCCGCCCGAGGAGGCCGAGGTCGCCGAGGCCATGGGCCTGACCGTCATCCAGATGCACCGAGCCATGGCCGATGCCGTGAGCAGCTTCGTGTCGCTGCAGCGCCCAGTCCGCACCCCCGGCGACGAGGAGACGCAAGCAACGCTCATGGACATGGTTGCCGATGACACCGCCGGCCCCAGCGAGATGCTGGAGGCGCGTGAGCTGCATGAAACCGTGGTCAATGCCATTCGCAGGCTCGATGATAGGGAAAGACTCGTACTGTCGCTATACTACGAGCGGTCAATGACATTACGAGAGATCGGAAAGGTCCTGGACATCTGCGAATCGCGCGTATGGCAGGTTCACGCGCGCGCCATCATGCGTATCCGGGCATACGTGGACGGCGAGGTTGGTGCAATGCAGCGGAAAGAGGCCAGAGCATGATCCTGATACTAGTCGGCATCAGTATCGCTGAGGGAGTCGTCTTGGTGGCAGGTGTGGTTGCCTTGCTTCATCTACACCGCCGCGTGCGGCACCTCGACGACCCGGCCCGCGGCGCCGTTGCGCAAATGCGGGATTGGGTGTTCGAGGTTGCGGATCTCACTAGCGCCCTGGCCGTTCAGCTCTCCCAGGGGCCGCGGGTCACCGGCATCACCGCTGGCGGCAGTGCTTCGCAGCGACTGAGCATGCCACAGCCGCCAGCGTCACAGACACCAGCACCCGCCGTATCGCCTGACAGCCACCGTGTGGTGCTCCGCTTTGCTGACACGGCCGACGGCGGACGATCGGGCCTGATGCACGCACAGACAGCCCCTGTCGAGACCACGGGCGTCAAGCCTGTAATTCGCCTTCGTGGTGCTGCAGCTGTGGAGAATAGCAAGCCGACTGACGAGGGCAGGCCGGAATACGCACTGGAAAGGCGGACCGCCCCCGCGCGTAAACGCGCAGCTACCGCTATACCCGAGCACGGCAGCGACCGCGGGAAGGTCATGGATCCGGTCGGGCTCGCGGTCCAGCGACTCTTGGCCGGGCAGGAATCCGGCATCGCCTAAGATTCAGTGGGGGTTGCACCACCGATGAGCATGCATCGCTCGCTCGCTCGGCTGATCACCGTCGCCGTTCTCGTTGTAGCCGCTGTAGCGGCGTCTCCCGACTTGGTGCAACGGCATGCGCCCTCGAGCGCCAACGCAGAGGAGCAGGCGATTGTCGTCATGTTGAGTTACGAGCCGGGCTACTCCAACTTCGGCCCCACGGATATTTACGGCGCTGCGGACATCTGGCCTAACGAAGGTGAGGCGACAATCGCCGTGCATGTGCTGCCACAGCTCTTCAATGGTGCAGAATACGTTTGGTGGGTGGTCAATCGAGTGAACGGCCACGCCATGAGACTTGGCGCCTTCGACACCGATTCGGCAGGCGACTACTACCAGGACACCTACCTGCATGCGCCGCTGCCGACTGGCGCCGACTCCGTGGTGGTTACGGTGTGGCAGCCAGGCCAATCGAACAAGCAGCCCGGCAAAGTGCATTCTCTTGCGGGCTGGTTCCCACACGCAGCGCCCCCGCCATCGCAGTTGACTCGCACCGCCGCCAGCAGCGCGGCTGCTGTGCCCGGAACACCGACCGCCATGCCGCGTGGCACAGTGCTTCGAAGGTATCCGACACAGGGTCCAACGTACGTTGCCACGACTGCCGCGAAGACTCCGATTTCGGCAAACCCCATCACCGGACGGTACGCGTCTGCAACCTCGACACCGTCTCGCGGCGCGAACTTCAACCCGCTTACTCTGGCGGGTGCAGCACCAGCATGGCTGGGGAGGATCAGCTGATGGATGCCGGCTTCTACACGGCGGCGGCGGGCATGCAGCTCGAGTTCAACCTCGAGAACGTCCTCGCGGATAACCTTGCCAACATGCAAACGACCGGCTACAAAGACCGTTCGCTGGTGCAGGAGGCTTTTCAGCAGCAATTGACCAAGCTTACCAATGTGGCCGGGACCAACGGCACCACGCAATCTCTTGTAGGCACCGTGGGCGAGGCTCCTGTGGTGCGCGACTACGGCGTCGACCTGACTATTGGCGCCCCACGGTACACTGGGCAATCCCTCGACACGATGATCGCGGGCGACGGCTTCTTTACCGTCAAGAATGGCAACCAAACGCTGCTCACGCGCAACGGGAACTTCTACCGTTCGGCCGCCGGACAGCTGGTCACCAAGGAGGGGTACCAAGTGCTGGATAGTACCGGCAAGCCTATCGCCGTGCCGGCAGGCACGTTGACGTTCGAGCGCAACGGCGGACTTGCCGTGAACGGCGTCGCCAGCAATGTGAGTCTCGGCTTGGCGCGGCTGCCGGCAGGCCAGCCTGTGACGCGTGTCGGTACCAGCTACTACGTCGGCCCAGGCACCAAGTTGGCTCCCGGCACTGCCGGTGTAGCCGTGATGCAGGGTTACCTCGAGGGCTCTAATGTCGATCTGGCCACCCAGACCACGGACATGATGGCTGCCCAGCGAACCTACCAAGCCGACTCGCACATGCTCCAGGTTGAAGACGAGGCTACTGGTCTTGCAGTGACCGACCTCGGGAAGGTGGCATCATGAACGGCTTGTACGGCGTGCCGCAAGCCGGTTTGCAGGACGCCATGTTTCGGCTCAATGCGATTGCCAACAACATCGCGAACGTCAACACCAGCGGGTACGAGGCCGAAGAGCCGGTGGCGGACGCGCCCCCCGCGCAGGGAGACACCGTGCAGCGTAGCGAGCAGCCGGCATCCCTCATGAATACGTCCGATCCGTCAGACCTTGTGAGCAGCGGTAACGATATGTTTGCCTTGCGTCAGGCCGATGGGACGACCGCGTATAGCCGGCAGGTGCATTTGCAAGTGCAGCCAAACGGCCAGCTTGCCACCGACCAGGGCCTGGCGCTGGTCCCGGCTCTTCGGGTGCCGGCGGGCTGGTCTGGCGTGAGAGTCGATAGTCGAGGCGCCGTAACCGGCGTCGACGGCGCAGGCAATACGATTGTCGATGCTACCGGCAAGCCGATCACCGTGGGCACGCTTGCAATGGCCACGTTCGCGGCGCCGCAGAACCTCAACTCGTTGGGCGGTGGCCTCTACTCGGCGTCGCTCAGCTCGGGCCGAGCCCAGACGCCAGCGGCAGGGTCTGTCCAGATCATGAGCGGCTACCAGCTGGGGTCGAACGTGGATCTGGCCACCGAGATGGTAGAGATGATAGAGACGCAGCGGGCGTACGATGCGAGTACGAAGGCATTGCAAGCGGTCGACAGTCTCGTGAACGGCGCGGTAAGCATTCCAGTGCGGTGAGGCGGCGGGTGGTTGTGCACGAAGCGGCACTAAAGAAGTGGCCTTGGCGGCCGAAGACTATACTAGAGGTCAAGCGCCGTATCGGTGATACGTGGGCGCCGATGTGCCTCTGTGCTCCAGTTGAGAGGTTGTTTTGATGAAGATTGAGAATGTGGCCGCCCAGAATGCTCAGGCCGCGTATCGCAACGCGACCGATCCCACGCGCGCCGTATCGCCTGCCCAGGCGGCCGGGACACAGGCTCCGGCCAAGGCACAGCGCGGCGATCTGGCCAGTATCTCCCCACAGGGGCGACGACAGGCCGAGGCGCTCAGCGCCGTCATGGCAGCACCAGAAATCCGCACCAACCTGGTGAGTCAGGCGCAGACAGAAATCCAGAACGGCACCTACAAGGTCGACGAAGACAATATCGCGAACCAGCTGTTGAAGCCTAGTGGAATTGGATGACTGTGAGCGGCAAGGCATCTGCGGTCGAGGCTCTGGCGCACTCCCTAAGAGGGGTGCTGGATGCTTACGACACCTGCGTGACACGCGCTGAGGAGTTGATTGCCGCGATGGTGAGCGGCGACTTCACTCGCGTACAGGCAGCAGTCGCCGCGCAGACTGCCGCATTCACTGCAGTTGAGCGCTGCGAACGGGCTCGGCGCTCGGCCGAGGCCGCCCTTGTCCGCACTTTTGTCGGCACCAACGGCGCAGGTTCCGGCCAGGCCAAAGTCACCATCACCGCACTCATTCAGTTGCTGCCCGCGGATGAGGCAGCCAAGCTGTCCGATCTGCGCCGGAGTTTGCTGACTAAGTTGATCCGGCTCCAATCGCTGCAGGCTCACGGCGGTGTGCTTGCGCGTGGCGCACTGGCAAACTTGCGGCGGGTGCCCGGCGTTGCCGACATGACCGCCACGAACTACGACCGGCAGGGTGGGTACGGTCGCACGGCTCGTGCGATGTCAAGCAGACAGTGGCGATCGGCGTAGCGTATGTCAAGCTCGTTTTTCGGCATTACCGCAGGGCTGCTCGGTCTAGAGGCGCAGCAGACCGCGATCGACGTCACCAGCCACAATGTGGCCAACGCCAATACCGCCGGCTACTCGCGGCAAATCGTGCAGATGGTAACGACCGCTCCGATTAGCGCGCCCGGCCAGGGGATGGCGGGCGCGGGACAGATTGGGACGGGTGTGGTTGTCGGGTCGATCCAGCGCGCGCACGACGACTTTGTCCAGTCTCAGGTGCTCTATCAGAACAGCCAGCAGTCTCAAGAACAGGGCACCAGCGACATGCTGACCAACATCAGCCAGGTGTTCAACGAGCCAACGTCCCAAGGCTTTGGCACGTTGATGAGCAACTTCTTCTCTGCCTGGCAATCGCTGGCCAATAACCCGTCCGACGGATCGGCACAGGCAACGGTTGCCGCGCAAGGAGCTGCCCTGACGAACGGCTTCCAACAGGCAAATGCGTCGCTGATGCAGCAGCAGACGAATGAGAATCAGCTCGTCAACGATTCGGTCTCCCAGATCAACAACATCGTCCAGCAGGTAGCCAATCTCAACCGGCAGATAACGGCGGTCACTGCGGTAGGGCAATCGCCGAATGACCTGGAGGACTCGCGCGATAACCTTGTGAGCCAGCTGTCGAATTTGGTGGGCATCCAGAACACCACCCTGGCCGACGGATCAGACAACATTACCCTTGCCGGCGGTGGTGCCCTGGTGCAGGGCGTCTCGTCATTCCAGCTGCAAGTGGTCAATTCTGACCCAAACAACCCTAATGGCCCGACCTTTCCCATGGTGGCATTGGCGCAGGATCCGAGTGCCGTGCTGCCCGTTACAGGCGGCACGCTGGGCGGCGCCATCTACGATCGTGATACCACGATTCAGAGTCGGATCAACTCGCTCAACACGTTGGCCAGTAACGTCGTATCGGCAGTCAACGCGATTCAGCACTCTGGCTTTACGAGCAGTGGCCAGCCAGGCATCTCATTCTTCGTTCCAGACGATGGTTCTGCTACGGCCGGCTCGATCAGCGTCAACCCGCTGATTAACGGAGATTCGACTACCAATCCGCCGACCGTGGGAGACCCGTCGCTCATTGCTACTGCCGCGTCGGCTGGCACGCCGGCCGACGGGAGCATCGCCACGAAGGTCGCCGATTTGGCTGAGAACGTCGGACTGGACAACAATGGCAACCCGCAAGCTACTACTCTGCCAACAGAGTATGCGAGCATCATCAGCCAGCTTGGCGTCGATGGCCAGCAAGCGCAAGCGAATGTGCAGTCCGGGGAGCTCATACTGCAGCAGCTTAATAGCCAGCAGTCGACCATTTCTGGGGTGTCGCTGAACGAGGAAGCTAGTAACCTGATCCAGTACCAGAATGCGTACTCAGCGGCCGCTCGCGTGATCTCGATCATCGACTCCACGGTGGCTGACATGATCAATCAGCTGGGAGGATCTTAGACAGATGCGCATTGCCGATTCGCAAGTCGCAGCGTTGCGGGAGTACCAGATCAATGCCGCCTACGAGCAGCTCGTACAGGCACAGACCGTGATCTCAACCGGGCGCCAGATCAACGCGCCTTCCGACAACCCCTATGGGACCTCGGTCGCGCTCGAGCTCCAGGCAGAAGAGGCGCAGAACACTGGATTTTCGAATACTGCTACCGACACCTTGTCGTGGATGCAGGCTACGGACACAGCGCTATCGGGCGTCGGCAATGTTCTAACCCAAGCGCGAACGTTAGCCGTTCAAGCGAGCAACGGCACGCTCACGTCCGACAACCTGCAATCGATCGCCTCCCAGTTGTCGCAGCTTATCCAGCAAGCTATTCAGTCGGCGAACTCGACGTACGGCGGCCGCTACGTGCTCGGCGGGTACCAGGACCATACCGCCCCGTTCGCTCTGAGTGCCGATGGATCCCAGGTCGTCTACAGTGGCGACACTGGTGCAATAGACCGTGAGATTAGTCCCGGTCAGACGATGCAAATAAACATCAACGGCAGCGGTAGCGCCGCGAGCCCGGGAACATTGCCTACGACCAATGGGGCGCTGCCGACCGCTTTTGCCGCACTGCTGCAGCTACAGAGTGACCTTCAGTCCGGCAACCAGACCGCTATCGGCACTACGGACCTGACGGCCATCGACCAGGCCAGTGACGGCATACTACTGGCGCAGGGTACCAATGGGGCTAGTATCAGTCGCATCCAGGCCCTGCAGACCACGCTGTCTACAACGCAGACCAACCTGCAGGCGCAGTATTCTACAATAGTCGATGCCGACGTTGCCCAAGCGAGTATCAACTACAATTCGTGCCAGGTCACGTACCAGGCCGCCCTCACCATTGCGGGGAAATCCGTGGAACCCAGCCTGCTAAGCTTTCTTCAGTAAATGAACGCTCCCGTGATGGCAGACGATCAGCCTGACTCGATCGTGATCAGCAGCGTGTGTCTTGGCCGGCCTGCTGCGGTGCGTATTCCCGCGGCATCCCTCTATGCGTTTCCCGAGGCGCTACCAGGCCTGCCGGACAGCCACCGGTTTGCTTTGATCCAGGACTCGGCGTACGATCCGTTTCGCTGGTTGCAATCGCTCGACGAAGTGCACTTCTGCCTTCCTGTACTGGACCTCGCCGCGGTATCGTTAGGTGGCGCCCCCGCGAGTGATTCCGCCGTGGCGAATAACGGTCACGTGTATGCAGCCGATGTTGCGGCAGTGGCGGGCCATGGTGGGGATATGTTTAGCGGACGCATCTTGCTGGTCACGAGGTACGACGAAGCTGCCGGAGTGTTCCTGGTGAACCTGCTGGCGCCCATCGTGCTTGATGGCCGGACAGGCACAGGGCGGCAGTTGATCCTGGATGGCCGAGGCTACCCATTACGCCAGACGTTGCACTGGGATGCCCGGGCGCGCAAGTTTGGTCTCCCGTGCTAGTCCTCAGCCGGCGCACCGGCCAGGGTATACGGATTGGCGACTCAATCCGCGTGACGGTTGTGGGCGTCGATGGTCAGTTCGTACGCCTCGGGATCGAGGCGCCTGCATCGAGTAAGATTCTGCGTGAGGAGCTGTGGCATCAGGTGGCCAAGGACAACCAAGAGGCCGCTTCGGCTCGGGCCTTTGCCCAGGCCCTGGCCCAGGTCCATGGCGACGACGCAACTGGTTGAGCGTCCCTAGCGCGCGACTAGGAGTTTGTGCGCCGCTTCCAGCACACGCGGCGCCTGGAACGGCTTCACCACGAAGTCGCGAGCACCCGCTCGCAGGGCTTCCATCACGACCGTCTGCTGGCCCACGGCAGTCACCATGGCCACACGTGCCTGCGGATCGAGCGCAAGAATCTGTCGCAGGGCTTCGAGGCCATCCATCTCCGGCATGGTAATGTCCATGAGCACCCCATCCGGCTTTGCGGATTGGTACAGCTCAACGGCCCTGGCACCATTTTCAGCCTCAACCGTCTCATAGCCATTTTCGTTGAGCAGCTTGACGCAGCGCATTCGCATGAAGGCGGCGTCGTCGACCACTAGGAACTTTGGCATATACTTACTTCCTCACATGCGAATAGGGGCTGAAGATCCTGTAGCCTCTGCCGATATTCTACCGTAAGCGCAGACGCCGATGTTGGGACTGTATTGTATAATGCTTTCGGCGTTTTCAGGCAACCAGCCTGATTCGCGCAGCCGACCGAGGAGGAGACCAAATGGACAAAGCTACGAACGCTGTTGATACCGACCAGCAAGTGGTCATATTCCGGTTGGGAACTAGCAGCTATGCCGTGGATATCGCCGCCGTGAATACGATCATTCTTCCCCAGCCAATCACGGTCGTGCCGCAGGCCCCACCATTCGTCGTGGGCGTAATCAACCTGCGCAGCTCTATCGTGCCGGTACTGGACCTGCGCGCGCGCTGCGGCCTGCCGTCTGCCGAGGAGACGAAGGACAGCAGGATTATGGTGGTGCAGGTTGAGGATCAAAGCATCGGCCTGCAGGTAGACGCGGTCTCCGAAGTGCTGGTGCTGCCTGCCGATTGCATCTCGCCCTCAGCGGGCTTGATCCGGGGCGCGTCGCATGAGCAACTGCTCAAAGGCGTCGCCCGGTTGGACGATCGTCTCATCATGCTGCTCGATCTGAGCAAGGCAGTCGACACCACGATTCGCGTCGGCGACGCAGAGGCAAGCGGCGCCGTCGCCTAAGCGCGAGAATAGCTCACTATCGTAGGCAGTCCGGGGGCGCGGCCACCTTGCTCGCCCCTGGATGCGCGTACCTCGCCCTCCGCCGCGATGACGATGGCGCGCGTGTTGTGGGCCCGCGCCTATGGCGCGGCTACGACGGAACCCGCCGGCTGTAGGGATACACCTCCGCGCTGCGCGCCTATCCCTCTCGGGCCGAAGGTTCCACGGCGGTTTCGGTAGCAACAAGCCGCCACGGACGGCCAGGTATAGCTGCGCCCTCTACACCTGGTGCGTGGCGCAGGCGCCGAATCGGCCTTTCTGTGTTCTCTGTCCCCGTAGCTATACTTTCCACGGCTTGCGAGCAGTGCGTGCTCTGGCCCTTCATACTCGCGCGACCACCCGGAGGTTACTCCAGTATGGGACTGATCAACTCTCTGGCAATCACCGATTCGGCGCTCACCGTCAACCGGCTGCAAATGGATGTTATCGCCAATAATACGGCCAATGCCGACACCACCGTGACGCCACAGGGAGGCCCGTACAAGCGAGAAGACGTGGTGCTGGCGCCCGCCAACATTGAGGGCAGCATTCCAGGCGGCCTCCAGAATGCCGGGGTCCAGATCGCGGCTATCGTGCAAGATCAAACGCCGCCGCGGCAGGTGTACGACCCCACTAATCCTCAAGCCAATAAACAAGGCTACGTCTCATATCCCAATGTCGACCCGGTCACCGAGATGACCGACATGATGGCGGCGCAGCGTGCCTACCAAGCCAACATCACCATGGCCGACAACGAAAAGTCGATGGCGATGCGGGCGATTGACCTTGGCCACGCGTAGTCACGGAGAGGAGCAGTAGCCCATGTCTCCTGTGCTCAATATTGGTTCCCAATTTGCTACGGGGGCCATGCCCACGACCACGCAGACCATCACCGGCACGGCTGCCGGCGGCACCAATGCGGCGACGAGCGGTCTAGTCCCGGGCAGCACCGGCCTGATCGACGCCGGCTCAGCGATAAACGGTGACGGCTTCACCCAGTCGCTGGTCAACGCCATCGGCAGCGTATCCGGCTTGCAGACAAATGCGGACCAAGCAGTATCCGGCCTGGCTCTCAACAACGGCACGGACATCAGCCAGGCGATGATCGCCATGGAGCAGGCGTCGCTTGGCATGAGTCTTGCCGTGCAGGTGCGCGACAAGGCCGTCGAAGCGTATCAGACGCTCATGAACATGCAGATGTAAGGCTGCAGCGCCCGGCGGATGGGTCCGATGCGACCCATCCGCCGGTCCGGTCAGATCACCCGACGGTAGGAACGCGGATCTGCGAGGTACCAGGATAATGCAAAGCATTCAGGACACGATCGCACGCTTGTGGCATAGCCTGACGTGGAGTCAGCGCCTTACCATCGTCGGCCTGAGCGTCGGCATTCTCGGCGCCGTGTATCTCGTCCTCACCTGGGCAAGCAATCCGTCCTATTCAATACTCTTCACCAACCTCAGCACGACCGATGCCGCCTCCATTACCCAGCAGTTGACGTCGGACAAGGTCCCCTACGAGCTGGCCGACAGCGGCACGACCATCCTGGTGCCTGCATCCCAGGTGGATACCGAGCGGCTGTCCATGGCCAACAAAGGCTTGCCCACCGACGGCACGGTTGGGTTCTCCCTGTTCGACAAGCAGAGCCTGCTGCAAACCGATAACTTCACTGAGCAGATCGACTACACTCGGGCGCTCGAAGGCGAGCTGACGCAGACCATCAACCAGGTGGCCGGCGTGCAGTACGCGCGGGTGAATATCGTCATTCCCCAGCAGAGTCTGTTTACCGATAGCAATACCGTGCCCACGGCGTCGGTCTTGCTCCGTACCGGTTTGGGCGGCCTCACGAGCGACCAGGTAGCGGGTATTCAGCACCTCGTCGCCAGCGCCGTGCAGGGGCTGACTCCCGACAACGTGACCGTGGTGGACGGCAGCGGCAACATCATCTCGGGCAACTCCAGCACCGACGTCGCCGGCACCGGACTCACCGTGATGCAGGCCGAGGCTCGCTATGCCAGCAACCTCGAAGCGCAGCTCAGCGCGATGCTCGATACTATCCTGGGTCCCGACCACGCCGTGGTGAAGGTCAACGACGTGCTCGACTTCACCACGCACGACACCACCTCGACCACCTACGATCCGCAAAAAGCAAACAGCCCACTGACCAACTCACATCTCGACGTTACAAACACAGGCGGCATCAGCAATACCGTCGGCGGTCTTGCCGGACTCACCGGGAATGTGCCGTCGTACGGCACGGGCAACGGCAGCACGCCGATTACCGACACGAACCTTGTCCAGGATCTGACCTACACGAACTCGTTCACGACCACGCACGTCGTCGCGGCTCCGGGCACCTTGCAGGCGCTGTCGGTCGCGGTGGTAGTCGATAGCAATGATGCACCGGCGGTTTCACGTGCCGAGTTAGCGAACCTCACGCAGGCAGTGCAGACCGCCGTCGGCTACGTGCCGGGGCGCGATACTGTAACGCTCACCAGCGCGCCGTTCAACACCACCGCCGTGACCCAGGCCGATGCGGCTATCACAGCCCAACAACAACAGAATATGATGCTGACCGTTGTGAAGTGGGCGGCCCTGATCGTAGTGCCGCTAATCCTGCTCTTCATGCTGCGGCGCCTGCTCATCCCGGCCGGCCTGGCGGAGTACGAAGAGGAGGAGCTGCCGGAGACAGAGGTCATCGAGCAACGCCTGCCAATGGTGGGTGCTAGAAACCCGCTGCTGACACTGGCAGCCCCGCCTCCGTCGCCCATGCGCGAATCGCTCACCGACCTTGCCAAGCACAAGCCCGAGGTCCTGGCCGGCGTAATCGGGCGCTGGATTGACGAGGATCGCTGATGACGAACATCGTCGGCCGCAAGGGCCAGTCGGTCGTCCGAAGCACGGTACCGACGGCATTTGAAGGTTCCGGCCATGAGGTAGGCGGCGACCTCGGCCGCGCCAGGGCACACGCTGCGCAGGTGCTGGTGAACGCGCGCGAGCAAGCACGAAACATCGTTTCCGAGGCGCGCGAGATCGGCTTTAGCGAGCAGAAGGAGGCCTGGGACCAGGGCTTCCAGGCCGGTCTGAAGCAGGCTCAACAAGAGCAGGCTAGCCTCACCCAAAGTTTGGCCCGGCTCGTGGCGGGCGCGGTAGCCGCCCGCGAGCAAACTATGCACAACCTGGACCAGACGGTGGTCACCCTGGTGCTGGAGGTGGCTCGGGCCGTGCTCCAACGCGAGCCAACGACCGCGCCGGACACCATCCTCAACGTGGTGCGCCACGCGATGCGCGACCTGTGTGTCGCCACCACGGTGGCGATTCGCGTCAATCCGGACGACGTTGCATGCCTCGACCAACAGCGGCTGGAGCTTGGCCTGCCGGCGCACACGAGCGTTTTGATCGTGGGCGATCCCTCGGTGACCAGAGGCGGCTGTCTCATCGAGAGCGGTGCCGGCCGCGTGGACGGCACAATCGAAAAGCAGTTGGCGCGCATAGGGAGCACCTTCGATGACCACCTCGCTGCTTCCTAGTGCCGTGCCAAGCCTCGTTGGCGTTGCCCGCACCGTTTCCACGTGCGAGCATGCCGGCACGGTAAGTGCGGCGATTGGACTCACCGTCGAGGTGGACGGGCTCACCTGCTCTATAGGCCAGCAGGTCATCGTAGAGGCTCTGCAGCCCGTCCTGTGCCAGGTGGTCGGCTTCCGGGCCAACCGCACCATACTCATGCCGTTTGCCGATCCTACCGGCATTGCCGCGGGAAATCGGGCCATTGCAGTCGGTCACGGACCGCGGGTAGTGGTGGGAGACGGGCTGTTGGGCCGTGTCCTCGACGGGCTCGGCCGGCCGATCGACGACGGTCCATCCCTGCGAGGCCGTCGCACCGATCTCGATCAGGTTGGCGCGGGCGCGCACCCACTGCGTCGCAAGCCGATCGCCGCACCACTGACCACCGGAGTGCGTGTACTCGACGGCATGCTCACCTGTGGGCGCGGCCAGCGGCTGGGCATTATGGCCGGCAGTGGCGTGGGCAAGAGCACGTTCCTCGGCATGATCGCCCGGAGCAGCGATTGCGACGTCAACGTGATCGCCCTCGTGGGCGAGCGCGGCAGGGAAGTGCGCGAGTTCATCGAGCAGAATCTGGGCCAGGACGGCCTCCGGCGCTCGGTGGTAGTGGTCGCGACCTCCGACCAATCGGCCCTCGTGCGCCGTAACGCTGCCTGGGTCGCCGCCTCAATTGCCGAGTTCTTCCGCGATGAGGGCAGGAACGTGCTGTTCATGATGGACTCCGTCACGCGGTTCGCCATGGCCCAGCGGGAAATCGGCCTGGCCATCGGCGAGCCTCCCACCACGCGCGGCTTCACGCCGTCGGTGTTCGCCGCACTGCCTGCCTTGCTCGAGCGGGCAGGGTGCGGCGAAACCGGGACCATCACGGGCTTCTACACGGTGCTGGTGGAAGGCGACGACATGAACGAGCCGATCACCGATGCCGTGCGCGGCACGCTCGATGGTCATATCGTGCTCACGCGCGACCTGGCTGCCGGCAACCATTACCCGGCGGTGGACGTGCTGGCCAGCATCTCCCGGCTCATGCCCCAACTCGCAACCAAAGCACACCTCATCGCCGCGGCCCGAATGCGCACGCTGCTGGCCGCGCACCGTGGCTCGAGAGATCTGCTGGAGATAGGTGCCTACGTCGCGGGCAGCAACGCGGATGTGGATGCCGCCGTGGCCCGCATGCCCAAAATCCTGAGCTTTCTGCGTCAGGATATGCATGAAGCAAGCAGGTGGCTCGACACCCTGCAGCGGATGGAGGCCGTAATCCAGTGAGCAGAGGATTCCGCTTCCGCCTCGAGGCAGCCTTGCAGCACCGCGTGCGTCTGGAGCAGACCGCACAGCTCGTATTGAGCCGGACGGTTCAGGGGCGGAACGCCGCCGCCGCCGAGCTAGCGCGCCTGCAGCAGGAGCTTGCAGGAGCCCGCCGCCGCCCCGCCCCTGTGGGCGTTGGTTTCGACTGCGACATCCGCATGAGCCAGCTGTACTACATGGACCGCCTTGCCCAGCGCATCCAGCAGCAACAAGTAGTGCTGGGCAAGCGGGATGCCGAGGTCCGCAGCGCGCGCGATCTGCTCGTGCAGGCGTCGGCACGGCGCAAGGCCTTGGAGCGGCTGCGCGAGCGACGCCAGCTGGAGTTCGACGATCTTGCTCAGCAACTGGAGGCGAAACAACTAGACGAGCTGACAATGCCGCGGTACGCACGTTCCGCCGAGCTAGGAGGTCAGGCATATGCACCCCTCTACGATTGATCTCGCCGGGCGCTTCGACGCAACCCGGTACACGACCGCGGCGTCCGCGCAGCTGGGAGTGGCCCGCCTAACTCCGGTTCCGCGCAGCGAAACGGCGAGTCGCTCCTCTGCGAGCGCCGGTACGACCGCGCTTCCGGACCCGACCGCGAGCGACACGGTTGTGCCATATGACGCACCCGGAGCCGTCGATTTCGCCAACGTTTTGCAGGCCATGACGGCAGAACAGCCGAAACCGGCGACAAAGGCCGCGACGGCCACGACCGCCACAACTGCCGCGCAGCCGAGTGCCGCGGCGCCTACTCAGAGCACCACCCAGTCCGGCACCGCCATATCTGGGCAGGCTGCGACGGCACAAGCGCCTTCATCGTGGCCGTACTCGGGTCAAACGGTCTCGCCGTACCAGGGCGCTGTAGCTATGGCATACATGCTCGTGCCCGTGATGGAGCTGGCGCCCGGTACCACGGTCCAGGGTGCACCAGGCACGTCGTCCATATTGGCGCCGGCTACCACGGCGTCGGGGGTGCAGTCGGCGACTTCAACGGGCAGTGCCGCAACGCTGCAGCTGCCATTTAGCGGGAACTATCCCATCACGCAGGGGTTTGGTCCGACAACGCTGACCATCGAGCCATCGTATGAGGGCTACGCTCACTTCCACACCGGCATCGATTATGCTCTCCCGCAGGATACACCGGTAACCGCGGCAGGGAGTGGCAAGGTCATTGCCGCGGGCTGGGACAGCAGCGGCTTTGGCAATCGCGTGGAGATCGACCAGGGCAACGGCGTGGTCACGCTGTATGGCCACCTGGATAAGCTCTCGGTCAAGGTTGGCGACGCTGTCTCGGCGGGCCAACAGATCGGTCTATCTGGCGACACCGGGAACAGCACCGGCCCGCATCTCCATTTTGGCGTGGAGAAAGATGGCACATGGGTTGATCCCACACAGTACCTGGGTAGCGCCACGGACGGGAGCCAGAGCACAACGTCCACGATGGCGTCCGGTAGCGCGGGTACCGTTCCCCCGACACCCACCCTGGGTGCTGCTGGTCTTGGCTACATTCCCGCCGTGGGCGGCACTGCCTACGTTCCCGCGGCCTCCGGCTCCATGTTTGTGCCTGCGGCAAACGGGGCCGTATACCTCGTTCCGGTCATGGCTATGCCTGCTGGTTTCGTTCCGGTAGCCTCGGCTGTGCCCGGCACAGTGGCAGCGGGTCAGGACACTGGGATAGCGCCGGCGCCCGGCGCGGCGACGTCTGGGCCGAACGCGACGCCCTCGAGCGATGCGGCACCTGGCGGCACTACGGCGCAAACGCTGTCTCCACAGGCCTTGCAGACCATGATCCAGGGTGTTGCCAAGAGTACAGGCGTGTCGAACGCGCTGATTAGCGCCGTGGTGCAGACCGAGTCGGGAGGCAACCCCCTCGCGGTCTCATCGGCGGGAGCCAAGGGCCTGATGCAGCTCATGGACAGCACTGCCACTTACTATGGCGTGACCAACAGCTTTGACCCGGAGCAAAACCTGACGGCCGGAGCGACGTATCTGCACAGCCTGCTCGAGCAGTTTGGCGGGGACGAGCAGCTGGCCCTGGCAGCGTACAATGCCGGTCCCGGCGCCGTGGAGACCTATGGCGGCGTCCCGCCGTATCCGGAGACACAGAGCTACGTACAGCGCGTGCAACAGCTGGAACAGGTGTATTCGTCAGAGCAGTAGGAAGGAGCACAGGACGATGAACGGTCTGTTCGGCGATCCGACCATGCAGGGGCTGCAGTACGCCCTGAACAGTCTCAGCATGCGCCAGCAGGTACTGGCCAACAACATTGCCAATGCGCAGACGCCGAATTACGTCGCGCAGGACGTTAGCTTTGAGTCGCAGCTCGCCGGTATCATGGGCGGCCAGGTTGACGCCTCTCCGGGCGCTACCGGCGAGGTGGTCAACGAGCCCGATGGCTCTACCAGCCTCGACGGCAACAAAGTGGATCTCGAGACCCAGATGTCCAAAGTGAGCGAGACCAGTCTGCTCTACGACGCGCTGGCGCAGCTTACCGCGGACCGGATGGGCATTCTCAAGACCGCGATTGACTGAAGGGAGCCCACAGCATGCTAGCAGCCGCCGTACTCGCTACCGATGCCCAATCGCTTGCGCTTCCGTCAGGCACGGATGGCGGATCCGCCGCCAACCTTCCGGCTGGCGATTCATTGGCCGGCGCCTCCTTCGGCGACGTACTGGCAGGAGAATCGACCGCGGAGCCTGTCGCTGCCGAGCCCTGGCACTCACAGGCGCCGGTGGCCGCAAAAGGGCCTGGCGAGGCAGAATCTCGGCCCGGCCACGCTCGCAAGCAGGACGCGGCAGGCGATGGTGGTGCTGCGTTACTCACGATCCCACAGCCCGCCACGTCTCAGGCGGGCGCGGCCGCGCAGGCGGCGCCACTACCCCTTGCCCCGTCGCAGCGCGCGCAGGCGCAGGCGACGTCGAATGACAATCAAGCGCCGTCTCCTGTGCCGGGCCAATCGCAGCTCGATTCTGGCGCGCCGGGGACCAGGGTGGGCGTCTCAGTGCCCCGATCCCAACTGGTGAGTCAATTGCCCTACTCAGGGCCATTGCTGTACAGCGGCAGCGACCATACCTCCGCGCCTTCAGCGCCTATCATCCCCGCCATAGGGACTGCGGCCTCGACTCCGGCCGCACCGCGGGTGGCAACTGCATCGTCAACCGACCTTCACAGCCTGGTGCCGGATGACGCAGTCAATGCGCCTGCATTGGCTATCGCACCGTGGGCGCCGTCAGGCACGCGGAATGCGACGGCCAGCACAGCGGAGAGCATGCCAGCCGGGCTCACGTCAGCCCAGACATCTCCTGCTGCGCCGCGCCCCGAGTGGCAGACCGGCGGTCCAGTCTTCGTTGCCTCTCCCGCCACTGCCACCAGCATTCCCGGCATTTCCGGCAACTACCAGACGGTTGGCGCGGCAAGGCCAGAGTCTTCGAATTCTACGTCGTCGGCTGCGATTACAGCGGCGGGCACCGCCAAGTCTGATTCTTCGGTGGTGACCGATGCCCAAGTAGCAAGCTCACAATCCGGCGCCCCTAGCTATCCAATAGCGACTGGCGTGGGGCGTCGCTCCGTCAACGCCCGGGTTGGCTCAGCAACGGTTCCGGAAGGCACACAGTTTCCGACAGACGCGGGATCGTGGCTAGGCTATCAGCGTGAGGTTAGCCCTCGCTCGGATTCAGTCGTGGGTTCGGGGATGAATCGCCAGGCAAACGTACTGTCAACGCCGCAGGCAGCTGCGCAATCACAGAGCCACGCCGAAGGCCCGGCACTGAACGGGCTTCGCGGTGGGGTGGGTGCCGCCCAAGCCCAGCAGGTTAGGCAGTCAGGGGGTTCGATGGAGTCGACGATTCCCCCGGTGGGAAGCGGCAGCGTGGATTTGGCGACGCAGGCGCGCAGCGTACCAACCGGCGTAACAGGCCCCGAAACGCGCTGGGACACCGGGATCGAGGTTGTCGCGGCCCAATCTCCGGCAAGCCAGGATCCGGCAGTCGCGGCCGACGGTGCAATCGGACCCCTCTCCGGCATGCCGGGCTCAGGCTCCAGTATCTCGAGCCAGGCTCAGCCCAGGATGTATGCGCCAGCCCACGTGCAGTGGCGAACCGGCAGCGCCGGCACCGTCGCCCCGGCAGGCAGCCGCACCGCCTCGGCGGCTGCCGGCGCCGCCCCCCAAGCGTCGCCTTCTTCGAGCAGCAACGTGAGCAGTGCGAACATGGCGGCCCAAGCGGAAGCGCCCCACGCCACGCCGGAGGGCGCTGCTCTGGTGGCGACCGCTTTGGTGCCCGACGCCCCTCTGGGAGCCGATAGGCAGACGAGATCCGGCACTACGGCGCCTGAGCAGCGTTCAGAGGTCGCCGAGGCCTTCGGTGGCAATACCTACCATGGCCCACAGCTTTCACACTCGGTCGATCAGCGCCTGTCGACCAGTACGGACCCGAAGGCAGGTAGCCAGACAAGTGGCATCGGGCACGAGCCCGGCATGCCGATGGCGCCGAGTGAGCCCAAGCTCGACGTGGTTGCGCCGTCCGGCGCATCGCCGAGCGAGGCAGCTTCCGCCAGGTCGCGGACGGCCTCGGCTGAGCGGTCAGGCGAACCTGCGCGGCCGGAGCACGCAGCCTCGCTCGCGAGCACGAGCGGCCGAGTGCCTGCCCCGCGGAGCGGCTCTCAGGTCACCAGTGCACGTGCGGCCGAGAGCCCAAGCGCTCAGACGCTGCAGGCTCCAGGCGCGACAGCACAGGAACTGAGGCCGGACGACACTGGCGTGCCCGATGCGCCGGCTACTCTGTCCGCTGCCACGCCCCAGACTGCCACGCCCCAGGCTGCCGCACCGCTGAATGTGCTCGAGCAGCCGCTTCGGGCCGATCGGACTGCACGAGCCACACATGACGCCGGCAACCGTTCGACCCCAGCTGTGGCCACGTCCTCGGGCCCGCTGGCTGCAGCCTCGAGCGACACGGCAAGCATTCCCACGACCACGGCTGCGACACGTCTCGCCGATTTCTCCGCGCCACCCGCCTCTAGCCCGGCGCTGGACAGCACCATAGTGGCAGACGTCGGCGCGGCATCAGACTCCGCGGCCGGCCCCGCCGTGCTAGCCGGGTCCACGATTGCGCCGGACTCGCGGCCACGTGCCAAGGTGACGCCGGCAGGCGCACATGTCTCAGGAACCGCGAGGTCCCAACGCCTTGACGGCACAAGCGCTGGCGGCGACGCAATCGTGCGGCCGGCCTCTGGGCTCATGGCGCCTGGCGCGGAGAGCGGCGACGCGGGGCAGGAGGGCTACTCGCAGCCGGGCTCCTCTGGCGCCGATGCGTCGCGCGCGCAACACGCTGAGTCCGTAGCTGGCCCCCGCTCCTCCGAGACAACTGCGCCGGGGCCTTCCGCGGCGCAGTTGCCGCCCACACTGCCGGGTTCTGCTTCCGTTCCAGGGAACACCACGGCAGCGGCTTCATCCGCGACGCCTAGCTCGGCGAGCGGGAACCGTGAAGCCCGAGGACCGGTATTCGACCGCCAGACGTTGGCGCCTATTGTCCAGGGAGTGCTCGTGAGGCATGCCGCCCTCCGGGTGACCGCCTCGTCGTCGAGCTTCCGCGTCGTGCTGCAGCCGAAGGAGCTTGGGCAGGTGGTAGTCCAGGTGCAGCGTGGGCAGGATGGGCTGCAGGTCAGCATCGCGCCGCAGCATGCGGCTACCAGCACCCTGCTGCATGCCCACCTCCCAGAGCTGCTCGCCTCACTCAACGCGTCAAACGTCGGACCGGTGCAAGCGCGGATCGATTCGCCTGCCGGACCCGGCACCTCAGGACTGGTGCGGCCCGAGACCGTAGCGCTGGGGCAGCGAGCCGATACCGCGATGCCGGTCGGGAGCACGCCGGCTCAGCCGCAGCCCGGCACGGCGCCATTGCCGAGCCAAATGTCGAACGGCCTGTCGGCCGGCGCTGGAGGCGGGCAGCACGCGCGCCAGCAGCACCCCGGCGGCCAGGACGGCGCCCGGTCGCCCAGCGCCGCGGACCAGGGAGAGTCTGCGTCCGCGATGGCGGGGCGGCGCCCACGCGGCACCGTGCTCGGCCGTGCAGCCTGGCGCGGCAACACCTCCGCGGGGGTTGATGTCCATGTGTAAGCCAGTGAGATCCGCCTCTTGTAGAAAGGACCATGCATGAGCACCCCCATAGGCACCGTCGGATCCTCGCCCAGCCTCGCCGGCTGGTCCACGTCCAGCAGCGCCGCACCTGCGACCACCACGCCCTCGAGCAGCAGCTCGTCGTCGACCGGCTCGGGCTCGTCGGGCAGCGTGGCCTCGACGGTTCAGAGCCTGGCAGGCACGGATACGTTTCTGCAGTTGTTGGTGGCGCAGCTGCAAAATCAGGACCCCACGTCACCCATGGATGACTCGACGTTCATCACGGAGCTGGCCCAGTTCAACTCGGTCGAGCAGATGATCAACCTCACAACCGAGGTGACCACGGAGGTGACGCAAGAGCAAACCAGCGAAGGCGTGGCGCTCCTGGGCAAGACCATCACCTACGCGGACCAATCCGCCACGAGCGGCTCAACGACCCCGAGCCAGGGGGTCGTGACGGGTGTGAGCATGGAGTCTGATGGCGTGTATCTGCAGATGGGCGCCACGAGTGTGCCGCTGGAGGAGGTGACGGCGGTATCAGGGTAGGCTCGCGTGCCGGACGCGCCGTGGTAGAGATGCCTTCGCGCGGCGCCCCCAACTCGCACCAAAGGCCACAACCGTCCGATCGGGCCGATCGGACCGATCAGTCCCATCAGCGGTAGGAGAAGGGTCAGAGGAGGAATACCGTGACACTCAACAGCTTGGCAGACGCACTCACCGGACTTCAAGCCAACCAGACCTACATGGACGTCATCGGCAACAACATCGCCAACGTCAACACCGTCAGTTACAAGACCGAGGATATCCATTTCGCCGACCTGCTCAATCAGACCGTCGCCGACGCCACCGTCGCATCCGGCGGCCTGGAGGGGTCCAACGGTATGCAGCTGGGCGCGGGCGTCGGCAGCGGCGGCATCAACATGCTCAACACGCAGGGTTCGGTTGAGAACACCGGGCGCACGAGCGACATGTCCATCCAGGGCAGCGGCTACTTCGTGCTCAGCAATGGCTCGCCCGAGACCTACTACACGCGTGACGGATCCTTCAACGTGGCACCGGATGGGACGCTGGAGGAGGGCTCGACAGGTATGGTCGTGATGGGCTGGACCCAGAAGAATGCGACCACCGGCCAGATCGACACTACCACGGCATTGAAGGCATTGAAGTTGCCAATTAACAGCCAGAATGCCGCCGCGACGACCTCTGTTTCGCTCGCGGGCAACGTAGACGCCTCCCAACTTGTCGATCCCAGCCCCGATCCAACCACGACCCCGGCCGTGGGTGGCAATTACAACACGTCGATCACCGTCTACGACTCGTTAGGCACCGCGCACCAGCTCACGCTCAACCTGCAGAAGACCGCGGCCGATACCTGGACGGCGACGCTCCTTCCCACCGGGGATCCACTCGATGACCTGGGCAACGGCGCGGGCTCGGCAAGCCCTTCCGTTACGCTCCAGTTCAATAGTGACGGCTCGCTGCTCAACGTCAATGGAAACACGAGCCCGCTGACAATCCCGCTCACGTTCAACCCCGATGCCACCAATGCCAACCCGGCGCAGGGCCAGACCATCAACATCGACGTCTCCAAGCTGACGCAGATCGCCAACAGCTCGTCGGTGTCGGTCGATACTTCGGACGGCTCTCCGGGCGGCACGCTGTCCACGTTCAGCGTAGGCCAGGATGGCACCATGACGGCGGTGTATTCAAACGGCACCACCAAGTCGGTGGGCCAGATCGCCATGACCGACTTCCGCAACCCGGACGGCTTGCAGCGAGCCGGAAACAACCTCTATACCGTCGGCAATAACTCGGGCAATCCCCAATACACGGTGCCCGGCACGGGCACCTTGGGCACCATCGCGACGGGCCAACTGGAAGGATCGAATGTCGACCTGGCGGTGCAGCTGGCGCAGATGATCCAGGCACAGCAAGGGTACAACGCCAACACCAAGGTGGTGTCCACGACCGACGCCATGCTGCAAGCATTGATGACCACCGTCCAGTAGTGAAGGGCCGGGCTATAGCGATGGCATGGCAGCGTAAAGGCGAATCCGGGCGGGTAGGCGCTCGGCAGCGTGGGCATCCGGCCCAAGAGCGGTCGATGGCATTCCGGAGGCGCGGGCATCTTGCCCGCCCTCGTTGGACGAAGCATCAGGGAGCATTGCTCGAGACAGACATTGTGCTTGTATGCGAGTGGCCGGCCTAGCCACCTTTGTGGCGCGAGAATAGCCAGTTTCACAAAGCAAGGTAAGAAATTAGGGCCAGTTTGGCCCATGGCCACTCCAGAATCAGGGGAAGCTGCCGAAGAGATAGGTAGACCTATGGATGGGTCCGTCGTGTAGGCGACAGGGTTCAAAGGTTGCAGCGGTCGGTAGTTAACTCCTGAGAAGATGAAAGGCAGTCCTGCAGGAGACATGACATGAAAAAGAGACGGCTTCTTCTTCGGATCTCGCTGGTGCTCGTGTTGGTATTGGCGTGGTCCGGGATTACACTCGAACGGAACGGTTCCGGCAATCTACAGCTGAGCGTGGCGCCCTCGATCCAAGTGGCGTACGCTGGTGGCCCCGCATGCGTAAACACCGGGAAGACCGCGACGGTAGCGGCCCAGGAAACCAGTGCGGCTGATACCGTAGCGTACTCGGAAACGGCCACGACGATCTCTGGAGATGCGAACGCGCAAGCGACGGCTACCGAGGCGTACTCGGATACCGCCACCACGGCCGCGCAGACACAGGCGCCGATCCAGACAATGACCGCGATGGCCGGTGATACGGGGACTGCTGCGGCGCAGGAGACCGCCGTAGCTATTGCCGTCCAGACCACCGTCGTAGCGGCTGCAACGAACCAGGCACAAACGGCGGCGGCTTTGACCGCTGCGGCCGGAATAACCGCAACTTTGGTGGTCAGTCAGACGGAAACGGCGCAGGCCACCGCCACTCAGGTTGCCGGGACCGCAACGCAAGGGGCTATAAACCTCGCGGGCACGGTGATCGCCGTGCAGACCGCCGTAAAACAGATGACCGTGGATGCGGGCGAGCAGGAAATCAATGACACCGCGACCGCGGTGGCAAACGCGGCCGGGACCCTCGCGGCTGGAATCACGGCAACCGCGGCAGTCACCGAGACCAATACCGCAATTGCGGCTGTTACCGACACTGCAGCTGCCTTGGGCGCTACCCAGACAGTGGTTGTCTCAACCACCGAGACCGCGGTGGCAAACGGTGTTGGGAGCGCGGTAGCTGGCGCGACGCAGACAGAGTCCTTCTCGCCAACGGCCACTTTGACTGCGCAAGCGGCTGCTACGTCAACCAGCAAGGCCGCGTTGACCCAGACGGCCAGCATCAGCGGCACCAGACCCAAGCGGCGCTGGACACCGCTACCGTACCCGCTTTTGTCCAGACTGCGACCGCGGTGGCGCAACTGACGGCTACTCAGAAGGCCGGTGTGACGGCAACGGCCGTTGCAGACAAGACGGCCGCCGCCGGCGCGAAGCAGACGTCCACGGCGGCGTTCATTCCCTATGCTACGCAAACAGCCGCGGCGAAGGTCACGTCGACGGCGGTAGGCAGAGCCGTTGCCTCGGCCACGGGCCAGGCCAAGGCATCCGTAACGGCAGCGGCCAAGGCGCTCTTGACGGCTAATGCGATAGCCAGCAAGACCGCGACCGCGGGGGCTGCTGCTACTGCTCGTGCGCAGGCCTGGGGCCCGAAGGCTACGGCGGCTATAGTAGCCATACAGACGAGCGCTGCCCAGACCTCTACTGCGGTCGCGGCAGACGTCGCGGCAGCCGAAACCGCAGCCGCGGGTAATGCAAAGGCCACCTTGACGGCGATAGCCATGAACGCCAGCTCGGCCGCGACAGCTGCGGCCGCCATACCAAGCAACCCGAATATCACCGTCCATCCGGCAAGAGAGACGGTAACCCTCAACCTGACTGAGTGCTCCAGCGTCAGCTTCATCAGCGCGGCGACGGGCAACCAGGGAGCCATCGACGCGCAGTGGCAGCAGAACGACGGCACCGGGACCGGCTGGGTGGACATCAATGCCCTTAGCGATCCCGGCCTCCTTGCGGGCAATGCTGCAACCTACTCAGGCGCCACGACGCAAATGCTGTCAATTACGCCTGATGCCACTGAGAATGGCTACAGCTACCGTTGTGTGTTTACGTACGAAACAGATACGGCCGGCGTGGGAGGAGCGGTCTCGGAGCCACTGACGCTGGTGGTCCACGACTAAGGAGTTGGCTAAAATAACGTGAGCCGCTTGAGCGAGCGGCATACCTAGACGCAGGCTACCCAGTGGCGGGAAACGCTGCTGGGTAGCCTGCGGCTTTTTCGCGCTCCGGTCCGGGTACACACCGGGGCTAAAGTCGCGGTCCGGCATGATCGTTGCGCTTGGGCCAAAAGCTACACGTGTGGTTATGCTATGCGATGAGAAGTGTGCTCAGCCTGCAGCAACCGGAGGACCCCAGTGCCCAATCGACACGCGATAAACATCAGGTCCATTGCGTACGCCACTGCCCTCGGCGTCCTGGCCTTGCTGCTGCTAACGCGCCGGCGTCGCAAGCGCCGTTCAGCCCGCCAGGCGCCGGCGTACATACCGCCCGCGACCGCGGTCGCCCCGTGCGCTGCCACCCGCTTGCGGCATGACCAAAAGGAAGATCCACAATGCCAGGCCGGCCTACCAGCTCACGTGCTGCGTGCAGACACGCTCATGCTAGGCGATGCGCAGCCACGGACTGTGCCTGCCCCTGCGAGCTTGGCGCCAGCTGCACTAGTGGGCCAAACCCCAATTCATCTCCCTTTGCGTCCGACCGTTCAACCGGCCGCAGCCGGCGTCGTCCCTGCCCGACCCGCAAGCGGGTGCCCCGCGCAGCCGGAGGCCTCGCCCAAGGCCGGGCGTTCGCGCCCTCGTTTCCGTGATCGGCGGCACTACTGGCCGATGACTCGGGCCTGGGCCCGCGGTGGCGCGCTGCTGGTGGTCGTGGTCCTTGCCGGCTCGGCACTGTCGGCCTTCATGGGCGGACAACAGACAACGGCAGCCTCGGTGCCGAGCATACCGGCCGCGCCGCCCCTGGTCCCGCCGGGAGCCACCGTGCTGCTGCCGCTGGCGAGTGTGGGCGGGGCGGGACCCTCCTCTGCCGTGCTGCTTCAGCCGCAGGATGCCGTCGTGGGTTCCAGCGGCAGGGTGTATGTTGCCGATACCGGAAACCACCGGATTGCGGTCTTCAGCCGGCAAGGGCAGCTGCTCGCGACGTTTAGGAGCGGCGCCGATGGCCCGCTGCGCTCGCCTTACAGCCTGGCAATTACGCCCCGAGGCGATCTCCTCGTGCTCGACAGTGACGCAGGGCAACTGCTCGAGTATACGTCCTCCGGCAAACTGGTACGGTCTCCGCCGGCGAGTGCGTCGCTCTTGGACGCGCGTGGCATCGCGGCCGGTGCCGACGGACGGGTCTATGTTGCCGACCCCCTGGCAAACGCGGTCTTCACGTTCACGCCGGATCTCCGTCTGCAGCACACGGAGCTGAGCACCGCCGGCAAGGGCGCTGCCGTGTTTAGTCAGCCCTCCGCGGTCGCCGTCGCCCCGGATGGAATGATTCTCGTGGTCGACAGCCAGGGTGGTCGAATCGTCGAGTTCACCGCCGCCTGGCAGCAGGTGCAGACTTGGCCCTTGTTCATCGCCGACACATTCCACTCACCGCGCATTCTCCCGCTGGCTCATGGGCGCTTGCTGGTGAGCGATCCGTCGAACGGCACACTGCTGCTGTTCGGCGCCGGCTCTGGCACGCCAACGCCCTTTATGCTACCTGGCGGTGTAGCCCTGACTCCCGTGGGCATAGCACGCGATAGCGCCGGCCACGTGTGGGTGACCTGCAGTAGGGCCAACCAGGTGATAGAAACGAGCGTGCCCGGAATCTGACTCCTGCAGGTTAGGCTGGTGCCCTGGCATTTTGGTCGGGCACTCCGGCGTGGCTATCCTGCCCTGTGTCAGGGTGCTTGCCATGGCCACGGTCGCTATAGAGGGAACACGGTATGCACTTGCGCGGTATTGCGGGGAGAACGTTGCTCAGAGTGAAGTCCCGGGTGTATCGGCCGGTTGCCTGGGTCGCGCTCGTTGCCGGTGTGGCGCTGCTCGCCTCGGCCTTCTGCGAAACCGCGGCTCCGCCTGCTTCGGCGCCACCGCTGATCCAGCCGCCGGCCGGGGCCGCAGCCGCCTTTCCGGGTGCGCCGGGCCCAACGATTCCCGTGCAAGCGGTACTTGGTCAAGAGGGTTCGCTGCAGTCGCCTGAAGATGCGGTCGTGTTGCCTAACGGCACAGTCGTGATCGCCGACACTGGCAACCACCGACTGGTGCTGCTTGACAGCGCCGGCCGGGTGCAGCGAACAGTCAGCCGAGGCTCGGTCCCTTTGAGCCAGCCGTACGCCGTGGCACCGGCCAGCGGCGGGTTTCTTGTGCTTGAAGCGCAAACGGGCACCATCGACCGGTTCGATGACGGCGGGCATTTTGTCGCACGCGCGGCACAGGACATAACGTTGCGCTACTCACGCGGCCTCGCCGTGGCGCCCAATGGGGAGATGCTCGTGGCAAGTCCTGTGTTCAATTCCGTGGTCGTTATGTCCGCCAATGGCACGGTTAGCAGCCGGCTCACCAGCCCGCTGGGCAGCGCTCCTGGCCAATTCAACCAGCCGGCGGCAATAGCCGTGGACGCGCACGGGCACCTCTATCTGCTCGACTGCGTGAACCGGAGGATTGAAGAATTGACGGTATCGGGCGCTTTCGTGGCGCAGTGGCCGGCGCCGGACGCAAGCACACTTACGCCGATTCACCTCCTGCCCCTGGCGGATGGGCGCCTCATCACGCTCGATCCTACCGGGGCGCTGCTGGTGTATACCTCCCGAGGCGGGGAGCCCACGCGATACCCACTCGAAGTGAATGGCGAGCCGGTTGCATCCCCTGAGTCAACCCTCTCAGGCCTGTCTTTGATGCCTAACGGTCACCTGTTAGCCACCGATTCAGGCGCCAATCGCCTGCTGGAATTTCCGCTACCGTCTGGACTCGGATGATGGCGCCAGGCGTTACGCGAGTTCAAGGAAGGAAGCCCTAGCCGGATGGCCGTGCTGCTGCGTCTCATTATCGGCGTCCCGTTGCTGGCCTGCGGGCTCTACGTGCTGGGGCCCGCTTGGGCCGTTGAGGCTCGGAGGCAATTGAGCAAGAAGCCCGGGGGCGACGAGTCGTCGCCTGGCGCGGAGGCGCCCGCCGCAGGGAACGGCGACCTGCCGGCCGGTGGCTCGCTGTCTGGCGCGGGGCACGGAGCACTATCTGGCCTGTCGCCGGCGGCCGCCGCGAGGGAGGGAGCCAGCTCCAGGCGACGTGGCGATGCCGGCATTGCCTTGCTTCTTTTGGCCCTAGGCCTGGCCGTTCGCTGGTGGGGTCTCGGCTCGCAGAGCGGAGGCATGTACGGCGATGAGGCGCAGATTATGGAGGAGGCTCGCAAGTTCATTCAGGGCATCTATACGACGCCGTACATTACCGACCACCTGAAGCTTCCAGGCCTGTACGACTTCTTGCTGAGCCTACCACTCCGTATCTCCGGTACCGACGACGTGACGGTGGCACGCGGCTTCACCGGCTTCCTCGCCGCGCTGGGCGTGCCACTGCTGTACTTCACGGCACTCGAGCTGGGCTATCCCAGACGCGTTGGCATCCTGGCAGGGGTAGTGCTGGCTACTACGTTTTGGGATGTCATTTTCTCTCGCATGGTGCTGCAGAACTCCTTGACCGCTACCACGGCCGTGGCCACGATCCTGTTCACGGTGATGGCCGTTCGACGGTCCAGCCTCACCTGCGCGGCTCTGGCAGGCTTGAGCTTGGCGGCCTCGTTCAATACATACCTGTCGGGTATGATGGTTGCCCCAGTCGTTCTTGCCTGGCTCGCACTGCTCGCGTTCTGGTTTGGCGACTGGCGCGTGCGCGTCAGTCTGCCATTCGCTGCGTTTTGGCGCCGTTCCTGGGGCTCGGCAGCGCGTGAGCGACCGCGATTGGCCCTGCTTACCGCTCGCGACGAACTCCGACCTGACTTGGGAGACCGCCGGACCTGCCCTTGGAGCGCGGGCGTGATCGCTATCGCGGCAGTGCTGTTCACCGTCGCGACGATCGGAGTCTGGCCGCTGCTGCAGCTCTACATTGCTCCGGGGAGCTCCTTGGCTGCGCACGCGACGCAACGCTTCATACTCAGCCCCGCCAACCGCTCTGCGTTTGCGCTGGCGTACCCCGGCATTGGGACAAGCTTACCTGGACTTCTGTGGCACCAGTTCCAACTCACCGTCGGCATGTTCTCGGTGCAGGGTGGTTTCGACTCCTTTTTCAACATCCCCGGTCGCCCGATGCTTGATCCTGTGAGCGCCTTCCTGCTCTACGTGGGTCTGGCTGGAGCGCTGATTCACCTTCGTCGCCCGCACAGCTCACTGGTGCTGCTCTGGTTCGCCGTGCCGATCTTCCTTGGCGTGACGCTCTCCACAGGCGACGTGCTTATCACCGGAGTACCAAGCACCACGCGCTGCCTCCCTGCTTTGCCGGCGATGTGCCTCCTGATTGCCGTTGGGTTGGACTATGCGCTTGCTTTGCCCGTCGTCGCGTGGCGAATGGTCGCCGGCCCGCCGAGGACGCCCAGGTGGGCGGTTGCGGCACGTCTCGGGGCAGTGGCACTGATCGCTGCCTACACTGGCATCGTGGAAACACAGCGCTATTGGGACTGGGCCAACGACGCCGGTCGTCACGCAGTGTACTACACGGCTGCCAGGGACTGGTCGGCGTTTGTGGGCCCGCTTGGACCAGTGAATGTGACGGTGGTCAGCCCGCCGTCCTGGCCGGTCGAGTTCGGTGTGCTCTTTGCTCCCGACGCCCACTTCTGCCTTGGCCTTTGGCGCACCACGTGGGCCTCCTGTCCGACCGCGCAAATCGTGATCTTCGATCACGACCTGGCCGATGCAAACCTGTATAGCGCCGCCACCCATGAAGGGATTGTGCCGGGCCCGTCGGCTGACCACACCGTGCGCTACTGGTATGTGGCAGGCGCCAGCCTGCCCGATCCGGCGCACGCGCTTCACCAGGTGCAATAGACGAGTTCTAGGTGCTTCATTCATGGTGCATTGACCACATGTAAGTGAGCGTAGACGAGCAAAGCGACAGCGCGATCTTGGTGCTACCGGCTCTGCTCTGCCTTACGTCCCTTTTTCGTCAAGGGATTGACGAGCTCGGTGTTCGTATGCGACAATTCTCGAGGTTTGCGCGCCCCGGCTCCCTCGCCACACGTCGCCGATGCACCGCAACTGCGGCGTTCTCGCACCGAGGCCTGGCCCGTAGGTTGCGGCGCGTTGAGAAGCGGAAGGAATGTGTAGGTGAAACCATTACGCTGGTGGCTATCACTGAGTTTGGTGTGTTCTATCGTGCTGGCGGGCGGCGCTTTCCGTGCCTCGCCGTTCGTGGCCCCGCGTCAGGTTGCGGCCTCGGGGACTTGTCCTTCTCTCTGGACATGTACCGACGTAATAGGCACTGCTGGTGCCGTGGCTGGCGATCAAAACGATCTCGGAAATGGCGTGTGGAGTGTGACATCCACCTCCACTCAAGGTGACATCTGGATGGCAGCCGACACGTTTCACTTCATTTACCAAAGCTTGACAGGCGATGGCTCTATCTCTATGCACATTTCAAGCGCCACATTCAATAATGGGAGCGACAAGCTCGGCCTCATGCTTCGCAACGACCTCACGCCCGGCGCGATCGATTACAACGAAGTGATCGGTACTCACCAGGTGAACTACCGTAGCACAGCAAATACCAACTCAGCCACCCAGGCGAGCTTTTCTTCTACACTTCCGCTGTGGATTAGGCTGTCTCGGGCTGGAAACGTGTTCACTGCATATACGTCGAGTGACGGTTCTACCTGGACGCTGATCTCTGGATCAACGCTCACGCTTAGTTCTGCCAACTCAACCATGCTTGTTGGGGTTGTTGCACGTGCTGCGTACTCAGCGGATACCAATACCGTCGACTCCGTGACGTGTACCGGCTGCGTTGGCCCTCCAACTAGCACCCCGACGAGCACGAACACAGCGACAAGCACACCGACGCTCACTCAAACGGGCACATCCACCAACAGTCCGACAAACACCCCGACAGGCACACCCACCAACACAGCAACGCCGACAATAACGGCCACTCCGACGAGCACACCCACCAACACTGCCACGCCGACGAGCACCTCGACAAGCACACCCACCAACACTGCCACGCCGACGAGCACGCCGATACCCGTTGCGGCGTCGGTTCAGGTCACGGATCTGTCCACAAGCGGGTTCGCCGTGGCATTCACCACCAATCAACTATCAACGGCCTCGCTGGTGTATGGCACCAGCGCGGGCGCTCTCACGTCTACTGCCTACGACGACCGCGATGGCGCTGGCCCAGTCGCCACGAACAGCACGGTGCACCGCTTCACGCTGAGCGGGCTCACCGGTGGCACCACGTACTACTTCGAGCCGGTGATCGGCGGTGCCGCGCAGCCCGCGCCCGGCGGCGGTGCCTACCGGCAGACTATCCCCGTGCTCACCGATTTGCCGCCTATGCCGCGTCAGGTCGCGGGCAGCGTGCTGCTCCAGGATGGCAGTGTGCCGCTTTCTGGGACGGTGTTGCTAACCGGCTACTGGGTCAATCCCAACGGCGTGCAGTCGGCGCCGCTGAGCGCGCTGAGCCAGGGAGCCGACAGCCAGAACCGCGACTACAGCTTCGCGGCCACTGTCCCACTCAACCAGGGCGGGGACGGCTACTTCCCGCTCACGGTCGGTAGCTCGGTGTTCAACGTGAGTGGCGCGGGCGACGAGAGCGGGCAACTTGGCCATGGCGGGCCAATCGCGGCCATGCTGGCAAGCCCTGTCACGCTGGTGCCGTCTTTCCAGCTGAGCCTGGCGACGTCCGTGACCTACAACGTGCAGCCCGGCTGGAACCTATTCTCGCTGCCGTTGGCGCCAAGCGCGCCGGTCTCGGCCTCGGGATTGCTGGCGTCGCTGCTCAGCCAGACGGGCGGCAAGTACGCGGAGATCGACGGCTTCGTCGCGGGGCACTGGAGCCCCATCTACCTGAACGATGTGTCCGACGGAATTGTCAGCCGGACCGACTTCACGCTGCAGCTGGGTCGAGGCTACGCGCTGTACAGCGACAAGGCGGGCAGCATCATCATTTCAGGGGTGCCGGCAGGCGCGCAGAATGTGAGCCTCGCGGCCGGCTGGAGCCTCGTGGGATTCGCGGATGCCTATGGCAGCAACCCGCCCAAGGCGAGCGCGGTGCTCGCGGGGCTGCTCGGGCAGACGCACGGCTCGTACGCGGAGTTGGATGGGTTCAGCAACGGCCAGTGGGGTCCGACCTACTTCAACGACCTCAAGGATGGGCTCACCGGCACCACCGACTTCGCCGTGGCTGCCGGGCAGGGGTACATGTTGTACACGGATGTGGCGAGCACCCTGGCGCTCTAGCCGTTAGAGGGTCAAACCGTAATTGATTGCCATTCGCGTATGTTCGCCTAAGCGGCCCGACCGAAGCCGATTGTAGCGTGACCTACTACTGCGGAATCTAGCGGGAGCACGTCGCAGTCCAACCGGCCGCAGCCGTCGTGCGCTGCCATCCTGCCGCAGCTGGAGGTCCATGGAACCTACGAAGGATCGAGTGATGAAATACCTACCTTTTGCAGCGCTGCTGTTGACGATGCTCTTGGCGCCGGCACTGCAGCCCCGCGCGTCGGCCGCGACGTCCCCGTCCGGCTCACAGGCGCGGAGCGTGCAGGTGACAGATCTGGCCGGCACGGTTCTTGTGGTCACGTTCGTCACGGCCGGGGAGCACACGGGCTCCGTGCGGTACGGCACGTCGCCGGGACGTCTCACGCTGCAGGCGCTCGACGACCGCGACGTGGCCCGCAAGGCCAAGCATCCGGCCCTGCGGAGCACGGTGCACCGGATCACCTTGGCGAAGCTCACACACAGCACGACGTACTACTATGAGCCCGTGGTGGATGGGGCTGCCCAGGCAGGCCCCGCAAAGCAGCCGTACAAGCAAGCCACGGCCCCAATTCTCGATCCCGTTCCGCCTATAACGATCTTTGGCACTGTGGTGTACGCCGGCAAGGCTGTGCCGGCGCCGGGCACGGTCTTGCTCGAAGGCTATTGGACGAACCCGGATGGGCGCAAGTCCTGGCCGGTCAGCGTGCTCGACGGACTGCCGGTGCATAGTCGCGCCGGCGCGACCTACGACTTTGTGCCGGGCCTGGTCGATGCTTCGGGGAGGACGGCGTTCGTGCCCGGCCCCAAGGCCACGTTCCACGTAACCGCGGAGGCCGATGTGAGAAGCCGTCTTGAAGCCGCGGGTCCCGTGGCCGAGGGGCGGGGCGTGCACATTACGATAATGCCGGTGCTGAAGCTGCACTGAGGCGAGGGGATCGCCATCGACCAAGTTGAGCACCGAAAGAGGCTGAACGAACTCAGCAGTCGAATGGCACTGCCGTAGGCACTCGCGTATACAGACTCAGCGTGCCTGCGGCTCCCCAATATGGGGGATTTCCAAGTGGAGGGTATGCGCGCATAATCAGATCGCGGATCGTGCTGTCATAATTGGACGATAAGCGGCCTCGCGCTTACACCTGCGCGGCAGAGGCTCCAGGGCCCTGCACTTCGACGGCGCGAATCGCACTGTAATCGTGGGCTAGAATCGTGGCCCTCAGGCCACGGGCGTCCCGGTCGTGGATCCGGCCTTTACGGAAGCACATGGAGTCGGCAAATGGCGGCCTGGGACCAGCGAAAGGATGCCTCGAGGACTGCGCGCCGCCTCCTATGTTTGTGCCTGCTCGTAACGACTTGCGCCTGCATGCTCTGCGGCGTGGCGAACGCCACGACGCGTGCCATGACGCGGCAGCCGCGCAGCCTCGCGGGACCGCCAGGCGATGCAGGCGCCCGGGTACAGCCTCCACCCGATACCTCGTCGTACCTACGACTCGAGCCCACGGCTGCTTCCACGGCACCGGTAACGGTGAATGAGGGGGTAAACTCTGGCCCGCTCATTGCACTGCTGGAAAGGCCCGTAACTGCCACCAAGACGCCGGTGCCGCGCTGTACCAAGAAGCCGGCATCGAGCTGCACCAGCGTGACGGGACCCCCTGGCTCCAAGACGCCCGTTGCTCATCGCACGGCAACACCGGCCGGCACCAAGACACCTGTTGCTCATCGGTCCGCGACACTGGTAGCGCGCAAGAGTCCCACGCGCGCGGCGACTCGATCGGTTACACGCACACGGACACCAGCCGCCGGGCACGTGTCCACGGCGACCAAGAATAGGACGTCATTGGTGACCCGGACCAGGACGCCCTCAGCGACCCGGATCAGGACGTCTACGGCGACCAGGACCAGGACGCCCACCGCGACCTGGACGAACACGCGTACGGCAACCCCGACGAAGACACTGACGGCAACTCGGACGGCTACGTTCACGCCGACGCAGACTTTCACGCCGACTGAAACGAATACCCCTACCGCGACCGAGACGCCTAGTCCCACGAACACGCCGACCGACACAAATACCACGACACCTACGCGCACGGCGACCCCTACCGCGACCGAGACTTCGACGCGTACCCTCACGCCAACGAAGACGCCAACACAGACGCCGACGCCAAAACCGACGGCCACGGCGAGCTATACGCGAACCCCTACGCGTACGGCTACTCCTACAAACACGCCTACTTCCGCGCCGACTGTGCCGCCGACATATCTCTGCCCGGCGGACGGCGCAGCCTTGCTCAGTGCCATCGCCGGGCTCAAGGCCGGCGGCTCACTGGATTTCACCTGCGCCACTGCGCTCGAGTTGTCGACACCCATCGTTCTAAAGACGAGTGTCACCATCGATGGATCGGGCAATAAAGTCACGATCGACGGACAAAGCCAGGTTCAAGCGTTCAGCATAGGCACGGGCGCTACCGTGAGGCTCAATGCCTTGACCATCAGCGGTGGCACTTCCACCAAGATGGGGGGTGGCATTGCCAATTCGGGCACGTTAACCGTAAGCAACAGCACTCTCACCGGCAACTCCGCGTTCCGCGGTGGCGCCATCTACAACGATGGCACGCTGACCGTCATCAACAGCACGCTGTCCGGAAACTCCTCTACCGACGATGGCGGCGCCATATTTAACGATGGCACGGCCATCGTGAGTAACAGCACGTTCAGCGAGAACACTGCCGGCGGCTCCGGTGGAAACGGCCTGTGGGGTGAATCCGGAAGCATAACGCTGCACAGCACAATCATGGCCGATGGCGGTCCAGAATGCCAGGGCAATGTTACCGACGGTGGCTACAATTTGGAATTCCCCGGAGCTACCTGTCGTTTCAGTTTCGCCGCACAAAGCGGCGATCCCGTGCTCAATACCGGGCTTCAGGACAATTACGGCATCACGCAGACCTATGCCCTGGGGAGCGGCAGTGCCGCGATGAGCCATGGCATGTGTATCGCCGGCATCTACGCCGGCGCCCATATAGCGGCCGTTGCCACCGACCAGCGCGGCAATCCACGGAAGTACCCGTGTGACATTGGCGCCTACGAACATTAGCGAGCGTAGTCGTCCCACATGCGCCGGTAGAGCGTTTCCAGGTCGCGCGTAAACCGCCGGCAGTCGAACAGGGGCGCCGTCTCGCGGTTGGCCCAGAGCTGCGAGCGCAGCCCATTCAGGCGCGCCGGGTCCCGCGCCAGGGCGATTGCCTGTGCTTCGTACTCGGCCAGCGAGTTCGTGACCAGCCCCGGCAGGCCTGCGGCGCGGAGAGCGCTCCCGGCAACGCGCGAGGCAAACGTCTCGCCTGTGCAGGTCAGTACCGGCAGCCCGGACCATAGCGCGTCGCTGGTGGTGGTATGACCGTTGTACGGCAGCGTGTCCAGGAAGAGGTTCGCGACCGTGTGCCGCGCCAGATGCTGCTGTGGTGGGAGTGCCGGCGCGAAGACAAGGCGCCGCGGATTGATGCCTGCGCGCTCTGCCTCTCCGCTCAGGCACTCGGGCGCCCAGCGATTTGTCTCCAGCAGCCAGAGAATGCTGCCCGGGGTGGCGTCCAGCACGCGCATCCACACCGCGAACATGGCAGGTGTGATTTTGACGACGTTGTTGAAGGCGCAGAACACGAAGCCCTCGTCGGGTAGCCCGCAGGCTGCGCGCGTGACCCCATCGCTCGAGACTTGACGCGTAGAGTCGATGGGCATGTAGCAATTGGGCATGTATGCCAGTCGCTCGCTATAGCAGGCCTGCTCTGATACAGGTACGACGTAGGGGTCGACGATTGCGTAGTCGATAAAGCTTGCGCCGGTTGACCCTGGGAAGCCCCAGAAACTCACCTGGATCGGCGCCGGGCGTAGCGCCAGGATGTCCGCTCGATTCATCGTGGTGTGGCCATTGAGGTCGACAAGGATATCCACGCCGTCGGTTTCGATCTGCTCCGCGGCGACGGCACGGGAGGCCCCGAACAGCTCGACGAACCGATCCATGCTGTGCACCACGCGCGCTCGCAGCGCGCTATGGTCGTCGGGACCAATCGAGTAGGCGCTGATGGTAAGGTCTGACCGGTCGTGCAGCTCGAACACTTCAGCCATCGTGCGGGAAAGCGGGTGCTCGCGGAAGTCCGAGGAAATGTAGCCGATGTGCAGCCGCTCGTGCCGGCGATGCAATCGCGCGATGCGCTGAGCGGAAATGCCGGTTTTCAGTGCGCCATAGTGCTCTTCCGTCCAGTTCTGCGCGCACCGCAATTGCTCGGCGGCCGTGGCCGGAACGTTGAGAAAGAAGAAGGGGTTAATTGCGCTGCCGGGAGCGGCATTGAGCAATGTGCGGATGCGCGCCCAGCGATCCTCAAGACCTTGCCACCTGCAGAGCATCTGCTGCAGATGCGCCAGATTCATCAGCGATTTAGGAGCTTCCGGTGACAGCCGTACAGCCTCCTCGAGCGCCGAGCAGGCTTCGTCGAGCCTGCCCAGCTGCCGCAGACAGTCGCCGAGGTTGTGGTGCAGAGCGGCGTTATTTGGGTCCGATGCGATGGCCTCGCGATAGGCGACCTCAGCCTCTCCGTTGTCCCCTAACTCCCCAAGAACGAAAGCCAGTGCCTGAAGCGCGGGGCCATCGGACGGGCGCTGCTGGAGAATTGCCTGGTACGCGTCCAGCGCGGCACGGTAGTCTCCTCCGCGCGCCAACGCATCCGCGACCAGCTGCTGCACCTGGCCGTCATCCGGCCAGAGTCGCTGTAGACACATCGCGGAGGCAATCGTGAGGTCGCCCATGCATTGGATTGCATTGGTAAGGTCCTGGAAGTAGCCCGGCATCGTTGGGTCGATCTCTATCGCCCGGGTGATGAGTTCGACCGCGCGCTCGAGATCGCCTCCCCGCATCGCGGCCACACCAAGCTGGCGAAGCTCGTCGCCGGACCCCTTCATTGGCGCGGCAACGGCCGGCTCAGGCAGGCGGGCCGGTTGCACCGCGGGGTTTGGGCGCGTGCCTCGCCGATCGTCCAGCAGTGTGCCCGCCGGTCTAGCAGTCAGGCAGCACTGCTTGTACTTGCGGCCGCTGCCACACGGGCAAGGGCCATTCCGCGACGTCACTGTCCCCGTACCGCGAGTTGTCACCAGCCCCATCCTCCACATGTTCCGCGAGGCCCCATTAGATCCATTTACCAGGGCTCGCGCACGCCCCTCGCCATCGCTCAGCGCCAGTATAGCTTCGCCGGCAAGAGAGCTAGAAGGCTGCGCAATTTCCCCCTCCAGAACCAGATCCTTTTGCCGAATACTTATGTAGGCCAGAGGTCGGGCGCCAGGGACGCGTGGTAACGGCCGTATCATGCGACACTCGGATCCGTCAAGCTGGCATAGTCGGGATCGCGGGAGCACGGACGCACTCGCGGCTGTTAGGCAGGGAGCAGATACCAATGTCACTCCGAATTAACAACAACGTCGAAGCCCAGGATACTCTCCGCAACCTCACGTCGGCCCAGAACGCGTTCAGTCTCTCCATGCAGCGCCTCTCCAGCGGTAAGCGCATCAATAGCGCGGCCGACGATGCGGCAGGCTATGCCATCAGCAGCAAGCTGCTGTCGCAGAGCAACGGCCTCAACCAGGCGCAGTCCAACGCTCAAGACGGCATCTCCATGATCCAGACCGCGACCGGCGGCCTGCAGACCACGATGAGCCTGCTTCAGCGCATGAACCAGCTGGCCGTTCAGTCCGCCAACGATACCAACGAGACGGCGGATCGCGGCGACCTGCAGAGTGAGGCAGACCAGATCGCGAATGAAGTCACGCAGATCGCCAATACCACGCAGTTCAACAATCAGAATCTGCTGGACGGTACGGACAATGGCGGTAACGGCTTCACCTTGCAGGTCGGCGCCAACGCCGGCCAAAACATCGTGCTCCACACCACGGCAAACGGTGCTGCCGGCGGTACAGGGTTTACCGCTGGCAACCTTGGCGTCGATACTGCCAACGCGGGTGGCGCGGCCGACGTCGACCTGACCACGCAGGCAGGCGCTAACGCAGCGATCACCACGATTCAGTCCGCGATCGCCACGGTGTCAACCGCGTCGGCCAATTTCGGCGCAGTGCAGAATCGACTTACCGATGCCATAAGCAACCTGTCGATTGGCTCGGAGAACATGACATCGGCCTACAGCGCGATCACCAACGTCAACATGGCCCAGGAATCCACGAACCTGGCTACCGCACAGATCCTGCAGCAGTCGTCCATCTCGATGCTGGCGCAGGCCAACCAAGCTCCTCAGGGCGTCTTGAAGCTTCTCGGCTAAACTGTAATTCTGTAGCGGGCGCTGCGGATATCCTACAGTATTCGTAACGCGAGACCCATACGGGCGAACTGACCTCTCGCCCGTATGGGCTCCCGCCATATTTGGGCCTTCGGGGTTTTCGTGGCTAGATACATCTAGGGACGGTTGGCGAGGGGTGCGATGCTGGCATCGGCCAGCTGCGGCCGCGCGAAACCACACGATCGGCATGCTGGGGCAACGGCCTGAGGAAGCAGGTTCAGGTTCAAGGAGGCAGGAGCGGTGTCCACGCCTGTTAGCAGCACCGGATCGACCGCATCGAGCTCGTCCACCGCGACGCAGCCCATCGACTATCTTGGCGATATCCAGTCGCTGACATCTTCGCCTTTCGATCCCAACACAGTCATCAACGCCCTCATTTCGGCTGATGAGGTGCCGGTCACCCAGCTGCAGTCGCAGATCACCACCATACAGAACAATGCCACGACCTACGCTAGCATCGCGAAAGACGTCTCGGCGTTGCAGGTGGCGAACTTCAACCTCACGCTGCAGAGCAATACCCAGGCGATGACGGCGACATCCTCCAACACGAGCGCGTTGAGTGCCACGGCCTCACCTCTGGTGCAGTCTGGAACCTACTCCGTGGCAGTCAACAACGTGGCCACGGCCACCACGGCACAGTCCACTGCCGCCATAGGCCTGTCGATTAATCCCATTTCCGGCACTACTCCATTGGCGCAGCAGTACCTCGCCGTGACGCCAACCGCCGGCTCGTTCACCGTTCAGGTGGATAATCAAACTGAGACAGTGAACGTTGACCCCACAAAAGCTCCGCTGGATTCCAGCGGCGGCGCGCTGTACCTCCTGCAGCAGGCTGTGGCGCAGGGTCTCACCGCGGCTGGCGAATCCAGCGCCACGACCAACGTGACCCTCACCAACGGACAGGTTGGCCTCCAGATTTCCGGTTCCACCGGCACGCATACGGTAACGCTCGGCGGCGACACCTCGAACTTCCTCAGTATGATGGGCCTGACCGGCGCGACCGGCACGACGGACTCCAATGGAAATCTGGCGCTGACGGAAAACGTCAATGTGGGGCCGTCTGTTTCCGGCAACACAGCCCTGTCGCAGCAGAATCTTGTTCTCACCCCTACGGCGGGCACATTCACCGTGCACGTAGACAACCAGGCCGTGGCCGTGAACGTCGATCCCACTAAAGCACCGCTATCGAGCGGTGGTGCTCTGTACCAGTTGCAGCAGGCTATAGCCCAGGGCCTCTCGGCTACGGGCGACAGCAGCGCCGGCGTCACCGTGGGCCTCAACAACGATCAGGCTACGATCAACATCAGCGGTGCTAGCACCACCCATACGATATCGTTGAGCGGCGATACCTCCAACATTCTCGCCATGATGGGCTTGACCGGCGCTAATGGAACCACCAACGCGAGCGGTGCCCTCGCCGTGAGCGGCAACGTCACCGTGGGCCTGGCCGCGACTACACCGCTCAGCTCGCTCAATCTCAACAACCCGATTACTGAGGGCACCTACAGCGTGGTGGTTGACGGCAAGGTGCAGACGCTCAGCGTCGCGGCGAATCAGACGCTGCTGGGTCAAAATGGCGTGTTGACACAGCTCCAGTCGACGCTGCAGTCTGCCATCTCGGCCGGCGGCGATTCGACTACCAAGGTTAACGTCGGCATCTCTGCCGACAAAGTCGCTATCTCGCTCAGCGGCAGCTCGCCCGCGCACACCATCTCGTTTGGCGGCGCAGGCGATACGTCGAATTTCCTCACAATCATGGGGCTGACCACCGCGCAACTCTCGAGCAGCTCGCTCAGCGCGACCAGCAGCGCCCAGGTGGGTGTGGTCCAGGCAAATCAGCCGCTCGCCAGTGCGGATTTGGCCACAGCGCTGACAGGTACGCCCAATGGAGATGGCACGGTTTCTGGGACCTTCAGCATCAACGGCACGAGTATCGATTGGGATTCATCCAGCGACGCCTTGACTGACGTCATCGCCAGAATCAACAGCTCGACGGCCGGCGTGATCGCCCAGTACGATGCCACCAACGACCAGCTCGTTCTCAGCAGCAAGACGACAGGGCAGGCTGCCATGTCCCTAGCGGATGTGACCGGTAACTTCCTCGCGGCGATGAACCTGGCCCCGGGCACCACAAACGCCCAGCAGCTTGGCGCCAACGCCAGTATCACGGTAAATGGCAACACCACCGTGACCTCGCCGAGCAACAGCATTACCACGGCCGTGCCCGGCCTTACGATAAATGCGACTGGGAAGACGGCGGCCGGTCAGCCCGCGACGATCACCGTGGGACCAGATACGACCACAATTACCAACAACGTGCAGGCGTTCGTGACCGCCGTGAATAAGGTGATTGGCGACGTCAACACCAGCCAGCAGCAGAACTCCGACGGCACCTACGGGCCCCTCTTCGGGGATCTCACGCTTACCAGCCTCAACAACAACATCTTGGATGTAATTCTGGGCCAGATAACCACGAGCGGATCGTACCAGTCGCTGCAGGATGTCGGCATTACCACCGGCGCGGTTGGTGCCACGGTGCTGGGCGAGAACAATCCGCTGGTGTTCGATACCACGGCGTTTGCTGCGGCGCTCGCGGCAAATCCCGGCCAGGTTGCCTCATTGTTCAACGGCACACAGGCGGCGAATGGCTTTACCGGCATGTCGGCGCAGCTTGACGCTTTCCTGCAACCGGAGATCAACCCGCTCAATGGGCCGTTTGCCCAGGAGGCGACGACCTCTCTCGCGGACGTGCAGCAACTGCAGAGCCAGATTACGCTAATGCAGACGCAAATCTCCAACCAGCGGACGATGCTGACTAACCAGTTCACGGCCATGGAGAATACGCTCAATCAGCTGTCGTCCGAGAGCAGTATTCTTGGGCTCTCGTCCAGCTCGAGCAGCTCCACGAGCAGCAGCACCACGAGCAGCACCACGACAAGCTGACACAACCAGACGCACCTTCCGCTTGGCCCGTATTGTGCTGGTTCTATGCGCATGAGCTGATCCCAGGGGATCCTATTGTCGGTTGGGCTGATCGACGCTCGGCCCGATCGGCCAAATGGCGGAAAACTAGGACTCTAGTTTTGCTCGATCGTGCCGAATACGATAGAGAAGGAAAGGAGAGTAGACGATGACGAACACTGCAATCGCCCAGCGAGAGCTGCTGCACCGGCTACTCGGCCTGACCGGCCAGCAGAAGCAGGCGCTAGACGCGGGCGACGCCACGAGGCTCAACACGCTGGCCAAGATGCGCGCCAAGGTCATAAGCGATGCCGCGGCCATTCTGCCCCCAGTGGTGGCGTGGGAGCCCGAGGTGGCCGATTTGGTGTCAGCCTTGCAGCGGAGCACAGCGGGCCTTCAGCAGAGCACGGGCGCCCGCATGGCGGCGGTGCGCCGGCAGTTAGTGCAGCTCACGAAGGGCAGCAGTGCCGCGAAGTACCTGACAGGAACATTTCCCTTGTATCAAAGCAGTTGGAAGGCGTAGGGGCGGGCACATGTACGCAGTGGCCGGCTCTCTGCCATTTAGGCGCGCTGATGGGGGCGATTCGCACGTTCCCAGCACATGGATGGGGCAGGCGCTCGTGTGACAGGGTGGTGAGTGAAATGGACGCAATTCGCCAGACAGGACCAACAGAGGCAACCGACACCGTTCTCGCTTCCCAGCAAGCAATCGCGCAATCTCAGGCAGCCGCCGATGTGCAAAAGGCATCGACTAAGACGGAGGCGGCTGCGTCACAAAGCACGGGCATCAGCTTTTCCATGGTGGACGCGTTTGCCACGGTTGGTTCGCGTAGCGCCATGCGGACTGACATCGTGTTTGGACCGAACAGCCAGGTCGCCCAGATTCGCGTGATCGACGCGGAAACGCATCAGGTGATCAGCACCAGTCCGCCCGACTCTATCGCGCACATGCAGATGGAGATGCAGGCGTACCAGGAAGCGGTCAAGAGCAAGCTCGGCTCGACCTAGCCATTCCTGAGCCGGCCGCGATGACAGCATCTGCGGAGACGCTGCCGGCACCCGTCTGTGGGTGCTCCAAATGGGGCTCTCACTAGTGGCAGGCGTGTGCTAGGAGTCATGGTTCATTGCAGCCGGATAGGTAAGACCCAGGCGAACGCGATTAGGAAGGATGGTCACGCGCGATGCAACCCACCGGCTATCAGCAGTATCGCACCGTGTCGACGGTGACCGGAGGCCCCGGCGAGCTCCTCCTGCTGCTGTATCAAGCGGCAATCAAGAATGTGGGCCAAGGCCGTACGGCCATCGAGTGCGGCAGGCCCAGCGTGGCTCACTCACATCTGATGCGGGCACAGGAGATTGTTACCACGCTGCAAACAACGCTGGATTTCCAGCGGGGCGGGGAGATCGCTACTCGCCTTGCCGAACTGTACGGTTTCGTCCAGCGGCGATTGATTACCGCCAATGTTTCGAAGACAACCGAGCCACTCGACGAGGTCCTGCCCATTCTGCGGCAGCTTCTGAGCGCGTGGCAGGCCGCCGTGAGGGAGTCAACCAGGAAAGCAAGCTAATACATAGTGCCATAGTGATCCAACCACCCCGCGCCATATTGGTGCATATTTAGCCATTTAAGCTCAATTCGCACCCCCATTTGGGTCATATGCAGTGACCCAGATGGCGTGTATGCTCGCTCTGTCAAGGTTCCCCAGAGAACCGTGACGTCGAACGAGACCAGCGGACGCAGGCGGCCGACCCCGAACAAACCCGAACCATGTGCGCCATGCGTTGGCGGGGGAAGCCGTCGAGAACCGGCCGGGCTACGATTGAGGGGAGCGAATAGTACGATGCGCATTGACCTTGGGATGCAGTCGCGATTCGCACATGACGGCGAGCCGGTTGTTGACGAGCTCTGCACGGGGAGTGTGCGTATCGCCCCCGCTCTGGCAGTGGGCGATTATCGAGGGTCTGACGAAGGCGCGCAAGATGCGTGCGCGTCGGGTCTGGCTGTCACGGTCCCCGATGCCGAGGAGAGTGACGGCATTGACGAACGCGATTTGGTCGGGATGTACCTGCGCGACGCCGCACGGTACCCACGATTGACCGCCGAGCAGGAGCGAGACCTCAGCCGGCGTATTCTCGAGGACCACGATGAAGATGCGGCGGCCATGCTGACACAGTGCAACCTGCGCCTCGTCGTGCGTGTTGCCAAGGGATACCAGGCGCAGGGTTTGGGCCTGCTGGACCTGATTCAGGAAGGCAACATTGGCCTTATGAAGGCCGTGCGTCGCTACGACGGGCGGAAGGGTTTCCGATTCTCCACCTACGCCGTGTGGTGGATCAGCCAGCAGATCACGCGCGCCATTTGGAGCAGCCACGGCCCGATGAAGATTCCTGCCCGCATTATCGACGAGCACCGCCGCACGATGCGTGCGCAGCGCGAGCGCCTCGCGGCAGGTGACGCCGGTGCATGCGACGCCGCGGCTGCCGACATACCGGAGCCGGCCAGCCCTTGGAGCATCGTGTCGGTCTCCAGCGAGGAAGCCGTGCGGCGGATTGACTCGATGCCGGCCGACGAGGCCGAAAGTCCCATGCAGTACGCCGAGAACAGAGAGCTACTGGGTACCATCTTCCAGGCGCTGCACGACGTGAGCCGTCGCGATCAGGAGATCATCACCGAGCTGTTCGGCTTGAACGACACCGCGCCCTTGCGGCTCGAGCAGGTGGCAACCAGCCATCACCTCACGTGCGAGCGAGTGCGTCAGATCAAGAAGAAGATCTTCGAGTCCGTTCGCCAGTCACCTGTGGCCGAGCAGCTGGCCAGCTCCTACTAGCACCCGAGCGCGGGAGACTACACGCTGGGTTGCGCTTGCACGCGGTTGGGCTGCCACCGCACCCGCGGGAGCATTAGGCCGGGATCGTGCTGAACGCACGGTGCGCGGATCTTGGCTTGTCGGGTACCATGGTGGCATGCCGCCTGCTTGCAGCCGGCGCCAAGAGACTGATCACCACGAGGATTCGCACTACCCACCATGCGTATCGCAATGCTGAGCCTGCACTCCGGGCCGCTCGACCAGCCTGGCGAGGGCTCCAGCGGTGGCATGAATGTCTACATCCAGGACCTGAGCCGCGCGCTTGCCACCGTCGACGTAAACGTCGATATCTTCACGCGATCGCCCCGGGGCTTCGAAGTCGCGCAGTTTGCGCCCGGCGTGCGAGTCTTCAGTGTGCCCGCTGGTCCAGTAGGGCCAGTCGCCAAGGGCGACATCGCAAATCTAGTTCCCGCGTTGCTCGAGGGAATAGACGATGTGGCAGGCTCGCAGACGAGACCGTACGGCTTGGTGCATTCGCACTACTGGGCGTCGGGCATGGTTGGCCAGCGCCTGGCGCGACGCTGGAACGTACCGCACGTACAGATGTTCCATACGTTGAGCCGCATTAAGACCAAGTATGCTGGGTCCGCGCCCGATCCCAGGCGCGAGCGGGCCGAGGTCCGGCTATTGCGACTAGCGCATGCCATTGTCGTCTCAAACCCTGTGGAACGCATGCAAATCCTGGAGCAATATCCCAAGCAATGCGCACATCTCGTGAGCATTCCGTGCGGTGTAGACATCAAAGCCTTCCACCCACGCCAGGGGGCAGCGTCCCCATCCGAGTTCATCGAGATGCCTGTCGATAGGCGGTTCACGGTAGTGGCCCTTGGCCGGTTGGAGCGGTTGAAGAACTTTGGTTTGCTTCTCGAGGCCGCGGCCCTGGCCGGCGCTCGCGAGCCGCGCTTTGCCGGCGAGCTTCGCATCACGGTGGCCGGCGGCGTGTCGTCGGATGAGCCCGAAGAAGCGGAGCGCCTCCGTGCCCTGGCACGATCGCTGAACCTTGTCGATGCTGTGCGTTTCGTAGGCCCTGTGCCAAGGACTGAGATTCCCGCGTTGTATGCGGCCGCGGACGTGTGCGTCGTCCCGTCGCTGCACGAATCGTTTGGGCTCGTGGCCCTGGAAGCTATGGCCAGCGGCTTGCCCGTCATTGCCACGCGCTCGGGTGGCATGCAGATGACGGTAGTGAATGGTGTCTCCGGCTTCCTGGTAGATCCGCGCGATCCCTCGGAGCTGGCCGACCGGCTGCTCAAGCTCTGGGCGTCGCCGGCGTGTAGGCGAAGCATGGGCCGGCATGGCGAGCGAACGGCACAGCACTACGCGTGGCCGCTTGTGGCCGAGCGGATGCTGTGCCTGTATCGGGCTCTCCTCGCGGGGCGCACGCGCTATACGCGGGATCCTAGGTTGGACCGGCGGTTGCCAGCGGGTTGAGCCACCGCAGGCCAGGAAGGCTGGCGAAATCTCGATCGGCGGAGCACAGCGTCAACAACCCTCATAGTGCCATGAGCAGCGGTTTCTCCAGTGCCTGCCGCACGTCCGCCAAGAAGCGTGCCCCCTGTGCACCGTCGGTTGCTCGATGGTCTGCCGAGAGGGTCATCTTCATGATCTTGCCCACGGCCAGCTGACCATCCCGCACGACCGGCACGTCGCGCACCGCGCCAACCGCGAGAATGGCTGCCTGTGGCGGGTTGATGATGGCGATGAACGTGTCCACATCGAACATGCCGAGGTTGCTCACCGTAAATGTGCCTTCGGCGAGGTCGTCGGGCTTGAGTCTACCGGCCCGCGCACGCTCGGCCATGGCCTTGGCTTCGCGCGAGATCTGTCCCAGCGACTTGCGGTCCGCATCTGGAATCACCGGCGAGATGAGGCCCTCATCGAGTGCAATAGCTACCGCGATATTGACGCGGTCGTGGAGCAGCAGTTTCCCGTCCTGATATGAGCTATTCAAAGTCGGATGGCGCTGCAAGGCTCCGGCGCACGCTTTCACCACGAGGTCGTTTACCGAGATCTTCACCATGCCTGCTGCTTGCTCGTTCAGCGTAGCGCGCAGCGTCATGGCCTCGGCCATGTCTACCTCAACCGTCAGGTAGAAGTGCGGTGCAGTCTGCTTACTCTCGGTCAGTCGCTTGGCGGTCGTCAGTTGGATGCGAGACAGCGATTTCTCGCCCGTGACGGCAAGCTCAGGTTCGCCGGCGACGGGCAGCGCCTCTGGTGCAGCGGGCTGCGGGCCAGCAGGACCCGTCTTCACAGGCTTGGACCCGGCTTTGAGGGCAGCCTCGACATCCTCGCGAACCACCCGGCCGCCGGGGCCGCGTCCAGAGATCGTGCCTAAATCAAGCATGTGCGACTGGGCCATCTTGCGCGCCAGTGGCGAAGCCTTAATCCGGCCGTTGGTGCCGCTTACCTCGCCGGCAGCCGAAGGGGACGGTGCGGGGACTGGCGATTGGCCGACGTTCGACTGCTCAAAACTCCCACTCACAGGCGTGACTGCCGCGCTGGACGGGGCATGCGACGGTTCAGCCACTGCCGGCGCGCCTGGGGCTATAGGCCGGTGTCGCAGCTCGCCGGTAGCTTCCGGCGCACCGCCTGACCCAGCCGGTGGCTCCTCGCCATCCTTTAGCAGAATCGCAATCGGCTTCCCCACAGCCTGGCTCTCGCCTTCCTTCACCAGGATGCGATAGAGTCGGCCTTCACCGAACGATTCGACCTCCATGTTCACTTTGTCGGTCTCGATCTCCGCCACCACATCACCTCTGGCGACGGCGTCACCCTCTCTCTTGAGCCACTTCACCAGCTTGCCATGCGTTTCGTCGGCGCCGGTCTTGGGCATTAGCACATTCGTCGGCAACTGCAGTCCCCTTCTGCCGCTTATTTTGACATAATCAATTGGTCTGCGTCGCCCACCGGACAGTGGGAAGGCGCTCTGCGTGCCCTATCATTTCACCACATTGCCAGACCTGAGTGCCGCAGCCGCAGGCTACTGCCGGTAGAGCAGCTGACGGGCTGCGCGAGTCACATGCTCCTCGCGGGGATACGCTTCACGCTCGATGTTCTTGGCATACGGCAACGGCACTTCGGCGGCGGCCAGACGGGCAACCGGCGCATCGAGGTCATCGAAGGATTCCTCATAGATTCGACTGGCAATCTCTGCGCCCATGCCGCCTGCCTGCCAGTCTTCTTCCAGCACCATCACACGATTTGTCTTGTGCACAGACTTTGCCACGGTCTCAATGTCCAGGGGGCGAAGCGAGCGAAGGTCAATCACTTCCGCCTCGATCCCGTCCTGCGCCAGCGTGTGGGCAGCTTGCAGCGCGATGAACAGCATGCGCGAGTACGTCACGATTGTCACATCGCTGCCCGACCGTTTGATATCGGCTTTCCCGAACGGAACCGTGTATTCTCCAGTCGGCACTTCGCCCTTGCTAGGGTATAGCTTTGTGTGCTCGATGAAGAACACAGGGTCGTCGCTGCGAACCGCCGTCTTCAACAGGCCTTTGGCGTCGTACGGCGTCGCAGGCATCACCACCTTGAGACCAGGAACATGAGCGAAGAATGCCTCGAGGCTTTGTGAATGGGTAGCGCCAACCTGGGCCCAGCCGGCAGGCGTACGAATGACAATAGGAGCCTTGAAATGACCACCGAACATGTAGTGGACCTTGGCGGCGTTATTGATGATCTGGTCAATGGCCACCAAACTGAAATTGATAGTCATCAGCTCCACGATCGGCCGGAGGCCGCCGATAGCCGCACCAACGCCCGCGCCTACGAAGACCGATTCGGCGAGCGGCGTATCGCGGCATCGTCTGGCGCCAAACTCGTCCAGCAAGCCCTTGGTCACCGTGTACGAGCCGCCGTAGGCATTGATGTCCTCGCCCATGATGAACACGCGCTCGTCGGCGCGCATCTCCTCGCGTATTGCTTCGCGCAGGGCCTCTGCGTAAGAAATCACTGGCACGCGTTTCTCCTGTCTTGGGGGGGTTGGGTGCTCAAGGATAGTCGCGGAGCTATTCTGCCCATGCGGGGCGAAGGTCGAAGCCCGTGCTGTCTACATAGACGTCGGTGTACAGCTCGTCGAGCGCCGGCTCTGGGCTTTCGTCAGCAAACTGGACTGCTTCCGCGACCACACCCTGCGCTTCGCGCTCCATGCGATCGAGATCGGCCTCGTCAACGACGTCCATCTCGAGCAGCCACGCCGGAAACTTCTTCACGGGGTCGTTAGTCTTCCGCTCCAGCACCTCTTCCTTGCTCCGGTAGAGCTGGGCGTCCACAGCAGAGTGGCCCCGATAGCGATACGTCTCGGCCTCGAGCAGCATCGGGCCATTCCCGCCGCGCACGTACTCGTAGGCTGCCTTGCACTCGCGGTACATCCCCAGGACATCCTGCCCGTCCACCGTCTTGGTGGGCATGTTGTAGCCGGCGGCCTTCTCGGCTATGGTGGCGACTGCGGTAGTCTCCTTAATGGGTGTGCCCATGGCGTAGAGGTTGTTCTCGCAGAGGAACACTACCGGCAACTTCCACACTGCGGCGAGGTTGAGGGCCTCGTGAAACTCGCCCATGTCCGTGGCGCCGTCTCCAAAGATCACCAAGGTAACATCGTCTTGTCCCCGATACTGGCTGGACAGCGCCATGCCTACGGCAAGCGGCAGGTGTCCGCCGACAATCGCGTACCCACCGTAGAAGTTGCGCTCCGGGTCGCACAGATGCATGGAACCGCCCTTGCCACGGCTGCACCCACTCGCCTTGCCAAACAGTTCCGCCATCAACACCTTGGGATCCGTGCCCCTCGCAATGGCATAACCGTGATCGCGATAGTGCGTAAAGATGTGATCTCGCGCTTCCAGGGCATTGATAGCGCCGACAGCCACGGCTTCCTCGCCTATGTATAGGTGCAGGAAGCCGCCAATGTTGCCCGCGGCATACATTTCGGCGCACTTTTGCTCGAAGCGACGAATTAGCAGCATCTGGCGATAGAAATCGACCATTTGTGCAGGCTCAAAACCTTGAATCGCGCGCTGTCGTTGTTCGACGCTCAATGTCTCTCGGTCCTTCCTGTCAAGGGTGAGACGTTCGCCCACGGATGTAGCTGACAGCTAGGCAACGCCACCAGCGACAGCGCTCCGTGCTGCGCAGCGAACCTGGTAGCTGCGTACCCGCTCGCGCCGGCACGGCATGCCAGCCTGTAGCAGCGGACCGCGACGTCTCCTAACTTCAGCATACCCGACCCGCTCGATTTTCGAGGGTCAAGCCACTTCACAAGCGGCCTAAGAAGGTGTATATACTGGTGCCAGGCGGGCCACCGTGCTAGTACCATTGGGCTATCGAAGTAGTCTTTGGCCCCATGGTACAACGAGGTAACAACAGATGGGCAGTGCGCCGTCCCTCCAAGGTACAGTTCAGCAGGCGCCGAGCAAGTCCGGGCGAACCGACAGTGTAGCGGCCAGGATGAGAGGACAGCGCGGAGCTAGGCGCCGGTGGAACAGGTAGGTATACTGATGATCGATGAAGAGACAAAGTTCTTGGCCGTTACCAAACAAGAAGCTGAGCTGTTGATGGACAGCTTCAAGGTCTCGAACCCGATTACCCGCAACATTGCGCTCAAGGCAGCGGGCTTGGTGCTCGAGTTTGCATCGGAAGACGATGTTCGTGACGCACAGCGGATGTTTGATAGCCCCAGGAAGCTGGACATAGAAGTTCTACCTTAGTGCGCATTTCTGAACGCAAGAGACAGCTTCGCGATAGTGCCGCCGATCCTGGCATGATCGAAGAGCGAGCCGTCAAACGGGTCACTGCACAGAGTCAGGCAGTGGCCCGTAGGTCGTCTGCGGCCAAACAGGCTGATCGGTCGGGCCGCCGCCCAAGCTCGGGAACCAAACAGAGCGTGGTCCAAACGCCGCCGCGCGTTCGCAAACAACGTGGTCCAACGTTCTACAACGTCATTGGCGTCATCGGGTTGGTTTTCGCCGTGTGGCTGGCGGATATCACCGTCAACAACTACAATTCGAACACCAACGCTTATCCTGGGAAGGTCAAGCAGTATCAGACTGCGCAGGCTCGCTACTCGATCTACGAGCACGAGCTTGGTGTCTACCAAGCAGCAGTGGTGCGGCATAATGCGGCGGTGAAACAGCACGCAAAGCAGGTACCCGCCGTACCCAAGAAGCCCATCGCGCCGGCCAAGCCCGGGTCCTCGCCGGTGAAGCCTGTGATATCGGCAAGCGACTTCGCCCTGCCTATACTGTACGGCTTGCTGTCTCTCGCCTACCTGTACCTTGGCTATCGGGCACGTCGCATGAGGCCAGCCGGCACCGCCAGAGCGCTGCCTCGTTGATCGCGGACTGCTAAGGGGAAGCTTGAACGAAGTCCACCAGGGTCGTTGAACGGGAGGACCGGCTGGGGCCGCGACGCACCTCAGACCCTTCGGGCCTAGATGACTATGGTTGCGGGGGTCGGATTCGAACCAACGACCTTCGGGTTATGAGCCCGACGAGCTGCCACTGCTCCACCCCGCACAAGTAGTATGCCGTTGCCTGCACGGATCCGTCAAGGCAGGGTAGGTTCGCCGGGCTTAGAGCGCGCGTGAGCGAATTTGGATGTCCCACCGATCTACCCGGTGCCGGTTGGCGCCGCTGGTTCGGAGCTTACGCTAGAGGCAGCTGCAGTCTCGAGCGACGCGGTGATGGAGATGCCTGCTTCGCTCATGGTGACTCCGAAGAGCCTATCGGCGTGCAGCATCGTCCCACGGTTGTGAGTCACCAGGAGGAACTGTGTTGTCGCGCTGAGCTCCTTGAGGATCGAGCCGAAGCGCCCGGTATTCGACTCGTCGAGAGCGGCTTCGACTTCGTCGAGCAGGCAGAACGGTACCGGCCGTACGCGCAGCATGGCAAAGAGCAGCGCCAGCGCGACAAGAGCGCGCTCGCCTCCCGACAGCAGCGCGAGGTCGCGGGTGCGCTTGCCTGGCGGCTGGGCACTGACCTCCACGCCCACCGGCATCCCGACGGCGTCGTACTCAGCCGTAAGGCGACAGCTCCCGCCCCCAAATAGTCGCGAAAAGTACACCGCGAACTGCGCATCCAGCTGTGCCACAGTGGCTGTGAAGCGCTCGCGCAGCGTGGAGTTCGCTTCTTCGATGATTGACCGCAGGCGGGCCACTCCTTCTCGCAGATCGGTCGCTTGCGTGCGCAAGAAGCCCAGCCTGTCTTCAACGCCGGTCAGGTCGTCTTCGGCCCGGGCATTGACTGGGCCAATCGCCGACAGCTCAGCCCGTAGCGCTTTGACTCGGCCAATCGCACCGTGCGGTGGCACGGCGACAGGCAACTCTTCGAGCTCGCACCCCAGCTCGGAGGCGACTTGTGCCCGCAGGATCTCAGTCTCGCGGGACACGCTGTCCAGGTCACGCCTGGCAGTGTCATAAGCCGATTGGGCGAGCGCCAAGCTTTCCCCGGCCAGGTGCACTGCCGCTCGCAGCTCAGCGTAGCGGCCTTCCTCGTCGTGGATGCGGGCCTCGAGCGGGCGCAGCTCGGCTTCTATAGCGCTGAGCGACTTGGCGGCCGCGGCCTCGCGCGCGACGGCCTCACGCCGCGCGCGGTCAAGCGCGGCCACTGAGGCGGTCATGCTCCGCTCTTGCTCGGCGTGGCGTGCAACGTCGCGCTCAATGTTCGTCACGTGCCGCTGCCGCTCATCTACCAGCTTGATGGCAGAGGTCAACCTATCATGCAGCCGAGCTGCCATGAGCTCAGCATCCCGGCAGATGGCCTGAGCGCCTGCAACGCGCTCGACCGCACCGTTTAGCGCCAATTGACACGCACCTGATGCCTGGCCCAGCGAGTCGCTCTCGTCACGTGCGGCAGCCAGCTGCAGCTGCTCCGCTTCCAGGAGGGCGCGTTTGTCGGAAAAGTCAGTGGCCAGCCGTTCGGTGAGCGGTAGAGCGGCTGAGGCCGTACGGCGTGCCTCCAGCACAAGGCGCTCGTGGAACCGGGCCTCGTCCCGGGCACGGGATGCCCCGGAATCGGCGGTGCTCAACGCCTTGCGCTCGCGCTCATGCTCCGTTTCCGCGGCCGATAGCACGGCCTGCTCGCGCGCGAGCCTCTCTCTCGCCCGTTTCTCAGCGCCCCTGGCCTCATCGAGTGTCACCTGGAGTACGTTCAGCTCCTGTCGGCGCCGGATCAGCTCCGCTGCGCGCTCGTCGATGCCACACACGACCGAGCCATCGGCAAGCGCCGCCAGCGCTGAATCCTGAGCTACGGCACTCAGTCCGTAGGCAGGTAGGAACGGCTGGCAGCGCAGGAGCGTGGCCGCGTCGCGCAACAATATCACCCGGTCCAGCTGCAGTGCCGCGCATACCGGGATGCCTGCACAGTCCTCGCACTTCTGCGAGGCCCAGCCTAGCTCGTCTCCTGCGCCGATCACGCCGAGTGTGCGCAGGGCCGCCAGCGCCTCGCCTGGTGTGGGCAGTCGCAGGTTCGGTGCCAGCTCGTCCGAGCAGGGGCGTCCCTGCGCGTCCCCGTACCCATCGCCGCCGCGCTCATGCCTGGACGAGTAGGCCCTACCAAGGCGTGCCTGCGAGCCGTCTGGGATCCCGGAACCAGCGGTAACGGCAAGCTCTGGAGCGCCGGTCTTGAAGCCTGCGATCCCGAGCTCTCGACAGCCCGATGAGGTGGCTATGATGGTGACGCGGCCCCGTTGACTGTCGCCCCTCAGCCGTTCCATGAGCAATGCATCGAGATCGTCCGTTACCAGGGCCACAAAGCGTGCACCAAGCAAACTCGCAATAGGCATTTGCCAGGCAGGATCAATGTGCAAGGAATGGGCCACCACGCCGACCGCACCACCGTGTTGAGCCAGGTCTCTCAGTGGTGCGTCCAGGCCGTCCAGGTTATGCAGCCAGGACTGCAACACCTCATGCCTGGCGGCAATGCGTTCGCGTTCGCGTATCGCCGCTTGCAATTCTGACTGAGTGGCTGCTACGACCTGGCGAGCTGCACCGGCGCGGGCACGCGCCGCGTGCTCAGCCGTGCGGGCTTCAGCCTGGTGCTGCTGCGCAGCAGCCAGCGCCATGACTGCCGCTGCATGCTCGGTTTCAGCTTCGTGGAGCGACGCCTGCGCCGAGGCCAGGGCGCCTTTGTGGCGCTCGATCTCACGCGACAGGCTCTCGACCGATGCCGCCGATGCGGCAGTGGCCTCCGCGAGGCGTGTAACCCGGCGCAGCGCGTCCTGATACCGGGCTTGCGCATCACGATCAGCCACGGCAGCCCGGTCGCGCTCGCTTTGCAATGACCGTGCTCCGGCGCGGCGCATAGCGATCTGTGCTTCGATCTCACGTATCTCCGTGTGAAGCGAGTCGACCGCCAGCGAAGCTTCCTGCAGCGCTTGTTGTTCCTGGCAGGCTGCTTCGGCCAAATGGTCGTGCTCGGCGTGCAAGAAGCCGGCACGCTCCTCGGCTGCCGTGATCTGGGCAGACGCCACTGCCTGGTCGCGCTTGGCCGCGGCGACGAGCGCCTGCTCGGCTGCCACCCGGCCGCGTAGCGGCTCGCGCGTCGCGCGGTCGACTTCTAGCGTGCTGAGCAAGGTCTCTTCCGCCTGCCGGTTGCGGATTACCGCGGCCTGGGCTGCAGCGAGCTGGTCCTGCGTCTCAGCGACCCGCGGCTCGGCGCTTTTCAGGCGTGAGAGCAGACGTGCAGCCTGGGCCCCATATGTCACCTGTTGCAGCTGGCGCAACTCCGCCTCGGCCGCGCGGTATGCTCGCAGTACTTGCGCTTGTTGCGACAAACTCTCCAGCTGGGGAGCAAGCTCGGCGACGACCACGTCGACGTGCACCAGATTCGCCTCAGTCTGGGCCAGCTTGCTCTCGGCCTCGTCCCGGCGCAAGTAGTACTGCTTCAGCCCGGCTAGGTTCTCAATAGTCGCCCGCCGTTCCTCGGGTCGGAGTGACAGCACTGCGTCAACCAGGCCCTGGTTGATCACCACATGCCCGCCTGCGTGGATGGAAGCTCCGGCAAGCAAGTCGACTATGTCGCGCAGGCGCACTCGCGTGCCGTTGAGGAGGTACTCATTCTCACCCGACCTGTAAGCGCGGCGCGTTACCCGCACTTCGTTGAATGGCACGCCGAGCCACCCACCCTCATTGGCGAAGACCAGTGAGACTTCTGCCAAACCTAGGCTGGACCGGCGAGCATTCCCCGCGAAGATTAGCTCGTCCGTGCTGCGGCACCGGACATGCCGCAGGTTCGTCTCACCCAGGGCCCAGCGGACTGCATCGGTAATGTTGCTCTTGCCACTCCCATTTGGCCCGACTATGGCCGTAATGCCGGGCCGCAGCTCCAACGTGGTACGGCCGGCGAACGTCTTGAACCCGTGCAGCGAGATCGACTTGAGGTGCAAGCGTTACCGTCCTTCGGCCATCATCGCGTTAGCGTGCGCCGGGAAACCCTCATACTGCGCCAGTGCCACCACGCCTCGGCGCATTGCACGGAGCGCCGCCGCATCCACGCGTGCCAGGGAGCTTCGTTTGAGGTACGTGTGCGCCGTTACGCCGGAAGATACGCGTGCAAAACCGCCGGTAGGCAGGGTATTGGGGATACCGACCGAGAAGTTGGCCGCCACGAACGGCGTACCCTGGCCTAGCAGGATTTCGCCGGCATTGCGAATCATTGGCGCCAGCGACTCAGGATCGGCCACGGCGAGCTGCAGGTGTTCGGGCGCGTACTCATTGATGAATGCCAGTGCGTCTTCCAAATCATGCGCCAGGAATGCGCCTCCATAAATCGTCGTCGATGCCTCGGCGTACTGCTTTCTTGGCTCGGGCAGGTTGTTGAGCCGGGCCGCGAACAGCCCTTCCACCTCATCCAGCAGGCTTGCATCGGTGGCAACGAGGAGAGCAGCTGAGTCCGCGCCGTGTTCGGCGTCATTCAGCAGATCCGCGGCAAGCAGGTCCGGATCCGCCGTGGCGTCGGCGAGAATGACAGCCTCAGACGGGCCATACAGAAGTCCGATAGCAACCCCATGACGTTGCACGCACACCTGCGCCGCGGTAACCGCCGGGCTGCTGGGGCCATCGATGCGCAGCACGGGCCGGATCGTTTCGGTGCCATAGGCGAGTGCGGCGATACCGGCTACGCCGTTGCAGCGATAGATCTCGGTAATGCCGAGTCGCACGGCCACTGCAAGCACTGCCGGATCCACGGCGCCCGCACCGCCGCGAACAGGCGGCACAATCACGGCTAGGTCGCGAACGCCGGCCGTAACCGCAGGCGTGCCCAGGTGGATCATCACCGACGGGAAGAATCCCTTTCCAGATGGCACGTACAGGCCCGCACGCGCGATAGGGGTAGGCTGTTCGCCGACGTGGATGCCTGGCGCAATTTCGGCCTGCCATGCCGCGTGATCGACGATGTGCTGGTTGAAGCGGCGAACGTGATCGATGGCTTGGTCAATGCCGACAAGCACAGCCGCGGGAACATGCTGTTCCGCCTGGCCCAACTCATCCGGCCGGATACGCAACTCCGAGGGCAGCAACCGCACGCCGTCGAACCGTTCGGTGGCTTCGACCAGCGCGGCATCGCCGTGCACTCGCACGTCCTCGATCAGGCCTTCAACGCTGCGCAGCAGGGCCTCGTCAAACACATCGCGCGAGGAGCGGCGCATAATCACTGCTCGTTCCTCGGCAGACATTGTCCGTAAGTCGTATCGCTTCACGCTCACGCCTCCATCGCAGCAGCTCTGCCGCACGCACCACCATCGCACAACAGCGTACAGCATATGGAGCGGTAAGTGCGGTATGCTGAGCTCAATGCGTATCGTACACCTGGCCGACCTCCACCTTGGCACCGAGCTCTATGGACGTTACGATGCCGCGACCGGCAGCTCGTCGCGCCTGGCCGACTTTGCCGACATGCTCGACCGTGTCGTGGAGCAGGCCATCGAGACTCGCGCGGACTTGTTCTTGTTTGGCGGCGACGCGTACAAGACGCGCGACCCGAATCCTACCCAGCAGCGAGAGCTTGCGCGACGGTTGCATCGCCTGCTTGCCGCCGGCGTCCCGGTCTTCCTTCTTACGGGAAACCATGATATGCCCAATGCCGTGGCGCGTGCCACGAGCCTGGACATTTTTGGGGCGCTGTCACCTGCCGGTTTCACCGTTGCCAGTAAGCCTGGCCTGCATACGATCGAGACTCGATCCGGGCCGCTCTATGTGCTGGCAGTGCCGTGGATCACCCGAAGCGCCTTCTTTGCGCGTGATGAGAACAAGAACCTGCCCCCGGAGGAGCTGCAGCGTAAGCTACTTGAGCGCCTGGACGATAGTATTGCCTATAATCTCGAGCGCATGACCGACGATTCTATCCCGGCGATCCTGACGCTGCACGGCACCGTGCAAGGCGCTGTGTACTCCACCGAGCGAAGTGCGATGCTTAGCCAGGATTTGACTATCCCAAAGAGCGTGATCTGCCATCCGCGCTTTTCCTACATTGCTTTGGGGCACATCCACAAGCATCAAGTAATCAACAACGATCCGTTGGCCGTTTATGCAGGTAGCTTGGAACGAATCGACTTCGGGGAAGAGCACGACGAAAAGGGCTATGTCGTCGTCGAGGTCGAGCGGCACGTAGCACGGCATGAGTTTGTGAGGCTTCCGGCCCGCCGGTTTACCACGGTCGACGTGCGGTGCGACGGCGATGACCCTACAGCCGACGTGCTGCAGGCCATCGCCGGCAAAGACTTCGCCGGCGCGATCGTGCGGATCCGCGTGCAGCTTACGCCTGTTAATCAAGGACGCCTGCGCGACGCTGATATCCGCGCTGCAGTGCGCGACGCATCGTACGTCGTGATCCGGCGGGAAGTCGAGCGCAGTTGGCGTGAATCTGGCCGTGGGCAGGCGTTCCAGTCGGCCATGACGCCGCTGGAAGCGCTCACGACCTACCTAGATCGCGAGCGGCTGGGAGAATCGCAGGACCGCCGTGCTATGCTCTTGAACGCCGCCCAGCGCCTCGCCGCCGACGTGGCGGCAGCCGGGACCGACTCGTACTGATTGGCTGGTAATCATGGAGAGATCGCGATGGTGAGACAAGCTAGCGGGCGACATCCTGGGCCGCCGCTGACAGACCTGCACACCCATGTCGGCGCCGCCGTCGACCCGGCGCTGCTGTATACGATCGCGCACGATCAGGGCATTCGCCTTCCGTGTGCGGACTACTGGGACTTTGTGGAGCTGGTCACCGCCGATCCCGACTATACCAAGACATTCGAACAGTATCTAGCGCTCTTCCATTGGACCGAGCTCATCCAAAGCAGTCCCGAGGCGATGCAGAGCTGTGTCAAGTCGATTATCGGCGGCGGCTATCGGCACTGCAATATCGACCTCGTGGAGCTCAGGTTTTGCCCCATGAAGCGCAACCGTGCTGGCGAGCGCGATCTCGATCACATCATCATGGCATCGACCCACGGTCTGGATCGCGCGCTTCTCGAGTACCCGGACGTGCGAGCCGGCATCATCCTCTGTGCCGACCGAAGCCTGGATCCTACTGCGAACGAGAACATCGTCCGCAAGGCGATCAAGTACAGGAACTCCGGTGTAGTCGGGATTGACCTAGCAGGGCCGAATGTCACGACGTTTGGCGGCGTTAGAGAGCTGGTCAGGCCCTTCGAAGAGGCCCGGGCCGTGGGCTTGGGCATTACGGTCCATGCCGGCGAGGAAGGCTCCGTCGAGGAGATGGCAGAAGTCGTCGAGTGTCTTAAGCCTGATCGGATTGGCCACGGCGTGAAAGCCGCGAGTGATGAGCGGCTGCTGAGGAAGCTCGCCGAGCAGGGTGTGACACTGGAGATATGCCCAAGCTCGAATCTCAGAACCGGTGTAGTCCGCGACGTGGCGGAGTTCGCACGCATTTTTCAGCGGCTCGAACAATTCAGCGTCAAGTACTGCATCAACACGGATGGGCCGGAGATGCTGCACACCGACATCATGCGCGAGCGCAGTCTGCTGTTGCAAAGCGGCGTGCTCGACGAAGCACAGTTGGCGGTGGCCGACAGCAACGCCCGGTCTGCGACCTTCGTGGGGCGGGCAAATGGTTCCACTTAGACTGAGCGTACGCAATTTCCTGAGCTATGGCCTCGAAGGAGGCGAGCTCGACTTGCGCCCAATTCACCTAGCCTGCCTTTCGGGTGCGAATGGCAACGGTAAGTCTGCTCTAGTCGACGCTATCACCTGGGTTCTATGGGGTCGCAGCCGGGCGGCGCGCGAGGATGATCTGCTACGGCACGGCACCAGCGAGATGGAGGTTGAGCTCGAGTTCGCGGCCAATCACGCGGTGTACCGGGTGATTCGCAAACGAGCCCTGCGCAAGAGTGCAAGCGGCGCTTCTCTGGAGCTCGCGGTGCGCGATGGCGATACGTACCGCGCGATTACCGGCAACTCGATGGCGGACACCGAACGAGCCATCGACGAGATACTACGGTTGAGCTATGAGACCTTCATCAACTCCTCGATCCTACTGCAAGGTAAAGCCGACCTGTTCACCACGAAGCGCCCGGCAGAGCGGAAGGAGATTCTGGCCGAGATACTGGGTCTTGGGCAATACGAAGTTCTGGCCCAATCGGCGCGCCAGCGAGAGCGAGATTACCGGAGCGAAAGTGAGCGGCGTCGGACGCGTGTCGCCGAGCTCGATGCATTCCTCGCCGGTGTGCCGTTGCTGCAAGCGCAGCTGGCGCTGACCGACGAGCAGCTTCGCGTGCGTGAGGCGGAAAGGGCGCAGGCAGAGACCCTGGCTAGCGAGCTGGAGCGGCGCGTGCAGGAGATGCTTAGCTCGCAGGCAAGGGTTCAGCGTCTGGACGAGCGTCTTTCGGCTACTGCGCGTGAGGAAGTCGAAGCGCGGGCGCAGGCCAATGAGGCGTCGGAGCGTGCGGGCGCCGCGGAGAGACTGCTGGCGGATGAGGCCGCGTTGAGAACGCGACTCGCCCAGCTGCAGGAAGCCCGCGCCGATAACGACCGTATGGGCACCACGCTCCTGAAGCTGCGTGAGCTGGAGGCGAGCACTGTCGTGGCCACCAGGCACATTGCCGCCGAGGACGGTCGCCTGCGCGCGGAGCTGCGTGCTGCTGAAGACAACGTGCGGAAGGCCACGATGGCGGAGGCCGCGCTGCTTGCGATTGAGGCCGACCTCCATCGCGCCCGCGAAAAGCACGCCACGCTCGACGCGCTGCTGACCGCGCGCGGTGGCATCACGGCCGATCTCGCGCGGCTCGAAGGGGAGCTGGGCAAACTGGCCGCTTCGGCGGAGACGCTCTCCGTGAGGCGGAAGGAGCTTCGCACCCGCGTGCAGCAGCTCGATGCAGCGGGTGCGCTGTGCCCGACCTGCGGCTCCGTACTCGACGAGGCTCGCCGGGCGGAAGCTCGCGCCCTTGCCTGCCGGGAGGGCATCGCCTGCAAGGAACAAATGGACCGCGAGAATGCGCAGGCAGTTGCGCTGGCGGCACAGAAGCAGAGGGCCCAGGCGGCCCTGACGACTACTGAGGCCGGCATGAATGACGCCCAGCTGGGCGGGCGCCGCGCGGCTGAGTTGGAAGAGCGTGCGCGCCTCCTGCAGGTGCAGGCTGGCGAGGTTGAGGCTCTACGGCTGAGGGCGGGTCAGATTGAGGCGGCGCTAAAGGACGGGGCGTTTGCGCTCGAAGCGCGGCAGCGCATTGCCGTGCTGAACAAGGAGATCGCCTCGCTTGGCTACAGCAGTGAAGCTCACGATGCTGTGCAAGCCCACATTCGCGCGCTCCTGCCGGTCGAAAGCGAGCTGGCGGCGCTCGAGCACGCTCGTGAGGCGCTGCAGCGGGCGTCGGAAGCGCGTAGCGCCGCGCACGCCAGGCTGGCGGCATTGGCCGAGGAGAAGGCTCGCATCGTGGAAGAGCGGGCTCCATTGCAGGCAGCGATCCTCGAGCTCCCGGGGCTACAGCAGTCGTTGCTCCAGCATCGGCAAACCCTGCGCGCACTGCGCGAAGCTGAAGCGGTGCTGCAGAAGCAGGTCGGAGGCTTGACCTCACAGCTGGAGAATGCCAGACTCTGGGCACTGGAGCAAGCCAAGGAGGCTGAGCTAGCCGCGGACGCCGAGGGGCAGCAGTGGGCACATCACGAGCTGGCAGCCATTTTCGGAAAAGGTGGTATTCCAGCTATGCTCATCGAAAACGCGCTGCCTGAGCTGGAGCAGGACACCAACGAGTTGCTGGCCAGGATGACCGACAATAGCACGCAGGTGCAGTTTGCCACGCAACGGGTGGGAACTGGGGGCAAGGCAATTGAGACGCTAGAGATCAAGATTGCCGATACCCTTGGGACCCGCAGCTATGAGATGTTCAGCGGCGGCGAGGCTTTTCGCATCAATTTCGCTATCCGCATTGCTATGTCAAAACTGCTCACCCGCAATGCAGGTGCCGACTTGAGCTTTCTGCTCATCGACGAAGGCTTCGGCACGCAGGACGACCAAGGCCGGGATCGTCTGGTCGAGGCGATCACCGCCGTTGCTGAGGACTTCGAGAAGATTCTCGTGGTAACGCACATCGACGAACTGAAGGATCAGTTCGACGTGCACGTCGAAGTTAGCAAGGGCCCAGCTGGCTCCCAGATTTCCGTCTCGGCCGCATGACCTATTGCTTAGCGGACCAGTTCTCGCAGATACTGCGTGAGCTGCTTGGCAAGCTCGGGGCGATCGAGTGCTAGCTCGACGTTGGCCCTGATGAACTCCAGCGCGTTGCCGACATCGTAGCGCCGGCCGCTGACCACATGGGCGTACACAGGCTGAATCTCGATGAGCCTGCGTACTGCGTCCGCCAGCCAAATCTCGCCGCCCTTGCCGGGCGGCGTCTTGGCCAGGATGTCAAAGATCTCGGGAGTGAGCACATAGCCCTTGACCGATGCCAGATCCGACGGTGACTCCTCAATGCTCGGCTTTTCCATGATGGACCGAACCCGCGAGGTCCGATCATCAATGGGGTCGGAGCCGATCATGCCGTACTTGGGCCAATCCTGGCGTGGCACCCGGATCGCGGCGAGCACGCTGGCGCCATACTGCTCATAGACGCGAAGGAGTTGCGCCAGGCAGGGCTCGCCGGCCGGGCCAGGGTCAAGGATGTCGTCCGCCCACATCATGGCGAACGGCTCGTTGCCAATGACACTGCGAGCACAAAGGACGGCGTGGCCGTTCCCGAGATAGCCCGGCTGCCGCACAAACACCAGCTCGACCATGGTGGCGGAATGCACCACTGCCTCGAGCAGCTCGGTCTTGCCCTGGCTCTTTAGCCGGACCTCCAGCTCGTAGAAGCGGTCGAAATGGTCTTCAATTGCGTGCTTGCCACGGCTGGTAACAATGACTACCTGCTCAATGCCGCTGGCAACGGCCTCTTCCACGATATACTGGATGACCGGTTTGTCGACGACTGGCAGCATCTCCTTCGGTACTGCCTTGGTGGCAGGCAGCAATCGCGTGCCAAGACCCGCGGCTGGTATTACCGCCTTACGCACTTTCGCCGGCATAGTCGCGTCTACCCCCGTCCTGCATTCACAGCCCGGCTCGGCTGCTGGTCAATTCAGCACAGACCGTCTCTGGCCGGGCAAGCTACCACTCAAGATGTAAGCCAGGCGCCAAGGGCACCCACGTTGCTGCTGCTCAACTACCACTAGCCAGTCTAGCACGTGGCGCCGCTCCCGTCGGGCTCGTCGTCACGTTCTAGCACGCCTTCTCGGCGCAGTTGCGGGAATAGTATCACGTCCCTGATGGTGTCCGCGCCGGTGAAGAACATGGCCAGGCGATCGATGCCGATGCCAAGTCCGCCGGCCGGCGGCATGCCATGCTCCATTGCTTCCAGAAACTCCTCGTCCAGCAATTGCGCCTCCAGGTCGCCGGCAGCCCGGTCGCGTGCCTGCGCTTCGAACCTGCGGCGCTGCTCCAGAGGATCATTCAGCTCGGAGAAGGCATTGGCGATTTCAATGCCGCCGGCAAAAGCCTCAAAGCGCTCGACCAGCCTGGGATCGTTGGCCTTGGTCTTTGCCAGTGGGGAAAGCTCGATGGGGTAGTCGAACAGAAACACAGGCGACACGAGATGAGACTCCACGAACGTGGACAGTAGCTCGTCGATGAGCTTCCCTCTCGGCGTGCCATCGGGAATCTGAGCACCCCTTGCCCTGGCGGCGGCCAGTAGTGCCAGATCGCCTTCATCCCCAGGAGGATATACAGCAAAATCGATGCCGCTGTGTTGCAGGATAGCCTCACGGAGCGTCTGCCGCGGCCAGGGTGGCGTGAGGTCGATGATACTCTCATCGCGCTTGACTTCGGGCCGGCCAAACATCGACGTTGCGGCGTCCGAGACCAGGGTTTCCACCAGCGTCATGATGTCGTGGTAGTCGGCGTAGGCCCAGTACAACTCGAGCATCGTGAACTCGGGGTTGTGCTTGCGCGACAATCCCTCGTTGCGGAAGACACGTCCAATTTCAAACAGCTTATCGACCCCGCCGATGAGGAGCCGCTTGTGGTACAGCTCGAGAGCGATGCGCAGGAACAGGTCCTCATTGAGCGCATTGAAATGTGTGGTAAATGGGCGTGCATGAGCGCCGCCGTACAACGGCTGCAGTACAGGGGTTTCGACTTCGACGAAACCCCTGGCTTCCAGCCAGTGGCGGACAGTTGAGACCAGCTTTGATCGCTGCATGAGACGCACAAAGCTGTCGTCGCGATTGGCAATCAGGTCGAGGTAACGCTTCCGGTAGCGCACCTCCTTGTCGGTCACGCCATGGTACTTGTCCGGCAATGGTCGCAGTGCCTTGGCCAGCAGCTTGATTTCCTGTGCCTTGACCGTGATTTCTCCGGTGCGTGTGCGGAACACAGGGCCGGTCGCCCAGAGGAAGTCGCCGGGGTGCAGGCTCTTGAACAGATCGAACTGGGCGTCGCCCAGCTTGTCGCGCTGCAGATACAGTTGAATCTTGCCGCTGCCGTCGACGAGATGCACGAACGACGCCTTGCCCATGTGTCGCGGTGTCAGCATACGGCCTGCTACGGTGACGCCCGGCTGTTCCTCCTCCGCTGTGTCAGTTTGATAGGCAGCCAGGGCCTGGGCTGCATCATGCGTGCGTGAGACGCGCGCCGGGTATGGATCGGTGCCGGCCGCGCGCAGATCGGCCAGCGCCTGCCGTCGCGCCGCTAATTCCTCGACCTCACTCATGTCTTGTCGAACTTTCTCCCGATTGAGCCGCGGATAGCCCGCGCGCCCTGCAGGTATTTTACGGGATCGCGCGGGCGGTGCCTCGCATGCCCCGAGAGACGCCGTTTGGGAGCCCAGTCTCAAGCAGTGCGGCCTGCCTCAGCAGACGCAGGAGTTTCAGCATCGCCGGCCGTTGCCGGCAGCAGCCGTGTGCCGAGCAGCGCTTGCTCTGCCTGTCGCAAGCGGACGAGTCGGGCGACCAGCGCATAACGCTGCATTTTCAAGCCGTTGATTCGTTCGAGCAGACCGGTGGTGTGGGTGTGCCCGTCCGCTTTCGCCAGTAGTCGCTCTAACGTTGCAACCTGGAAACGCACCGCTGAGTCGGCCACGACGACAGCAGCAATGTCGCTGCGAACGTATTGGAGTTGTCGTTGTGCGGATGCAAGCTCATGCGGTGGCTCACCTCCTGTTTCGTGCTTCAGTGGGCTCGCGTCATCCACCCGTTCCAGTAGACCGACCACCACTACCTCCTCCTACTGCCCGACCGCATCTGCGACCGGCGGAGCCGGCACCGCCGGCCGCAGATGACCCACAGCCTCCGCTATATTGGGGAGTTTGAAAGAATGTGAGTGCCCTACAAAGCTACTTCTGCCCATCTCGGCCCGGCCAAGAAACGCTATGGGACCACCAGGCGATGCTGCTGTCGCAACCGCGGGATGCAGTGCCGCACAAAAGCCACAACGATTCTCTGATCCCATTGTTTTCCTGCTCCGTCCGTCAGCGTCTTCAGGGCATCAGCCACGTTCATGCCTTCGTGATAGGCGGCGTGCTGTGTCATGGCGTCGAACGCCTCCGCCACCGCTATGACCCGCGATCCAAACGGAATCGCATCGGCCTTGAGCCCGTTTGGATAGCCCTGCCCATCGATGCGCTCGTGATGGTGCAACACTAGGTAGCCGACCTCGCGCGTATCATATTGCGAGATCAGGCTGTTGCCGCCGCGCTGCGCATGGGTGCTGATGCGCGCGCGTTCGTCGGCGGTGAGCGGCTCAACCTTCTGCAAGAGGCGCTTCGGCAGCCCCATCATGCCTATGTCATGCAAGCGCGCGGCCTGCTCGATGATTCCACGATCTTGAATATGCGCCATCGAGTCGAGCAATTCTCTGACATACTCGCTGACCCGCCGGCTATGGCCCGGATTGCCGGCATGGTCGTCTACCCGTTCGGCGAGGCTCACAAGGACGACCATCGTTTCGTCGGGAATCATGTGCCGCCCAGACGCCCTATTCTGTTCAGGAACTTAGTTCCTATTCCTCACGAAACCGTCCGGCTGTACGATAGGCTATGAACGGGTGTGTTGCGTCTCTCGTAACGATTGGAAGTCGCCTGTGCATGAGCAAGCGGTACGAGCACCGGCAGGCCCGGCTGACACTGCGTCCGCGCCGGCTTTCCTGCACGCGCCCAGACACAGAGCATCGCGCGGATGCTCCCGTGGCGGCTTGTCCGCGCCGGCTCAAGAATTGGCGACAAGGCGCAGTTGTTTCTCGCCGCCGTCCGGCCCTCCGTACAGCCTGCTGCTCATGTCGCGGGCGAACGATTCCAGGTCTGGGACGCGTATGTCCCTGATGAGTGCCGCCTCCACCGCGCTCGCCCCGAAGGCAAGCGCGGTGGAGGCGGGATCACGCAGCAGTCGCTGCGCCAACTCCGCATCCAGTACGGCGAGGCCCAGCGGTCGTTCCAGATCATTCTGTATCGGCGGCAGGGATCCCAGGCCGTACCACCCGCCTAGCACCATGACTTCTCCACACGCTCGAACTGCCGCGCCCTACTGTGCAGGCGTGGGCACGGGTGTCGGGTTCACGAGGCTGAAGGGCCCCGGAGCGCCGTCTCCGCCGCCGGCATGCACCGGCGCGGCATGGATACCCGCACCCATGACTGACACCACGATCGCGATTGCCACCATACGACGACACGCACGACGCAACACGTTCGAGCTCCTTTCAACCGCCGCGACCCCTGCGCACGCTGCCCTAACGGGTGTGGCAGCCGCGGCTTCGCAATCCTGCAGTGAACACACTAGGAGCCCGCGGCACGGCAAAGGTCTGTCAGTTTCAGGAGGACGCTGATGACTGAGCCGGTCGTCGAGCGCACACCGCGACTGCCGCGGGCGAAGATCGCGCCGCCGGACGCGCGGGCGCTGGTGGCGCGGCCGCACCTCTTCGAGCGGCTGGACCAGGCGTGCGAGGGCGGGGTGACCATCCTGGTAGCGCCGGGCGGGTCCGGCAAGACCTCGCTGGTAGCCTCCTGGCTGCAGGCGCGGCAGGCTAGCCGCGTCGCCTGGTACACCCTGGACGAGGCCGATCAGGACACGCGGCGCTGCCTCACCGGCCTCTGCGCGGCGGTCGAGCAGGTGCATCCAGGCGGCTGCACGGCGCCGCTGGCGGCGCTGGGCGCCGGCGAGCACGACGCGGCGGTGGTCACCGCGCTGGCAGCCGCGCTGGAGGACGTGCCTACCACGCTGGTGCTGGACGACTTCCAGTGCGCCGGCGGGGCCGAGGCGCTAATTGGGGCGCTGGACCGGCTGCTGCGCTACGCGCCGCCCACGACGGGCGTGATCATCCTCTCGCGCACCCTGCCGGCGCTGCGCTACTCCACGCTGCTGGGCGGACCCGGCCTGCGCGGCCTGAGTGCGGACGACCTGCGCTTCCAGGGGGACGAAGCGGGAGCGCTGCTGGCAGCGCACCACCTGCCGGTGGAGGGGGCGGAGGAGTTGGCGCGGCGCAGCGGCGGCTGGGCGGCAGGCCTGCTGCTGCTGGCGCACACGCGCGTCCCCTCGCTCAGCTTCCTCCGAGGCGGCGGGGAGGCAGCGTTTGCGGCGCTGGGAGCGCAGCTGCTCAGTGGCTTACCCGCGGAGCTGCGCAGCTTTGCCCTGGAGAGCGCCGCGGTGTGCCCGGCCACGGCCGCGCAGGTGGGCACGCTGCTGGCGCGCGCTGATGTGCCGGCCGCGTTTGCCGCGCTGCGCCAACACGGCTTCTTCGTGACGGAGGATGCCGACGGCGTGGTGCGCTATCACGCGCTGCTGGCCGAGTACCTGCAGGCCACGCTTGTGAGCGAGGTCCCGGAGCGACACCGGGCGCTACGGCGGGGGCGCGTCGCGCTCCATGCGGAGGAGGGCGAGCTCGAGCAGGCTGCCGCGCTGCTGCGTAGCGACGCCGATTGGGAAGCCCTGGTCGACTATCTGGATTGCTACTTTGGCCGGCTATGGGATCGGAAATCCTACTCGACCATCACCACCTGTGTCGAGGCGCTGCCAAGCACCCTAGTCACGGCCGATCTCATGGCTCGCAGCGGCTATGCCTGGCGCGCCCTAGGACAGTTCGGCAGTGCCCTGCATTGGGCAGATGCCGCGCTCGCTGCCACCAATGAGCCAGAGATTGTCATGCAGGCGCTCGTGCTACGCGCTGGCACCTTCGATGAGTCAGGTCGCTACGTGGAGGCGCTTCCTCTAGCGCGGAGTTGTGCTCGGCTGGCCCAAAGCCTCGGGGATCCTTGCGCACGGGCACGTGCATCCGCGATGGCGGCAGGCATTGAGGGCTTCGTGCTGCTCAAGCTGGGTCAGATCCAGGAAGGAGAGAGCCAGCTTGCCCTGGCGGAAGACTATTACGCACAGGCCGGCGCAGTCCGGGATCAGGCTCGTGTCGTTCGCAATCGGGCGATCGGCCTTGTCGACGCTGGCTGGAGTCGCGAAGCACGTGAGCAGGCTGAGCGTGCGCTTCCGCTCTCGCGGCAGACGGGCGATAGCGGGCAAGCAGCCAGCTGCGGTTATGTGCGCGCGCTCGCGCTCGTTCTCTCGGACGGCCCAGCTGCCGGCTGTGCTGCTCTCCGTGAGGCCACTGAGGCCCTGGTGCAGGCGGGAAAGACCTGTGCGGCCTGCATTGCACGGGGCGAACTGGCACTGGTGCTGATCGACGCCGGCGGGGTGGCGCGTGGCCAGGATCTGGCGCAAGAAGCCTTAGACACCGCCAAACGGCTCGACGACGAGGACGCGCTACGGGCGGCGCAACGCGCGTTGATCGTGGCGGCTATCGCGCGCAAGCGCACGGCCGAGGCACGCGCGCTCTTGGCGGAGGCGCGCCACGACCGGGTGCCACCACCCGAGCTCGCGGCGCTGGACTACCTGGAAGGCTTCTGCGCCTTACGCGCCGGCGCCCACCGCAGCGCGGCGGCGACCCTGGCCGGCGCGGCCG